>TARA_R110002124_G_scaffold45486_18_pt1 | contig 15149 bp, 11 predicted proteins | sample TARA_R110002124 | Tara Oceans TARA_R110002124 (sample SAMEA4397445) | marine metagenome | biome: Polar Biome; feature: [SRF] surface water layer (ENVO:00010504); material: water (ENVO:00002006), including particulate matter (ENVO:01000060) such as... | depth 5 m | reverse complement strand
GGTTACCCTGGTTATTATGGAGGCTATTACAACGATGGCTCCTCTCTGATTCGTGCCCAGGGGCAGGCTCAGGTCGATCAATCTAAAGCCATGATTAATTATCAGGAAGCTAACAGTAAATATATCGATAACCAGAAGAAGCTGGCTGAAACTTATGTGGCACGCCAAAAAGCACTCCGCGAGTCGATTCACGAAAAGGCGGAAATCGATAAAGAACTGGCTCAGCAAAAACAGGCTGCGATTGAAGCACAAAAGGAAAAGAATCTCAAACTGCAGGAATCCGGTTTGAGCCCCTATTACAATGCCGCTTCCTCCCAGGATAGTGAAACCCTGAATGCCAGCCAGCTCAATCCGGCAACAGGTGAAATCTCGTGGCCTGAATCTCTGATGGGACCAGAATACGCTGAATCACGCCAAAAACTACAGGAACTCTATTCCTTGAAGAATTCCACCGGCATCACATCCAGTCTGTCGCAGGAAATCAATGACGAAGCCGTCAAAATGAAAAGTATTCTGCGTGGCCAGATCAAAACCATGCTGCCTAACGATTATCTGGCTGCACGCGGATTCATTGAAGGCCTCATCAATATGGGAAAAACCTCCCGGACAGGTTGATAAAGAATTTCTACCGCATGGCCTTCACTTTTACTCTCAAGCATGCGCTCACGATCCCGGTTGAAGTTGATTCGATCAATCATGCAGCGGTCCAGCAGCTCTCGGCAGATGAGGTACGTGCGCTGCCAGTGCTCCAGGGAAATCAACGGGCTTCTCTCGCTGATTTTTTTGATGTGAAACAATCCGCCAGTGAAGCGGATCTGATGGTCTGGGTCGGAGATTGCTCGCGAGTCAAAGCCATTGGCGCTGAGTTAAGTTCCGGTGTCATTCGCATTGAGGGAAATGCTGGAATGCATCTGGGCCGTGAGATGTCCGGCGGTCAGATTCAGGTTCAAGGAGATGTTGCCGATAACCTGGCGACTGCAATGCGAGGCGGAGAAATTCAGATCGCAGGGAATGCCGGTGATCTGGTTGGAGCAGCCTGGCCTGGCAGTAAACGGGGCATGAATGGCGGTACAATTCTGATTCGCGGTAATGCCGGTAGAGAAGCAGGTCATCGCATGCGGCGGGGAGTGATTGTCGTTGGAGGCGATTTAGGTGATGCAGCCGGTTTTGATATGATTGCCGGTTCCATTTTTTCGTTTGGGAAAATCGGTGCCTGTCCCGGTGCCGGCATGCGACGGGGAACGATTGCTGCATTGGGTACTGTTGCTGAACCCGAGTTGTTGCCGACGTTCAAGTATTCCTGCCAGTACCGACCCGCCTGGTTGTCGTTTTTTCTACGCGAGTTAAAATCCGTCGGCTTTCCGGTCCCTGAGGATTGTCTGAATGCAGAATATCGTCGCTACTGCGGTGACTTTTTGACACTTGGCAAGGGAGAAGTTCTGGTCCGCCAGTGAAAAGTTTGATCGCTTTTGACAGCCTGCGTTCCTTCTGATTATGTCTGATTCACAACGAAATATTGCCGACCGTTTAAAACAGTCCGCACAAGCCTGGCCTTTTCAAAAAGCCGTCGTCTTTCCTGCAGGGCAGGATAAACAGGGCCGCTATACTTACAGCAGTCTCACGTTTCAGCAACTGGATCAGGAAAGTGATCGACTGGCGCGGGGGCTGATTCAACTGGGGGTGCAACCCGGAACGCGAATGGCGTTGATGGTACGCCCCAGCCTGGAATTTATCGCGTTGACGTTTGCATTATTCAAAGCGGGCGCGGTCATCATTCTGATTGATCCTGGCATGGGCCGAAAAAATATCATGCGCTGCCTGGCGGAAGTCGAGCCTGAAGGTTTCGTCGCGATCCCGCTGGCGCAGTTGATCCGTAAACTGAAACACCGTACTTTTTCCAAAGCTCGTCTGAATGTGACTGTCGGCGACCCGGTGCTCACTTCCGGGATCGATTATAAGTGGCTGCTGGGAGGAGAATGGGAGCCTTTTGAAATGGTCCAGCGAACCGCCACCGATCCGGCTGCTGTGATCTTTACCAGTGGCAGCACCGGTCCTCCCAAAGGTGTTGCTTACGAGCACGGCATGTTCTGGTCGCAGGTGGATCTGCTCCGTGACTATTACCAGATTCAACCTGGTGAAGTGGATTTACCGGGGTTCCCGTTGTTTGCGTTGTTCAATTCGGCGATGGGAGTCACGACGGTTGTGCCTGACATGGATCCCACCAAGCCGGCGCAAGTCGATCCTAAGAAAATTATCCGACAGATTAACGACCAGGGAGTCACCCAGGCTTTCGGTTCACCCGCCATGTGGAATCGGATTGGCCGTTATTGTGAACAGCATCAGATTCAACTCCCTTCTCTCAAACGTGTGTTGTCTGCGGGAGCTCCGGTTCCCGTGCATGTGATCCAGCGGATGCGGCAAACATTTACGAATTCCGAAACAGACATCAATACCCCTTATGGGGCAACAGAATCTCTGCCGGTAGCTTCGATCTGCGGTCGCGATGTACTGGAAAAAACATCCGAACAGACTCAGTCCGGAGCAGGCACTTGTGTCGGAACGCCGTTTCCCGGAGTCCAGGTGAGAATCATTCAGATTCATAACGAACCAATCGAGACGATAGAGCAGGCGGTTGAGATGGCTGCCGGTGAGATTGGTGAAATCATTGTACAGGGGCCGATGGCGACCCGTGAATATTTTCAGCGACCCGAAGCGACACAACTGGCGAAAATACCAGACGGCGATCGGTTCTGGCATCGAATGGGAGATGTCGGATATCGGGATGCGGAAGGAAAACTCTGGTTCTGTGGACGTAAGGCACACATGCTGGAGACCAGTCAGGGGGCCATGTTCACAATCTGTTGTGAAGCGATTTTCAATCAGCATCCACGGGTCTATCGCAGTGCGCTGGTCGGGGTCGGTTCAAAACCAAATCAGAAACCAGTCATCATCGTCGAGCCGGAGCAGGGGGACTTTCCTGCAAACCAGGCTGACCGGGATCGGTTCACACAGGAACTGCTGGAATTAGGAAAAGCGAATGCGTTAACCGAATCGATCGAGACAATCCTGTTTCATCATTCGTTGCCAGTTGATATCCGGCATAATGTCAAAATCTTTCGTGAGAAATTAACTCCCTGGGCAGAGAAGCAGGTCAAATGAATGTACTGGTGACCGGGGGAGGGGGCTTCCTTGGATTGTATATCGTCGAGCAACTGGTGGCTGCCGGGGAAACGGTACGCGTGCTTTGTCGTGGTGAATACCAGCGGCTGAAAGAACTGGGTGTGGAAACCGTTCAAGGCGATATCCGCGATGCGACCACAGTCGAACGGGCCTGCGAAGGAATCGAGACCGTTTATCATACCGCCGCTGTTTCCGGCATCTGGGGGCCTTGGGATTACTTTTACAGCATCAATACTCAAGGGACTCTGAACGTCATTGCCTCCTGTCAATCGCAGGGCGTGACACGACTGGTTTATACGAGTTCACCCAGTGTTGTCTACGACGGTTCTGCCCATGAGAATGCCACCGAGTCCCTGCCTTACAGCGAACATTTTCTCTGTCATTATCCTCATACCAAGATGCTGGCAGAACGTGCTGTACTCGCTGCGAACGGAGAAGCAGGCCTGGCGACAGTTGCGCTCAGGCCACATCTGATCTGGGGGCCTCGCGATAATCATCTGATCCCGAGACTGATTCAACGCGCCAGGTCAGGTCGCCTGCGACAGGTAGGAGAAGGAACCAATCTGATTTCGATGAGCTACGTGGAAAATGCAGCCGCGGCCCATCTCCAGGCAGCGGCACGACTCTTTCCCGATTCCCCGGTTGGAGGTCAGGCTTATTTTATCAATGAGCCCGAACCGGTACTGATGTGGGAATGGATCAATCAATTGCTCGTTGAAGCGGGACTGCAGCCTGTCAAAAAACAGATCTCCACGAAAGCGGCTAAACGAATCGGCAGCGTTTTGGAGTTTGTTTTCCGGGTTCTGCATCTGCCTGGAGAACCGCCGATGACCCGTTTTCTGGCGTCTCAACTCAGCAGTTCCCACTATTATGATGTCAGCCGTGCGCGACATGATTTCGGCTATGAGCCTTGTGTCAGTTTTGAAGAAGCGATGCGGCGGATGAAGCCTGAATTGCAGCGACTGGCTGCACACTAGTTCTGTCAGAACCCGACTGGATCCTGCAGGTAATTGGACACAAAGGTGGGAATCTCTCTTGGTGAAACTCAGGAGAATGAGTAAACTTGCGGCGAACAGCGGTGTAATGGGCTTTAGTTTAATCTATCTCGATCAGAGATCTGGCAGGCCCTGGAATTCAAATCATGTGAATGGAGTGGAAAATGGAGTCGTTCGATCTGTCCGAACATGGAATCAACGTAGACTGGGTGATGCGCAATCCAGATCCGTCAATGTTGTATGAAGAAGCCATTCGCTTTGAACCAGGTGCTTCGATTTCCGATACAGGTGCATTGATTGCCTACTCGGGTGAGAAAACAGGGCGTTCTCCCAAGGATAAACGGGTTGTCAAACATAAAAATTCCTCCGATGATATCTGGTGGGGCGATGTGAATTACCCCCTCGATCAGCACGCGTTCTTCTGTAACCGGGAACGCGCGACCGATTATCTGAATATCTGCCCGCACCTGTATGTGATCGACGCCTTTGCCGGCTGGGATCCCGAGTATCAGATTAAAGTCCGCGTGATCTGTTCGCGACCCTATCATGCGCTGTTCATGCATAACATGCTGATTCGTCCGACCGAAGAGCAATTGAAAGATTTCGGCAAACCGGACTATGTGATTTACAACGCGGGTACCTTTCCTGCGAATCGTTTTACGACGGGTATGACTTCCAAAACCAGTGTGGACCTCAGCATTGAAGATGGCGAGATCGTCATTCTGGGAACCGAATATGCGGGCGAAATGAAGAAAGGCATCTTCACGGTCATGAATTACCTGATGCCAAAGCGGGGCATCCTTTCGATGCACTGTTCCGCGACCGCGGATCGCCAGACGGGTCGTTCTTCCGTATTGTTCGGTCTGTCCGGAACGGGGAAAACGACACTCTCTGCAGATCCCAAGCGGTTCCTGATCGGCGATGACGAACACTGCTGGACAGATAACGGAATTTTCAACATCGAAGGCGGCTGTTACGCCAAAGCGATTTATCTCTCGCGGGAAAACGAGCCGGAAATCTTTCAGGCGCTGCGCTACGGAGCCGTTCTGGAAAACGTAGTCTATGATGAAGCCCGGCATCATGTCGATTTCGATGACACCAGTTTCACACAAAATACCCGCGGGGCTTATCCGATCGAGTATATGCCCAGTGCGAAAATTCCCTGCCTGGCAGACCATCCTAATGATGTGATCTTCCTGACCTGCGATGCCTTTGGCGTTTTGCCTCCAGTCAGTCGTCTCACACCCGAACAGGCCATGTATCACTTTATCAGCGGCTATACGGCGAAAGTTGCCGGAACCGAAATGGGAGTCGATGAGCCGGAAGCCACCTTTTCTCCCTGTTTTGGCGGGCCGTTCCTGGTCTGGCATCCGGGGAAATACGCCGACCTGCTGGCTGAGAAAATCAGGAAGTACAACGCCAACGTCTGGCTGGTCAATACCGGCTGGAATGGTGGCGCCTACGGCGTGGGAAATCGTATCAGCCTGAAAGACACGCGGGCGATTATCGATGCCATTCATTCCGGTACTCTGATTCATGCCCCGACCGAAGTCGATCCGATCTTTGGAACTGCGACCATTACGAAATGTCCCGGCGTGGATGATCATATTCTCGTTCCGCATTCTTCCTGGGCCGATCATGCTGCATACAAAGCAACTGCGGTCAAACTGGCGACCGCTTTCAACGACAACTTTATGAAATATGCTTCTGGCGTTTCAGAAGAAGTTCTGGCTGCAGCGCCCCGGATTTAACCACCCGCTCGACAGAGCTGGTCAACTTTTCTCAGAAGAGTTGGGATTCGGAAATCACCATGCATGGACATGATTCGTTGTCTGGCGGTTTCCAATGGTAATCCCCTGGCTGTGATATAGAGTGGGTTTCCGCTGTTGCCGCGATAGATTCTTGTTTCATCACTCGTGTCGACAAATTTGTTTTTGGCGACACCGATGACGGGGGTTTTTTCGGTCAGTTGTTCATAAAGATGAAAGCCGAGACCGGGCCGCCCGGTGGCTCCCAGAGTAACAAAACCGTCAATGATGATTGTTTGTAAGGGACAGGTAACTGTTGCCAGCAGTGTCTGCAGGCAGGGGAGTTCTCTTTTATAAAAGTTTCCGGGTTCGTACTCCGCCACCTGGTCGATCTGACAGACCAGAGTCGATTCTTCCGCTTCTGAATTCCATTCGCGAAATAGAATCCCCGCGACGCAGGCAGAGTTGTCATCGCGGTAATGAACGTCCATGGCCAGATGCAATTTTCCGATTCTCCTCTGATCAATAAAATAAATTTAACTGTAGCATCGTTTTAAAAAGCTGGTTTCTCAGCGTGACCGCAATCGGTTACTCTGCTTTAATTTCATCAGTGTGAGCAGATCCTGCTTCACATCATCCAGTGTACCGATGGCGACGAACATCTGGAACGAGTAGTCGCCGGCAGCGACTCCTTCTGGATTCCTGACGCGAAAGACACAGTTCCATTTCACTACTTTCGCAGCCGGGAAGCGAAACCGGCCGTAGCCCGCCTGTTCAAAGCCGGGGGAGGGCTGATCGGGAGAAAAGACTCCCATGGCATACGCGCCGTCCTTTGTGCTGAGGATGACAGGATCTTTCTGTTCGCCTGGCCCGTCGTCCAGTGGCTGCAGCTGGCCCGTTTGCGGATTGAGTTTCCAGAACTGTTCAAACTCCGCAGGCATGTAGCCCGTCAGTGCTTCAAACTGGGCATAGTTGTGCCGCTCGCCTTTCGGGATCGTGAACGTGACGCGATAATCGAGCACCTGATCCAGGTCCTGATAGCCGATGCGAACCTGTTTACTAATCTGATGATCGGAAAGAATATTGGTATTGAGAGCCAGCCTGTCGGCGGATTTCTGTCCGGGCGCCAGCCAGTACGCCATCCGGGTTGTTGTATGTAATTCATTTCCGCGTGCCTGGAGACGCAGGAGTCTGCTGGTTGAAGTGGCTCCCGTGCCATCCGAACGCGAACCCGCTTCCGTGGGATTAAAGCATTCCGCCCAGAATGCTCCCGGTCTACCACAGTCAAAGCTGGCCGCGGACTGCAGTTGTCTGCCATGATCAAAACTGTCAATGAATTCCCTGCCGTTCCAGGTCAGGGAATGAATCGCACCTGCCAGACGGTTGGTTGTGGTGATCACGATTTCCGAATGACCTGCTTTACCTCGGATGATCGCATCGCCGTCAGGGGCAGCCTGACAGGGATTGAAACAGGACGAGAACACGATCAGGAAACTGAGAGAACAGAAACGGATGGAATGCAATGGAATCAACATGGATGAACTTTCTCAGAATCGCGTTTTTTCTCAGAGAACCGGGTAGCCCCGAATGCAATTCGGGGTTGTCGCAGACAACAGGAAACCGTCAGAGGATTCGTACAATTCAGAATACTAGAACGCATCACATTTAACCATAACGCCTGTCAATCTAATATACTCGGTCCAATTGGACCTGGAGACGCTACAGTAAAACTGGACACAGTCATGAATCCGACCTGCGATGAGTGTTTCATTATAGCCAGCGCCTTCGAAGTGCCTATGGTAAAACCTTCAGAGGTGAAAACGAATCACCACCACTGACCAGATCAGACTTGACCCCGGCGCGCCGCTGGAGATAAGCGTTGTTCTGGGTCGCGCGCGTGCTCAGTTTTCCGATCACCGAAACACGCACCACTTGTTCCGGGAGTTCACTCTGTTTGAGCTGTTTTTTTCCACATTTTCACTGGCAATAAATTCATCAGTGATTGCTGTATGCCTGTGGGTCGCCGCACTTCGCCCGTCATCGGCACAGAATGGCCTCGGCATCGCACCAGATCGCCCCGGTATCAACCTGTATCGCCACCTGCTTTTATTCAGATCTCCCTTGACGTCTGCAAGCCGCTCCATAGAATCAGCCTCCTGAGTTTTGAAGTTATAAAATCAAACCGGTCGAGAACTGGGCCCGCAGCCTCAGTTGTATTTGCAGTGCGCAACGCAAGCTGCCGTGGCCAGCATTCCAGGCTGAGAAGACGGCAATCCTCCCGTTCAATAATCCACGCTGAATTATAAAGCGATGTCACCCATCTCTGCAGATGAAAATCCGTAACCGGTCATGATCATGTTACCATTGATTGTGTCTGGATCGTGCCGAGAGCAATAAAAAAGTCCTGACCCCTTTAATACCTTCGACCGTCGAGTATAATTTATAAGGCAACTATTGAGGGAATCAACATTGTCGATTCACCTGATTGGGCTATATGAATCATGCATTCCGAGATCTTATTCTCGCTCGTTGCCACCTCAGATCAATGATGCCTTCATATATTACTTATATTGGAACATTTCTAGTTCTGCACTTGAAAAAGCTTAACCATCTGAACGATCACTTTCATTTCGATCTAATGAAAGTTGATTCCAATATTCAGTCACATCTGTCTCTGTTCTATGTATTATTGTACCAAACTGGTGAGAAATCTTCGTGTTTTCTTTCCCACTCCCTTAAATCTAATGCTGGAAGCTTGGATAACCTAGTATCTAACCGAGAATCTTCTGGAAAGTTATTTGAACCCTTAGAAACCATTAATTCCTTGGATAAATATGCTCTTTGATGATTGGGAGAAGTATTAACAATTCGAATATTTCGTCCGTAAGGATCATCAATATTTAAACCTGAAGTTTTCCCTTTTATTGATAGTAAGCGATGCATTGAACTTTCTAGACTAAATACCAAAGGGCAGATTCGAATCTTACCAGCACTTGTGTCAAATAACCAACAGTGAATGCTGAGCACGCACGGATTGTTAGGCAGGATATAATCTTTCCAGTCAAGCGAAAGATTATATTGCACTGACTCGGAGCCCCTTGTTTCCCCATTGTTTAATATATCACGACCTAGTTCACTCGCCAGGTAATGTGATTGAAGATATTCTCCCAGCATAATGAACTGATCCATAAACACAGGATCACAAGTTAGAAACAGAGCGTCGGTACCGTCATAAATCCCATCCAACACACCAATAGATAGTAATTCCTCTCCAAAAAATAATGATTCGTTATTGCTCTGTTGCCACCCCGCTTCTGCGACTTTCCTCCCCCTTATTCCAGTGTAGTGCTCAACTATTTGTGGCCATTCCTCATCTGGAGATTCCCTATGATAATCTTGTTGTACTTTATTCTTGATATACTTCCAAAATAGCTTTCTGAACCCCAGCATTGCTAAATAGTATCCATACCCACCTTGATAGTATTGTTGAGTCGCTGTATCGAAAACACGAACCCCTCTTTGTTTATTTAATGCAGTTTGTATCAACTCCGTCTTGAGCAAGTTTTTCTTAATTACCCAGTCCCGAATATTTTTTGTTGTGGTTAATGCTTTACTAACTAATATTTGATCTACAGATTTTGAAATGTGAGATGAAAGAAAAAACTGATCAGTAAAGATGTTTGCGGAAGGATTAAAGTTTTTTAAAGCAACGCTGATATCATTAATCGACACATTTTGCCATTTTGGTATTTCACTAAAACAAAGCCTCTCAACTAAAGGCACACCCAACATCAGACCGACTAAATCACTTTCAGCTGGAGCATTTTCAGAAACCTCGATTTTCTTAAAATGTTCAACTTCCTGTAATGTATAATTCAGATCGATTACCGAGAACTTATAACCATATATATTGCAGAGTCTGTCTTTAGCTAGTAGCACGTTCCCACCGAATGATTCTGGAAATGGTGGAGAAACACAAAGAATTACTCGATTGCCATCCTTGGATCGCTCTTTCATTGCTAAGAGCATTTCTGACTCTACACAATAGGACAATTGACTGTATTTTAAGTTTGGAGATTGTCCTCCAAGTTTTATGCACGACACCGTCGAAGAATGATGTATTTGTGGTAAGACCTTATCTATGAAATTTTTGGGTAGCTTTAAGAATTCCTTCGGGCCTGATTCTGTCATTTCAGGAAAGACATCTTCGGGTAATTCTTGTGATGATATATTATGGGGATACTTTTCAATATATTGAGAAATAAGTGCAGCCCGATAGTCTATGTCAATCAAATATCCAAGTTTATAAAACTGCTCAAGTAAATCTGCATCTTGGGTGAGTATTATGGTTTCTCTACCTGTGGAAACTCCATGAATAAGTGCACTCACAATTAATTGTTCATCTGCAACGAAATTTAGTTTAACTGAATCATCCATACCCTTTATCGCGAGTTTATGACCGCGGTTTCGTACTCTCCGCTGTATTTCACTCATTACTTTTTCACTACTCGGCTTTTCTCCCTTCTGTTCCATTTCATGTACAATGTAGTGGGCAATAAGCTTGCGACAAGCAAGTAATTTCACAGATCTATCTGCATATTTCTGAACATCTATTGGAAATTCATCAAGAATAAATCGAGCGATACTGGGATCTTTTTTTGTTTGAGTTCTAAGAGGTCATCACGAATTCGCTTATTGTAAAAAGGATTCGTGAGCCAAACTTTAAGTTCCTTCCATATAATCGGCGTAAATATTATCCGGTGTTTTATGAGAGCCTGCCAAACATCCAGAGGTATTTCTGATCGTCCCAGGAATGAAGAATCTAAAAAGAAATCAGTATTTGCCTCGGCTTTATTAATAACAGATTTGAATTTATCCCACTCAATATTTCCCTCTGATGGATGCCAACTCATACGTCCTAATGCAGTTCGATGCTTGGGTACCTCAAAAGAAGGAAACGCTTGATGCGTTGAATCAAGCCCCTTCTTTCCATCAAAATGCTGAAGCGTTATATTCTTCTTCATTTAATAGCTCTAATAATATTATTTTCAAAAGTCATGATGATACATTAAAGATAAGTAGAAGACTAAGTCTATCCTCAGAGGTTCAGTCTATAATTCAAAATATACAAGTATATTGATTATCTAAATACGGACATTTCTCAGATGGCTTGAGCTTGGAACGCCTCCGTATTAACAATACCTCACCAATCGCGGAATGAGTTTCCATCATTGATATTGCCATAATTCCCATGTCCTGGGAAATAAAGAGGTCGGGAGTCTTTGAAAAGAGTCCTGACCCCTTTAATGCCCTCAATACAAAGCGTTCGTACCAGAAACTGGATGCCCTCTTTTTTTACGAAGCGGCAGCGACAACCCGTGTCTGGAAACAGCTGAAAGAAAGAGGAGTGGAAAATCCGTATCTGAATGCACGCTGTCACGAGATTCTGCTGACACTCATTGCACGGCAGCAGGCAGACGGGCACTGGGAAAACCCGCTTCCCTGGATGCTGGAAGACGATCCCCTGATCGCTACTACGTTCGCACTCCAGACGCTTCATCGCTGTCTGGCTTCAGCAGAGTAGTGATCACTCTAGATTCGAGATGAGCAGGATGCCCGATTAGTCATAAAAGCCGGGTGGGATCTGGTCCGGGTCTTCGAAACGTTCACCGTCGGGGTTATTTTTATCGACCACCCAGGGATCGCCATGATGATGGTATCCGCAGCGTTCCCAGTAGCCTGGCGCATCGTTGGCGAGGAAATCGATCCGTTTGAGCCACTTGGCACTTTTCCAGGCATAGAGCAGAGGGACGATCAGGCGTACCGGACCCCCATGATCCGGAATCAACGGCTGGCCATCATGCAGATCGCAAAGCAGAACGTCCTCTGACTGAAAGTCTTTCAGAGGAAGATTGGTCGTCCAGTCGCCATCGTAGCCGGTCGCAACGACGTAGCGGGCCTCCGGGTGAACGCCGGCGCGTTGCATGATCTCCTGGGCGGAGACTCCTTCCCATAGATTTCCCAGTCGGGACCAGCGCGTGACGCAATGAAAATCGGCGAAGACCCGGGTCCGCGGGAGCTGCTGAAATTCGTCCCAGGTGAATGAGAGAGGCTTGTCTACCAGTCCGCCGATCTCCAGTTTCCAGGTGTCGAGATTGACCGCCGGGACTGTGGTGGCATGCAGTACAGGCCATTTTCGCGTTCTTGACTGTCCGGCGGGAATCCGCTCCTGCCGACGGGTGTCTGCACTGATGATGATCTCCGCATCTGATTCCGGGGGGAGCGGGGGCGCACCGGTCTGATATTTCTCGGAATCAGGATTATTATACATCTGTAGGCTCCACAGTCATTTAGGAAGAGGCATCCCGAACGGGTTTCCCTCAGAAATATAGGAATTTCGGCTAAATTATCCAGAGGAAGATATTACAAATGCCCCAGACTTGGCACATTGGTTGCATTTCTGTATGAGTGAGCCTTCCAATCTCTGAAGTTGCGGTTGCAAGCCGGCGGAATAACGCCATTGACCATATTTTTCAAAATAAATAAACTTCGGAAAGAGAAGAACTTACAGAAATTAAATGTATTCTGGATAAGGATGGTCTGCTGCTGGCGAATAATTCAGTCATCAGGGAACGGTTTCTTGTTCCTGCCAGTATGACAGTCGCACCGTGATCAACCAGAAGAAATATTGAAGACTATTTTTCGAGAATTCGAGTTCGGGTTAAAAAATGGAATTCCTAGACAAGCTGGGTGAATGGCTAACAACAGTAACGGCATGGTTGGAACGGTTTCTGACCGGGTTGTTCGGTTCATCGAATGAACGACAGATACGGAAACTGGGTTTCGTCCGGGATAAAGAGGGGCGTGATCAAATCGTGCCCGGATCCATGCTGGCAGAAATCGACAGTTTTGAACCGGAGTTGATGAAACTGTCCGAAGAAGAATTGAAACAGACCGCGGAGAAACTCCGCGCCCGCCTCGCCGCGGGGGAAACCCTGGATGATATTCTAACGTATGCATTCGCAGCCGTTCGTGAGTCGGCTCGTCGCAATTTGAGTATGCGTCATTACCCGGTGCAGATGATCGGGGGCTACTTTCTGCATAAAGGTATGATTGCAGAAATGGTCACCGGGGAAGGAAAAACGCTGGTATCGTCTCTGCCGGCCTTCCTGAATGCGCTTTCCGGCAAAGTCCATATTGTGACCGTCAATGATTATCTGGCTTTACGCGACATGGAATGGATGGGCCCCATTCATATTGCGCTGGGACTGACTGTCGGGGCGATCCAGTCCAAAATGGGTCCCGAAGAACGCCAGAAGCATTACGGCTGCGATATTACCTATGGTACGAATAATGAGTTCGGATTCGACTATCTGCGGGATAACATGAAACCGGTCAAAGAACTGCAGGTGCAGGGACCCTTAAATTATGCCGTCGTGGACGAAATCGATAATATTCTGATCGACGAAGCACGTACGCCGCTGATTATTTCCGGCCCCGCACAGGATGATCTGACCAAATACTCCAAAGCCAATTCCGTAGCCCTGAAGCTGATTCCAGGCACCGATTTTGAAGTCAAAGAAAAAGAGCATACCTGTCACTTAACGGACGCGGGGGTCAAACACGCGGAAGAGCTGGCTGGTGTGGAAAGCTTTTATACCGCCGGGAACATGGAATGGCCGCACCTGATCGATAACTCCCTGAAGGCACATCACCTCTATAAACGGGATGTGAATTATGTCGTTCAGCAGGGCGAAGTGATTATCGTGGACGATCATACCGGGCGACTGATGCCGGGCCGTCAATGGGGCGATGGTCTGCATCAGGCGGTGGAAGCCAAAGAAGGTGTGAGAATCAAAGAAGAGTCGCAGACTCTGGCGACGATTACCCTGCAGAACTTTTTCAAGTTATACGATAAGCTCTCCGGCATGACCGGTACGGCGATGACGGAAGCGGAAGAGTTCTGGAAGATTTATCAGCTGGATGTAGTCAGTATTCCGACCAACCGTCCGATGCAGCGCATCAATCATCCCGATGTGATTTATCAGACCGAAAAAGAAAAATGGACTGCGATTGCCGACGAAGTCCGCGAAGTTCATAAACAGGGACGCCCGATTCTCGTCGGTACCGTTTCGATCGAACAGTCGGAAATTGTCAGTCACAAACTGAGTAAATATGGCATTCCTCATAATGTGCTGAACGCAAAGCATCACGAACGAGAAGCGGAGATCATTGCGCAGGCAGGTCGTAAAGGCGCTGTCACCATTGCTACGAATATGGCCGGTCGTGGTACAGACATCATTCTCGGGGGAAGTGCAGAGCATATCGCCTGGGATGAATTGAGCCAGAAATACGCGTCCCGAATTGAAGTCCCCAAAGCGGAGTGGGACAAACTGGTGAAAGAGATTGAAAAACGGGAGGGCATGGATGTCGAAGCCGAAGAAGTCATGCAGCTGGGTGGATTGCATGTGATCGGTTCCGAGCGTCACGATTCCCGTCGCATCGATTTACAGTTGCGCGGTCGTTCGGGACGGCAGGGAGACCCCGGTTCCAGCCGCTTCTTCCTTTCACTCGAAGACAAACTGATGCGGGTGTTTGCCGGCGAATGGGTAAAAAACATTCTGTCTCGTCTGGGCATGGAAGAGGGGGAGGCCATCGAGAGTCGAATGGTTTCCAAACGTGTTGAAGGGGCACAGAAGAAACGGGAAGAAACCCATTTCGAGCAGCGTAAGCATCTGCTGGAATATGATGAAGTCATGGACGAACAGCGAAAAACCGTCTATGGCTACCGTCAGCGGATTCTGGATGGCTGCAACTGCCGCGATCTGATCCTGGAAATGATTGAACGCCAGGTCGATGAAGAAACTGAGCGTCTGCTCGATAAAAATTACAGCTGGGATACAATCGCCGCCTGGTGTGGTCAGGAAGCCCACATCGAAGTGGATGCCGCGAATATTCGTGATATGGATTACGAGCAACTGGTCAGCTATCTGAAAGATGAAGCCAGCCTGCAGGCGGATGATATCATTGCTGAACAGATCAATGAGAATCTGCCGGAAGAATATGAAGATGACTGGAACTGGCAGGCGTTGACCAAATGGGCGAATGCTTATTTCAATTTGAATCTGAATGAACGCGAACTCAAAAAAATCGGCCGGGATGGTCTGCATGAAACGCTCTTCGATCATGCTCAAAAAGCCATCGAGCGCATCGATTTCACCCCCTT
>TARA_R110002124_G_scaffold39798_1_pt1 | contig 15177 bp, 12 predicted proteins | sample TARA_R110002124 | Tara Oceans TARA_R110002124 (sample SAMEA4397445) | marine metagenome | biome: Polar Biome; feature: [SRF] surface water layer (ENVO:00010504); material: water (ENVO:00002006), including particulate matter (ENVO:01000060) such as... | depth 5 m | reverse complement strand
CTCAAAAATTCGATTGGAACAAAACAGTTTTGGACAAACTTGATAAACATATACTGTCCGAAAAATCTAAAAACAAGTTACTAAAACTTACAATAGACTACACCTATAGGGACGGCACTAAATCAAAAATAGCCCTAGGCGATTTAACAGTATTTCACGATTTGGCCAACGGACTAGGGAACTGGCTAAAAGGAAATTCGAGAATAGATCCTTTGTATAAAATAATACTAAATTCAGAATCGGGCCTAGACTCCAAAAATGTAAACTTGGAATTTTCGAGAAAATATTTAGTCTCGGGACAGTACGACCCCTCGAAGAATTTAAATAGCCCTGTAGGAATGCAGGACATCGAAAAAGAAGGCATTGTCAGGAAGCTAAGATCCAAGCAAGCCGTACACCCTGTAAAAGCCCAAGTAGAGATAAAACGATTTGTTGAGAATTTAGCTAATTTAAAACTAGACGAAAGCTACAACGAGGACCTCTCAAAAATTGGAGCCATGTACAGCATCCCCGGCGACGTACTGGAGGCTATAAAAGGAACGGCTACCTATGAGAACATGGAGAAATCAACGGCTAGGCACATAGAATACTCAGAAAAACCTAAGGCGATGGATTTCTTAGAAGGTATCTGCAGCCAATTTGGTTTAGACGCAAACGATTACGATTTAATTTTTGCGGATAACTCTTTTATGAAAGTTTTTGAAAAAGACCAGGCAGAGATTTTTAAATCAAACGCCAAAACTATGGAGACTCTAGTCAAAATAGGAGGAGACGCAAACGAGATAGCCGAAATGCTCGGCATGAATTTAAATTTTAAGAAAAATGCAGGACAAAATCAATAAACTGAATAAAATAAAGAGCTCAGTAAATAGCCCTAAACTAAAAAACAGTATCGCGGAGAAAGTGGCTGCTCTTAAAGGCAATAAAACTATATTGAAATGATAGTATGTAAAGAATTAGATAAATCGTTTGAGACTAAGTCCAAACTCTTCGAGGCTTTAAGAACTAATAAGAGCCATATAATCGAGATGAAAAAAGCTCAGGTGCTAAAATCTTGCGAAAAAGAGACAACCATAAAAGCAAGACTATTAAAACCTGAATTGCTTTCAGGGGCAGCTAAGGAGCTTTTACTTGATAGCGAATACCACTATATAGCCGTAAACTCTACTAAGATACTAGACAGCCACGAAGATTTACATTTGGATGGTCTTTGGAGCAAATCGGTAAAAGAGCAGCAAGGGAAAAACTATTTAGTACTAGATCACCAATTGAGTGTTTTTAATACAGTAGTTAAGAAAGAAGACATAGAAATGTTTACAGCAGTAGTTCCTTTTGCAGCCATAGGTAAAGCGTATGAGGGAGACACTGAGGTATTAGTTTACAAATTCCTCAAATCAAAAGTTCTTATGCCAGCTATTTCAGAATGGTTGGAGTCTGGGGACGACATAGAAGCCTCGGTAAGAATGCAATATGTGAAGCTCGATTTAGCAATGGACAGCGAGGAGGAAGCCGACAAGGAGGCAAAAAGAATCTTTGACAAATACTATCCAATCATAGCAAACAAAGAGGATTTTGAAGAAATAAAATACTTCTGGATAATATCAGAAGCAAAAAACGTAAGAGAATCGAGTCTAGTGTTAGCGGGCAGCAACGGAGCCACTGGCGCGCTAGAGTCTAAAAATATTGAGCCGCCGGAAGGCACTCAGGAAAGCGAAGCCGAGAAATCACTTCAACAAAATCAAAACACTTATTATAAATCATTATTTTAAAAAATTATGTTCAAAACATTTAAAGATTGGTTAGAATCAAAAAGCATAAACAAAGATGCTTTTGAAGCAAAAACCATAGAAGAAAAAGCAACATTGCAAAAAGATTACATGGCTTATGTTAGCCAAGAAATTAAAGAAAAAGGAGCTAGTAAAGAAGCTTTAGATAGTTTGGTGGCTGAGGTTGCTAAGTTACCGTCTACTGCTAAAGTTACTAAAATGGAGACGGATCTAGTCGACGCTTTAGAGCAAATCAACGTTCTAAAAGAAAAAACAGGTAAGACTGAGGGGTCTAAAAAAACTTTCCAAGATGGTTTCGCAGAGGTAAAAAGCGAGATTATTGGAATCGTAAAAGGTACCAGATCAAAAGAAGTAGTAATTAAAGCCGCCACAGTAAGAGCTTCTATCGCAACTAGCAACAGCCAGTTAGTGTTAGGAGGTATCGGACAGCTAGGTTTTAAACTGCGAGGTCTTTACAACTTATTCAACAAAATCCCTGTAGCAGCAGGAGACCATGGGGGGAAAGTTACATATACTGACTGGGACGAAGCTACTACAGTATTAGCGGCTGCAAAGGTTGCTGAGCAAGGCACTTTCCCAGAAGCGACTGCTAAATTTAAGAGTTACTCTATAGATTTAGTAAAAATAGGATCTACTCTACCTGTATCTGAGGAGTTTGGAGAGGATCAAGTTTCTGCTGCTGCAGAATTGGAAATGTTCATAGATACTGACGTTCAAACAAAAGTAGACGCAGATCTAGTAAACGCTCCAGGAACTTCAGGAAACCTTAAAGGTCTCATAGCATCGGTACCGGCTTTCACGCCAGTAGCAAGCGGTATTCCAGCAGCCAACATTTTTGATTTGGTGAAGAAAGTGAGAACAGACATCACAAAAAACAGAGGGTCTAAGTATTCTCCTGATTTTGTTGCAATGAACGCGGACACTTTAGACTTATTACAGCTAGAGAAAGATGCAAACCACAACTATATTTTCCCAGATAAAGCCAACATTGGGGCTATCATAATAGTGGAAGATAACAACGTTGCAGATAACGTTTTAGTTGTAGGAGATTCAAGGTACGCACGTATCTATGAAATGGCGGGTACTGCAATTTCAAGAGGGTTAAAAGGAGATCAATTTGTCGAAGATATGGAAACTATCAAGGCGAGAAAGAGACTTTTATTCTTGATTAGAAACGTAGACCAGACAGGTTTTAGAAAAGTAACGTCTATCTCTGCTGCATTAACGACTATACAGTCTACATAATATGAGGACAGTAGTTTTTACAAAAGCTTTTGCAAACAAGAAAAAAGGCGACGAGTTCACATGTAGTGGACCTTTAGCCAACACTCTTGTTAAAAAAGACAAAGTAGCAAAATATACAGACACTAAAAAAGCATAAAAAATGTATTTAATAGACGAGACATATTTAACGCGCGAACTCTACACACCGCACACGAAAGCGGGAGTAGATATCGATTCAAGCGGAAACTCAATAACAGAATATATTGATAAATACGCTCGTCTATTATTGCAAAACGCTTTAGGAAACGTGCTTTTTAAACTTTTAGACGAACAAATTCAAGACGGCAATCTAAAGACAGATGCTCCTCAAAAATGGAAAGATTTAGTTAATGGCGTAGACTATACCTACTCAGGAGATAGCTACACATGGAAAGGGCTGCTGAACATAGAAGGAGCTTTCAAAGATTCTGTTTTGGCGTATTATGTCTACTACCATTACTTTTTAAACAATTTAAGCCAGGTATCGTCTTTTGGCGAGGTCAAAGCATCTTCAGTAAATTCTGAAAGTGTTAATCCCTCTGCTAAATTAGTAGCGACTTGGAATAAATATGTTGAACTCTATCAAGGGGATAGGACCAAAGTCGAAGGGACTTTAACGTTTGTAAACGGCGTGCCTTTCTACGACTATTTCTCAGATAATGGCGGGTATGTAAATTTAATACAATTTTTAGAGCATAAAGAAACTGACTACCCAGACGCGGCTAAGAAAATGGAACGAGGGTATTTAAACACTTTAGGTATATGATTTTTGGAAGTGCACTAGCGGAGGTTTTTGACGGTATGACTATTACTGGTAACGGTGAAAATTATACAATACAAAACAACTATGGGAAGCAAGAAGATTTAGATAGGTTTATAGCAATTAGCGATAAAAAGAGAGCAAAAAAATTTCCTTTGATATTTTGGGTTACTTCAAAAGTAACAGATCGAGGAAACTGTCTTAGGTGCTCGTCTAATCTGGTCATCATGGTAAACACTCAGACAGAGATGCTAAGTAAAGCCAGAAAGATAGCAACTTTTGACACTTTCATAACTCCTATTTATGACAAGATCATTCCTTTAATCCATAAATCCAAACTAAAGGTAATAGGAGACAGGCGAACAGCTATCACCTATGAGGACGTTGCAAATTATGGGTTAGGCTCGGGAAGCTTAGGTTCTAAAAGATCAGATAAAAGCATTATAACCGACTTCATTGATGCTCGGGTTATAAATCTAACACTAGAATATTACAAATAGTTAAAAAAACAATTAAAATGTCAAACGTATTATATAACGAAGTAGGGGCTGCCGGAGTAACTCCAAAAAACATTGGGGGATCAACCCAAGTTTTTGAAGCACCTACAAAAAAAATCGCATTAGGATTAGAGTCTTTTTCTTTTGCAACAGCAGCAGCTTTTAAATTAGAGGCTAATTGGACTACCGGAGTAGTAGCTAAAAGTTTAGCTTTTTTACCAGTATTGGAGGATGCTCCAGAGGTAGCAAACATCGAGCCAGCTTATAAAGAAGGTAGATACTCTAAGAAAAAATTAAAAGACGGAGAAGAGTCTATTAATTACAAAGTTCAGTGTTCTATCAAGACTTACGAAGCTTTAAAAAGTTACGAAGACTCAGCTTTTACAAGAGTTTTTCAAATTTCTGAAGAAGGAGAAGTATCAGTTGATGCTTTGTCTGACGGGACTATTAAAGGAAGGAAAGTATCTAGTTTAACTGTAGGGCTAAGATTTGGTTCGACAGATGAAGATACTGGGTACTGTATGGTAAATGTGGTTTATGAAAATGATATTTTCTCTATTTTAAAAACGTCTTTTGATGTGTTAGAAAAAGAGTCTATCTATCCTGTTCAATTTGTACAAACCTCTGCGAGTGCTACTGAAATTAAAGGAAAGATTATTGACTTAGGTACTAACTTGAGCATAAAATCTTTGCAAAGTGGGGATATCTTGGTAAAAGATGTATCTGGAACAACGCACACTTCTTCTTTCACAGCAGCGGACTCAAATGGGGACTACACATTGGCTGGGACTGGGTTCCAATCTAATATGACAGTTATAACAAACGGAGTAGTTTCCCAAGCGGGGGTCAGTTACGAAAGTGAGATTGCAACTAAAATAGTAGTATCTTAATGGCTACCTATAAAGGAATAACATTCGCAGAGGAACACAGAAATGTGTCCTTTGCGGATTTTAAAAAGATGTTTGCTTCAAACAGATTCTTTTTAGAAGTTCCACATACAGAAAGAGAAGCAGAACTAAAGAGAGTACACAAAAAGATAAAGCCAAAGCCAAAGAGTGCAAGCATATCAGAATCTAATAAACAACGCGAAGAAACTAACAAAAAGTAAGGTTAAAAAGGATTTATTTAACTTTATACGGACGCTTGAGGGTGGTTTGGCCGTAATTAATAGGGATACGCTATTTAAAAAGAGCCAAGATATACATGGTGATCAAATTGGTTTTTATTCAAGATTAACAGAGGAAATCACAGGAGGCAGAAAAGAAGAGGGTCATCGTTTTGATTTAAGAGAGTCTGGAACGTTTTTAGATAGTTTATATGTAAAAGTTCAGAACGATAGCATACTATTTGACACTACAGACCCAAAAAAAAGCGAAGTGCTTAAAAATTTACTTAGTGAAGATATTTTTGGGCTACAGGACAGCGAGCTAGACGAGTTAATAGAGCAGAAACTAGCCCTTTTTATGGTTATTTATTACGCACAAGAATTATTAAAATGATACACACTATAGACACTCTGCCCGCGTACTTGTACTTTAAAATAGTAGAGGAGGGCAATCTTGAACTTTTAACAGATGAAAAAGACATCGATGTCGCCAAATTGTGGAAGAGTATTTACGGCGAAGTAGCTGGCTTATTAAACAGTAAGGAGGGGGATAAGATTTTTAATCTAGGTAAGGCCATTCACCAACTATCCTCTAGGATAGAAGTAGTCTTAAACTCAATATTTCTCCTCAGGAGAAAAAGAGACAAAGTGATAGAGGAGGTGCTCAAAGGGCACAACTATATTTTAAGAGATGCTTATTTCCAAAGTGATTTAGACCAGATAGAAAGAGAGATTAACAATTTAGAAATTAAAATTGCACGTTATAAAATCCAATTAAAACCACTTCTTGCCCAAAAAGGAGATATTAAAAAACAAACTTTTGAAGATATATATTTTTCTTATTGCACAATATGGCACCCATATAAGGAAGTAAACACTATTTTTATAAAAGAATTCATCGCACTTGAAAAGCAAGTTGCTATAAAAATGAAAAATTTAGAGAAAAATGGCTAAAAAGTTACAGGAATCAGAAATAGTAGAACAGGACTTATACCAAATTGGATCAAAATTTGCGAAGAGTCTCGAGCCTGGGCTAGAAAAGCTAAAACAATATATTTTAGAGTTTGATAAACTCAGCAAAGCATATAAGGTTTCCCCAAATCAAACAGAATTTATAAAAACGCTAAAACAAGAGCAAGAGCTATTAAAAAAGGCTGAGGGCACAAAAAAAGCTGCTGTTCAAGTAGAAAGAGAGTTAATAAAAGCCCAGCAAGACAAATTAAGGGCAGACAAACTAGCCATTGACTTACAAAACAAAAAGCTAGTCTTAGAAAATAAAAAACAAGCAGTAGTAAAAAGAAACACTAAGCTTACTGCAGAAGAGAGACTCGAACTCCAAAGGTTAAATAAAAGCACAAAAGAAGCCGCCATACTAGGCTCTAGGTTTTCATCTGAGTATGAAAAGCTAACTGTAAAAATGAATCGGGCTGCCAGATCTGTTCAGAATCTAACGGCAAAAAAACTACAAGGTAATAACCTTTCTAAAAAGGAACAAGACCAGTTAAGAAAATCTCAGGCAGCGTTTAAAAAATACAATGCTGCAGTAATAGGTGCAGATGCGTCTGTAAAGAGGTTCAACAGAAAGGTAGGTGACTATCCAAAAGCAATGCTTTCAGCAGCAAAGGGTGTTCGTTCTTTAGCTTCAGCAATGGGTGCCGTGGGAGGAGCAATGCTTTTTGTCAGCACAATGCGGAGTGCGATAAATGTGGTTCGTGATTTTGGAGCAACCATGTTTAATATTTCCGGTATCTATAGAACGTCCAGGGAAGAGTTAGCTGGTTTAGAGCAACAAATTATCGACGTAGCCGGAGCATCCATAACAACTGCCCCCGAGGTGGCAAAAATGGCGGAGTCTCTAGCTACCTTAGGGAAGACAAGGGAGGAGATAAAGCTATTACTCTCTCCTTTAAACGACCTATCTATAGGACTAAAGGCAAGTGCAGAAGATGCTGGAGAGTTTTTGGTTCAAATGCTGAATGCTTTTGGCGCAAGTGCAAGCGAGGCTGAGAAATACGCAGATGTAATCGCAACCATCAGGACCTCTACAAGTTTAGATTTCCAAAAAATGAGGGATTCTTTTCAGTATCTAGCTCCTATTTCTAAGGTATTAAACAAAGATTTAGCGTACACTGGGGCCCTAGTCGGTATTTTGGCAGATAGAGGTATAAAAGCAGAGAGGGCAGGACGTCTATTGGGGTCAGCACAGCAAAAACTAGCGATAGAAGGGAAAAGTCTCACAGATGGTTTAAATGAGATAAACAAAGCTTTAGCAGATAATTTATCGGAAATAGATGTTTTAGCCATCGCAAGTGACTTGTTTGGAAAGCAGTCAGCTTCACTAGGTATTATTTTAGCAGCAAACACAGATTTAATTGATGAAAACGCAGATGCTATAAGGAACAACGGAGGAGCTTTAGACGATTTAGTAAATGAGCAGTTGAGGTCTTTAGACGCAAGCTTTAAAATTTTTGTGAGTAGGTGGGAAGAATACATATTAAACACAGATAAAGCTGAAGGAGCAAGCACAAAGCTAAAAAACGGTTTGACCTTTCTGGCAAACAATATCGCCGTTATTATCAACACCGTTGTTACTCTTACAAAGTCTTTTTTAATATACAAGGGTATTGTTTTATTGGTTAATAGCGCTACCAAAATAGCAATAGCTCTTCAAGGTGCGTATAATCTTTCACTAACATATACAAGAGGAGGCATAAAGAAAACAATAGAGAGTTTAACCGCATTAAAGGTAGCAACAGGGACAACAGGGATAGGATTGTTTTTAGTGGCTATAGGTACTGCTTATCAGCTTTTTCAAGCCTTCAGCGAGGGGGCGAAAGAGGCAACCTACGATCTAAAAGCATTAAATAAGCAAACAGAGAGATTTGTAAAAGCGATAAACGGGCAGGAAACTGGCCTACAAAAAATCCAAGCCGCGTATGCAGAGATAGCCAACTTAACAGATCCAGAAAAATTAAAAGGAATTTTTGGGGACGCTTATTCGGCTGCTTCATTTGCAATACAGAATAACACAGAAGAAACGATAGAAGCTTTTGAGCGTTCTATAAACGCGGGATTGGCTTATGGTGAAAAATTTACTGAAGACCAAGTGAAGTTAATGTTTAGGAGAAATAAAATTCTAAAAGTTCTATATAAAGAGATTGATAGGCTAGAAGAAGAGGAGGACAGAAAAAAGAAGAAAAGAGACAGGAAGAAAGAAGGATTGTCTGACAAAGAAAAAAACGACATATACCTATTAAATAAATTCAGAATAGAGCAGCAAGTAAAAGCGCAGCAAGAAATACTGGACAATGAAGAAGCCACGTTTAATGAGAGACTACGGGCTTTACAAGTTCGTGAAAGTTTAGAAATAGAATTAGTCGAGTTAAAAGAAGCCCACCTACTTGATAACCAAAAACTAACGGCAAATGGGAGAATTTTAATCGAGGAAAAAACCTCAGCCGCACTTGTAGATATCTATAAAAAAACAAACGAGGACATAGACAAGCTAAAAGAAGGTTTTTTTGACAGTACTATCGCTTTAATTCCAGAAGATTTTGAAGATGATATTGATATTCTAAAGCAAGGGATAAAATCATACGCGGAGGCTTTGGGAATAGACGGTGAAGGGGCTGTACAATCCTTTATGGAGAAACATGGAGAGGATTTTGCTAAAATAAAAGGCTTTTACGATGAGTTAGACGATACCGCTGAGAGAAGCGCAAAAAAAAGAAAAGAGCTACAAAAAGAACTAGGCGATGCTACTGTAGAGTTTGTAAATACGTTATTCGATAGTAAAATACAGAAGTATGATGATGAACTCACTGCTTTAGATGAGTATTACGCAATAAGACAAGAAGCAGCGCAAGGAGATGCTCATTTACAACAATTTTTAAGACTTGAACAGCAAAAAGAAGAGAAAAAACTAGAAAAGAAAAAAAGAGACGAACAAAGAAAACAAGCGATATTTAACAAACTATTTTCGGTTGCTCAAATAGGGATAAAACTTGCTGAAACAATAGCGGCAATAAATTTAGCAGCAGCGACAATAGATGCAGTTACTTTAGGAATTGGGGGTACTGCATACAGATTAGCAAATATTCCTTTTGCAATTGGTTCAGCTGCTTTACAAACAGCAGCCGTATTAGCTGCAAAAATACCAGCTTATGCAGAAGGTATTGAGTCGACACCGAGAAGAGAAAAGGCCCTTGTAGGAGAAGAAAGATCAGAGGTAATCATCGAACCAAACAAAGATCCGTATATCGTATCTAAGCCTACTATTTTAGATTTACCAAAAAGAACGCAAGTAGTCCCATCAATTGCCGAATATCAAAAACTATTCAGTAGAGCGCAATTAGCCTCTCTGCAAATAAACGGGCAGAAGGCGCAAACGTTCCAACAGTCTCAACAGATATTTGATGACACCGAAATGCGGGGGGACTTAAAAGAACTTATAAAAGTAACAAAAAGAAATAAACCACATAGAACCCCCATAAGTAGAGGATCAGATTTTAACCACGAGTTATTTAGGCTCAAAAACACAAACTGGGACGCATAATGATACTCCACCAACATACAGACCGAGTAAGATACACCCTATCACACGAGATTGAGCCTAGCTTGATTATATTAGAGCCTGACGGCTGGAAAGATGATGGGAAAGAGCTTGTAAGAAACGAAACTTACGAGGGTATTTTTACCAAATTTTCTAACAGTTTAGTTTTTAAAGGGAATGCTGCTACATACATTAATAAAATAAAAGATACCTACGGAAAAGACTCCCCAATAAGGCTGCTGAGAGAGGAGAGACATCCGACTACAGATGTGTGGACAGATAGCTACGACGGTTTTTTAGATTTGTTTAAGTGGGCGGAAGATAAAAACGGAGTAAAGGCAAAATTTAATGCTTCTGGGTTAGAAAAAACATTAAAAGCAAAAAGAAATAAAAAAGTTGAGATAGAGAGGCTTACAGATTTATACGGAAATACTCTTCCTGTGCTACCTACACACACGATTGAGGATAGCGGGAGAAAAGTATTTTTACTTTCTAATTTAGAAGGCAATAACTTAGTTACTATACAAACCTATATTAGTTCGGTTGGGGATTACAAGCAATCAACAATTGCTTTCCCGATGATTGTAGAGACGGACTCGGACGATTTAGTCGTAACTCCTTTCCCTCAAGTATTTAACGGGGTCTACGCAAGCCACAACGCTTCTGGAACGGATATGTTTTATTTGGATAACGATAGGCTGAAAGTTGTTAAAGTCAAAATAAAACTATCTTTCTTACTGGAAGTCGAAAACTTGTTTCGCCCGCACGACAGTAACCAATTCATAACTCTGAACATAAACAAATATGGCAACAGTACGGCTTTAGACTATTTGACGTCTTACGAAGTTTATGCGGACCCAAATCCCCTAAGCCAAACACAAAGAAGAATCGATGTAGATTATGAAGCATCAATCACGCTAGACGTTGGAGAGAGTTTGTCTTTTGCCATAAGTACTGGCGGGACTTTTGGGAGTACTGTTTTAGGGATTGGGGCTAGAGGTTATTATATCCACAACTATAGCCAAATAAATGGGTTTTTGCAAGTGGAGGAAAATAGCTACTTCCCTTCTACCTCTTTAAAAATAGTAACCGCGCACGAAAAAGCGGCAAGACTTATTCAAATAATAACCGGGAGAACCGATGCTTTCCACTCGCCAATTTTAGGACGGACTGAGATTGGATATCCCTCAGATGGGTTGCACGCTTTCAAAGGCTACACTTGTGGACACTGGAACCGGGGTTTTAGTCAATTGCCTGTAAATGATGAAAACAAATACAAACCTTACACGACTAGCTTTAAAGATTTGATGAACGATTTGCTAGTGACGGACGGACTGGGGTTGGAGATTAGAAAAGTAGGCTTTAAAGAACAAATTGTCATAAGAGACGCGAAGGATTTCTATTTGCCTTCTATTACTATTCGGTTGGGCCAAGTCAGTAATGTGAAAAGAAAAACAATAGAGAAAAAAGGATTTTCAGACGTTTTGATAGGGTATGAAAAAGGATGGGAGAACGAGGAGGCTATGGGGCTTGACGAAACGAATGCCCAAAGCGAATACTCGCTTCCGCTAGATACGCAAGACGAAAACATCTTTAAAAAGATATCGAAGTACATATACGGGTCATACCCGAGAGAATTCTCCAGAAGAAAGCCGATTGCGAGCTTTCCTACTGAAGACCACCGACTAGACAAAAACATATTTGGGCTGGCTTTAAAAAGGTTTCAAAACACTTTCGCTTTAAAATATTGGCAAGATGATTTAGCACAAGTACCAACAGGGATTTATGCTCCAGAGACAGCAACAAACCTGCTCTACAGTCCCATTAATCTGCTATTAAAGCACGCTTGGTATTTTAAATCAGGGCTAACTAAAAAGCTCAACCAATATCTAAGGTTTACCAGCGGGGAAGGTAACACGAATTTAACTACTCAAAAAACAGGAGGGGCCGCGTATCAAGAAAAACAAGACATTCTAATATCCACGCTGGACAAAGCCCTGTTTATAGACGAAGAAATTACCTTTACTTACGAGGTTGATTTTTTACTACTGAAAGAAATCGAAGGTTATTCTTTAATAAGTGGGAAAAAAGTGCGAAATTTCTACGGCAGAATCGAATTCATCAATGAGAAAAACGTAAAAGAGACTGGCTATTTTAAATCTTTAAAACCCAACAACAACGAGTTTAAACTAATAAAAAGCAATTTTTAATGTATTCAACGATTACTTTAACATTCAACGAAAATTTAACCATAGGGAAGACAGTATCTTTCCAAGTGACGGATAGCATCTCAAACACCGCGCAGCCAATACTTGAAAGTTATGTTTCTTTACGGATAGCACCTCTTCAAGCGGTTGTAAAACCAGCGTTGCCAGTTTTAGGGGCGTCCCCAGCAAGATCTTTCGAGATATCTTTTGGCTTAGACTTTAACGGCAGCGGGATATACACGGTGACTAGGACAGACAACGTCGTAGTAATACAATCAACAGTGGCTAATCTGAGTTTTTCAAACCCCGCGTCTACAGGAGATGTAACCTTTACTATCTCCAACTTTTCAGGAAGTGTTTTCCAAATAACCGAGTCTATTTTCCAACAGGCAACAGACGCTTGCAACAATGTAAAATTAAAAGTTACTACTAATATTTATGCTGATGTAATAACATCGCCAATAGGAACAACTACCCGAGCAGGTAACGTGATATACATAGACGTACCTAGATCGGGAGGATTAAATCCTTCGACAATAAATTTAAGCCTAGCAACAACCCCAGGGCAGCAAGTGTCGAGAAGTTTAACAGTTCCGAGCATCTTAGCCGGGGGAAACATAGCTTTAACCATAAACACCTCACCAAACGGGGCGACTATCATAGCTTCGCATTTTCCAAACGAAGAACTTGATTTAGAATATAGTTTAGGAGATGGCACAACACAAACCCCGTACCAGATATCGAACATCTTTACAAGCGTTGTTGCTGGAGCATATACCGTGTACGTGAGAGATCAGTTTGGGTGTATTGTAAATAAATCTTTTACAGTGGACGCTTTCGGCGTTGATACTCCTTATTTTGAAATATCTGAAAGCAACTCAATCAGGTGGGTAGGCAGGACTCTAAACGGGATCGCTTTAGATGTTAGAATTGATCAAAACAGATTTAGTTACGAAGAGGATGTAAAAAGAAAATACAAGCATTTTGAAGACTTTACTATCTCAAACATCCCAGAAACACAGTTTAAAACAAACTACGCTAGTCCCGTTGTAAAAGTCTATGAGGGTACTACTCTTTTAGAGACCATTGCCCCCGTTAAAAAAACAAACAATCTAAGGCTTACGGATAGCAGGGACGCTTTGAAATTTAGCGACACCAACGGCAAAACGGGTATCTATTTTACAACTGGAAAGAGATACAATTTTGATACTGGGGCAGACTTGCTAAATGACTACACCCTAAACGGCAATCTCCCAGAATGGGGGCTGAAAGGAAACTATGTAAAAATATCGGGGGCTTGGTTTGAGATAGAAGATGTTTTATTCGACCAAACTAGGCAGGCTGAATATCTGTCTATCAATCAAAACTATGCAGGCGTAGAGGTCTCCATAATTGTCGGGACTAATTATAACCGTGAAAATTACGAAGTTTGGGAGTTTTATAATTCTTTTACAAATTACTTAGGCAAAACTTTGGATATGGAGTTGATAAATACTGATTTGGTTTTTGATACTTTGGTCTACAGGGCAGAAAGTGTGAAAGTCTACGCTTCTCTGCCAGACCACCACGAAATAAAATACTCTAATGTCAGCAATACTGACGTAATGTACAGTACGGGTATTTCCTTTTTAATAAATGCAAGATTGGACAAAGTCTCAGACGCCCCTATCGGGGAGAATGAGAATTTTAGTTCCGACGACGTCACCCTACTGGAGAGAGCAAACATTAAACAGGCTAAAGAGTTTGTTTTTGAAAGCGTTACCAGAGGGCAGATGATTAAGCTATATAGGTCCTTGTATCATAGAAAACTATTTATTAACGAGACAGGGTATGCGATTTCAGAAACCCCAGAAGTCGAAGGGGGGCTAGAAGAGAGCAGCCTATACGACCTAACCGCCGTTCTCGTAAAAACAGGAGAGTACTACAATGCTACAAGTTTTGATTTCGACGATCCGACAACAGTTGGGCTGCTAGAAATGCCAGCATTGATAAGCGTAGGGAACGGATTTATAGAAATTTAAAAATTTTTAATTTGAACGCTATAGATAAACAAATCAAAAAAAATTGTATTTTTAACCTAAATTTAGAAACATGAGCTTCCAAGCATGGACCGTACAAGAGATAACTACTTTAACAAACGCCTATAATACTTTAGTTGCGTTAAAGAAAAAAATAAACGAATTACCCGAGAAAACGACTTACGAAACGGGTATGTATGTTGCCGTGTATGACCCAGTAAGCGGCGATACTGTTAAATTCCCTTTTATTGATGATTCAGGAGTGACGGGGTTTGCTACTCAGCAATACGTGGATAATGCTATAGCTGATTTAGTAGACTCCGCCCCCGCAAATTTAGACACTTTAAACGAACTTGCTGCCGCTCTTGGGGATGATCCAAATTTCTCAACTACGGTTTTGAGTTCTTTAGCAGAAAAACTTAACAGTAAAACAACTGGCGAGCCAACAGGGTCAACAGTCGTTTTAAATTTGGTTAAAATTAGTTCGGCAAACCACGCATCCGCTGTTACCGCAGGAACTACTATAGCAACAACGCTATACGCAATACCAGTATAAGATGTCTGTAAAACTAGGAGATACAAATATATCAAAACTCTACCTGGGGGATATTGAGGTGCAAAAATTATATTTAGGCTCTGTTTTAATCTACCAAAACCAAGATATAACCTCTTTTATAACTACATGGCGCACAACTACACCAAATGAAACAATAACAATACCTACAAACTCTTCATACACTTACAATTATAATATTACTGCCAGCGATGGGCAAAGTTTTACAGGGGTTACAGGAGACCAAACAATAACTTTTGCAACTGCTGGAGATTATGACGTTGCAATAAGCATAGATAATATAGTAGGCGGTGCGTTTCCTTCAATTTACTTTCATAATACAGGAGATAAAGAGAAGATAATAGATATAAAACAATGGGGTGCAATTGTTTGGGGTTCTTTTGAGAATTCATTTTATGGTTGTTCAAATTTAAC
>TARA_R110002124_G_scaffold8590_4_pt1 | contig 15193 bp, 11 predicted proteins | sample TARA_R110002124 | Tara Oceans TARA_R110002124 (sample SAMEA4397445) | marine metagenome | biome: Polar Biome; feature: [SRF] surface water layer (ENVO:00010504); material: water (ENVO:00002006), including particulate matter (ENVO:01000060) such as... | depth 5 m | reverse complement strand
TCAACGATCTGGGGAATATCGTTACGATCCCATGAACCAAGGCGTGCGATCGATTGTCACAGTAAGCAATCGCCAGTGGTCTGCAGGGAAGTCTTGCACCTCACAAGGCGATGCCTTTTTGAGGGCTAACTACATTGGACGACATGGACTGCGACGATATATCTAATGTGCAACGCAAATAATTTATGAAGAATTGTCTAATCGTACTGGGAATGCATCGCAGCGGCACCTCTGCGTTCACCGGCGTGCTCAACCTGCTGGGGGTAAATCTCGGCACCCAGATGCTGGAGACGCAAAGCGACAATCCCAAGGGTTTCTTTGAGCACAAATACGTCGTGCTCGCCAATGATTGTATTCTGGAGACATTCAACTCCTCCTGGGACGACCCCCTGCCACTACCGGAAAACTGGATCGCGAGATTCAAGGATTCACAACTGCGGGAAGACGCCCGCTACTTTTTGCGCACAGATATTTCCGAAAACACACTATCGGCAGTAAAAGATCCCCGCTTGTGCAAACTACTGCCCTTTTGGCTGCCGCTGCTTGAAGCGGAGGAAATCACTCCCAGCGTTGCCCTGGTCATCCGCAGCCCACTGGAGATAGCCGACTCGCTGGCTCGCAGAAACGGCTTTTCAATCGAGAAGTCGATGGTTCTGTGGATGCAGTACATGTTGGAAGCCGAACGAAGCACCCGGCATATCCCACGCTGTTTCGTAAAATTCGAATCCGTACTCGGCGAACCCCAGAAGACGGTTGAGCACGTTTTTGAGACAGTAGGCCTGGATGCACCGGATTTTTCAAAGCTGGACCGGGAGCAGCTTGACCAGTTTGTCGATCATGATATGCGCCATCACCGAGTGTCTGATGCCGATCACGACAAACGCTGCCCCAAAATTGTGGCTGATTTCTACCAGTTGCTGTGCAACATTTGCGAGGGCGAAGCCTCAGCGGACGCTTTCGACGCGTTTGACAAATTAGGCGATCAGTTCCAGGCGGATCAAGAGCTCTTCTACAACCAGGATGTCATATTGACACTGGAGAGAGCCAAGGAAGAGGACGCACCCGACTGGTACCAGGCGAAGCTGAACCGCATCAAAGCCCAGCTGGATTCCGATAAAGTCTTTCGGGAATACCGCTATATCGCCAACACAGAACATCTCTACCACGATCGAATTGTTCTGCAAAACAAGGCGGAAAGCCTGAAAGGCGATATCGCCAGGCTGCAGGCGGAAATTGCCACACTACAGACGGAAATTGTGCGACTGCAGAACCAGCTACTCTCACCGCACATCACCCTATCGGCTCTACGAAATGAGTTGGCGACTCAAAGATCGCGCTTTGAAGAGGAAATAGCTGACGGTAAAACCACTATTGAAAACCTTCGAACTGAAACTGCTGCCCAGCTTGAGCACATCACAAGCCTGCAGCACGCGATTGCAAACAAAAGCGACGAAGTCGCGGCACTGCAGGGCAAGGTATTCACCCAGCAGCAGGAGTACCAGGCGCTGCAAAATGTGATTGCCGCGCAGAAAATGGTCATCTCTGCACAAAGAACGGAAGAGAGTGCGCGACTGCACGTCATATCGGACTTACAGGATGAAATCGAAAACCAGCAACACACTATTTCCGAGCAACGTGAGCAGACCGCTCTGCTGAACGCTAGATATGACGAGCTGGAGACCATCGTTTTCCAGATCTATGCCACACGGCCATGGCGTGCCTACCGGAAATACCAGCATATGGTGGAGTCACTGTTTCCAGAAGGCACATTACTGCGAAGATTTCTCCAGCTCATCAAGCGCCTGCTTACCGGCGAAAAGGCGGCGGCTGCAACCTTGACAGAGAACACAGAGAACACAGGGGAAACCGATACCCGGGCCATGGCCAACAGCGACGATGCCGAACCCGCGCCTCTGCCACTAACCGCAGTCAATCCCGCCGAAGTCTCGGCCGTTGAGGAGTCTCCCCCACAGGCACTGGAAGATGGCGAAGATGCCCGGGGCCAAATCCCGCGCACCGAACAAGAGGATGAAACAGAGACGGCGCAGCCAATCAGCTCTGAATCAGAACCCGTTGCCGCCACGGAACTGCAGTCGCAGCAGCGTTCAAAAGATGTTTCGACCCTGGCGCCACCTGCGATTTCGTCCGACTTTGAGACGACTCCGCAGAGCGATGCAGCGGGGGAGACAGTCTCCGCCAGGACAATCTACCTTGCCGCATCTAATCCTGATTACAAGCCTGATACTGTCTACGGTGTTGCCGTAGAGGTGTCCCCCGCCACTGAGGAGCCGGAGCGGGAACCGCAAGAAAAAGCAGCTATGCAGCCACCCCATATCCAGGCTGAAAGCACGGACTCCGCTGTAACTGCACAGGATACCGTCGCTTCAGACGCTGGAGCACAGTCGCCCGCGCCAGCCCCACAAAACAAGGCGTTGCCTGCCGAGACAGCAAGTGTGTCAGGGCCTGCAGACATTGCGTTCCCGGTCACTGAAGACCCGAACATCAGCATCATTATCCCGGTATACAACAACTGGTCCTTCACCCAAAAGTGCTTGCAGTCGATGCAGCTCCACAATCGGGGCAGCTATGAAATCATCATTGTCGACAACAACTCGACCGATGAGACACCACAACGTCTTGCCGCCATAGACGGTATACAGGTCATTACAAACGGAACCAACGAGGTTTTTGTTAACGCCTGCAATCAGGCAGCAGGTGTTGCGAAAGGCAACTACCTGTTGTTCCTGAACAATGACACCGAAGTCAGCGAGGGTTGGCTTGAGGCTTTGCTGGAGCCTTTCTCAGACGCCAGCACCGGCATTGTCGGTGCCAAGCTCATCTATCCTGACGGTACCCTGCAGGAAGCCGGCGGCATCATCTGGCGCGACGGCAATGGCTGTAATTACGGGCACGGCGACAACCCTGACCTGCCCAAATACTCCTATCGCAAGGCAGTCGATTACTGCTCGGGCGCCTGCCTGATGATTTCTCATACCCTGTGGAACGAGATCGGCGGTTTTGACCAACGCTATGCGCCAGCGTACTACGAGGATACGGACCTGTGTTTCACCGTCCGCGCGCTCAACTACAAGGTCATCTATCAGCCGGCAGCCAGGATCGTGCACTACGGTGGCGCTTCAGCCGGTAAGGAGACCAGTTCAGGCTACAAACGCTTTCAGGACATCAACCGGCTGAAATTCATGGAGAAGTGGCACGAGGTGCTGGAGAGAGACCATGTCTTCAGTTCCGCCGGGCTCTTTGAAGCGCGTGAGAGAACCGGCGACAAGCATATTCTGATTATCGATCACCAGGTGCCCACCTACGACCGGGACTCAGGCTCCCTGCGCATGCTGAACATGCTGCGTATCCTGCTGAATATGAACTACAAAGTATCCTTCTGGCCGGACCAGCTGACGTATGATCCAAAGTACACACGGGTTTTGCAGGATCTTGGTATCGAGACCTATTATGGTGGACTGGTGTTCGAGGAGTTTATCAAAGCACACGGTGAGGTCATTGATGTCGTCCTGATGTCACGCCCCGCGACAACCAAAAAATACATGCATCTGGTGAAAAAATACTCAGAGGCAAAAACGATTTTCGACACTGTCGATCTGCATTATGTACGCGAGCAGCGCCGGTTGGCGCTCGAAGTCCAGCGCTGGAAAAATCTCGAGTTCTTCCTGGCGGAGGAAGCGGACGTCACGCTGGTGGTCAGCCCGACCGAAAAAGGCATGCTGGAGGATGAAAAGTTCGCCAACAAAATTGCTGTTGTCTCCAATATTCATTCACTGGAGCCTTGCGTAAAGGGTTTTGAAGAGCGCGAGGGCTTGATGTTTATCGGCAGTTTCGCTCACCCACCCAATGAAGAGGGCATCATCTGGTTCATCGACTACATTCTGCCATTGATCAAGAAAAAGTTACCTGACATACACCTGACCATCGTTGGCAGTGAGCCGACGGAACGATTGCTGGAATTGGCAGGCGAGTCGGTGACCGTTACCGGGTATGTGGAAGACGTCTCCGGCTATTTCAACGACAGCAAGGTTTTTGTCTCGCCACTGCTTCACGGGGCAGGCGTGAAGGGAAAGATCGGCCAGAGTTTCTCCTACGGACTGCCGGTCGTCACCACCAGCATTGGCGCCGAAGGCATGCAGCTGACGAACGGCCTCAATGCGCTGATATCCGACAGTGAGACAGACTTTGCCAATAGTGTTATCGCCTTGTATCGGGAGAAATTCCTGTGGCAGAAGCTGTCCACAAACTGCCGCCAGGTGATCAGGGACCAATTCAGCACTGATACAATCCGCAGTGCGCTGGAACATATTCTGCAGGAGGAGCCTCCCAGGCAGGAGATACTGCCGGCAAATGCCCGCCCGGTCATCGTGCATTGCCACCTGTTCAAGAATGCGGGAAGCACACTGGACTGGAGCCTGCATCGGCAGTTTGGTTCCGGCTTTATCGACCACCGGGACGACGATAGCATGCGTCGCGGTGCTGCCTACCTGAAACCGTATCTGGAAACGCATAGGGAAGTATCTGCTATTTCCAGCCACCACATCAGGTTCCCGCTACCGGTCTCTGACAAATTGCACCTGTTGCCTCTGATCTCGTTGCGACACCCGATAGATCGAGCGCGCTCCGTGTACGACTTCGAACGCCGCCAGGAAGCCAATACCCCGGGCGCCATCCAGGCTAAAAAGTTATCCTTTGCCGACTACGTCCGCTGGCGTATGCAACCAGATGTGGCACCGACCATCCGCAATTTTCACTGCAGCTTTTGTACCAGCAACTTCGACAGCATGATTGGCGAACCGGCGTATCTGGAGAGCCTGGCAATGCTCATCAAGACACCGCTGCTGGTTATCGTAGAACGCTACGACGAAAGCATGGTGCTTATTGAGCAACTACTGGGGGATCATTTTCCCGGTATCGATCTGTCCTACCTGCGCCAGAATGAGACATTCGGCCGCGAGGTAGAACTGATGGAGCGTATCGACTCCGTCTTCGAGCAACTGGGACCAGAACTGACCGTGGAGTTCCGCGAGAAAAACCACTGGGACATGAGGTTGTATGAGAACGCGCTGGCGATACACGGCGAGCGCCTGGGCGCACTGGGCAACCTGAACAAGCTGATGACAGATTTCCAGGCGCGCTGTCGATTGCTGTCAGTGGCCACATTGCCCAGCAACAATATGGAAATTCCTGAATCTCACGTGGGCTGAGTAGCACTGAGCTTTCACGGATACAGCGTAGAGCCGCGCCCTAAAAATGGTAACCCACCAGTGTAGCGCAGCGCCCTTTCCAGCTATTATCATACGACAATAAACAGTAAGGGATTGTAGGCCATGGCTACAGAGTTCAATATTGGCAGCTTTTTCGCCCGGTGGATCTTCGCCGTAGCGCTCGTATTCGGTACCTATAACCCCTCGGATTACTCGTATGTCAGCTGGGTGGTGGCGCAGAGCTCGTCATTCGGGCCCATTATGGCGCTGATTGCCGTCATCCTGTTGATCGGATGGGTCGTGTTTCTTCGTGCCACCATGATGTCGCTGGGCATATTGGGCATCCTTCTTGGCGGCGCCCTGTTCGCCTGCATTATCTGGTGGTTTATTGATATGGAGTTGCTGAGCCTCGATGCCAGCGGTGCACTGACATGGATTATCCTACTCGTGATGTCGTTCATACTGGCCGCTGGTATGTCGTGGTCACATATCCGGCGACGACTCACCGGGCAATTTGATGTCGATGAAAAAGATGGCTGACAACAGCGCGCGGCAGCTCTGAACCGCGACCACTCAATGACTGTCGGGGAAAAGTTCCTTCACGTTTGACGCAGTTGCAGCCTCCATTGCAACCAGCTTGCCCTGGCGTTTCCACAAATGGTCGTACCGTACCTTGTGATCGCCAAAGCCACTCACTGCAAAACTCAGCACCGAACTTATCCCGTCGCAATCGAGGGTGTCGCAGTGCTGTCGCAGTTTCACGAGCAATCGCTGGATCTGGCTAAAGGGCAGAGACTCCTCCTCTGCCCGCATGATCATCGGGTGCCCTGTCCCGGTCACATTGGTGCCGAGCAATAATTCCTCGTGCAATTTCTCACCCGGGCGCAGCCCGATAAACTCGATATCGATATGCTCGGCCATCTGCGAGCTGTGTCCCGTTTCGTAACCACTCAGCCTGATCATCCGCTTCGCCAGGTCCACAATGCGTACTGGCTCACCCATGTCGAGTACAAACACATCGCCACCGGTAGCCATCGCCCCGGCCTGTAACACCAACTGCGCTGCCTCGGGGATACTCATGAAATAGCGCGATACTTCCGGGTGCGTCACCGTGACCGGGCCACCATCCTCAACCTGTTGCCGAAACAGCGGCACCACCGACCCGGAAGAGCCCAGCACGTTCCCGAATCGCACCATGCAAAAGCATGTGGAGCAATCTTCTTGTTGCGCGAGCCCCTGCAGGATCATCTCGGCGAGGCGCTTGGAAGCGCCCATAATATTTGTGGGACGCACCGCCTTATCGGTTGATATCAAGACAAAGGTTTCGACACCGGCCTTGACAGCGGCCGTTGCCGCATACCAGGTGCCAAACACATTATTGGCAACACCCTCGGCGATATTGTATTCCACCATCGGTACATGTTTGTAAGCCGCTGCATGATAGACCGTGCGTACTTTGAAGGTGCGGTAGATACTTTCCAGGCGATTCTGGTCCTGCACGGAGCCCAGCAGCGCCACCAGTTCCACCTCCAGACCAAGGCCCTTTAATGACGCTCGCAATTCACGCTCTATGCTATACAGGGCATACTCGGAATTATCCAACAGGATCAATTCCTTGGGCTCGGCTCGAATGATCTGCCGGCACAATTGTGCGCCAATGGATCCACCGGCACCCGTCACCATTACGACCTTCCCAGTAATACACTTCGCAATGAGTTCAGGGTGTGGCGGCACGGGCTCACGCCCCAATAGGTCATCCAGATCGATGTCACGAATCTGGTTGACACTGGCCTCTCCTGCCAGCAATTCGTTAATTGTCGGGACCGTGCGCACGTAAACCGGCAAACCGACAAGAGAATTGATAATTTCCTTGCGGCGTTCCTGTGATGCGGAGGGTATGGCCAGCAGCACCTGGGAGATATCGTGCTGGTCGATCAGTTGCTCAAGATCCTCAGGCGGAGCGACCTGCAGACCGTTGATGATAGATCGCTGCAAGCAGGCGTCATCATCGACGAAGACAACGGGGTGATACTGCTCACCGTGCTGCAGTGTCTGTAGCAGTTGCCGACCGGATTGCCCGGCACCATATATAATCACGTTTTCGGACATCGCGCGCAATTTGGTCTGGTAGTATGCGCGCACAGCCAATCTTGTCCCACCGATGCCGACGACCAGAAGCACCCAGTAGATAAACGGCATTGATCGCGGTACTTCCGCGCGCGCAAAAAAGACCGTCGCACCCAGGATCAGGGTGGAATAGCCCGCCGCCTTCACAATAGCCCAGATAGCCTGCTGACCCATGAAACGAATGACGGCCCGGTACAAACCGAGCCGCAGGAAAACCATTGCACTGAGAATCAGGGTAACAGCGCCGCAGGCATACTCGACGACGCCGAGATGAAAATCCAGATGACCGAACCGCAGCGCCACTGCCAGCCACATGGCCGCCGTGACATACACCATGTCGAGAGAGAACAGGCAAGCCTGCTTGATATTGCGCGGGAGTTCCACAGCTTTTTGCAGTATGTCCCGCAGGCTGCCGATGAAACCGACAACGGGACGGGTTATAAAATTGCGTGGACGATTTAGCAAGTCACCTCCTGTGCTCTAGGCTATGGCGTATGCATACTAGTGTGACAATACGCACGCTCGTGCCCCTGAATTTTACGCCAGTCTTGCTGTTTTCACCATGCCGCCAAGCAAGGGAAGGTATGCCAAAAGTACCAAAAATAGTTTGTAGTCAGGCCAGAGTTGCACGGCGAGTGCCAGCGGTAACAGCCACATGAGATTGATCGCCACCACAACCATGTCGACTTTCAGGTGCGAATTCCAGTGACGACTCAAGCGCTGGTAGGCGTGCGAGCGGTGAGGTTGCGTAAATTTTTGTCCGGTAACGACGCGTCGCGCCAGTGTCCAACTGGCATCGGTGATGAACACCGCCGACAGCACCAGCCAGCACAGCGGGTCGAGTTGCCCCTGCACCCCGCCTGCCAGTGCCAGTGCCGCCAGCAGGAAACCTGTAGGCACACTGCCGGTGTCGCCCATAAACAATCGCGCCGGTGGGCGGTTCCACACCAGGAAGCCGCAGTGCGCGGCGGCAAACAACAGGCAGTAGCGGGTGTAGCTGTCGTCGTTTCCCGCTAACCAGCTCAAAAACGCGGCTCCCGAACAGACAAAAATCGCCTGCAGCGCGGCGATCCCGTCAATTCCGTCCATAAAATTATACAAATTAAGACACCACAGCAGGATGAATGCGGCAACCAGCAACAACACACCATGCCACAGTACGCTCCCTGTCTCGACACGGTGTAACAGCACGGTCGCTGCCACCAGGCACACCACAGCGTAGGCCAACAGGCGCCATCGCACGGACAAGCCGCGCACATCATCGATAATACCGAACAGGGCCAGCAGCGAGGCACAGATGGTCAGCGTCATCAGGGGCTCCGTCCAGCCGCCATAGAGCCACGTGGCCAGTAACAGTCCGAGCACAAAGGCTGTCAACAGTGCGGCCCCGCCACCGTGGGGTGTCGGGCGCGAATGCGAACTACGCTCATTGGGAGTGTCGAGTATTTGCCGCTTCCTGGCGAACCGCTCATACAGGCCGCACAGGGCAATCGATAGCGCCAGGGTGGCCAGAATAGCCGTCATGAATCACCACCTCGAGCGGGACTCCACTGGCTCACTACATCCTCCAGGGTGTAACGGGGGCGCCAAGACGTATCCCGGATCACCGCCGCATTGCTGTAAAGTTCGGTACCGAAGACCTTTTCGTAAGTCGACTCTGCGCCTGAAGACACAATATCGACCAGACGAGTGCCCAGTTGCCATACCCAGTGGGGCAGCCAGGCAACACCGCTGCGCATGCCGCGGGCCGCGCGTAGCACGTCGTAGATTTCCTGAGTGCTGTAGCTGTCTGCACCGCAGGCGATCCAGGTCTGGATACCGGAGGGAGGATTCTGCGCTATCTCAATCAACAGGCTGACCAAATCGTCAAGTGCAATCATTGAGCGCCGGCCAATGGGCGGTGGTCGGGGCAGCCCCCACCGCACCCCTGCTGCCAGGGACCGCAGGTTGCCTTTGGCCTCACGACCGTAAACCAGCGCCGGACGCACAATCGCCACGGACATACCATCACCGGCACCAGCATCACGTAGCGCGCATTCGGCTTGCCATTTGGATAAACCGTAAGCATCCACTGGCGGCGTACACTCCAACTCAGTGCGCGGTGCGCTGGAGCGCGGAGCACCCATGGCTTTCACGCTACTGACATAGACAAAACACCTTGCGCCAGCGGCAGACGCCAGGCTCGCAAGCCGCACCGTGGCCTGGTAGTTCAGCGCGGTGTAGGCAGCGAGCGGCGCGTGCTGATGCGCAACCCCGGCGAGATGAAACACGACGTCCACACCCTGCAGCCAACGAGTATCGGGGTCCGCCGCTGCCAGATCCACAGCCAGGGTTGCCTCCCCGTTATCGAGCGGACCGCCATTTCTGCTCAACGCAACAACCGTATGCCCGCTGTCGCTGAGTTGCTGGCAAAGGCGACGACCAATGAATCCGGTGGCGCCGCTGACGAGACATTTCACTGTAATGAATCACCGATAAGAAAAAAGGGGGCAAAAGCCCCCCACATAATACGGATGCGGTAAGCTTATTCCAGTGTTATCACATCGCGATTCATATCAAGGGTCGAGCTTCCAATCCCTTTAACCTCGACAAGTTCTTCGACCGAATCAAAGGCGCCAAAGGTCTCCCTGTAGCGGACAATTTCCGCCGCCCGGGATTCACCGACCCCCTTGAGATTGGCCGCCAGCGCTTGGGCGTCGGCAGTATTGATGTTCACCTTGGCGACGCCCGTTGTGGCGACAGGCGCTGCCTCAGCGTTGGCCACCTGTGCCAGTGCCGACGAGGTCGCAGCCGACATGCCGACACCCAGCAATAGTGCCAGAATCAGTGCTGCGACCGCGCGCCGGTGCGTAAACGAGAGAATGTCCCGCCACGCAAGTGCGTTTCGGGAATGGTTCAGTAACATGGGGGAATTGGTCATAGTGAAATCTCCATATAGGTTAACTGCGTCCTTGCAGGCATCCGTACCGGAGAAGAGTCTAGCAGTGATTGCGGGGAACGGGGCCGGCTGACCACATTTGATATTACAGTGACGGCAGCAATTGCTCGTGCACGCGCTGTAATGTTGCCAGAGGGTCGCTGGCGCCGGTGATGGAACGCCCTATCACCAGGTAATCAGCTCCCAGCGCAAGCGCTTCTTGCGGGGTTACCACACGGCGCTGGTCAGCGGCGTCATCGCCCGCAAGGCGTATACCGGGCGTGACCAGGCAGAATGTGTCGCCGCACTGCTGGCGCAATACCTGCGCTTCTAGCGCCGAGCAGACGACACCATCCAGCCCGCTTGCAGCCGCCATGGCCGCAAGGCGCGAAACCCGCTGCGAGGCTGTCTCGCTGTAACCGAGTTCCTGTAAATCCTGGTCAGACATGCTGGTGAGCACCGTTACGCCCAGCAGTATCGGGGGCCGGTCGAATGCAACCAGAGCCTCTGCCGCAGATTCCATCATCCTGCGACCGCCACTGGCGTGCACATTCACCATCCACACACCCAATTCAGCAGCGGCGCGAACCGCCCCGGCAACGGTATTGGGGATATCGTGAAACTTCAGGTCGAGAAACACCTCAAAGCCGAGCCTTTGCAAATCGTCCACCAACGCTGGCCCGGCGCGGGTGAAAAGCTCTTTACCCACCTTCACCCGGCACAGGTTGGGAGTAAGCCGCTTTACGAAATCCAGAGCCGCCTCGGCGGAGGGGTAATCCAGTGCGACAATTATGGGAGGCGTCATACAGCCTGGGGCACTGCTGCAGTGCCGCGCACTTTGCTGGCGTCTTCCCGGGCCTTGTCCAGTTGTTTTCGACACGCACTCAGGGACGCGCGTGTGCGCACCAGAATGACGGAGGAGACAATCATGCCCACCACCCCACCGAGCGCAAACGCCACCAGCACCCACACGGCCAAACTTTGTGGCTCAAAGGTATAGACAAGAATGTCGAGCGGCACCGGCGCCTCGTTTTGCAAGGCAAACAACACACTCACCGCCAGCATGGCCAATATGACGATCACCGTAAGGAGTTTTCGCAATTGCTTCATCGAAATATCCAGTTCAGTAAAAAAGAGTTAAAAAAAACGGTATGAGCTTTCGATCATACCGCCTGCATGTCACGGAACAAGCCTAATTCTCCAGTTGCAGACCCAGGTTGACCCGTTCGCGCAATTCCTTTCCCGGTTTGAAGTGAGGAACATACTTCCCTGTCAGTTCAACCGCATCGCCAGTCTTCGGGTTGCGGCCTCGCCGAGGCTCACGAAAGTGCAGGGAGAAACTACCGAAGCCACGAATTTCAATCCTCTCACCGTTAGCGAGTGCCTGCGACATATGCTCGAGAATGGTCTTCACTGCCAGTTCTACATCTTTTGCAGACAACTGGCTCTGCCGGGAGAGTATTGTCTCAATAAGTTCGCTTTTGGTCATAAAGCCCCCGCTCGCGGTATTCTTATAGCCGATATCGTGGAGCGGCTATTGTGTACCGCACTGAAGCAATTCGCAAGTCCTTATTTTTTAAAGAAAAAGTGAATTTTATAGCGGACTGGGGAACCTGGGTAAAACCGCGAAACCAAAAAAAAGGGCCCACCTGAGTGAGCCCTTCTGCGGACCAGACCGAGCGTCTGGAGCCGGGATTACTCGCCCATCTGCGCCTTGATCAGATCGCCGATGGTACCCGGAGACGCAGTTTCGTTCTCAGTCTCCTTCAGAGACTTCACAGCCTCTTTCTCATCGTCAAAGTCCTTGGCTTTGATGGACAGTGAGACGCCGCGATTCTTGCGGTCGACCGCAATGATCTTGGCCTCGACCGTGTCGCCAACCTTGAACGCGTTGCGGGCATCTTCCACTTTCTCGCGGCTGATATCCGAGGCCTTCAAAATACCCTCGACTTCCTCTGCCAGTTTAACCGTCACAGATTTGGCATCCACTTCGATCACCTCACCGGTCACAATCGCGCCGCGATCGTTTTCAGCAACGTAGTTACCGAAGGGGTCGTCTTCAAGTTGCTTGATACCCAGTGAAATACGCTCGCGCTCCGAGTCGATTGACAGAATCACTGTCTCGATCTCATCGCCCTTCTTGTAGTTGCGAACGGCTTCTTCACCCGGCTCATGCCAGCTGATGTCCGACAGGTGCACCAGGCCATCGATGTTGCCTTCCAGGCCGATAAAGATGCCGAAATCAGTGATGGACTTGATGTTGCCCGAGATTTTGGCGCCCTTGGCGTACTGTGATGCAAAGGCATCCCAGGGGTTTTGCTGGCACTGTTTGATACCGAGCGAGATACGACGACGATCCTCGTCGATATCCAACACCATCACCTCGACTTCATCACCCAGGCTGACAATCTTGGAGGGATGCACGTTCTTGTTGGTCCAATCCATCTCGGAGACGTGTACCAGGCCTTCTACACCCTCTTCCAACTCAGCAAAACAGCCGTAGTCGGTAAGGTTGGTGATCTTGGCTTTGACACGGCTGCCTTCGGGATAGCGGCCAGTGATCTCCAACCAGGGATCTTCGCCCAGTTGTTTCAGGCCCAGTGACACGCGGTTGCGCTCGCGGTCAAACTTGAGGATCTTGACGTCGATTTCCTGACCCACTTCCACGATCTCGGAAGGGTGCTTGATACGTTTCCAGGCCATATCGGTAATGTGCAGCAGGCCATCGACGCCGCCGAGGTCAACAAACGCACCGTAATCGGTGAGGTTCTTGACGATACCCTTGACAGTCATACCTTCCTGCAGCGACTCCAGCAGCGCATCGCGCTCGACACTGTTGGCCGCTTCCATCACCGCGCGACGTGAAACCACGACGTTGTTGCGCTTCTGATCCAGCTTGATAACCTTGAACTCGAGTTCCTTGCCTTCCAGGTGCACGGTTTCGCGCACTGGACGAACATCCACCAGAGAGCCTGGGAGGAATGCCCGGATGGTATTGATATCCACAGTAAAGCCACCCTTGACCTTGCCGTTGATAATACCGGTAACCACTTCGTCGGCCTCGTGCGCGGCTTCCAGGTCCTTCCAGGACTCGGCGCGTTTGGCCTTTTCACGCGACAGTTTGGTCTCGCCGAAACCGTCTTCAACGGCTTCCAGCGCAACCTGTACTTCGTCGCCAATGCTAAGCGCACAATTGCCATTAGCATCGATAAACTGTGCACGAGGAATAACACCTTCGGATTTCAAACCCGCGTGTACGGTGACCCACTCGTTATCTATGTCGATGACGACACCGGTCACGATGGCACCGGGTTGCATATCGACGGTTTTCAGACTCTCTTCAAATAGTTCGGCGAAGGATTCGCTCATTACTTAGCACCTGTATGTTTTTGGCGAGACAGGCTACTGTCTCTACCGCGCCTCCAGTCGGCCCGGGTCATTCTGAATAAGCCGTCTCCCCCACCCTGACTGGATTCAGTTGGGAAAACAGCATTGAAACCATCGAAAAAGGACTGTTGAGCCGGGGACGGCTAAATAAAACCTTTCTTTTTCACTTCGAGAAGGACCCGCTCAAACACCTCGGTGATGGGCGTGGCACTACTGTCGATGACAATGGCGTCTTCAGCCGGAACCAGGGGAGCGACTGGGCGGCTGCTATCGCGCTCGTCCCGCTCCTGTATATCCGCCAGAAGGCGCGGGAGACTAACATTTTCGCCCTTTGCAATCAACTGCTTATAGCGGCGCTCCGCGCGCTCTTCGGCACTCGCTGTGAGGAAAAATTTGAGCGGCGCGTCGCGAAACACCACAGTACCCATATCACGGCCGTCCGCCACCAGCCCGGGAGCCTGCATAAAATCGCGCTGCCGGGCCAGCAGGGCCTCGCGCACAGCGGCAATCGCCGCCACTTTGGAGGCACCGCGCCCGCCCTCCTCGGTGCGGATTGCAGCACTCACGTCGATACCTTTATAGGATACCAGCATCTCGCCGCTTGCAGACAGGGTAAACCCCACATCCAGGTGCCGGGCAATTTCCGCAACAGCCTGCTGATCGTCCCAGCTCACACCCTCGATGATGCAGGCCTGCCCCGTCACGCGATACAGGGCACCGCTGTCCAGAAAGTGCCAGCCGAGGCGATCCGCGAGCATATGACTGATGGTCCCCTTGCCGGCCCCTGAGGGCCCGTCTACAGTGATGACCGGAACGCCTGTCATGGTCACCTAGCTCACCAGCGTGTCGATGTGCAGACCGAGACCCGCTGCGAGCGTATCGAAACCGGGAAAGGAGGTCGCCACATGGTCGCAGTCGCGCACCGTGATCGGCTGCGTTGAGCGCAGCGCAGCGATAGCAAATGACATCGCGATGCGATGGTCATGATAGGTATCAATGACGCCCCCGCCCATCGGGCCACCCTCGATCACAATGCCGTCATCGCGCACTTCATTGACGACGCCCAGCGTGGTCAGGCCCTCGGCCATCGCGGCGATGCGATCGCTCTCTTTCACACGCAGTTCTTCGGCACCGCGCAGGACGGTTCGCCCCGTCGCGCAGGCAGCGGCGATAAACAGCGCGGGGAACTCGTCGATAGCCAGCGGTACCTGGTCGACAGGGATGTCGATGCCGCGCAGCGGTGCATGGCGCACACGGATATCTGCCACCGGCTCGCCACCGACTTCACGCACATTTTGCAGTGTGATATCCGCCCCCATCAGGCGCAGGATATTGATGACGCCAATGCGCGTGGGGTTGATACCGACATGCAACAGCAGCAGGTCTGAGCCCGGCGCGATACTCGCTCCGACGAGGAAAAATGTCGCCGATGAGATGTCTGCCGGAACTTCGATATCACAGGCCTGCAGGGTACCGCCCCCCTGCAGCGAAATCGTGTCGCCGCGCGTCTGCACCGCGTAGCCGAACCCTCTCAGCA
>TARA_R110002124_G_scaffold101038_2_pt1 | contig 15202 bp, 12 predicted proteins | sample TARA_R110002124 | Tara Oceans TARA_R110002124 (sample SAMEA4397445) | marine metagenome | biome: Polar Biome; feature: [SRF] surface water layer (ENVO:00010504); material: water (ENVO:00002006), including particulate matter (ENVO:01000060) such as... | depth 5 m | reverse complement strand
TGTCGTCCACCAGCGCTTCGGTGCTCATCTGCAACTCGGCCTGGGTACCGCCATAAATGTTAAGCCGGCGCGCCATGTCGACCAGCGTGTCGCGGGTCAGGATGCGCTGCTGGATAATTTCAAGCTGTTCGGTGGCTTCGGTGCGCACGGTCGAAGCGGCCAGTTCGCCCGGGATCTGTTCGGATTCCACCAACAGCCGGGCCTGCGCCACATAGACCGGCGGCAACACCCGCGCCAGCGTCAGACCGATGGCCGAGCCGATGACCAGAAACAACACAAACCAGTGCAGCCGCCTGATGAACAGCGAAAGGTAGAATTTGAAATCCATGGTCAGTTGGCCTTCGTCTGGTGGTGTGGCTCGAGAATGAAAATCGATGTATCCGGTGGTTCCGGGGTATTTTGTATTTGAGCCACCGGTTCCCCTGCGGGCAACGGCGCATCCAGCGTGTTCACGAAAAAGGCGCCATCGTCCAGAACCTGCTGCACGGTCAGCCGCGTGACGGATTTATTGCCCTTTGTATAGGCATAAACCAATGCCAGGTCACACAGCTGGTTGACCAGACGTGGCACACCGCCGGTCACTTCATACACAAGATCGCGTGCGGACATGTTGAACAGCTCGCGCTGCATCCCCGCCACCCGCAACCGGTGCGAGATGTAATCGCGCACCGTGCGCAGATCCATCGCCCGCAGGTGAAACGCCGAAGACACCCTTTGCGCGAACTGCCGCAAATCAGGGCGGCGGATCATGTCGCGTAATTCAGGCTGACCCACCAGCACCAGCTGCAACAGTTCGTCCTTGTTGGCGTTGATGTTGGTGAACATGCGCAGCTCTTCAAGTGATTCGCGGCTGAGGTTCTGCGCCTCGTCGAAAATCAGGATCACGCGGCGGCCGTTTGCATATTCATCAATCAGGTAATTCTGAAAGCGTGAAAACAGATCGATATAGGTTTCATCCGGCCCCGCCTCCTGTCCCAGCGCCATCAGCACCCAGCGCAGCAGCTCACCCCGGTCGCCATGGCCGTTGGAAATCAGACCGACCTGCACATCATCTGTCACAGAGCGCAGCAGCTGGTGCATCAGCGTGGTTTTGCCGGCCCCGACCTCGCCTGTGATCAAGGTGATGGGCGCGCGGGTGACAATCCCGTATTCCAGCATTGCATAGGCGCGCTTGTGGGCTTCTGACCAGAAAAGGAAGTCGGGATCGGGCACCAGCGAAAACGGCCGTTCTGACAAACCAAAAAACTCGGTATAGATATCAAGTGTGCTGCTCATGCCCGTTACTTAATCTCGTTCTTTCAATATTACAAAATGAACGGGACCAAAGCGCCCTGACAAACAAACTTGCTGTCTGAACTGATGAAAACCCTGCTCCATATACGCCTCGAATCTCTTCTTTCACAAGGCGTTGCACTGTTGTGCCGGGTCTGAGCGCCCGTTTAACTACCTGTGATGGTAAAGCGCTGCACATACAGGCACAAAAAGAAACAATTAAGGCATTGTCCATCATATTACTGACAAATTGTTAGTCTAATTTTCAAATAGCTTTAACAAAACGCAACGCATTGATAAGGTCCTCTGGTTTCGAATGTGATCTTTTTTGCACCTACTTACGCCCGCTTCCGGCTTGGGCATATTGCCTGCCAACCCGGCCGCCTGAGGGATGAGGAAATTTTATGACCATCAACTACCGTGACGTTTTTGTTCCTTCATCGGAACCGGTGCCCGCATTGCCCCGGTCCAATGGCGCGCAATATCACAGCGCCAAACGCCCTGTACGCCGGGGCGCCTATCGCAATGGCGGCAAACGCCTGATCGATCTGGGGCTGTGTATTCTGGGCGCGCCCTTTGTTGTGCCGCTGATCGCGCTGATGGCCATTCTGGTCGCCCGCGACGGTGGCAAACCGTTCTACAGCCAGCTTCGAATCGGGCGCGGCGGACGCACCTACCGGATCTGGAAAATGCGCTCCATGGTGAAAAACGCCGACGACATTCTGGAAGCGCACCTGGCCGCCGATCCGCAGGCGAAGGCCGAATGGGACCGGACGCAGAAACTGAAATCAGATCCACGCATCACCCGGTTCGGGCATATCCTGCGCCGCTCGTCTTTGGATGAACTGCCACAGCTGTGGAATGTCGTGCGGGGCGAGATGAGCCTGGTCGGCCCCCGCCCCATGATGACCAGCCAAAAGGCGCTTTATCCCGGACACGACTATTACGACCTGCGCCCCGGCATCACCGGCAGCTGGCAGGTGTCAGACCGCAACGCCTCGACCTTTGCAGAACGGGCTGTGTTTGATACCGCCTACAACAAGGATTTGTCTCTGGGCGAGGATGCGCGCATCCTTAAAGACACCGTATCGGTTGTGCTCAAGGCAACAGGTTACTGATCGGGGCCTGTGCCCCACCCCCGCCACTATGCTGATCATCTCTATGCAAATAACGCATAAGTGAAAATTTTACCTGCGTGATCTCTGCAGCAGGGGCTGCTATAGCGTGTCACGGATTATCCCTTTTCCCAGTTTTGTGTGAACCTGCCCATGCGCCTTTTACGTCTGATTGTTCTCTCCCTTGCCACCAGCAGCATGCTTTTGCTTGCCGCCTGCGAAAGCGATACCGAAAAAGCAGAGCGGTTTTATCAATCCGGGCTGGCCCTGGCAGAGCAAGGCGACAACGAGCGGGCGCTGATCGAACTGCGCAACGTGTTTCAGCATGACGGCTTTCACCGCGAGGCTCGCAATCTTTATGCACGGTTGTCGCTGGAACTGGACCGCCCGCAGGAAGCCTACAGCCAGTATTTGCGCCTGATTGAACAATACCCCGACGCCATCGAAGCCCGCGTGGCTCTGGCACAGATGGCCATCGTGAACGCCGGTTGGGATGAGGTAGAGCGCCACACCGTCGCAGCGGTTGAACAAGCCCCCGAACGGACGGACGTGCAGGCGCTGGACGTGATTGTGAAATACCGGCATGCGGCACTGAACAAGGACACCACCGCACAGGCGGCGCTGGCCGAACAGGCCATTGAACTGCTGCGCGACATCCGTGCCACCCAGGAAACCGGCGACAATTACGGTCTTGTCCGCATCGTGCTGAGCCATCTGACCCGCAGCGGCCCCCCCCAGGACGCCCTGCCCGTGCTGGAAGAAGCACTGGCGCGCGATCCCGGTGCCGAAGATCTGAACGTGATGAAAGTTCAGCTGCTGGAACAAAGCGGCGATATTGCAGGGGCCGGCGCGCAGCTGCGCAAGATGATCACGTTGTTTCCCGAAAACAGCGACATCCAGCAGGCGATGGTCAACTGGTATTTGGTGCAGGACGACATTGCCGGCGCCGAAGCGTTTCTGCGCGACCGCGCGGGTGCGGATGACGGCCCCACCGAAGGCCATGTGGCGGTGATCCAGCTTTTGGCCGCACGGGTCAGCAGCGATGCCGCCCGGGCCGAGATCGAGCGCCTGGTAGAAACCAACACCGGCAACGATCAGGGGCGTTTTTACGCCGCCATGCTGGCGTTGCAGGACTTTGAGGCGGGTCAGACAGACACGGCCATCACCAATTTGCGGACCCTGATCGGCGAAACAGAAAGTCCCGCGCGCAAGATCGACATGCAGCTATTGCTGGCGCAGATGCTGATCGCAACAGACAACGCAGCCGAAGCCGATGGCCTGATCGCCGCCGTTCTTGCGGTTGATGCCGGCAATGTCGGCGCTCTCAAGATGCAGGCCAGCCGCCTGATCGACAACGATCAGCCCGGCGCCGCCATCATCGCCCTGCGCCGCGCCTTGGGTCAAAACCCACGCGATGCCGAAACCCTGACCATCATGGCGCGCGCCCACCAGCGCGACGGCGATGTCGAACTGGCCGGTGAACGGCTGGCGCTGGCGGTGGAAGTGTCTGGCAGTGGGGCTGCCGAGGCGATCCGCTATGCCCGGTTCCTGACCTCGCAAAACCAGTCACAGGTCGCAGCCACGGTGCTGGAGGACGCGCGCCGCAACAACCCGCGCGACCCGCAGATCATGGCGCTGCTGGGGTCCATCGCGCTGGAAAACGGTGCATGGCAACAGGCACAGGAAATGGTCGTGGCGCTGCGCGCATTGGACAGCGACGAAAACCAACGCATCGCAACAGAGCTTCAGGCCGCGATCCTGCAGGGGCAAAACCGCATTGACGACAGCCTCAGCGTGCTGGAAGCGCAGGTTGGCAACAGTGATGATCCGACCGGCGCAGAGCGCATCCGCGCCGTGATGCTGATCGTGCAGACCCAGATCCGCGCCGGCAAGACGGAAGCCGCGCGCAGCTATCTGGACACCGCCATGCAGGATTTGCCCGCAAGCCCGGACCTCAAGGTGCTGGATGCCACCGTGTCCGCCCTGATGGGGGACATGGAAACAGCCGAAACCGGCTATCGCGCACTGATCGCTGAATACCCGCTGAGCTTTCTGCCTGTCCGTTTGCTGATCAATGTTCTGAACAGCACCGGCGACACACAAGCCGCAGAACAGGTGCTGCAAGAAGCACTTGAACGGATGCCTGACAATGCCGAAGCGCTGCTGCTGATGGCCGGCAACATGGAACGCAGCGGCGATGTGACCAGCGCCATCGAAACCTATGAAAAAATCTATGCCCAGGACAGCGGCAATCTGGTTGTGGCCAACAACCTGGCCAGCCTGATCAGCACTTTCCGCGACGACGAGGAAAACCTGACCCGTGCTGCCGGCATCGCCCGGCGCCTGCGCGGCACACAGGTTCCGGCGTTTCAGGACACCTACGGCTGGATCTCCTACCGGCGCGGTGATCTGGACGAAGCGCTTGATTACCTGGCCCCTGCCGCCGAAAGCATGCCCACCAACCCGCTGGTGCGGTTCCATCTGGGCATGACCTATGCCGCACTGGGCCGCACCCAGGAGGCCACCGCCAATCTGACCCGTGCGCTGGAACTGGGCGAAGGGCGCAACCTGCAACAGCAGATGCAAACCGCCCGTGACACGCTTGCCACATTGCAGGCCGCCCCGGCCGACTAAGGAAACGCAGCACCCGTGCATGTTGCATCGGCGGCACGAGACAGGATTAAAGCGCACTGTTGGATTTCAATCGTGTCTTTTCCCTTTGAGGTGTTCACCCGTTTGCCCGTAAACAGGTGAAAAGACCGAAAAAGGCAACCGCCTTGAAAGGAAGACCTGTGAACCTTCGTTCGATTACGCCGTCCGTGATGTCCCTGCGCCACCGCTTGGCCGGGCTGCTGCCTGTTTTGATGGCTGCCCTGCTGATCACCCTGTCGGCGCAGCTGGTGCAGGCACAGACCTATCAAATCCGCCCCGGCGACAAGCTGCGCATCGAGGTTCTGGAAGACCCCAGCCTGAACCGGGCGGTTCTGGTGGCCCCCGACGGGCGGATCACCCTGCCCACGGCCGGCACGATCCGCGCCGCCGGCCAATCGGTTGAGGCCGTGCAGCGCACGCTGACCACCCGTCTGGCAGGCAACTTTGCCGCCACACCCAATGTCTTTGTCTCGCTCGAAGAGCTGTACGTCGCCCCCGTCAGAACCCCCCAGCCCGAAGCAGCCCCGCCTGTGATTTCGATTTTTGTGCTGGGCGAAGTCGCCAAACCCGGCGAGCTTGAAGTGGCGCCGGGCACAAATGTGTTGCAGGCCTTTGCCGTGATGGGCGGGTTCACCAACTTTGCCGCTGTCAAACGCATCCAGTTGCGCCGCGTTGACCCCAAAACCGGTGTGCAGCAGATCATCGCGCTGAATTACAAACGCATCGAGGCGGGCGACCGCAGCGGGCTGACGTCCCTGCGCGAAGGTGACACAATTGTCGTGCCCCAGCGGCGTCTTTTCGAATAGGTTGGCCCGCGCGCCGCGCGCGTGCATCGGGCACAGACCCGGCAGGAGACCCGAGTGACAGCGACAGCCCCCTTTTTGACACCCTGCCTTGCGGCATTGCTGTGCGGTGTCGGCAGCATCGGTGCGGCCCAGGCCCAGACGGCAGATCCGCAAACGGGCGGTTTGGTCATGCGCTTTGGCCTGACCCTGGGGGCCGCCGCGCAAAGCAACCGCACGCTGGATATCAACAATCCGGGCAACAGCACCGAAATTTTCACGGACCTGTCTTTCGGCATCTCAAGCGAAACCCGCACGCAGGCCCTGACATTTGATCTGGACGGCCGGTTGCGCACCCTTGATGCCCCTGTCGGCATTTTTGCCGATCAGGGGCTGACCGCCCCCTCGGCGGCGCTGGTCTATACCCTCAAGGGGGCCACCGCGCGGCTGAACCTGTCTGCCCGCTACAGCGAAACGGACCTGTCCGACACCAGCCTGGTGATTGACGAAGACGACACTTTCACAATCCTGACCGGAGACGCCACACGCCGCCGCGCGGTGCTGGAGGCGCGCCATGACTGGCGTCAGGACACCCGCGCACGCTTTGGCGCCTTTGTGCGTTATGAGGACGTCAGCTATCGCGACGGGGTGGCAACGGATGTGGATGGCAGCAATCTGAGCGATTCACAGCGCCTGACCTTTGGCACCAGCGCCACGCTGGATCTGAGCACAGCCGCAGAGCTGGCCATCACGCTCAGCTACAGCGTGTTCGAAGAAGACGGCGTGGCAAATGACCGCGAGACATGGTCACTGGGCAACACGCTGACCCTGGACCGGCCACTGGGCGATGTCACGCTGCGCTTTGATGTCACCGATATTGAGGAAGGCAGCCGCCTGAGCGCCACGGTCGGGCGCACCTACGAGACGGCGCGCGCGACCTTTTCAGGCGACATCGGCGTGGCGCGTGAGGTGACGGGGCAAACGGTGCTGATCGGGTCTGCCGGCATCAACTATCCCCTGCCCCGCGGCGCATTGAGCTTTGGCCTGTCGCGTCAGGTGGCCTCGTCAAACACCCAGGATGAAGAACGGCTGAACACGCAAGTTAACTTTGGCTATCAGCACAATCTGACACCGCTTTCGGCGATTTCGCTGGAAGGTATCTTTGCGCAGGTAACCGACACCAGCAGCGATACCACCTACCGCGATGCCACCATCAGCGCCACATACACCCGGACGCTGACCAAAAACTGGAACATGGACACCGGCCTGCGCCACCGCTTCAGCAATGATGACGGGATCGGCACAGCGCGCTCAAACGAGGTGTTTTTCAACCTGCGCCGCGAGTTCTTTACCCGGTTCTAAAGCCCCCTGCCCCGGACATCCCGCGCCGGTTCTGCGCATTTGCATGCCATGCATCTGCGAGGGCAGGCCTGCCTGTGTGTTAGAAATGGGTTATAGGAGTGGTACGGATTTCACGCTTTCGGACAAGTATCTGAATTTAGAACAAAAAACTGATTATAAAATTCAGCCGGTGGGTAGGGTATCGAGCAAAGGTGGTCGAGTTGTAGAAATGCACGGAATCTCGCGACATTTGCAGTAAAGAGATGCCCAGCGTGTGTCTTGACAGGCACTCAGTAAATTGCGCGTGTAAAGATAGGCGACAACTGACCCCGAACCGGACATGGCCTTCGCGCACTCGCCAAAAGTGACCACGCAGTCGACGTGTTTTACATGGCCGACTGTAAACGCAAATGACCATGCGGGCATGGCATCTGGACGATGCACGCCGTGAGCAATGACGGTCAGGAACAGCTTTTTGTGACCGCAAGGGAACGGTTCACGCAAAACGAAGTCAAAGTGCGCGAATTCAAAGCGGCAACCGTGGTAATTTCATTATTATTGGCTGGCGTCGGGTTCTGTCAGACCAGCATCCCGATATCGCGGCCCAACTCTTCGGCGGACAGAGTATCACCACGCCCCTGCGCCGCCTCGCGCTGCGCCTCTTGCTGCCCTTTGAGTTGTGCCACCTCCGTTGCTTTGTCCTGCTGCAGACTGGATGCGCGGTCGGTGAACAGCTGATCGCCGGTTTCTTCAAAGGTCATTTCCAGGAATTCTGGCATGACGACGAAAGGCTCGAGATTGTTACATCGGTTGGCATCGATGGGGCGACGGTGACACAGGTGGCACAGCGCCATGAAGTGACGCGTCAGCAGATCTACGCTTGATGGCATGATTTAAAGAAGAAGGGTTTGTGGTCGCCCGACGCCGGAGCGCTTTTCTTTCAGTGGGACATGCCAGTGACGGCCGTGGTTCCGGCGGCGCAGTCTCCGGTCGCTGAGACGTCGCCATCGGTTACAGTTGAATTGCGTTTGGGTGGCGGTCTTAGTTTGCATTTTGACAGCACAATGGGCCCGCTCGCGCTGACGGCGATGATCCGTGCGATAGACGCGGCATGATTGGTCCGGGACCTGGGGTTCGGGTTTATCTGGCCTGTGGTGTGACGGACATGCGCAAAGGGATCACGCACGGCAAGCCCTTCGCCCTGCTCTTCCTTTGCAAGGCGCGTCACATGCCTGCGCGAGATGCCGTAGGCTTCTGCCAAGACCTTTGGGGTTTCACCTGCTTTATAGCGCCGCGCCAGTTCAATGCGCTGCTCCAACTTGAGGCTGAAGAACTTCGAACCGTCCGCGCCCCCGATGTTGCGGAACATGGCCCCGACACGTTGGAAACGGGTGCGCTCCTGGCCTTCGGTATCGGTGTATTTGACGGGAACAGCCGGTCCGACCCCGTGCGATCGACATCAAAGAGCAAAAGAAGAGCCCCAAACAAAACGTGGCCAAGCATGCCGAATAGCGCAACAGTTTCCACCGAGAGAGTTAAATAGTGTTATAATAGAGTTACGAAATTTTCGTGTTGAAGTAAGAATCTGAAAACTAATGCTAATTTAGGCAAAAAAGCAAAATATGGTGTGTGAAGTGACGATAATCAGTGTGTGAAGTGACGAAATATGGTGTGTGAAGTGACGAAGCTTGACGATTGGTGTGTGAAGTGACGATAAAGGGCTGTGGTGTGTGAAATGACGAAAACATTTTGGAAAGATGGTGTGTGAAGTGACGAAAGACCTTTTGCCTTCACAGCGTTCTCCGTTGCTCCCCGACAGACACCCCCAGCGTGACCTATTCGTGTGCGATATCGTCGATGCGGTTCCCAAAGGGGATATGTCCTCGATGGAAAATCCTGTTTTTACGCTCTCAACGAAACCGGACATGCGGACACGTCGCTATGAACGGGGTGAAAACTGGATACAAATCGCACCCTCCCGCACCGGTTTGGCCACTGTTCATGACCGTGACGTGCTGATCTACTGTATCAGCCAATGCATGGCTGCGCTCAATAATGGGCAATCTGTGCAGCGGCGCATGCGCTTTAAGGCCTATGATTTGCTTGTGGCGACCAACCGACAGACCTCTGGTCGCGGTTACGAGCTGCTGAAGGACGCTCTGCGACGTCTGCAAGGCACACAAATCGAAACCAACCTGCGGCAAGGCGGCAAAGAATACTTCAAGGTTTTTGGTTTGATCGATTCAGCGGAAATTGTGAAAGAAACCCGCGACGGGCGTATGCTCGATGTTGAAATCACGCTGTCGGATTGGGTGTTTGATGCGATTGAGAACAATCACGTTCTGACACTGAACCGTCAGTATTTCAAACTGCGCAAACCTCTTGAACGGCGGCTTTATGAGATTGCGCGAAAACATTGCGGCGCACAAAGCGCGTGGAAGGTCGGGACAGAGCTTCTCCGCGACAAATGTGGATCAAGCTCCACGCTCAAGGAATTCCGCCGCTTGCTTGGAAAGATCATTGAGGATGATGCAGAGCATAACCACATGCCGGACTATGCCTTCTTCATAGAGGGCGACATGGTGATCGTGCGGGCCAAAAAGAGTATACATGAAACCGCCCCGCCCTTCGCGTTGTCCTCGCTGCGGCTTGAGCCGGACACCCACGAGAAAGCGCGCCGCTTTGCTCCTGGATGGGACATGTACCATCTGGAAAGCGAATGGCGTTCGTGGGTGTTGGGAAAAGGTATTGCCGTCAAGAATCCGGACAAACACTTCTTGAGCTTTTGTAAGAAACGCGGCGCATATAGGCGCTGACTTGTGCCCCAGGTCCCTCCAGCTTTTTGCGGGCGTGCGCAAAGCTCATGAACCAAGGTGCAAGAAATCTAACAATGACCTTGGGTGAAGTATGCGTGCCTTAATATTTACCGCAGGATCACCGTTCGCCCGCGCCGTGCGCATAACCATGTGAGAGCCAAGAAAACATCACCCTGACACCTACACACAGGCCCGCACAGCGGCCCCCACATGGGACATCTAGGCGTGGCGCATGTGGATGAGCGAGCCCCCCCGCCACCCCGACGCGGCCTTTCTGGGGTTCTGCAAGAAATGGTACGACCGCAAGGGCAACGCCCCCTGAACAAGAAAGGCCGCGCAAGAGGCGCGGCCTTTCGAAAGTAAGGTTCAAAGCAAAGCTATGCTGCTTTTTTGCGGCGACGCACACCGACCAAAGCGATCAAACCCGTCAATGCGCCCAGACCGGCTGGCAGCACCGGAACAGAAGCCGGAAGGGTTTCGACAGCAAAGGTAACCTGATTGCCCGACGGGCCTGCAGTACCGTTAAGGAAGAAGGCAAGCGTTTCACCCATACCGACAAACAAGGACAGCCCAGCAGCACCGATGGCGCCTATAGGAAGAAGGACAGTCTGGATTGGCACCGGAATCACCGCCCCGCCATCCACTGAGTACCCCATGGTAATCGTGTTTGAAGGCACGCCCCCCGGTGAGATAAGGAACGGATTTACGGTGATCGAAATGTCGGCCAGCAAATCGTCGCTCGCCACGAAAAACAATGACGCGTTGGCAAAATCTTCGCCCGCCGCCGCCGTCGCATTGCCAAAAGTGTTATCGCCAGGTGCCAGTGGTGTTGCGAAAGGCGTTGTCGTAACAGCAGATGCCGAGGTCGCAAAAACGGCAAATGCAGCAGCGATCGCTGTGGAACGCAGAGAAATAGTCATAACAAGCCTCCAAAAAAATACTAAACAACTGCAAAGATATTCTCAGGCCGACCATGGATTGTCAAGAAATCGCCTTTTTCTTGCCACTTTTGGGATACATTTACCCTTGTTACCTACCAATTGTTTACCAAAAGCATATCGCCCCGCCCTGATTTTGAGCGGTCATTGGCGAGAAAGACGGAATCGCCACGCATTTTGACGCGAATGTTTCCCAATCGTACATTTTGGATCGGAATATCCTTATCCATAAGGTCGCGCCAAGAGGGGGTGATTCTTCGTTTCAGGGTCTGTTGCCGACCCAAATGACCAATCCACGCTTCTCCCCCTTTCACAAAACCCCCGAATAAATTGATCGGGCCGCTTATTAATTGAAGTTATTGGGAATGGCGTGCCAGTTCTTCGGTATTGAGTTTCGGTATTGAGTAATGTCGCCCTTCATGGCCTGTCAAAAGCAGCCCTTTATTAAACATCTGCTCTGAAGCCCGCATTGATAGATTTGCCGCACGCGGAGATTTGGCCCGCACAGCAAAGGGCCACCGGACAGATTTGCGGGCAGGTTCAATTCTTGAAGAACGTTTTCAATCGCCTGCACCCTGCGGGGTTATTTGCCCGCCTTACCGTAGATGCGGTCATAGGCGGCCAGCAGCTGGGGGGTGGTATGGGCCCATGACAGATCCTCCAGCACCCGTTTGCGGCCCAGTTCACCCATGCGCGCGCAGGCCTGCGGATCGCGGATCAGGGTGTCGATCTTTTGGGCAAAATCAACCGGATCATTGGCGCGGGCATAAAGCGATGCCTCGCCTGCTGAAACGCGCCCTTCGGTCAGATCAAACTGCACCACCGGCTTTTCCAGCGTCATGTATTCCATGACCTTGTTCATGGTGGAGATGTCATTCATCGCGTTCTTGGGGTCGGGCGACACGCCGATGTCCACCGCATTGAGCGCCTCAAGCATGTCATTGCCGTAAAGCGCGCCGGTAAAGGTGAAATAGGCCTCAAGCCCGCGGTCGGCCACGTCCTGTTTCACCTCGCCCACGGTGGGGCCAAAGCCCACGATGACAAAATGCACATCCGTCTGGCCAAGCGTCTTGATCAGGTGCTCTGCGGCCTGCACCAGCAGGTCCATGCCCTCTTGCTGGCCGATGACACCGACATAGCCCATCACATGGGCCGCACCCTTGCGATATCCGGTGTCGCCGGGGCCGGGCAGAAATGTCTCGATCCGCGGGGCGGAGCGGACAACAAACACATCCTCGGGCGCCATCTTGCCACGCCGCATGGCGATTTCGCGAAAGCTGCCGTTGGTGGCCATGGACACGGTGGCAGTGGCAAATGTCATCCGCTCCCAGATCAGCATGATCTTGTAAAGCAGCCCGCGTTTGCCGAACTTCGCTTCGAACAGTTCAGGGCAGACATCGTGGTGGTCAAACATATAGAGGACCCCCCACAGGCGATACCAGATCGCCAGCAGAAAGATCAAATCAGGCGGGTTGCAGCCCTGGATCACCTGAAAGGGCTGGCGTTTCCAGACAACCCGCGCCAGCCGAAACCAGTGCCACAGGGCATGACCATATTCGCGGGCATAGGCCACGGCGCCGGAATGGGCCTCGGGCGGTTCGGTATGGCGGTAGATGTGGACGCCGTCGATGACCTCGTAAGGGGCGACCCACCCCCGGCCCATCGGGCTGATCACTGACACCTCATACCCCGCTTGCACCAGCGATGTCGCCTCAAGCCAGACCCGCCGGTCCAGGGGAACGGGCAGGTTTTCAACCACGATCAGAATGTGGCGACCGTTGGGGGAAGGCATTTTCAGGGTCATATGGTTTTTTGCAAGTTAGAGAACAATTCAGCCATCTGCGCACTCTGAACATACCGCTGCGATAGCCCTGAGTATCCGTAATTATGCTGGTGGTGCAACACTATGCAGCAGCGCAGAGTAGAACTGTGCTATTTTGCATCCTGCGGTCCGTATTCGCGTTGCAGTAACGCCACGGCATGTTCCAGCGTTTCGCCCAGCCCCCAGCCTTTGGCGTCTGCCACGTCGCAAAAGCTTTGGATCGTGTCGGGGCGCGCCTTGAGGTTGAACTGTGCGTTGCGGCCTGTCCGGCGGCGGCGCACCGGGGCCTGCCCCCCCTGCCCTGCCGGTCTTTGCGGCGCGGCTTCGCGGCTGTGAAACCCCGTCGCCTCGGCCGCCTTGCGGGCGCTGCCTGCATCCGGGCGCGGGTGTGGCGGGGCGCCGACTTCCCATTCTGCGGGGTTGAACGCCTTGGTTTCCAGGGCGGGCATCTCAGCGGCGGTGTCAAAGCCAAGGCTGGCACGTTGTTTTGTCATCACGCGGCCCCTCTGGTCTGTGCGCCCGCATCCTTCATGCCGTCTTTCAGCGTTCTGAGCACTTCGCTCATATAGGAATTGGCGTTGATGCAGGCCTTTTCGAGGTTGGAGACCTGTGTGGGCGGCAGATCGCCCAACAGCCCGCCATAGTCAAAGATATCGCGGTAGGCTGCCCGTTCGACGATGGGGGTGCCAAAGACCATGATGCCGGCGGTGCGCAGCTGTTCGCGCACGTTTCGAAGCGCGCGCGAGGCAAAGGCCGCCGAGGTGCGGGTCATCAGCACACCGTGCGGGATCGGACGCCGCACCATGCGTTCCTGGTTGTGAATGAGGCGGATCATCTTGGCCGCACCTTTGGCATCCATCGACCCGCCCTGTGTGGGGATGATGACCAGATCGGACATGCCGATGGCATTGGCGACCATCAGGCTGGCGGTGCCTTCGAGATCAATGATGACAAACTGGGTGCGTGCGGCGGCGTCCTCGATGGCATCCACGATGCCGTCCTCGGTCACATCCGCGACAATCTCAAGGGCGTCGGGTTTGCCCGGCAAAGCGGCCCACTGTGAAATCCAACGTTCAGGGTCGGCATCAATGATGATCACCCGCGCCCCCTGCGCGGTAAGCTCGGAAGCCAGAAGGAGTGCGGCGGTTGTTTTACCGGCCCCCCCCTTGGGGTTTGCAAATGCGATGACGGGCATAGTCTTTCCTTTCGCTGACGCGGGTTTCACGTTGCGGCTGGCAGACCGTACCTGTGGTTAGCATTTTCCGGGCGGGGCTGTAAACCGTTAGCTTTCGGATAGCTATCCGAAAGCTAACCGCTATCATCTGTCAATATTTGGTAGGATAGCAACATGATATCATCCATATGGGGTGTTTTAAATGGTAGCTATCTGAAAGCTATCAGATAGGTGTATACGGGTCAGATATCATATGGCTATCCATCAGCTATCCATAAAGAGGCTGACCCGTTGAGCGCTTCTGCAGATGCGCATGCGGTGGTATTTTCCCACTGTTTTTTCACAGCAGTGTTCATTTCGAACCCGATTCGATCAAAGCAAAAGGTTTTTGGCTGGTGCCTATTCAAAGTGATTCTCTTTGGTCAATTCACCCGATTCGATTCAGCTGAATTACAAAGGGTGAATTTCTGATTGTGTTTATGAGTGTTTAATATGTGTTTAGGGTCTCTGAACACATCGCAACATACTGTGATATATAGACTTTATGTTGCGCCCGGTTCCTGATACCCCGAATTGTGGTTCCTGTTCTCCGCGATTCGGTTCCTGTTCTCCGCGATTCGGTTTTTGCGAATCGGATCCCGAATCAGATTGCGAATCAAAACCTGAAAAAGAGACGCTTTTTGGCACGATTTTATCGAATCGTGGGGGGCGGTTCCTGATCCCCCGAATTGTGATTGACTTATGGTTCCTGATACCCCGAATATCCCCTATGGTTCCTGATACCCCGAATCTTCTTGATCAGCTTTTGCCGGACCGCCACCCGCAGGCGGATTTCTTCATTTGTGACGTCGCCGATGCGGTTCTCAAGGATCTGATCCCGCAGATGGAACATCCGTTCTATGTGCTGTCCAAAAAACCCGAAACCGCCGTGCGCCGCTATGAGCACAACGGCAAATGGCTTGAGGTGATCCCCAGCGCCAAGGGGCAGGCGACGATCTATGACAAGGACATCCTGATCTATGTGGTCAGCCAGATCATGCATGCGCTCAACCGGGGCGAGGCGGTGGGCCGCAGGCTGCAGTTCAACCCGCGCGATCTGCTGATCTTTGTCAATCGAGGCACGGGCGGTAAGGATTATGATGCGTTCTGCGAGGGCCTTGACCGGCTGATGGGCACGGTGATCAAGACCAACATCACCACGGTGGGGGAGGGGCCTGACAGGGTCGAGTTGGGCGAGGAAGAAAAGCAGGGCTGGTTTCACCTGATTGAAAGCGCCCATATCAACCGCAA
>TARA_R110002124_G_scaffold173978_1_pt1 | contig 15207 bp, 5 predicted proteins | sample TARA_R110002124 | Tara Oceans TARA_R110002124 (sample SAMEA4397445) | marine metagenome | biome: Polar Biome; feature: [SRF] surface water layer (ENVO:00010504); material: water (ENVO:00002006), including particulate matter (ENVO:01000060) such as... | depth 5 m | reverse complement strand
AGATGAAAGACTTGTTCCCAACGGTGAGTATAGAGACGCGATGAACATACAAGTTTCAACCTCAGAAGGATCTGACGTTGGTACTGTACAAAATGTTTTAGGTAACGTTTTGCTTAACAATCAATTAAACATAACAAACCCTGGTGTTTGTGTAGGCTCTATATCTGATGAAAAAAACGATACAGTTTATTGGTTTGTAACTTCAGATAATTTTGATTCATCTTTTGCGGGTCAAAATGCTGATATAGTTCCAATTGAAGGTGGTAACTATCAAGGCCAGTTAACTTGGAGTGCTTTATTCAACGATATAGGTGGAACAAAACAAATTATTTTACAGTCAAGTTTTTTAACCCGCCAAAGACAAAACGGTATATACAGGGCTGAGGGCTCAACAGTGTCCCCTGTTTTTATTGATGAGGCTGGTGTTATAGTTACTGTTCAAAACGGCGTTTTAAATCAAGCATGTCAGACTCAGTTGGATTTAGCGGTAACCGCTGGTTTTAACGCGACTAATGCTTTAGGTTCGACCTCTGGGTTTTTGACCCAAGGACTAGGCTATAACTTTCAGTCCTCACTGGGTAACGGTAATCAACTACAGGTATTTGATGGTGCTAAAATTAAAATTGGAGATAGGGTTAGTATGTGGGGGTATAACCCTTGGACTAACGAGTCTCAAGACTTTATAGCGGGCTACAAAGAAAAAACCGGAGGCGTTAAAGTTATGGCAAAAAACTTAATTGGTACTTGGGTTGATAGTAGCGGTTTAACAAAAGAGCATTACACGGTAACATTAAGTGAAAACCTTTATGCACTTCGCTGGAACCAATATGAACAAATAACAGAGAACTTTTTAAACACATCAGCCCAGTCATCGGGTTATATAATGTTTTGTCATTATATCACTACCCACTTGATTTTTCAACAAAGCGTTTTAGGGTTTAAACCACAAACGCTTATAACTGGAATTAATATTTTAGATGATATGCTTTTTTGGACTGACAACGAGACGGAGCCAAAAAAAATAAATATACCAAGATCAATAGAAGGAACATCTCTTGATGGTTTATCTCATACTAAGCTTATAAACAAAGCTACTGGAATAGCGTATAGTGATAATATTGATGTTTTAGAAGAACACATAACTGTTATTAAAAAATCTCCAAACTCTAGCTTGAGCATAGCTTTGAATACGGATAGAGACCAAAACAAAAACTACTCTGGTATAATTAGAATAGATGATGGAGTTGGAGTTAACTTTTCTTCTTATGTATCAAGCTCTTTATCTTCTGGGTTATATGATTTTTCAAGCTTAGAAACAGGTGGTGTAATAAAAATGAAGGTTATCTCTGACGTAGACGGAAACACTGGTTTTTCCCTAGACTGGCAAGAGGGTACTAAAGTAGTTATAAAAGAAGATGATAATACTGGCTTGTTACAAGTGCCGATTTCTTCATACTTAATAAAAGGAGTTATAGCACCATGGGTAGGAAACAATTTTGATAGTTTAAGTGGTGATGTACAGGTTAGAATACAAGTATTATCAATTGATGGAACTGTACCGACTGCTGATTTTACTACCGGTATTTTAGATTTTGTTATAGATAGGTTTGATGAGTCAGAAAAATTATTTGAGTTTAAGTTTCCAAGATTTTCTTACAGATATAAATATGAAGACAACGAATACTCTACTTATGCGCCGTTTACTGAAGTAGCGTTTATACCAGGAACCCTTGACTACCATCCTAAAAAAGGCTACAACTTAGGTATGACCAACAGGATAACCAACATTGATTTGAGTGGGTATATTCCAAATGACATACCGCTAGACGTGGTTGAAGTTGATTTGCTATACAAAGATGATAGCAGTCCAAACATATATATTGCAGACACCTTCAAACCACAAGACGATGTGTTTACTGGTGAAACTGAGAACTTTTGGTTCAAAAATACTTATAATCTAACAAACGAAGCTATATATTCTGTTGTAGAGTCTAATCAACTACTAAGATCATGGGATAATGTTCCAAGAAAAGCTTTAGCTCAAGATCTTTCGGGTAATAGAATAATATATGGTAACTATTTACAAAATTACAATCTAACTGTTTCTGATGGATCTTACTTTACGCCAGACTTCAAGTCCTCTATAATAAATGTTGATGGGCCTGCGTTACCAACAAGATCCATAAAAGCGCTTAGAGAATACCAGTTAGGCGTTGTTTTTGGTGATGAGTACGGGCGTGAAACACCAGTTCTTTCAAATCCAACGGGATCTTTTAGGTTGGAAAAAGAAGCAGCTGCAAACGTAAACAAATTAAAAGTAGGTTTTAAAGGCCAACTAACACCTGATAATCTTAATTACTATAAGTTTTATATAAAAGAAACGTCTAGCGAGTATTACAATATGGCTATGGATAGGTTTTACGATGCTGAAGACGGAAATATATGGATAGCTTTTCCGTCAACAGATAGGAATAAAATAGATATTGACACTTTTTTAATATTAAAAAAAGGACCAGATTCTTCTTCTTTAATAACAGACGAGGCTAGATATAAGATTATAGCAATAGAAAATGAGGCGCCAGAATTTATTAAAACTACAAAGTTAAATATAGGGACGCTAGTACACGACCCTGGAGGTGGTTTTGATGATATTTTTGGAAGTACGTTTGAAGGTGCGCCTGGAGTTGGAAGAACTAAGTTTACTATGGATGCTGAGCCCTTCCAGGATTCTAGCATTAGAGATATTCATAAAATCAAAGAAAGACTATATGTTGAATTTGGTCAACAGTCAACAAGCTCAGTTTCTGGTAGATACAGAATAGCAAACGTTTCTACTCAAGAAGATTATCTCGCAGGAACTTCAACCTATGAATTTGCTATGGAAGAACAGTTTGGTTCTGATGTTAATTTTATTACAAACGATCCAAGTGGTGTTATGCCAACACAAATTAATGACCAAACAACGGTTACGTTTTACAAATATATTGTTGAAAACAAACCTCAATTTGATGGTAGATTTTTTGTCAAGATATACGCTGACCAAAGTTTTGATCAAGCAATGTCTGTTTATGATAGCGGTGCGGGGTATAGAGTTCTTGATGAGAAAAAAATATATTTTTTATCTCCATACCACAAAGCTCTTCACAATTATCCAAACTCACAATCATTACATGGCATGAACTGGCCGGCTAACGATCTTTCTTGTGATGGCTTTTCTACAGACTCAACTAATTGTAAAAAATGGCCATACTATCAAGCTTACTTTACTGGCGAGCAAGAAAGCGATGGAGAAACAGGCACTGCGGGTGGTGGTCTTGTTACAAACATGCTTAAAACAAAAGGTGCGGATTGGAATGAAGTTTGGTTTATTGACAAAGGATTTTCTACAGGTACACATGGTTCAGATGATTTATGGGACGATGGTCATACATCGTTAAACAGCAATAACAACACTCAAGGTATAGGAATAAATAATTTTCCTGAAGAGTCTCATTTTGATTTAAGCTACGGGCCCGTAACTCCACAAAATGTTATTGTTGACGGGGGAATGTTTCTCACGGGTTACAATTATGCGGGGCAAGCGGAGGCGATTTCAGGAGCGTATGGCTTTAATCACGACGCTTACTTTTGGCAATTAACAGAGCCCGCAATGGTTGGTTTTTCGCACTTAATACCTTGGATTGATAGGTTAAGCTCTGGAACAAGGTTTAAATGGGCTGAAGATCCTACTGGCACTATTTACACTATGTTTGGGGCCACAGGCACTTATAATAGAGTTAACTACGAGCCTAACACACAAGCAAATGTTAATCCTTATGGTGACCCGGCTAACTTTAGAAAAAACTACAGACTTAAATGTCAACCTGCTATGACGGCTTGGAATCCCACTGAAGATGGTGGCGGTGGCGTTATACAGGGGACGGTCGTTGTTGATAGTTATATAATAACGCCAGGGATTAATCCAACTCTAGGTACTTTAAAGGCATACGCTACTTCTAATAATTTTACTGTAAAAATAGATAGAGATCATTTTTGGGCATCTTATAGTAATTCTGGCGCTCACATAATGAGATGGCCAATAAGTAGAGGTATGATGCTAACAAGCATTAATGGAGTGTCGCTTACTGATAAAGTTTTAGTTGAATCATTTACCGAAGGGCCAAACGCGGTAACAATTACTTTTGTTGGCCACAGAAACACTACTGTTAACTTAAACGTAACCGCTGGACAAGCTTTGGTGTTTAAGCAGCCAGTAATGAATGGTTTAAGTGAAAACTCAGCAAAAAACATAAACCTGCATAACCCTTCAAGTCTTGCTAACAACAGAAACGGTATGGCAGCGGTTGGTTACACTTTGCAGTTTATTGAAGATATTGCTTCAACAAGCATACTTCCTGAAGATCCAGCTATTTGGGAGACTGAACCAAAAGATAATACTGATTTAGATATATATTACGAGATTAGTGGTAGAAACCCTTTAATGTTAGACAAAAACAGTGTTCTTACAGCTATACCTATAGGATCTAGTGTTGATTGCTCTAATGGCGGTGGATCTATTAACTTGCAAGTTTTAGATAACGTTTCTAACAATGGCAATGTAATACAATTAAGCGAAACACTATGTATAGCACAAAGTGGTTGTGCGGTTGGTGTAGCCGAGGTTGAGGTAGGAGATGTTCTTCGCATAACTAAACCAGATGGAACCGTGTTTGGCGTTGAAATTTCAACTGTATATCCATCGGGAGACACCTTTGGCTTAAAGCCAGATTTATACAACTCAAACTATCAACTAAACTGGCACAACTGTTATTCTTTTAGCAACGGTGTTGAATCAAATAGAATTAGAGATAACTTTAACTTACCTTTTATTTCAAATGGAGTTAAAGTATCTAGCAGATCAGAAACCAGGTATGAAGAAGAACGTAGAGAGTACGGCTTAATATTCTCTGGTATATATAACTCTACGTCTGGTGTTAATAGTTTAAATCAGTTTATTCAAGCTAGTAAAATTACAAAAGATATAAACCCAAACTACGGTAGTATACAAAAATTGCATTCAAGATCTACAGCTGATGGTGATTTAATAACACTGTGTGAAGATAGAGTGTTAAAAATACTGGCAAATAAAGACGCGGTATTTAATGCGGATGGAAACTCGCAATTAACAGCCAACGAAAACGTGCTTGGTCAAGCAATACCATTTTCTGGCGAGTATGGAATATCAAAAAATCCAGAGTCTTTTGCTTCTGAATCATACAGGGTTTACTTTACAGATAAAACTAGAGGAGCTGTAATGAGGCTGTCAAAAGATGGTTTAACACCTATATCAGATCACGGAATGAAAGATTGGTTTAGGGACAATCTAAAGTTAAACGACGTTTTACCGGGAAGTTATGATGATAAAAAAGACGAGTACAACTTATCTTTTATAGAGACAACCGAAAAAGTTTCAAAATCAGTTTCTTTTAGAGAGGACACTCGTGGTTGGGTAAGTTTTAAGTCATTTGTTTTTGAAAACGCTATTAGCTGCGCAAATGAGTATTACTCTATAAAAAACGGGCGAATTTGGAAACATAATGTAGAGCAGTTTGACGCAAGCAATATAGAGATAAGTAGAAATACTTTTTACAACGTTTACAAGAAATCTAGTTTTAACGTTATTTTAAACGACGTGCCTGGTAGTGTCAAATCTTTTAACACTATAAACTACGAGGGCAGTCAATCAAAAGTAAATCAATTTTTGTCAGACGCGGTTAATGGTTATTCAGATGGACAATACCACAACTTACACGCTAAAAAAGGTTGGTATGTAGATTATATTTCTACAAACAAAGAGTCTGGAACAATAAATGAATTTATAGAAAAAGAAGGCAAGTGGTTTAATTATATTAAGGGTAACGCTGTTGAGCTTGGAGGCCAATACTTACTGCCAGGCTCGTCTACTTTTGATCAAGCTAGCTTTGCCATACAAGGGCTTGGCGTGCTAAATATTGAGCCTATACAGGTTTCTATATCTGGCTGTACCGATTCAACTGCAAATAACTACAACCCAGACGCAAATATTGATGACGGAAGTTGCACTCCTAATGTATATGGTTGTACACAGCAAACTGATTATGTGGTTAACTTTAATCCTACGGTAAATATAGACGATGGTTCTTGTGTTTGGATGGGTTGTACTGTTAACGATGGCACTATGGTTAACCCAACTCCATTTCCAGCTATAGCTTATTCTTATAACAACGGTCAAAGTATTGTTGATGACGGCTCTTGTGTCTTGTGGGTTTACGGTTGTACTGACCCAACAGCAATGAATTATGATTCTACTGCAAATAGCGGTGTAGGTGTAACCTGTGTTTACTTTGAGTACGGTTGCACAATAGTTTTGTCGGATAACTACGATGCTATTGCCAATACTGATGATGGTACTTGTACTTGGGTTGGTTGTACAGAGCCCTTGGCGTTAAACTACGGTTGGTTTGGTGGTTTACCTGGATCAGGGTTTCCAGTGCAATCAGACAACTACGTACCCTCTGGTAGTACTTTTGGTATTCAAAACAATGCTGCAGCTTGTTTAGGTGGTGGTTGTACAGATTCTACTGCAGACAACTATGATTCACTTGCTACTTTTGATCCTTATGGAAACAATGGAAGTTGTTTATATTGTGATTGGACTTCTACTGGAACTGGCGCTTACGCTGGAATACCAATAGTAGCTACTACCTTAGATGCTACTGCTGCAAATACTGCTAATGGTCAGATAGCGGTAGAATTCGATATAGCTGGCCCTTATCAGCCTTACACTTACGTACTAGAAGATGTTAACGGAAACACTTTCTCACCAAACTACATTGGACAAACTGTTAATGGTATACCAGTTTCTAACTCTGTTTTGTTTTCTGGTCTTGTTGCTGGAACTTACAGCGTCACAATTTACGGTAGCGGTACCGCTAGCAACTGCTCTTACACTTTAAATAATATTGAAGTTGTATTTAGCACTGTTGTAGTTAATTTTGGTTGCATGGAAGTTGGAGCTTGTAATTACGATTCACTTGCTACGCAGCAGTTGTCTGCTAGTTGTGATTACACCACTTGTGCTGGTTGTACAGATGGCACTGCGGTAAATGTTAATACTCAAACTAATTCTACAAACCCTTGTTATAACTCAGGTTTTTTACCTGGCTGTACTATATCTTGTGGTGATGGGAACAACGCTACTGCTCAAGGTAATTACTGTTGTGATTACGTTGTAACTGGATGTCCAGAGCCGCTTGCTTTAAACTACATGGCTCCTCCAGCTGGAAACTATACTGTTGTTGATACCCAACCTACGCTTTGTAATTATACTGGTTGTATGGACACAAACGCTTTAAACTACGAGCCATTAGCAATATTACCTGATAACACTCAATGTATATACGCAGCCGTATCAGGATGTATGGATACTACGGCTTGTAATTACAATCCGTTTGCGGCGGTAGATGACGGTACTTGTATGTATGGTTTTAATGGAGCTATTATGGGAGACCCAACACTGCAAGCTCTAAATGCTCCAGCTGGTTCTTACGTGGGGCAACCATCTTATTATTATACTGGCAACGCGCCTCTTACCACTGATGACGTAAGGCATTATGTTCAATCATCAGGAATTCCTCACAATACTACTCTAGCTTCTGAAACAGACATTGGGCTATCAATTCACCAAGTTACAGATTTAATGGCTGAGTACCAAACAACCGGAACTGTTACAATAAAAATAAGAATGCAGCCAAGTGTAGGAACAGGCGCGTGGGGAGTTATACACCAAGAAACAATTGGTATAACGGCTAGTGATGGCTGGATTTACGGTTCGTCTGGATCTGGTGCCACTTGGGGGTTAAGAAACTCTCCTATAGGACCATATCCGTTTGGCCCTAGCTCTACTTCTTCTAGCAATCAAGGTTTTATGGTTCATAAAAGTGGCACTCTAACATTACAAAATTATGCTTTAGAAGTTTATTCTACAGTTAACGGTGTTGACTACGGTAAGCATGATGGTAATACGGTAGCTTGTGGTGTTTATAATGTGTTTACCTTTAACCCGCAGCCTATATGCTCTAATGCTTTTGCAAATCTTGGTTGTACGGATTTTAATGCATGTAATTATGACGCAACAGCCAATTGTGATGATGGTAGTTGTTACTACGGTACAACCTCTCCGTCCTATCAGCCTAATTCTTTTAACGGTATACCTACTAATAATGGTTGTTCGCCATGTGGAACTTGCAACCCTTTAGTCCCGGCTTGTGATCCAAATTTAGCAACATTTTCAACTCTAGCTGATTGCATATCTACTTTTGGACCAGTATAATAATTAAACAAACAAATATAAATGATAATCCAAACGCAATTAGTTTTCAACAGTGTAAACGCCTCTGCTCAAGTTGGCGACATTGTTTTTTTTACTCCAAACGGTCAATTGCTAGGTGGTTTTAATAGCGCTAATGTAAGTGGGACAAGTGTTTTAGGGCCTATAGTAAGTATATCCGGTGGAAGTATAGTTGTAGAGTATGACAACGCTGTTGTAGTTAACGCACCACAAAAAGGGGATTTTATTTCGTTTGTTAAAGACAAGCGAATTAACACAAGTAGTTTGTTAGGTTATTATGCTAACGTAACTTTTGTTAACGATTCTGATAATAAAATAGAACTATTTAGCGTTGGTTCAGATATTTCAGAGAGTAGTAAATAAAAAAAATAAAAACTATGTCATATCATTCTAACAACTCTTCTTCCGCTAGGCGATCTTCAGTAAATAGAACACAGCAACAAGTTCAACCAACACAAGCGGTGCAACAACCATTAGCTTCACTACCTATTGCAACCCAACAACAAGCGGTTGAAGCAACAACAGAAGCCCCACTTGGCTACCACTACATGCCAGATGGAACCCTTATGGCCGATAGTGAGATGGAAGTTACTAAAACCGGTACAACATTTTATAATCCATACGAAAGAGATCCTGTTAACGTTAGTAATGTAGATAATATTGGTGTTAAAAAGATTGTTTCAGCGTTTGTTTTAGATTTATCACCCTTACCTGCTAAAAAAGTATCTAGGAGCTTTTTAATCAAAGGAGACGTTGGTGCTACTTTTGATTTGGAAATTAAAAACGAAGATAATTATTATTATAATTTTGTAACAGGAGCTTTTCAAGTGATAAAAGCGGGTTTATATAAAGAAGTTGTTATTGCTGGAGGATTTAAAGGTGATATATCGTTTCCAGAGGTAACTAGCAACGATCAATACAACATATCACTATCAGTTGACCCGCTAACAACAAAGCACCAAAGTTTTAAAGAGGTTAGGTTTGAAGACGGTACTTTAGACATAAATTCTAGTTCTGGCTCCAACTCTTTGTTAATGACAAAAGTTATTTACCAATACACAGATCACTTGTTAACAATATCAACGTACTCTCCTGGTGGAACCGTAGCTGTAGCGGGTCAAGTTAACAGCACTATAGCTTTGTCAAAAGACTCAACGGCATCAAAACAACCATTTAGCGTTTCTTGTTCTGTTTCTGGAGACATTCCTAACGCCACTACGTGTTATACGATAGTAAAACAACCAACGGAATACGATATTATTGCTTTTGTGCAGCCGGTAGTTGGATCAGCGCCAATAACTATTTCTGGCGAAAACATATACCCAGCTGTAACGGGTACAGATACTGTTGATGGAGCTGTTAGTAGTGGTGTTAAGGTGGTTATGGATACTAACGTTGCTACAAAAATGAAACTTGGCGATAGAATAACTGGTAACGCCGCTTTAAATGCCGCTACAGTTACTGTTGTGGCGTTAAATCCAGACGAAGATAATCCTAAAGAATTTTCAATGTCAGAAGCTATAGATTTGGCAGATGGATTAGCCTTAAGCTTTAGCAACCAAATGAACTACCGGTGGCCAATTAACAAATTTGCCGACGTTATAACCGACGGCATGGTGGTTGTAGCTGGTACAAGTGTTACCGCTGGTACTTTTACAGGAGAATATGAAGATGCTACAACAATATTTCCTGACACTTATGAAGAATATAAAATTATAAAAAAAGCTATTTCATCTATTGATACTTTAGCTAAAAAACCAACTATTGTTAAAGGAGAAATAACAGTTCAAGAGGGTGCTGTTGTTTTCGACAAACAACAAGAACTAGCTCTAGCAGGTACTACTTTAAAAGTTGGCGGTTACGGCACGCATCAAATTAAAAGCGTTTATGGTTATGATTTAATTTTTTCCGACTTAGCTATAACCTTAACGCCTGTTACCACAACAACAACAGCGGCTTCTGCTGGTGGTTCTAGCGCTAACGTAGTAGTAGCCTCTAGAACTGGTATATTAGATGATGTTAGCACCGTTAGTGGTATAGGTATAAATCCAAGGCTAGCTAATCCAATTGTTGATTCTGGGGCTGGAGCTGTTGCTGGTGCAGGTACTATAGTTTTAGATGCGGCACAATCATTAGAAAGTGGTATTACACTTACATTTGCTAACGCTGGCTTAACCGCTACAATTACAGGTAACATACAGGTATTAAAAGCTGGTAACGCTGCTCAAACGCTAAGATTTGATGTAGACAAGCTTCTATCTGTTACTTAATAGTAAAATAACAAGCAAAACTGTGACTATTAAAGATATAAATCAAATTAAATTATGTCTAAAAATGAATTACAAAGCTTACTTGACAACACGCTTGCTAAATCCTACAAAGATAAAGTAACACAAATAGAAGAGTATCTTACTAGCGTTGCTGATGGAGAGAATATAGTTGTAGGTAATGGTAACGAATTAATATACCCAGACATGTGGGAATACAAACACTCTTTTGCTGACGGAATTTACATTAGAGAAATGAAGATGAAACAGGGTCAGTTAGGTTTCTCGGCCATACATAAACATAGCTACGGGTTTTTCTTGCTATCAGGCGTGCTAGCATCGTCAAAAGAAGAAGGAGTTGAGGAGTTTATTGCACCTTGTTATATAGTATCACCGAGAGGAGCAAAAAGAATTGTGTACGCTATTGAAGATTGCGTTATAACCACTGTACATGCTAACCCAACAGACACTCAAGATTTAAAAGAAATAGAGCAAAGTAACGTTGTTTTTAATTGGGCTGATTACGAAGAATATTTAAAAGAAAATAAACTATGATAAATTTAAACGGTGTAATGTCACCAAATCATCACATGGATAGAACTTACGGGGCTATTGCCGTAGCGGGAGTTGGCGGGGTAGTTTCTTTATTTCAAGGCGCTGCAAATAGAAGGCAAGCTGACAAAATAGCAGGTGAAGCCGACGAATTAAGAAAAGCTCAAGAAAAAAAGTTAGATGCGCAAAAAAAAGAGTACAAGGCTATGAAGTTTACAAATCCTTTTGATAACATGGAAAACACGTTTGAAGATCTCACTGTAAACCAACAGCAAGCTCAGTTTCAAGCTCAACAAGGAAATCAACAAAGAGCAGATATTATGCAAAAATTAAAAGGAGCTGCTGGTAGTAGTGGTATAGCAGGTTTAGCACAAGCAATGGCTAATCAAGGCCAACTACAAACTCAAAGAATTTCTGCTTCAATCGGCGCGCAAGAATCACAAAACCAAATGGCATCTGCTAGAGGAGCCGCGACTATTCAAGCGACTGAAAGATCAGGAGATCAATACGTTCAGCAACAAGAAGCGGATAGACAGGCAACTTTGCTTGGCATGCAAATGGGTCAAACGGCTGGTGCAAACGCTGGTTACCAACAAGCTCAAGCAAATCAAATGAATGCATCGATTGCAAATCAACAAACTACAGCTAGTTTAATAGGTACGCTTGCTACGGCTGCTGGATCAGGAGACAAAAACATTTTTACACAAGAACCAATATAAAAAAATAAATATGGCAGCAGACTCATCATTAGTAAACGCATCGTTTAATTTAGGTAAAGCAAGGGCTGGTGCTAACACACCTAACATGGCACCTTTAATGCAAGCTAACGTAGGTATTGGCACTGGTTTTATAAAAATAGCTCAAGGAGCTATGGCTGGTTATAAAAAGAAACAAGAAATTAAAAGAGTAGGTAAAGAAAAACAATTAAAGGGTTTTGAAAAAATATTTAACAATACTTTAATAAGCTTATATGAGCAAGAAGAGCCTTTGCCACAACCTTTTATTGATATGCTAACCGAAAGGGTTGAAGGTTTACAAGCAGATTTTGAAGAGTTCAATACTTACGGTAAAGGTGATACTGCTGAAAACAATCGACAAAGAGCTAGAATAACTGGAGAGTTAAAAAAAATTACCAATGAAATTCAAAACTGGAGAGGTGGTTTGATGCAGTTTGGTATAGATAGAAAAGAAGGGTTGCTTAATGAAGGCCTAATAGATCAAAACAATATAGCTCCAGCGCAGCAAGTTTTAGATTTAGTTAACTTTAATAAAAATGTTGCTGAGGGTAATTTAATACCTAGTTATGGTGAGGATGGTAAAATACAGGTTTTATCTAAAGGTGATTGGGGAGAAGTTGTAGTTAATTTAGAATCTCTTAATAAAACTTTTCCTAAAATAAACACACAACAAGATACTGTTATTCTAGAAAGACAAACCGAAAGTGGTAATACTGGCAAGGCAGATGGCTTTAAACAAAACCCCACAAACAATTACGATTATGACCAACGTTATTCGGAATATTTAGATGGGCTTGATACTGACGATGCCGTTTCAAATATTGTTGCTAGAAAAATAAAGGGAGTTGGTGGTAACAATCCATCTTTTAAAGATGCTTTATTAAGTGATATTACAATTCCTGTAGAGGTTTTAGATAACATGTTTTATGATGATAACGGCGAAAGAGTTGAAATTGGACTGGTATTTAAAGAACAATTAGATATAGACGGTAAAGAAGGAATAACTTCAGAAGATTACGACATGGCTAAAGATTTAGGTGAAGACGCTCTTGCAGCTTTTGAAGAAAATTTAGACAAGATGATAAACGCAATAACTAATGAGAGAAACCCTGCGTTTGATAGAGGCACTACAGCTAAAATGCTAGCTACATACCTCACTAACATGGATGAAGAAAAGTACAACACTAATTTTGATATAGCTAAAAAATCTAAAGGTGGCGGTGGCGGTAAAAGTGGTAACTACACTGTTAATGGTAGGGAAATGACAGCTGAAACATTTCAAACAAGCTACGGAGGCTTAGTTAAGTTTATAGAAGAACCTGAAGAAGGTCAAGAAAGAAGTGGAAATGGCTATAACTTTAAATATATAGAAGGGCAACATTATAGAGAAGATAAGGACGGAGGCTACACTATAGAAGTTACGCCTAGAACAGTGGCTAAATACACTGGCCTTCTTAACTATACAACAACAGCTGATAACGAATTGAATATTCCTCCTCCAGATAACAATGAGACGCCTAACGCAGAAACTTTTAAGTGGAACCTAAAAAGGTCTGATAGAATTAAGGCGGTTGATAATTGGAGAGAAGAATTTCCTGATTTTAAATTTGATTTTGATGAAAGTGAAAAAATAGCGAAAATGAAAATTATTATAACCGCTCCTAATAAAAAGACACTAACAATTAAATTAGGGGCTGGGTTTACAGGCAAAAATAAAGTTGAGGAAGCAAAGGTATTTAACGAGTTTATGGAAAATAACAAGATATAATATATGTTTGAATACGACGGTGGATTATATACAGAGCAAGAATTAAAAGCTGAGGCTAACAAACAGGGTATGGATATTCAAGATCTCATGAAAAAACTGTATGATAACGGTATGATTCAAGTTGGAAATAATTCTGAAAGCCAAGGTCTTAATTTAGACATGTCTTCTCAGCAGACTTTTGAGCAAGAAGATATAGAGGTTAGAAAACGCCAAAATAAAACTGATCAAGCGGTTAAAGCAGGCTTAACAAAAGCTTACTCCGATGTGCTTGGTATACCTGAGTTTATGGTTCCTGCGGTATCAGGAGCATCAGCATTTTTAACGGGATTAGTAGGTAACACGGCTAATTTAATAGAAAAAGGCTACGAATCATCTATACAAGGTATGTCTAAAGAAGAGATGATTAAAGATGGTCAAAATGATCTTAGTAGATCTTTAGGCGAAATGACTAATTTTTTAAACATGATGGGTGTTGAAAAGTATGATGAGTTGACTGGTGAAACAGAAGATTTATATGGTTTATTTAAAGATGGTAGGTATGGTGACGCTGGCGAGCTACTTGCTTTTCAAGCTCTTAGCTCAGCACCCGCGCTAGCTATAACAGCAGCGGCGCCAATTTTAGGTAGTATGGTTTTAGGCGCTAGTACCGCTGGAGAATCTTTTGAAGAAAGTTTAAAAAACAGGCCAGATCAAACTTTAGAAAATATATGGTACAACTCGCTGTCAAAAGGAGCTGCTGAGTGGGGAACTGAGTGGGCTGGTGGTAAGCTTTTTAGGGTAATAAACAACTTAGATCCATCTAAAAAAATATCTAAAAATGTAGGTGATTTAGCAATGAGTTTTGGCAACAATGTTTTAAAGAAAGCGGGTTTAGGGTTTTTATCAGAAGGTATTACAGAGGGTTCAACTGACTTTTTACAACAAAAAGCTGACCAATTAATATTTGGCGATATAAAAACAAATCAAGACTTTATAAGAGGTTTTATTAACACGTTTGCTGTAGGTGCCGTTATGGGTGGTGGTGTTTCTGGTGGTAGTAGAGCAATGCAAGGAAGTAATAAAAATAAATTATATCATCTTATATCTCCAAAACAATGGCAAATCGAGCAACAAAAAATTGCTAGGCAAATAGATAATAATGCCAAAGATTTAAAGATAGCAAAAGAAAACAACGACCAAGAACAAGTAGATGTTTTTCAAAACAATGAAAACAAGCTTATAGAGTTAGCTAATAAAAACAAGACAGATTTATACAGTAAGTTTGACGCCATGTCTAGAACTGAGCAAATAAAATACGCTGAGCAAATGGATGTAGCTAATAAGGCTTTAAGCGTTGTAAATAACAAAAAATATTCAGAGCAAGCACAAGCTCAAGCTGAAAACGTTTCTAGAAAAGCGTTTCAAAACATGTTTGACTCTATTGGTAATGTGGATTTAGATGTTGATGTTGAACAGAGTATAGGTGAAGCATTAAAAGCTTCTGAAATACTAGATCCAATACTTAAAAAAGCCAAA
>TARA_R110002124_G_scaffold282436_1_pt1 | contig 15225 bp, 15 predicted proteins | sample TARA_R110002124 | Tara Oceans TARA_R110002124 (sample SAMEA4397445) | marine metagenome | biome: Polar Biome; feature: [SRF] surface water layer (ENVO:00010504); material: water (ENVO:00002006), including particulate matter (ENVO:01000060) such as... | depth 5 m | reverse complement strand
GCAAATCCGTGTACAGGAGTTCGATTCTCCTACTCGCCTCCAATATAATCAATGGGTTACGATTTTCTCTGCTCATTGGGTATCACCTCTGGTATCAGTTTCACGTTCTGTGCCTGTTCTGTTCGGGGTCATTTACGCTTTGCAACGGCCTGCCGCGCCCGCATGATTTGCCGCGCCTCGCCCGCATATTTGATGATCATCTCTTTAGATGTGTGGCCGCTGTAGCTGGCGATTTCATCGTCAGTGCAGCCCGCCCACGCCAATTCCATCACGCCGCGATACCGCAAGGCGTGTTGATCATGGGCCATGAGGCCCAACCGCTTACGCTCGCGCACCATGACACGAGCCATCGCGTGATAGTCCATTTTGGAACCGTTAGCGCGCGTCAAGATGTGGCGCGATGGGTGGGGCGCTACGCCTAGATCAGCTTTCGCACCGTCCAGCGCCGCCTTGAGCGCAATCGTGCAGGGCAGTGAAAGGACAGTATCGGTCTTGTTCTGGCGCAGTCTAAGAGTATCGCCGTCATAGTCGCCCCATTGAAAATCCACCCAGTCGCCGGGACGCTGCACACTTCCGACACCAATCTCAAAAATCAGGCGGGGCAATGGCTCGCCCTTTCCCCGCATCTTTTCAACGGCCCAGTCGGTCCACGGCAAATGCGGTTTCTTGCGACCTTCTGGAACTTTCAGCTGTTCTATTTCGGTTGCAGGATTGTCGTCACGCCAACGCTTTCGGATCGCCAACTTGCACAACATGCTGATCGCCGTGGGAAGGTAATTGGCAAACCTGACCCGATGACGATTTTGGTCCATCGCCTCGTAAATATCGGCTTGGGTTAGCCGAGACACATCCATATTACCGATTTTTTCGGTCAGATATTCGAAGGCATTCTCAAGGTCACGTCGGTAGCGGGGGGAAAACCCGGCCCACTTGTCTGTTTCTCGCATTGCACCGATGAGCGCAGTCCATGACGTTTTCACATTAGCCTTTTTGCCACTTAAAATTTCCCAGTATTGGCGGTCGAATTCAGCCGTACCCACTTCAGCAGTGATGCGTCCCAGATAAATCATCTTCCCGTTGACGCTCTTGCGCACATACCAACGGCCAGACGGATGCCGCCAAAGGTATTTCTTACGTCGTCCTACCACTGAATTTGATCCCATAGCTCTGTCACATCCCCCGCTGAAATTCGTTTGAGAACCTCAGTATCCCAACGAACAACGCCGGGCGCAATTTCATGCCCCGGCGGTAGGTGACCTTCATCGACCAAAGCCTTGAACTCGTTCGTGCGCAAATCGAGTAACCGCGCGGCGGTCGTCTCACTGGCCATGATGGGTGTGTGCCGCGTCATTTGTCAGCCCCCATTTCTTGGCCCGCACTTCGCGGCGCACCCTTTTGTGCTTTGACGGTGAATTGAGAAACATACTTTTCCCATGCCCCGCTCGGAATCTTGGGATTACGCTGCCCTGGCGCGGTGAAGATATGGTCCAGCATATCTTCACGGATCAGATATCGGATGTTGGTCACTGGCAGACCTACGCGCTCGGCCAGCTCCTTTGGTGTTTCGAGAGGTTTCGTCACGGCTCACCTTTCCATTGGATTCCAGTTGAAAACACTGCAAGAGTGAACAGGATCGCCCAAATCACTCCTGAAGTGCACATATGGGTGAATTATTAACTCATAGGTGCATCGTGTCAACAGACTTGAGCGGCATTGGCCTTCGTTTGCGAGAAATTCGCAAAATAAACGATATTACTCAGCCTGTTATGGCTGCGGCCATTGATGTGTCTGATCGCGCGTATAAGAACTATGAGCAGGAAAAACGGGACTTGCCCGCGCTTACAGCTCTGAACATCAGCGAAGCGTTCAGAGTGAACCTTGACTGGCTGCTGGCGGGGCGCGGCAAAATCCACAAGAGTGACGATCCCGAACTGGCTGAGGCCAGCGCAATCGCGGTTTTGTCCGAAGCTGACCGGCGCGAAACAAACCTGCCTATCGCCAAGCTCGGCAAAGTCATCGGGTTTGTCGCCGCGCAGGCCGCACAGACGGGCGAAAGCCCCGCGCAGATCGCCAGCCATTACTTTGAAACCCTTTAATCAGGAGACCGCCATGACCGACACATATCAGCCGCTGAAATCCTCAAAGTCAGACTTGGACCCCTGCGACCAAGAGATACTCACCTTTGCACGGCAAGTCGGCATTTCAGGCGCGTTCTTGTTTTTTGGCGGCGTGATTGCTCTGATCGCAACGTCAAGCCAAACAACTTGGGACATTGCGCGTTCTCTTTATGTTGTCATGGTTGTTCTTGGCCCCATCGGCATAGTCGTCGCGCAACGGCTTCTGCGCATATTGATGAAACATCGGCGGCGAGAGCTTAACATTTTTGACAACTAGAGAGCATTTGAATGAAGCTAGTCACGCAGACCATTTCCGAGAAGCTTTCTCCAGCATTGAAAGCGCACCGACCGGCTCGATCAGACGTCGACCAGTTCGCGCGAGACCTAGAGATCTATCTGAACCACATTGACAGCAAGGAGACTGAAGAAAACCTCAAGACCCATTTTATGGGGTTGCTTAAGCCAACTTACCAACCGTCAAATACGATTGAACAATATGGTGATATCGACTTCGTTATTCGGACCGGTGGCACGGGCAGCCCTGCCGCAGTCTTGTTTGAGGCCAAGCGCGAACTCAACAAGGCTGATATGATCCGACAAGAGGACCTCAATCGTAAGGCGTTGCACGAACTCATTCTATACTTTTTTCGGGAGCGGCACGCAGGCAATACGGATATTCGTCACGTTGTAATCTGCACAGAATTCGAGATGTATGTCTTCCAAGCATCTGATTTTGAGCGAGCATTTTATCAAAACAAGGCTCTGCGAAAGGACTTTGAAGACTGGGCCGCAGGTAAGAAGTCTGACCATACCACCGATTTTTTTTATAAAGAGATAGCCGCGAAATTTATTGCTGGAAGTGATGCCGAACTCAAGGCCGTTCACATTGATCTGAGAAGCTACGAAGCAAAACTCAAGAATGGTGCAGACGACAAAGCGTTCGTCAGACTATTCAAGTTGCTCGGCCCTCATGGCTTGGTCGCTAAAGAACTTTCGAATGACAGTAACAGCCTAAACAAGGCCTTTTACGATGAGTTGCTGCACCTAATCGGACTGGAAGAGCGCAAGGATGGAGCCAAGCGCGTGATCGATCGCCTCGAAGCGTCTAAGCGAAACCCTGGCTCACTCTTGGAGAATGCAATCAGCCAAATTAGGTACGAAGACGATTTCAATGACCCAACAATGATGCAGACCTACGGCTCATCGAACGACGACCGCGAATTCAATATCGCCTTGGAACTATGCCTTACGTGGGTCAACCGTCTGCTTTTCTTGAAGCTACTCGAAGCCCAGATTTTCAAGTTCCACGGTCAAGACCCGACCTACAAATTTCTATCGACTTCAATGGTCGCCGATTTTGATGATCTGTCGGACATGTTCTTCAAGGTACTTGCTTTTGCCCCGGCTGAGCGGCCCCCGCACATCGCGGTAAAGTACGAAAAGGTACCCTACCTCAACAGTTCTCTTTTCGAACTGACAAAACTGGAAAAATCCTTCAGGATCAACGCCCTTTCTAACGGGCTAGACATACCGCTGTTCAGTCGAACCGTGCTTCGTGTTGCGTCTGGTCGACGCGCATCAGGAAAGAAGGGAACTCTTCCCTATATCTTTGATTTTCTTGATGCATATGACTTCGGAACCGTTGGCGGCGGGGATGTGCAGGAAGAAAGTAAGACCATTATCAATGCCGCCGTGCTGGGGCTGATCTTTGAAAAGATCAATGGGTACAAGGACGGCGCAATATTTACGCCAGGTTATGTCACGATGTACATGGCACGAAAGGTAATCGAGAAAACCGTCCTTGAGGCCTTTCAAAAGGAAAACCCCCGCTGGAAGCACACCGACACGGACGATCTCCGCAACAACATTTCAGATGATCGATCCAAGTCGGCAACACTGCGGCATAACGCAGTGATCGACAATCTGAAGATCTGCGATCCAGCAGTTGGATCCGGTCACTTCCTTGTTTCGTGTCTGAATGAACTGATTGCGCTGAAATCTCGGCTGGGCATTTTAGCTGATGCTGATGGTAACCGGTTGTCCGACTATGTCGTCGAGGTAGACAACGATGAGCTCATAATTGTGAATGCGGACACCGACGAGGTCTTCGCTTATCAAGTGCATGGCAACAAAGTGCCCAAACGCTTACAGCAAGTGCAACAAACCCTTTTTCATGAGAAGCAGAAGATCATCGAAAACTGCCTATTCGGTGTGGACATCAATGCAAACTCGGTACGTATCTGCCAGCTTAGGCTTTGGATCGAACTTCTTAAGAGTGCTTATTATCGGGACGGCCAAGACTCCCAGCTCGAAACGCTGCCGAACATCGACATCAACATCAAATGCGGCAACTCACTCCTGTCGCGGTTCACACTAGATCAAAGCCTATCTGAAGCGTTCAAGAAGGCAAAACTCACGGTGTCCGAGTATCGAAAACTAGTGAGAGACTATAAGAGATCAAAAAACAAAGACGTTAAGCGCCAACTTCAAGCAAAAATTGATAGTGTCAAAACCCAGTTCCAAGAAGAGGAACTGGGACGCCTTACTAAGCAGATTGATGCCGAAATTGCTGGACTGCGTGCAAAAGAAGCTCAGGACGACCTCTTCTTAGATGAAGAGCAAAACAAGAAAATTGAGGCCAAACTGAAGGTAACTCGAGAACGCATTAAACGACTTGAGAGCGATCGCGAGAAGTTACTTCAAAGGAAAACTTTTCTGGGTGCTCTAGAGTGGCGGTTTGAATTTCCCGAGGTGCTTGATGACAAGGGCAAGTACATCGGGTTCGACGTGGTGATTGCAAACCCGCCTTACGGGGTATCGATTCAAGAACCTATGCGTACTCACATAATTGGTGCCCTTGGAAAGGTGCCTGACTATGAAATATATTATCTTTTCATAAACTTGGCGTCGCGAATTGCTAAGTTAGAAGGACATACCTGCCAGATCATTCCAAACACGATTCTATTCAACTTTTACGCGAAGAGTTATCGGGAGCAGTTTCTTCACGATTGGAAAGACGTACACATAGATGACCTTACAGGCTTCACAGTTTTCGACGGAATTGTTGTACACAATGTCATAGTTCATGGTCGCCGCCGTGTTGGCTCAGAAGGTATTAATTTTCGACGAACCGGACGAAGCAAAGATGTTTACTCATACCTCTTGAAACCAATTGAAAACGCACCCGTCAACGTTCTCTCAGAAAATATCGGGAACTGGGGCCTCGTGTTTCGACTGGATGCAAAGGTTATGAGCGCCGTTTCGAAAATCCGAAACGTTGGTCAGCAACTCAAGGATCGCTTCCCGCTGATTTCCCAGGGCCTGATCGCCTACGACAAATACCAAGGGCAATCAGAAGAAATAATCAAGAATCGAGTATATCATTCAGAGAATGCGACGAGCACCAATTCTCCTTGGCTTAAAGGTGAGGACGTAACTCGGTTTTCCGTCAGGTGGAACGAGCGTGAGTATGTGGAGTATTCCTCAAAACTTGCGAACCCAAGGCAGCCAGAGTTTTTTCAAAAACCAAGGATTTTGGTTCGAGAGATCACAAACCCAAGGGTATTTGCGGCATACACTCAGGAAGAGCTATATAACGACCCTGCGCTCATCAATATCTTGGTTGAGAATGATCTGGAATTTGATCGGCATGTGCTACTCGCGATCTTGAACTCTAAAGTTGCTAGCTTTTTCCATTTCAACTCATCTCCTAAAGCAACAAAGGGTGCATTCCCCAAAATTCTCGTGAATGATCTAAAGACATTTCCATTGCCAGAACTAGCTGGAAAAGAAGACTTAGTATCAAGAATTTCGACGCGAACCATCCAACTCATCGAGATGGTCAGTAACGGTGATTTATCCGAAAAATTCAAAAAACTGGACGACGAAAATGAGCGCAACGTGTTCAGCCTCTACGGCTTGTCAGGCGCGGAAATTGCGATGGTAGAGCAGTATTTTGATAGATTGGGCGCAATAGAGGGCGAGTGATTATACCCTTTCGGTACTTCCACTTCCCTCAAACTATGCGGTACAGCTAGGGCCCTTCAGTCCTACGCGTGATGGCGCAATCGCGATCGACCTTATCGACGGCGACCGCCTGAAGGAAAACTGTCTAGGTGTAGAAACTGAAATGATCGAAAAAATCCAAAACAAATCCAGTTGGTTTGATGGCATCTAGACGGCACACTAGCTTGCAAAAAAAATCAACCCCTATGACCCAAGAAGGTGTGCGAGCTCCACAATTTCGGTCGCATCCGCTCCGGTCGAGACCCTATTATTAAACATCTGCCCTATGATCATCCGCAGCCTTTCCACATCGCCTGATTTTGCAGCCTCGACTCCTGCGTCGACCAACTGAGCATGAAGCGCTTCATCTACTGCCAGGTGATGCTCTTCTGCCAAGCGCCGGAAGATTTCGATCAAGAAATCAGGGCTTTCAGAAAGCACCTTCATGCGAATGCCCTGCATCTCATCAAGTGACCGGCGCGCGGCATCATAGTTTTTTTCTCGGATCGAACGACGGGTCGTCACCAAGAGCTTGTCATGCCGCTCAGCGTCCACCGACTGCGCAATGTCTCGCAATTCGTCGAATGAGGTTTCAGCCTTGGCTACTTCGTCGTCCAGCACTCGCTCTTCGTTCTCTGGTGACATCTTCAGCAACGCCACCTCTTGGCGCAGCTTGCGTGCCTCTTCGGCTACTGAGCGATGCGTATCTGCATCAACGGAGGTCGAAAGTGCCGCGTGCTGGCGCTCAATCCGCTTGCGGATGTCACCGCTGGGATCAGCATCTTCATCGAGCGTGGTTTCAAGCTCGTCTAGATCACTCTCAACACGGGCGAGCATAGTTGTGGCAACCTCTGCCCCGCGCTGGCCGTCATAGTTGATGCCGCCATCTTCGGATCGATAAAGATTGGTGGCGTCGATAACACGTCCCAAAGAGGGCAATTCGACCGAAAAGCTGAGCGTACCGTTGTCACTCATTTTCCAATCGATGACAAAATCATCCCCACGATTGATCCGCTCGCCGCGCTCCAATTCGTCGCGGCTATTCAAACGGAAGTTGCCGATATGCAGGTTGTGCTCTGGGGTGTCGATGTCATCTGCCATCTCATAAAACTCGACCGCGATGATATCATCTTCGCCTCCGACCAGTGTCTTACCAGTCCGGAAGGTTTGCTTGCCTTGTGCAGGCAATGCTGTCCCTTTCTTCACAAGGACTTCCAACTTGTTCCGCTCATATCCAACAAAGCCATGTTGAATCTTGACTGCAAGCGTGTAGGTCATCGGGACACTTGCAGCACTTGCTTCAGCTCGGGTGATGACGATTTCGCGTGACGCATCCCCGACTGCCTTGCCCTGTTGGTCGAACACAGTCACTTTGAAACGGTTTTCGCCGTTTTTGCGAACATTCACGTTGATGCTGAGCGGCCCATCAATTGGAATTCTGCCCGTCGAAGACCCTTCTTCATCAAGGATTTCCACCTCATGCCCAGTTGGCATGTCTGCCGCCGGTTTCAGCCGAACCTTAGTCGTTTCACTAGCGACCCGTGAACTGAATGCTAGAGCCAAAGAGACACTACCAGTGACCGCCTCTCTTTGCTTACCGCTCTTCTGCGTAGAGCTTTCACCAGCCCATTCCCGGCTTTCCGCAAAAATTGCAGCGCCGGTCGCAACTGCGGTCATTGGATCAAGTCCGCTTTCCACTTCGATTGCGAGGCCAGCTTCTAACATGTCTCGGATGATAGGCATCTTTGACGGGCCACCAATAGGAACGATTTTTGAGATGTCGTCATTCTTGTATCCGTTGGCCGTAATAATTTTTCGGCAAAGAGCTATCGAGTCATCGATCCGATCTTTAATCAAGTCGGTCATCTGCTCTCTCGTCAAATCGATGGAGATATAGATTTCTTCACCGTCCTCATCCGTCGCCCGCACTTCATCTTCTGTTGCAAAGATGGAGGCAGTCGAAGACGCGGAAAGCTGGATTTTCGCCTTTTCAGCTGCATGGCGGCAAACGTCCGCTAGGTGACTGTATTTGTCATTGCGTTGAAAGTCGGCAGGAAGGTTGAAAGTTTGTGTAAGCCAGGGCCGCACAATGCTGTCGAAAATGATCCTGTCAAAGTCACGACCGCCAAGCATGTTGATGCCCTCATGGGCGATCACGTTGACGACCCCCGCCGTACTCATGACCAAAGCCAAGTCAAAGGTTCCGCCTCCAAGGTCGTAAACCAAGAAAACGCCATCCTTCTGTTTGCTATGTGCTATCGCCGCCAAGGCTGCTGCAACTGGCTCCTGCAGCAAGCTTACTTTCTCCAGACCGGCCAATCGAGCGGCGGCAATCGTGTCCTCGCTCTGCATTTGGTTGAACGCAGCCGGTGTTGTGATGACCACGCCCTCAACTTCCTGATTGCCAGCCTCGGTCATCGCCTGACCTACCAGCGCTTTGATGATTTCGGCACTACACTCAACCGGCGTCCAAGTTTGCCCAGCAAACGAGATCGGATTCTTGGTCCCCATCGAGCGCTTGAAGCCCTGAGCGACATTTTGCGGAGCTGAAAGCAAGCGGTCATAAGCCGATTTCCCGATGAACCTGTGCCCGCGCTTGTCCAAATAGATCACACTGGGCAGCACATCCATGCCATCCGATGTCTTGAAGAGACGCGTTGCACCATCAATGTGACCGACGACTGCTGAGTTCGAAGTTCCGAGATCAATACCAAGATACAATTCTTATTCCTTTTCACTTTTGGTCGGCTCAACGAGGACGCGTCCTAGCCTAACAACCTTCATATCCGCCATAACGGTTGGCTCCAGCGTTTTTGATACCACGAGATCAGTTTCATCTGGATAGTCTCCGGCGTTATCTGCTGAAGTAGCCAATCCTGCATGGAACACTTCCGTTTCGAAATCGACCAGCTTAAAACCGAGCTGATCGACAAGCATGGCCAACTGGCGATCTGAAAAGTTCAACTGGCCCTTCAATCGGCGACTTTCGCTCTCAGGAAGGCGCTCAATTGCTTTCTTGGTCGCATTGGATAATTTCCAAAACTCGACGCACAACTGCGCTACAGTTTCAGCGTTCAAATCCTTCGGGGATAAGCCTACCATGATGCTACGATCCTCCTTGCGTCCGCTCTAAGATCAACAGCTTTTTCACGCGCTTCGCGCTGCACAGAGCTAAGCACGCCACTTCTATAGCGATAGCTCGAACATCGTAAATTGAAGTCATCGATCAGCCCATTGAAACGATCGATTTGATAGTTTGTTGTGGTCAGTGTTCGAATGGTTTCAAGCCGTTGCCCCTGAAAAACACAATAACGGATTTGAGAGCGATTGAGTGTTAGGCCCTGCCCGACTGGCGGCCTAGTCTCGACTGTAGCGCTCGTCGCTGGCGCGGGCGTTGGGGCTGGCGTCGCGACACGTGGCGCAGATGGCTGATAAGTTGAACGACTAGATGGTCTGTCCATCTCATCTGCAATTACAATGAACCCTATGACTGCCCCGATTGAGGCATAAATACCCCACTTCACCTTTTTGCCGAGCTTCTTTCGATCCAGCTTGGCCTTCAGCTGCTGAAGTTCGACCCGCTCCGATCCACGTGCAAATTTTAGCAAATCGTCTACGGTTTGCGACATGGCTGTCAAATTGCCTGAATTCTTTTCAAGCTCATTCATTTTCCAATTTCGGTGCAAAACCGCCCGCTCTTCTTCAAGCGTTTTTCCAAGTTCTTTAGGTGGTCGAGCGCCAGCGAATGCCAAAGCTCCGTCTAGCAGTTTGAAAGCGGTCTGTGGGTCATTGCAATCGTTGTTAATGTGCAATGCAAGGTCGCGCAGGATGTTAAAGGCAATTGGGTCATCGCCCCCCTTGGATACCGTATCCTTGAACACCTTGAGGACAGTGGAAACCGGTGTCGGCAGCTTTGTTTTTGCCGCTTCGCACGCATCAATAAGCGGCTTGTATTCCTCATGCAGTTTTTGTTGTTCGTCTAGGTTTTCAAGTGCCGCCACATCCCCTTTCAGGACTTCGGCGACGGATTCAAGCTCTGGAAAGGTGCGCAACAAAGCCTCAGAAAGCCTACGAGCTTCCGCAAATTCGCTGCGATTGTTGGCTAGGTCCAAGCAAAGCGATCTCAGCTTTTCGTAGATCCGCTTTGATCGCCCTTCTTCATGACCTTGATGCTGTTCATAGACCTGAACGGGCTGATTCACGTCATCCCAACGGACCAAGAGGTCAGATGCTTTCGTTACAAGTGCTTTTAGATCGGCGTCGGTATTTTCAGCTTCCGATATGACCTTATCGATCTCATCGCTTATGCGGGCTAGGTCAGGTTCACTAAAGGTATCATAATTGCGAACAAACTGCTCTAAGAACGAACTCAAAGGATGCCTTCTCAGCTCGGCTTCGACAATTCGGTCCATGACTTCGCCTGGGCGATCTAGGCTCCAAATCCCCACCGCCGCCGATCTGGCATGCTGCTTTTCAAGTGCCATCAGCGCATTATGCAACTGCTCCGGCTCAACACGCGGAAATTCTGCGCTTTGACGGTTTTCATTAATGAAAGTGAGGATATTCGCTTCATCAATCTCATCCCAAGCAGCTACCAGAGCATGAAAAAGGTTGTCGTTGACGTTTCCTGAGCCCGCAAAATGCGCAAGGATGTTGGCCTTGGCCAGTTCAGGGGCGTGCTTTGATGTTTCAATAAGCGCCTCTAGGTCACTGGAAGCGACAAGGCTCAGAACATTGGACGTTTGAGCTTGGCTCAACTCTGGCAACCAAGAGATTTCTTGTTCGAGCCGAGCATTTGGGGCCAATAGACTTTGCTGTGCGCGTTGGATTTTCTGAGGATTGAAAACTTCGTCAAACTCGGCATCTTCAACTAATTCGGCGATGTCTGATCTATCGGCGTCGTAGCCTGCTTTCAAAATATGAAACGCGCTACTAGTAAGGTCGAAACATCCGTTATTCATCAATAATTTCTCAAGTCAAAATGGGCCAAGCTTGTGCAGAGCGTTGCACGCAAGCGTTGTATTGCAAACACCTAAACCGCAGCTATGCGCGAAATTCAGTACTCTGGGTGATTGAAAACGACACGCCTTCGCGCTGCTTCAACCGCGACACCATCGCCAGCAGATTATCCGCACGCGGGTTGCCCTTGGCGCTGAGCATCCGCATCAGGCTCTTGGGGTCTTTTTGCATGTCTTGCGCCAAGGCCTCGAAGCCCACCGTGGCGTTTACGTAGTCGCGCAGCAGCACCTTGCCGGTCTCCAGATCGTCGCTGAGCATCGCTTCGATGGCTTCGCGGAACAACCCCGCCCGAAACTCGGGATCGCGCTCAGCGCGCGCTTTGATCGTATCTTTGAAGTCTTTGGTCAGTGGCATGTCAGTCGCCTTTCTCTTTGCGGGCCTTGTAGTCATCCCAATATGCTTTTGCCTGCTCGATGTCTTTCGATTGGCGCTTTTTGGTCCCTCCACAGAGCAGGATCACAAGCGTATCGCCGTCTTTGCCAAAATAGACGCGGTAGCCGGGACCGAAGGTAATGCGCCGCTCTGACACGCCTTGTCCGACTGGCTTCACATCGCCCAGATTGCCTGTCTCGATCCGTGCAAGCGCCGTTCGCACCTTCAAGGCTGCCGCCGTATCAAGGCCATTGAACCAATCGTCGAACGGTGTTTTCCCCGCCTCGGTGACATAGACAACAAGCTTATTCATTGCGGTCATTGGTGACATATACGTTACCAATTGTCAATCGGTTTTGGCACATCAATGGGTCATCCCCCTGTCCATCTCGACCTCCCGCGTTTCTAGTTCTGATTCAACCTCTCTTCGGCGGCCTTCACTAATTTCAAGCTGGTCTCGAGTTGCGTGCGCAGCCTCGCGTAGTTCGAGCCCTCGCTCAACAAGCCGTGCAACGCAGCTACGGATGCCGTTTGCGATTGAATGAGCACTGACACGCAAGCGGCCAATCCATCCATCTGGCTCTGCATCTTGGTCGTCGAGCGTGCCTCTAACCCGCTCAATTCCGCGGCTGAGACCTCGCAGGCCGTCACCAACCGCTCGACGCAGGCGAGCAAGTCGCGTTCCAAGGCTGTCAGGGGTGTCGTCATCTAATTCTCCTCGATCTTGATGCATGTCACTGACCTGCCGCCCAGCGTGCAGGTCCTTAGGCGCGTCTTGGTCGGATCCAGCACCAGCCAGGTCCCGTCCTCCCTGTCGATCCGCGTCAAGCCCAGCTCCGTCATCTCCGAGCTGGCCAGCATCAGCGTCCAAAGCAAGCTCGCGGCCATCATCGAGACGATCCCCACCAAGAACGTCCCCGTGATCAGCCAAGGCGAGATCGTCAGCCAGCTCTTGTTCTGCCGCAGAAAGGTGCGGGTATCGGTCTCGATTGTACGATGCGCGATGGTCGCAATGCTGTTCAAATCGGTCTTGAAGCTCTCCAGCTGGGATGCCATCGAGGCGGCGTAGTCCTGCCTGATCGTGTCCAGCTCCGCGTTCAGCTTCTCGCTCAGCCGGGTCGGCTTGCCAGTCTTCATGGAATATCTCTCCTTTCAAACGCCAGCGCTCGCCGGTGTCGGGGTCTTGGGCGGTCAGGTAGGCTTTGCCTGCGCGGGGAATGTCGAAGCCCGCATCGACGAGCGCGTCGAGCATGCTTGCGCGGTCGGTGATCAGGCCGACGCTGGTCTGGTCTTGCAGCCACGCGTGCAACTCGTCTCGGCCTTGGGCGCGGGTTGGGGTCTCGATGGTGTCGCGGACCTCTTGCGTGCGCTCAAGCTCCATCGGATCAGCCCAGCCGTGGCGCTGGTTCATCACATCGCGCAGGCTGTCGAAGGCTTTCTGATAGCCGGGCGGTGCGATGTTCAGGCTGCGGCCCGAGGTCAGCTCCAAGCGCGGTGTGCAGAAGTGAAGCTCGACGCGGTCTTCGTGGGTATGTCGGACCCAGAGCACCTCATATTGCTCAGGGTCCAGCCCCGCGAAGGACAGACGCTCAAAGTGGTCCATGACCTCGGCTTGCTGCTCTTCGGTCGGGTCGTCGCTGTCGGCAAAGCTGATTACGCCCGCGCGATAGGTCCACTGGTGGCGGCTGGCGTCGATCAGGGCCTCGGTGCGGTCAGGGTTGCCGCGCAGGACCTCAGGCAAAGGCTCCCGCGTGACCGTGACCGGTTGGCCGTCAGCATCGCGGATCAGGTCGCGGTTCTCGTCATAAGCCAGCACCTTGTCTGCGACGAGGTAGCCGACCGGACCTGCGCCCGCGCCTTTGCCGTTGCGGAAGAACTTGATCAGCATCGGCGCGCGGCCTCGACGATCTGGGCAAGCTGGCGTTCGATGGTCAGCAAGCGGCGGGCAACAGTGAGCTCGTCCAGGTCAGTGCGACCGACCTGCATCGCGCGGTTCAGCCAGCGGGCGATCTGGTTGAGGTTGCCGCCGATGCGCCCGACTGCCAGCACCAGCGCCGGATCAACGCGGGGGATGGGCTTGCGACGGCGGGCTTCGGTGAGGCCCATAGCTTCGCGCAACAGGGTCGCGGCGGGCAAGCCAGCAGCATCGGCTTTGGCGCGGAGCTGGGCCTTCTCTGCCGCTGTGCACCGGAAGACAAATGTCTCGGTCAGCGGCTCTTTGGTGCGGGCTTTGCCCGCGCCGGTGGGGTTCGAAGGGGAGGCGTGCCGCCCCTCGCAAGGTCCCGTGTCAGCAGCGCCAGCGTATGACATGGGTCGCCTTGCTGTTTGCTCTTCGGTGGGATCGGTTGCGGTCATGCTCTGAGGCCTGCGGCTTGGATTTGGGCCTGCGTGACCAGCTTTGAAGCGAGCAAAGCCGTGACTTGAGGGGCCGTGATATGTTTGCACATCGGGCTGCGATCACTGATCCAGCAGGCGAGCCGGGCATGGTGGTCAGCCGCCAACGCTGCTGATTTCTCCCGGTTCTCGGCTTGCTTCTCGACATAAGCCTGCCAGCGCCGCGACTGGAACCAGTTGTCGGAAAAATAGACCTTGGATCGGGTGAAACCTGTGCTGTCGGTGGCATAGGCTTGGACGGCCTGCCGCAAGTCTTCCGGTGCAATCCCTTCCTTCATGGCCTCTTCGATCTGGGCAAGACAGGCCGCTCTGCTGCGTAGCCGGTCCGGTGGATAGGCTGACAAAATCTTCTCAGCTTCTTCATCCTCCACCGCCTCGCGCCTGCGCGTAGGTGGTTCTTTCTTAGGTTCAATGGTAAGGTTCCTGTCCCGATTTGAGACTACCCCCGTCTCACCCTTGAGACTTTTCCCCCGCTTTTTTGAGACGTTTCCCCCCGTCTCATTTTGAGACACAACCCCATCAGGACCGCTGCCACCATTCGGGCGTGCGCTTGGCCCAAGGGTAATATCGAGGTGCAGCTCATACTGATTGGACCCGCGTCCACCATCGCCATCCCCTCTGGCATGGCGGGTGATAAGGCCGCATTCCTCCAAGGTTGTCATGTGCCGAAACAGTGTTGCACGACCCATCTCGCATTCGTCCGCCAAACGCTGGGCGCTTGGGTTGCATTGGCCCGTTTCTTTGTTGTGAAAGTCCGCCAGCTGGATGAGCACAATCTTAGCGGCTGGTTTCAGGCCTTTGACATTCGCTGCCCAGATCAACGCCATACCGCTCATGGCTTTGAGCCTGCCAAAACGAGGGTATCAGGTTCATTTCTTGTTCGCCAAATGTCCTGATACTTTTTTGGTCCTAAGCGACTGTTTTTGCGAGGAAAGGCGATGGATTGCAAATCCGTGTACAGGAGTTCGATTCTCCTACTCGCCTCCAATAAAATCTATAACTTAAAATATGGAATTCCGACTGCCACTCTCGGTGCGAAACTCGCGGGGGCTGTGGACGACAATTTGATGATGTCTCATACCTAAAAGACAACATGCGTTCCCGGATCCTGCCAGGCAGCCGGCAGACCGCACTCATCGTTGGGAAATCGAACTGCCCATACACACCGGGCGTTTGGAAACTCTGAGGTGCCCGCGCATGGCGCGCTTGCCAAATTTGACGACGAAGAGTATCGAATCCTCATCTGCAATTTTTTTGTGGAGGAGGAAGCTTCGGGGGCAGTGTAGAGTTAAGGTAGGGTGCATCTCTTGAAGGAGAA
>TARA_R110002124_G_scaffold2864_19_pt1 | contig 15245 bp, 15 predicted proteins | sample TARA_R110002124 | Tara Oceans TARA_R110002124 (sample SAMEA4397445) | marine metagenome | biome: Polar Biome; feature: [SRF] surface water layer (ENVO:00010504); material: water (ENVO:00002006), including particulate matter (ENVO:01000060) such as... | depth 5 m | reverse complement strand
CCAGATGCCAAGCAGTGTTGAGACAAAGGCCAGAGGCATCAGCACAGCGGAAGTGGTCAGATTGGTGGTATCCAGCTGGCCAAGCGCAAAATAGGGGATCAGTTTTATCGCGTTCATGATCGCAAAGAACATCACCGCCGTGCCGGCGAACAGGCGCCGGTCCATTTGCAGGGGCAGGGTATAAAGCTGATAGGGCGGCGCGCCCGCATGGCTGACAAAGCTGGTATATCCGGTTGCGAACCCGGAGGCGATTGCTTTCATGAGATTTCTTGGCCGAGGCTTTCCGCCATCACTCCAGAAAAAATATTTCGCAGTAAACAGTAGTGTAATAATGCCAAGCAAAAATCGCAGCATGGCGTCATCAACATATATTGCTGTCGCCCAGCCGACAGTGATCCCGGCAATGCCGGCGGGCAGCATGTCGATGAGCAATTGCCGGTCGAATATGCCCCAATATGAGCGAATTGCGACCACATCCATAACCAACATGATCGGCAGCATGATCGCCGCAGACTGGACCGGCGAAATGACGAGGGACAGGATCGGCACGCCGAACAAAGCAATTGCGCCAAGGCCACCTTTCGAGATGCCCACAAACAGAACTGCCGGAATCGCAGCCAGGTAAAAAATCGGATCGGAAATCATGTGCCTTTCATGCCCGCAGACGAAAATTCGCGCAAGTCCTGAGATGCTGTTGAGGCTAAATTTTCCTATCATTTTCAAACCTGATCCGGATTGTAAAAGTCAGTTCGGTCAAGACATGATCCGGTCCGGATCTGCCCGGTCGAGCCTGGAGCGAAATTAATAATCAACTAAGAGAATGCCCTCCTTCAGTCAGACACCAGCGCCGTGCAAAAGTTATATTAATTTGTTTTTAGTTAATTTGCGTATCCAAGCTTTTCAAACGTGTAATTAACTGAAATAATGTTAAGTATCATTTTGCACCGAAATTGCGATGCAGAAGTACCGTATTTGGCAGGCATTTCAGCCTCGGCACATCTGGATGCGTTTCCACCAAGGTCGAGTAGACAGGCGGCGGATGCGCTCTTAGTGTCTGTGGTACATCGGACGCGCCGATTGGGAGCCGATACGGGGGAGGGTTGAGCCTGTGAGTAGCCGCTATTTTGATGTCTATGCCGCCTGGAAAACAGACCCTGCCGCCTTCTGGCTGAAGGCGGCCGAGGAGATTGACTGGTTTACTGCGCCCCGCACAGCTTTTGATGAAACACTCGGGGCCTATGGCCGCTGGTTCCCGGATGCCGTGGTAAACACATGTTATAATTGCGTTGACCGGCATGCAGAGCGGGGCAGGTCTGACCAGGCCGCGATCATCTATGACAGCGCGGTCACGAACAGCAAACGTATCATCAGCTTCGCCGAGTTGAAGCAGGAAGTTTCGGCATTGGGAGCGGTTCTACAGGAACAGGGTGTTGCGCCAGGCGACCGCGTGGTGATCTACATGCCAATGGTTCCCGAAGCCGTCGTTGCGATGCTGGCCTGCGCCCGGATCGGCGCCATTCACTCCGTGGTGTTTGGCGGATTTGCCGCCAGCGAACTGGCGAAACGCATCAATGATTGCCAGCCCAAAATCATCATCAGTGCGTCTTGCGGGATCGAGCCCAACAGGATCATTGCCTATAAGCCGCTGCTCGATGAAGCGGTGGCGATGGCTGACCACAAACCCAGCTGTTGCCTGATCCTGCAACGTGCGCAACAGATGGCCAGCCTGATTGCGGGACGCGATCTGGACTATGACGAGGCTGTGACGGCGGCAAAAGCACAAAACAAGACAAGCGAATGTGTGCCATTGAAGGCGACCGATCCGCTTTACATACTCTACACCTCCGGCACCACCGGCCAACCGAAAGGCGTGGTTCGCGACAATGGCGGCCATATGGTGGCGATGAACTGGTCGATGTCGGCGATTTACGATATGGCCCCTGGGGATGTTTTCTGGGCAGCGTCGGATGTGGGCTGGGTGGTCGGGCATTCCTATATTGTCTATGCTCCGCTGCTGCGCGGCTGCACCACATTGCTGTTTGAGGGAAAGCCGGTGGGAACGCCCGATGCCGGGACTTTCTGGCGCGTCATCGAAGACCACAAAGTGGCGGCCCTGTTTACGGCTCCCACAGCATTCCGGGCGATCAAGAAGGAAGATCCGAAAGGCTTGCACCTCAATCGTTATGACATCTCCAGCCTGCGCACCTTGTTTCTCGCCGGAGAACGCGCCGACCCCGATACCATCCAGTGGGCGCAGGACCGTCTGGGTGTGCCTGTGATTGACCATTGGTGGCAGACGGAAACCGGCTGGGCCATAGCGGGCAACCCGGTCGGCCTCGGATCTCTGCCGGTGAAGAAAGGCTCTCCTTCTGTGCCGATGCCGGGCTATGATGTGCGGGTTCTGGACGATGAAGGCCGTCCGGTTGAATGTGGAATTCTGGGCAATATCGTGGTTAAGCTGCCGCTGCCTCCCTCCTGCCTGCCGACATTGTGGCTCGCTGAAGAGCGATTCAGGCAGGCCTATCTGGATGATTTTCCGGGTTTCTACAAAACCGCCGATGCCGGTTTTGTCGATGAGGATGGCTATCTTTTCATCATGTCGCGAACCGACGACATCATTAATGTCGCAGGGCACAGATTGTCCACCGGCGGCATGGAGGAAGCGGTTGCCAACCATCCCGATGTTGCCGAATGCGCGGTGGTTGGCGTGAAGGACGCGTTGAAAGGTCAGTTGCCGATGGGGTTTCTGATCCTGAATTCCGGCGTCGACCGGCCACACCGTGACATTGAGGCGGAGGTCGTAAAACTGGTGCGCGACACAATCGGTCCGGTGGCTGCATTCAAGAATGTGGTGACGGTTTCACGGCTGCCGAAAACCCGGTCAGGCAAAATTCTGCGGGCCATCATGCAGAAACTTGCAGAGGGAGAAGCCTTCACTATTCCTGCAACAATCGACGATCCGGCCATCCTTGATGAAATCGCCGCCGTTCTGGCAGAAAGCTGAATTTCCACCGGTGAACCCGCTTCTTGAATTTAGATGCGGAAAACGGCATGGTCGCGCTTTGCTGTACAGATATTGGATTTTTCATGATCTTGGAAGACAAGACAGCCATCATAACCGGGGGCGCCAAAGGCATTGGGCGCGCCTGTGCCCGCCGCTTTCTGGAACAGGGCGCATGTGTGGTCATCGCGGATAATGATGAAAAGGCTGGCAATGCCGCCGAAAAGGCCATGTCGGAACTGGGTGATGTGCAATTTATCCATTGTGATGTGGGAGACCGGCTTTCGGTGCGCAATCTGATGGCCGCCACGCTGGACCGCTTCAACGCTGTCGATGTTCTGATCAACAATGCCGGAATTATCCATGGCGACGATTTCCTGGATATTTCCGAAGAAGATTTTGACCGGGTGATGCGGGTCAATCTGAAAGGCGCGTTTCTGTGCGGGCAGGCCGCGGCGCGGCAGATGGTGGATCAGATCAAACAGGGCCGGGCACCAGGTTCGATCATAAATATGTCCAGCATCAACGCGCAGGTCGCGATCGCGACTCAGGTGCCATACTCGGTTTCCAAAGGTGGCATTCAGCAACTCACGAAGGTGATGGCGCTGTCACTGGCCACCCACGGAATTCGCGTCAATGCGATTGGTCCAGGGTCTATCAACACCGATATACTGGCGGCGGTAAACGATGATGCTGCTGCGAAGAACCGCATCCTCTCACGCACCCCATTGGGACGTATCGGAGAGGCGTCGGAAATTGCTTCCATCGCAGCCTTTCTGGCATCCGAGGATGCAAGTTACATCACCGGTCAGACGATTTACGCCGATGGCGGCCGGCTGGCGCTGAATTACACGGTCGCAGTGGACGAGACATAAAACGGCCGCTGGCCGGACGATGGATTGTCAGCCAAAACCACTGTCTTGTCATGCCCGCCGGGAAAACCGTCGCGGACGCCTTTCAGATTGCTTGCGATTGTGCAGTGCAATATGCCATAGTGGCATCACTCAGCTTTGAAAGGCATGTGCCATGACGGGAACGATCATTACCATTGCTCAGCAAAAGGGCGGCTCGGGGAAAACAACCCTGACGGCGCATATGGCGGCCGCCGCCTTGCTGTCAAAAAAAGGCGCTTCCGTTGCGCTGCTTGATATTGATCCGCAGGGCAGTCTGGGAGAATGGTTTGAAGCCCGCGAGAAAGCTCTGGGTGAAGAGGCGGCCGGGTTCAGTTTTCGCACTGCCAGTGGCTGGGGTGCGCGGCGTGAAGCACGCGCCATGGCGCGGGACCATGACTTTGTTTTTGCAGACACGCCGCCAAAATCTGATCGTGAGGCCCAGCCTGCGATTGAGGCTGCGTCGCTGGTTCTGGTACCCATGCAGCCCTCTCCGGTGGATCTTTGGGCCACTCAGCTGACACTTGATCTTGCAGCAAAAGAGCGGGTTCCGGCGCTGGTTGTTGTTAACCGGGTGCCGCCACGCGCAAAACTCACGGGTGAAGTTCTGGAAGTGCTGAACGGCTACGGGCCGACTGTCGCAAAGACGATGCTCGGTAACCGCACCGCCTATGCGGCGGCCATGGGACAGGGCAGTTCTGTGCTGGAAAGCGGCGGCAACAAACTTGCCATTGAGGAAATTCAGGCACTGTTCAAGGAAATTCAGAAAGCCCTGAAAGCATAAACCAGAAGGAATACGCCCGACGCTCCTCTCCGTTCAGAGAGGAGCGATCAGTAGCGGACAGGAATGGCAGACAGGACTACTTGCTGTCGTCGTCGCTTTTCAGGTTTTTCAACTTGGCAAAAACCGCATCGGCATCAAGTTCTTTTTCCTCATCCGCAGCGGGCGGCATAGGTGCACCGCCGAAGAGGGCGGCACCTGCTCTTTCCAAAGCGTCCAGCGAAGTGGTTTCTTCCGGAGACAACAATGTTGCGCCTTGGTCTTCCTCCGGTTTGGCCGGTGCATCCTTGGAGGATTTGGTGACTTCCATATCCAGATCAATCTGGCTGCTCAACCCAAGCGTTACCGGATCCATTGGTGTGAGATTGGCCGAATTCCAGTGGCTGCGGTCACGGATGGCTGCAATGGTGGGTTTGGTTGTACCGACAAGCCGGATGATCTGGGAATCTTTCAATTCCGGGTGGTTGCGCACCAACCACAGGATGGCATTCGGACGGTCCTGGCGGCGTGATACAGGCGTGTAGCGCGGCGCACGGCGCTTGGTTTCCGGCACGCGCACCTTTGGCGCGGACAAGACCAGCCGATAGGCCGGATCATTCTGCGCCTTTTCAATTTCCTCGCGGGTCAACTGGCCGGTCTGAATCGGATCCAGTCCCTTGATTCCCTGAGCGAATTCGCCATCGGCAATCGATTTGACTTCCAGCGGATGCAGCTTGCAAAAGGCAGAAATCTGATCGAATGAGAGCGATGTATTGTCGACCAGCCAGACGGCAGTCGCTTTGGGCATCAAAAGAGTGTTGGCCATGGCATTTCCTCAGTTTTGTGATCGGTATAGCGGACAGGTTTATCCGCTCGCCGCCCCTCCCTTTCCAGGACCGGGGGCACCGCATCGAACAATCATGTTGATGGGAATTTTGCCCTCTATACGGCGATTTTGCCGCAGACGCAATGAGTCTGTGCCACTGGCAGCGGATTTTGTCACCCGCTGCCGGATTGATTCCTGTTGGCCGATCACTCCGTTTCGGAGACGATCAGAACAATTTTTCCGATGTGGCTGCCAGCTTCCATATGGGCATGGGCGGCGGCTGCGTCTTTCAAGGCAAATGTCGCATCGATCTGAGGCATTACCCTGCCGCTGGCTATCAGCGGCCAGACTTCGCGTTCCAGCTCCTGTGCAATGCGGGTCTTCGCCTCGATCGATTGCGGCCGCAGTGTCGAGCCGGTATGTGTCAGGCGCTTGATCATGAGGCGGCTGAAATCGACCTCCGCAATCGCCCCGTTCAGGAATGCGATCTGAATGATGCGCCCCTCTATGGCCGCGGCTTTGTAATTGCGGTCGATATAATCGCCGCCAACCATATCGAGAATAACATTGGCGCCGGTACCGCCGGTTATGCTCTCAACGGCATCAACATAATCGGTGGTCTGATAATTGATCGCGTGATCCGCACCCAGAGCCTTGCAGGCGGCGCATTTTTCGTCCGACCCGGCGGTGGCGATGACGCTCGCGCCGCGCGCCTTGGCAATCTGGATGGCAGTGGTGCCGATCCCGGAACTGCCGCCGTGTACCAGCAGAGTTTCGCCGCTTTGCAGACCACCGCGTTGAAAGACATTGGTCCAGACGGTGAAAAATGTTTCCGGCAGAGCGGCGGCCTGGGTTAAATCCAGGCCTTGCGGAACAGGAAGGACATGGCCTTCGGCAACGGCAACATATTCTGCATAGCCACCGCCCGGACAAAGCGCGCAAACCTTGTCTCCAATCGCGTAGCGGCTGGTGCCGCGGCCCAGTTTGACAATGGTGCCGGAGACTTCCAGGCCCGGCAGATCGGATGCGCCTTTAGGGGCGGGGTAGGCACCCTGGCGCTGCAGCACATCAGGCCGGTTGACGCCGGCTGCCGCGACTTTGATCAGAACTTCGCCCTCATGGGGCACGGCTATCCGCCGTTGTTCGGCTTTCAAAACGTCCGGAGGGCCGGGTTCGGAGATGGCGATGACGGTCATGGAGTCCGCCAGAACATCGGGCGCAGATGATGACATTTCAGAATTCCTCGTTTTATGATGCGTCACAGTGTCAAAGCAATATCGGTGTGGTCAAGCGGGGAGAGCAATATGGCGCGTTATGATGAAGAGGGACGCAGGATTAAAACTGCGGCCCATGCAGTGGGCGAAGATCTGGCCGATCTGTCGGTGGAGGAGTTGCAGGAGCGTATTGCTGCGCTGAAGCAGGAAATCGTCAGGACTGAAGAGATGATCAAGGGCAAAAGCGGCTCGATTGCCGCCGCCGAGGCGTTTTTCAAGAGTTGATGGCGCATATGATCCTGGCCGTCGTGACGCTGGTTCTGTCTTCAGTTGCGGCGTGGCTTCGTGTTGCGTTGCTCCGAATCAGGGTTTGCCTCATAACAGGCAGCGAAACGCGAATTCAGGACGCAGATCATGATCGGCAAGCTTAAAGGCACAATTGATTCCTATGGCGACGACTGGGTCATTGTTGACGTCCACGGTGTCGGCTATCAGGTCCATGCGTCAACCACCACGCTTCAGGCGCTGCCGCAGGTGGGGGAGGCGGCTGTGCTGTTTATCGAAACTCATGTGCGTGAGACGGAAATCAAGCTGTTCGGCTTTGCCAGTGGTACCGACCGGGAGTGGTTTCGCCTGCTGATGACGGTGCAGGGAGTTGGTGCCAAGGTCGCGCTGGCAGTGCTCAGCACCTTGCGTGCGAGCGATCTGGCGTCGGCCATTGCTCTGCAGGACAAGGCGATGGTTTCACGAGCGCCAGGTGTCGGACCGAAAGTGGCGCAACGGATTGTCGCAGAACTGAAAGACAAATCGCCGGCGCTGACAGGCGCGGTTTCGGCCGAACTGAGCCTGCAAAGCGATCTGGGCGCAGGCATTGCAGCAGCTCCGGTTGCAGATGCTGTCTCTGCTCTGGTTAATCTGGGATATGCTCCGGCCCAGGCCAGCGCTGCGCTGGCGCGCATTGTGGCGCGCGAGGGAGAGGCTGCAGATGCACAGACCCTGATCCGGCTCGGGCTGAAGGAACTCAGCGGCGGATAGCTCATCAGATCGTGCGCGCAGCATTGTTTCCAACCGGCTTCGGATTGCGATCATCAAATGGTTCAGAATTATGAGAAGGTGCTCTAAAAGCAACGCATGACTGATTCATCTTCTTCAACAGACCGGGTCATCGCGCCTGATCCTCAAAACATGGACGATGCGGATACCACATTGCGGCCGCAGCGGCTGACCGATTTCGTCGGCCAGGCTCAGGCGCGGTCAAACATGCAGGTGTTTATCGAAGCGGCGAAAAGCCGCAATGAGCCATTGGATCATGTGCTGTTTGTCGGGCCGCCCGGACTGGGAAAAACCACCCTGGCGCAGATTGTTTCCAGGGAATTGGGCGTTAATTTCCGGGCGACATCCGGCCCGGTGATCACCAAGGCCGGTGATCTGGCGGCGTTGCTGACCAATCTGGAAGAGCGCGACGTGCTGTTTATTGACGAAATCCACCGTCTCAGCCCGGCCGTGGAAGAAATACTCTATCCGGCGATGGAAGATTTCCAGCTCGACCTGATTATCGGGGAAGGGCCTGCTGCCCGATCTGTGCGGATCGATCTGGCGAAGTTTACTCTGGTTGCGGCGACCACCCGGATCGGTTTGCTGACAACGCCGTTGCGCGACCGGTTTGGAATTCCGATCCGGCTTAATTTTTATACTGATGAAGAGCTGGAATATATCGTTACTCGCGGTGCGCGGTTGATGCAGGTCAACATTTCCAAAGACGGTGCCGAGGAAATTGCCCGCCGCTCGCGCGGCACCCCGCGGATTGCCGGACGGCTGCTGCGCAGGGTGCGGGATTTTGCGATCGTGCAATCCGGCGGTGATATCACCCGCCAGGTTGCCGATGCGGCACTGCTGCAGCTGGAAGTCGACGCTGCGGGTATGGATGCGCTGGACCGGCGCTATATTGGAACCATTGCGGAAAATTTCGGCGGTGGTCCTGTTGGAATTGAGACGATTGCAGCCTCCCTGTCGGAACCGCGTGATGCGATCGAGGAAATCATCGAACCTTATCTGATCCAGCAGGGCTATATTCAGCGCACGCCGCGTGGTCGGCTGCTGACGCCAAAGGCCTTCCGGCATCTGGGTATGGCTGCGCCACGGGATTTTGCCACACAACAGGCTGGTCTGTTTGAAGAGGACACATAAGTTTCTTGGCCAGCGACATGCAACCTGAATCGGACCGTTGGGGCGCCATTGATGGCATGATTGCCGGCGGCGTTCATGAACGCGCGGTGCGGGTTTATTTTGAGGACACCGATTTTTCCGGTGTCGTGTATCATGCCGCCTATCTGAAATTCATGGAGCGCGGGCGCAGCGATTTCATGCGCTGCCTCAAGCTCAGCCATGCGGCGCTGGCGGAAAATGGCATGGCCTTCGGCGTCGCCCATATGGATATCCGGTTTCGCGCCGGTGCCGGAATTGATGATCTGTTGCTTGTACGCAGCACAATCGTCGCGTTTTCAGGGGCACGGGTGGTGTTTCAACAATCCGTCCTGCGCGAGGGAAAGTCTCTGGTAGTGGCCAAAGTCACTGTGGCTTTGATCCGCGATGGCAGGCCACAAAGGCTGCCTGCGGACATTCACAGACTTTTCAGCGCTGTTTGTAAATAACCCTGATTTGGCACGCTCTTCAGACCGCCGATGCTGTTCGTGGTCCGGTCGTTACGATAAATTAACCTTGATAAAGTCTTAATCAGCTTTGACCGGATGCGGAATCCTGTCGGAAGCGAAGCAGGCTTTTGTTGGCTTTCAGCGGTATTCGCGCCCTTATATTGACACAGTTTTTGAAGACACACGCTGGCTACGAATGCCCGACATTTGGAATGCATCAGTTTGCCCGGTTGGAACGGCTTCTCAAGCACGCACTGAAGGAATACATAATTATGGAAGATCTTGGCCAGTCCGCGCTGAGTGCAGGGGCGAACATATCGCTGTGGTCTCTGTTTATTCAGGCGCACCTGATCGTGAAAATTGTCATGATCGGGTTGATACTGGCATCGGTCTGGTGCTGGGCGATCATGATTGACAAAACAATCCTGTACCGCCGTGCAAAAGGCCAGATGGACAGGTTTGAGCAGATTTTCTGGTCGGGCCAGTCGCTGGAAGAATTATACCGCACACTTTCGCAGCGCAACAATTCGGGGTCGGCAGCCCTGTTCGTCACCGCCATGCGCGAATGGAAACGCACTTATGAAGGCGGCGCGCGGTCGATTGGCGGCCTGCAGATGCGTCTCGACAAGGTCATGGATGTGGCTATTGCGCAGCAGACCGAACGCTGGGAACGGCGCTTGCTGATTTTGGCGACCGTCGGTTCGGCCGGCCCGTTCATCGGTCTGTTCGGCACTGTCTGGGGCATCATGACCAGTTTTCAGGCCATTGCCGCGGCGCAGACCACCAATCTGGCTGTGGTAGCGCCCGGTATTGCCGAGGCGCTTCTGGCCACGGCTCTTGGCCTGCTGGCGGCGATTCCAGCGGTTATCGCCTATAATAAATTCAGCAGCCAACTGGGCCGCCTGACCACACGGTTGGAAGGTTTTGCAGACGAATTCTCCGCCATTTTGTCGCGGCAAATGGATGAGAGGGCCTGATTGATGGGTGTCAACGTATCCGGTGGCAGACGATCAGGCGGGCGACGCCGGAACGGGCGTGGCCATCAGCCGCCGATGAGCGAAATCAATGTCACACCGATGGTCGATGTGATGCTGGTGCTGCTGATCATCTTCATGGTCGCAGCGCCGCTGCTGACGGTCGGTGTTCCGATTGATCTGCCGGAAACCAGAGCGCGGCAATTAAGTGGTGATACCGAACCGATCAGCATCTCGATCAATGCCGAGGGCGTTGTCTTTCTTCAGGAAACCGAAATTCCAATTGACGAGATCGTCGAAAAACTGACCGCGATTGCGAAGAATGGATACGAGGAACGCATTTATGTGCGGGGTGACAGAAACACGGATTACGGCACAATCATGCAGTTGATGGGCACGATCAGCGCAGCCGGGTTTACCCGGCTTGGTCTGGTCACGACTGAACGACAAACGCGCAATTAAGGCGACTTATACACTCTGATGAGAACCGGACTGATCATTTCCAGCTTTGCCCATGTGGCCGTCCTGACCTGGGGGATGTTTGCCATGCCGGCGCCCGCGCGTCTGGAAGCACCGGATATTGATGCCCTGCCGATTGAAATTGTGCCCTTTGAAGAATTGTCACAAAAACGGGCAGGCGATCTGAAAGCCAAGCCGGAAACGCCGCCGCCGGCTAAACCTGAACCGGTGCCGCCGAAACCGGTGAAAACCGAAAAGCCGGTTGAAAAACCGCAAGATCAGCCTGCGCCAAAGGTGGTTGAAGCAACGCCGCCACCAGCGCCTGCCCCTCCAACGCGGGAGCCGGACCCTGTGCCCGCGCCTGTTGAGCCGGAGCCTGCGCCGCCGGAACCGGTGGAAACCAAGCAGCCGGAAGTGGAGCCGGAACCTGCCAAGCAGTTGGCAAAAGCGCCGCCACCGCGCAAGAAGCCAAAACCGCCAGCGCAGCAAACACCTCCCAAACAGGAGGATTTCAGCAGTGACAAAATTGCTGCTCTGCTCAACAAGCAGAAGCCACAAGGCGCTGCACCGGAGCCTGTACAACAGCAGCTTGGCGTCCAGGGCGGTGATAATTCAAATCAGCTCAGCCAGAATGAAATCGATTTTCTGCGCCGTCAGCTGGAAAGCTGCTGGTCACTTCAGGCAGGCATGGAAGCGGCGGAAAGCATTGCAGTGCAGGTTCAGATGGTTCTCAATATTGACGGAAGCCTTGCTGGCTCGCCCCGGGTACTGAATTCCGGTCCGGGACTTTCGTTTCAGATCGCTGCGGAACGCGCTTTGCGTGCCGTCCAAGCCTGTGCACCCTATTCGTATATGCCACAGGAAAAATATGACACTTGGAGTGTGATCGAGTTCAACTTCGATCCTTCAAAAATGTTTCAGGGATGATATGTATGCGCCACCTATGTAAAGCTGCGATCGACTGCATTATTGCCGTGCCAATGCGGGCAATTGTGTTCGCCATTGCACTTGCTTTTGTCTTTACCACTTCAGCATCTGCGCAGCTCAAGCTGGATATTACGCGCGGTAATATCCAGCCGCTGCCGATTGCGGTTCCCAGCTTTGTCGGCGCAACAGGGCAGGTTGATCAGCTCAGCCAGAATGTCTCTCAGGTGATTATCGATGATCTGGAGCGATCTGCGCTGTTCCGGGCAATCGATCCTGCGACCTTTATCGACCAAACCGCGAATCCCGATGCGGTGCCGCGCTTTCCCGATTGGCGGGTTCTCAACGCCCAGGCACTTGCCGTGGGGCGCATTACCCAGGAAGCCGATGGTCGTATCAGCGCTGAGTTCCGGCTCTGGGACGTGTTTGCCGGCAAGCAGATTGCCGGCCAGCGTTTCTTTACGCAGCCTGATAATTGGCGCCGCGTGGCGCATATCATCGCAGACGCAATCTATGAGCGGCTGACCGGTGAAAAAGGCTATTTTGACACACGTATCGTATTTGTTGACGAGACCGGGCCCAAGGACAACCGCACCAAGCGTCTGGCGATCATGGATCAGGATGGCGCTTCGCTGCAATATCTGACCAGTGGCGGCGAACTGGTGCTGACACCGCGCTTCAGCCCAAGCCGTCAGGAAATCACCTATATGTCCTATGCGACCGGCAGTCCGCAGGTATTTTTGCTGAATATCGATACAGGCCAGCGCGAAGTTGTGGGCAATTTTCCCGGCATGACATTTGCGCCGCGGTTCTCGCCGGACGGACAAAAAGTGGTGATGAGCCTGCAGCAGGACGGTAATGCCAATATCTATGTCATGGATTTACGTTCCAAGCGGACGACACGGCTGACAAACTCGCCTTCGATCGACACATCGCCTTCGTTTTCTCCGGACGGCTCGCGCATTGTGTTTGAATCGGACCGGGGCGGCTCTCAGCAGCTCTATGTGATGGGTGCCAATGGTGGTGAAGCAACGCGGATCAGTTTCAGCGAAGGGTCATATTCAACACCTGTATGGTCTCCACGCGGTGATTTGATTGCGTTCACGAAACTCTATCAGGGACAGTTTCTGATTGGCGTCATGCAGACCGACGGGTCAGGCGAACGCATCCTGACAGCCGGATTTCACAATGAAGGCCCGACATGGGCTCCCAATGGCCGGGTTCTGATGTTTTTTCGTGAACAGCAGGGCGGCAATGCCGGGCCGCAATTGTGGTCAATTGACCTGACCGGCTATAATGAACGGCAGGTGCCGACACCGAATTTTGCCTCGGATCCCGCCTGGTCGCCGCTGTTGAATTAAGCTGGAACGGGTGCAATCGTGCATGACAGGGCAAAATGAATGACTTAACCATCTGTTTACCATGCTTGCGAACGGTCGCTTAACCATGGATAAAATAGAGTGCGTTCTAACAGAAATGTTAAATTTGTCCGTATTTCAGTCGTAATCTGAATGAAGACAAGCGAAATGGCACAGTTTGAGGGTCCGGACGGATGAGTCGTCCTGAACTGACAAACGATTTTGAATTTAGGAGTTACCGGACATGTTCGCACAACAAGTGCTTCGTCCAATGGCACATACCATCCGTGCCAGCACAGCAGTCAAAATGCTGGTCGTATTATTGCTTGGCCTTGCGGTAGCAGGCTGTGCCGGAAAAAAATATGATGTGAATGCTTCCGGCGGGGCAAATGCAACACCTGGATCGGCGCAGGATTTCGCTGTCAATGTGGGTGACCGTGTGTTCTTTGAAACGGACAGCAGTGATCTGACCGCTCGTGCCAGAACCACTTTGGATCTGCAGTCACAGTGGCTGGCAAGGTATCCAACCTACAATTTCGTCGTTGAAGGCCACGCCGATGAACGCGGCACCAGGGAATACAATATTGCCCTTGGCGCACGTCGTGCAGCTGCGGTGCGTGCTTATCTGATTGCACGCGGCGTCAATTCCGGCCGAATGAGCACTATTTCCTACGGCAAGGAGCGGCCAGTTGCCGTGTGTAACGATATTTCCTGCTGGTCTCAGAACCGCCGCTCAGTGACGACGCTGAAAGGTGCCGGCAGCTAACCGGTCGCAGCAAATAATGAAGGCCCGAACCTCGGTTCGGGCCTTTTTTTTGCCTAATTATCGCGTTGCCGCGGTCTTAATTTTGTCGTAGTTGGGGGGCGAAACGTATGCCAGCTAACCGCCTTTTCCGGGATGTAAAAGATGCCGCTAGTCGCAAAACCCCTTTCCGTTCTGACAACAATGGCGCTGCTGGTCCTGTTTGCTCTGCCAGTTGCTGCGCAAAGCTCCAGGGAGATGGCAGAGTTGTCCATGCGTGTGGACCGACTTGAGGCGCAAATTCGCGATCTGACTGGTCAGATTGAGAGGCTGACTTATTCGCTGCAGAGCGGTGCGCCTGCTGGCGGCACTTTGCAGCAAAATCAGAACCGTGATGCGGCGCCCGGTCCCTCCGCACCGCTGGGTTCGGCAGTGCAACCGCAATCCAATTCCGGCCTTGGGGCTCCACCACGCAATCTCGGGACATTGTCCACCGGAGAGGGCGAACCACTCGATCTATCGGCTCTGATCGGTGCTACTGGCGGGCTTGGCGTTGAGCCTGTGCCACAATCCTCCTCGCAAGGTTCTGCGGCAACGGGTGCGTCGTTCGGAAATTCACCGCGCGAGGAATATGAACTCGCCTATGGCTATATTCTGCGCGGTGACTATGAAACGGCAGAAGCTTCCTTGCGGCAGTTTCTCGCCGACAATCCCACCGATCCGCTCGCAAGTGATGCGCGGTTCTGGCTTGGTGAGAGCCTGTTCGTGCGCGGCAATTACCGGGGAGCGGCAAATGAATTTCTCGAAGGCTATTCCAAATTTCCCGGCAGTGCGAAAGCGCCTGACAGCCTTTTGAAACTTGGTATGTCGTTGCGAGAGCTTGGGGAAAAGGAAGCCGCCTGTGCAACCTTTGCTGAACTGGTACGCAAATATCCCGCAGCCTCCACACCGGTGAAGGAGCGTGTGCGGGATGAGCGAAGATCGGCCAGATGCATCTGAGGGAACAGATCCCCGACACTTTCCTTTCCGTATTCTCTGACTTTGTGCCGTGTCTGGCGCCGGTTGACTGGGGCCAGCGCGTCGCCGTGGCGGTTTCCGGCGGTGGCGACAGTATGGCTTTGCTGGCCAGTGTCCTTGAAGCCCGGCGCGTCAATGCCGTCTCGCAGCCGCTTCAGGTCCTGACCGTGGATCACAAATTGCGGGCCGCCTCGGCAGATGAGGCCGATATGGTGGCCAGTTTCTGCGCGCAACACAATGCAGACCACACGATTTTGCCATGGACCGGAGACAGACCGGCCTCGGGGATCGCCGAGCGGGCCCGCATCATCCGCCGTGATCTGCTGCTGGCGGAATGCCGCAGGCAGGGAATCCGGCAATTGCTGCTTGCGCATACAATGGATGATGTCGCTGAAACGCTTTTGATGCGAGTCCGGCGTGGCGGTCTGC
>TARA_R110002124_G_scaffold6153_1_pt1 | contig 15247 bp, 20 predicted proteins | sample TARA_R110002124 | Tara Oceans TARA_R110002124 (sample SAMEA4397445) | marine metagenome | biome: Polar Biome; feature: [SRF] surface water layer (ENVO:00010504); material: water (ENVO:00002006), including particulate matter (ENVO:01000060) such as... | depth 5 m | reverse complement strand
GGGAGGCTCTTTTTGATAGAGCGCTCTCCGCCGGCGGTTTGTATATAATAGAAGATTTAGCTAATTCTTATTTGAACTTGGAGTCTTTTAATTTAAGACAGACATGGGAGGGGATGAAACACATACCAAGTGATGTTTCCTTTAATAATGAGAGATCAGTGATGGCTGACTTTCTTGATAGTAGAATTAAAAAAATGGATATGTGCTGCACACGATGGTATAAAGAGACCGGAATTCCGGAAATAACTAGCATGATTTTTTATCCTATGATGTGTTTTATGACAAAGGTGTATAGTGGATATGATTTAGGCACTCAAGGGTTCAAACAAACGGAAAATATTAAATAAGCTATCGATATGACCAACATTCTTTACATTGATCAAACCAACCGTCTGGAAGAGTCCTATATGTATCCATATTATGGCGCAGTTTATAGAGAACTGAAGAGAATGGAAAACGTATATTTTTTTGGTGGGTTTGTATCGGATATTAACGGAATCTTATCACATTATGATGTTTCATTTGATTGTATTGTTTTTGGATTGGGCTTTTTTGCCCAAGGAAATCCCAGTGCGTGGCAAAAAATAATTGGACTTGCAGAGTTAGAAATCCCTACAGTAGCATTGTTGCACAAACCACAATCAATGTTAGAGGAGAAACTTAATTTTTGTAAGATTAATAAAATAAGTATCTTAGCAGATCCTCATTGTACTTATAAAGAGTTCGGAAACAGGGTTGGCGCGGAATCTTTTAGATCTTGGTTTACAGCTTCTCCAGAAATTTTCTATCCCCGAGAAAGTGAAAGAAAATATGATATTGGATTTAGTGGAGCACTTCATGGTAGTGGTAAAATTGAAGGTCCAACAAGAGATTTAAGAACTCGGATACAAGCAATTCTGAAATCAAACAATTCTTATAATACTTTCTGGAATGGTAGCGATTCTGTTACTACTAGGATTAAAGATGTCAGCGAATATTCAGCTAAGATAAACGAATGTAAAATATGGCTATCCACAACCGGTCCTATGCTAGATATTGGTCCTAGGTATTTTGAAGTTTTGCTCTCAAAAACACTTTTATTTTGTAACAATATGCCTAAACAATATGACGGAACATTTATTGATGGCGAGAACTGTGTGATGTTCGAGAATGATTTGAGCAATTTTGAAGAAAAGCTTAAATATTATCTATGCAATGAGGATGAAAGAAATTTAGTCGCTACTCGCGGCTATAACATGGCAAAGGATGAATATACATGGAAGCATATGGCTATGAAGCTGCTGGATGAGGTGAGGAAAGTTGGAAATACTAAGTGATGTTTATATTTCTGATGGCTGCGAAATAAAAAGACCCGAGTTGTGTAAATTAGGAAATCACATAGCTATCGACAGGGGGTTTTATTGCACAACTTCTTTGGAGGTTGGCGATTATGTTCACATTGGCCCATATGTGACATGTATTGGGGGAGAAAAAGGAAAATGTATTATCGAGGGATTTAATAATATAATGGCAGGAGCGAGAATAGTTTGCGCATCGGACCGATTTGATGGGTCTGGATTATTTGGTGCCCTTATACCTGAAAATCTAAAAGGGAGACAAATTATTGAACCCGTTGTGATGGAGAAGTTTTCTAATATTGGTACGAATTCAATAGTCCTTCCCGGGTCGATTTTGCGAAAAGGTGTACTCTTGACAGCCGGAAGTCTTTTGATGGGGGATACAGAGGAGTGGGGAATATATAAGGGAAATCCAGCCATTCTCATAAAAAAAATAGATCCCAAGCAGCTACTGATCAATGCAGACATATTGGAACATGGAGAATAGTAAATGAAGAGAATATATTCAAATATAGATCCATCAAGACTAATCCTAGCCGAGCTAAAGAGATGTGATATAGAGAATTATAGGACGGATTTAAGCCCTGCTGAAGAATTTTTACAAGTGTCTGGTAGAAAAATAGATAAAGATTTTAAAGTAAGTGCTCACAAACATCTTCCGATAGATAGGAACACCAACATTACGCAGGAAGCATGGATTGTTTTTGAGGGTAGTATCAAGGGGGTCTTCTACGACCTAAATAACGAGATTATATACGAAACAATCTTGAACTGTGGAGATTGTGTGGTATTATACGGGGGAGGGCATTCGCTCGAAGTCATAGAAGATAATACTTTGTTTTATGAAATTAAGACTGGTCCATATTTTGGATTAGAGGCGGATAAGGAGAATATATTTTGAACAAAATTATAGATTTAGGAATGCATCCTTATGCGGATACTTTTATTGCAGAGAGTCAACTGGGTCTTTCTGAGCCCGTCTACCCCCTACAGTGCTGGATGGATAAAGAAACTGGAGAAATAAGTTTAAAATATAAGACTAATCCAAACGATAGATATAATCTATATGATTACTCCTATACTTCTTCAAATTCAAAATTTTCCCGAGAGCACTGGGACAAATATGCAAAACACACTTCTAAGAAAATAAACCTAAAACCAAATGCTCGTATAGTAGAGATTGGATCAAATGACGGATATTTAGCCGAACAATATCAGAAGGTAGGGCATAAGGTTTTAGGTGTAGATCCCTCAAAATATATGGCAAAAATAGCTAAATCGCGAGGAGTCGACACTTATTGCAACTTATTTAGTGAAGCAACAAGTAAAAAAATCAAAAAAAAATATGGTCTGGCAGATTGTATTATTGCTAACAATGTTTTTAATCATGCTGACGATCCGTTGGATTTTGCCAAGGGTGTTAGGGATCTATTACGCGATGACGGCGTATTTATATTCGAAGTCCCATATTGGTATAATACCATTATTGATGGAAAATTTGATCAAATTTATCATGAACATGTAAGCTATTTTACTGTTAAATATTCCTGTAATCTGCTTGAGAGAGCCGGTCTTACTGTTTTCGACGTAGAGGTAGTCGACTATCATGGCGGGTCAATTAGGGTATATTCCAAGAAGAGTCCCGGGAACATTTCTGAAAACGTCGATAGTCTTATTCGGAAAGAAATCGATGCGCGGTTATTTGAGGTTGAGTTATATTCGGACTTTGTAAAAGAAATTAAAAATAAAAGAGCTTTATTTATGGAGAAATTGTATCCCATAACTAGAGAAGGAAAACCAATCATCGGCATCGGCGCCGCCGCAAAAGCAAATACTTTTCTTAATTTTTATAATATAGATAATACAATTATGGAATATGTCACAGATGTATCTGAACACAAAATCGGCAAATATACGCCATTGACAAGAATACCAATTTTAGATGATAAATCTGTTTTTGAAAAATATGAAGAGGTTTATGCAGTGATTTTATCTTGGAATATATCGGATATTTTAAAAGAAAAATTGAGAAAAATAAACAGAAATATTATATTTTTATCAATTTAGGAGAAATGTTTTGAAAAAAAGAAACATGTGGAAGAATGATAAAAGCTTATTGGAATTACATGTTGACGACCGAGGCTCTATTGTTGATTTATTTTATGATGAGGATATTAATCATGTCGCCACAGTCGTTTCCAAACCTAACGTAATCAGAGGCAACCATTATCACAAAGAAACCACACAGCATATGCTTATGACAAAGGGTTCGCTGGAATACTGGTACAAGCCAGCAGGGTCAGATGAGAAGGCAAGGATGGTGGTTGCCGAAGTGGGTGATATAGTCTCTACAGAGCCTTATGAAATTCATGCTTTGAGGATCGGATCAGAAGGGAATGAGTTTATAGTATTCTCTCATGGTAAGCGTGGTGGAAGAGATTATGAATCTGATACCTACCGAGTCGAAAATATAATAGGAAGATAAATATGAGTTTTCAAGTGATCGCAGAATTTGAGAAAGAGATTGCTAGCTTTTTTGGTGCATCATACGGCGTAGCTGTAGATTGTTGTACTCATGCTCTTGAATTGTGCTTAAGATATACTGACGCAGAACATATTAGTGTGCCAGCGAATACATATATATCAGTCCCCTTTTTAGCTAAAAAACTTAATATTGATATGTCTTGGAGAGAAGAGGAATGGGTTGATTATTATAGTTTGACGGAAAAAGTAATTGATGCAGCAGTATTGTGGAAGGAAAATAGTTATGTCCCCGGAAAATTCATGTGCATAAGTTTTCAATTTAGAAAACATCTAAACTTAGGACGTGGAGGCATGATATTGATAGACGATATTGAAGCCAAAACAGAGCTTAAGAAAATGTCATATGACGGAAGATCTCCGGATATTCCATGGAGAGAACAAAATATTAGTAGTATAGGGTATCATTATTACATGACACCGGAAACAGCCACCATGGGCTTGGAAAAGTTAGATAAAGCAATCAATACGCAGCCTAAAGAATGGTCAGTAGGTGAGTGGCCTGACTTGCGTAAGATGGACGTTTTTAAAGATCAAAAAAAGAAATGAGGAATAAATGAAAGCGAAAAAGGCTCTAATTTCAGGTATAAACGGTCAAGACGGCAGTTATTTATCAGAATATTTATTGAACTTAGGATACGAAGTTCACGGGATTGTGAGAAGGCACAGTGTAGCTGAAAACCAAAATGCTAGATTGACACACTTGAGTGATGACATTATTTGTCATTATGGTGATTTGCTGGATTATCCTTCACTACATAGAATTGTGTCAAAGATCCAGCCAGATGAGATCTATAACCTTGGAGCTATGAGTCATGTTCGAGTTAGTTTTGATATGCCTTCCTTCACTATTCAAACGAATGCCCTAGGTGTGTTGAACATGTTAGAGATATATCGCACCACATGCCCCACAGCAAAGTTCTATCAAGCTAGTTCCTCTGAGATGTTCGGAAATTCTATTGATGAAGATGGTGTTCAAAGGCTAACTACACCTATGAATCCGACTAGTCCTTATGGGTGCGCAAAAGTGATGGGATATAATTTAGTTCGTCATTATCGAAACGCGTATGGTCTTCATGCTTGCAACGGGATTTTATTTAATCATGAGTCTCCTAGGAGGGGATCTAATTTTGTTACAAACAAGGTAGTAAAAACGGCAGTTCAGATTAAAAAAGGCTTAAAAGATAAATTAGAATTAGGAAATATGGAATCTTTTAGAGATTGGGGACATTCAAAAGACTATGTTAGAGCAATGCACCTGATTACAAACCATCATGAGCCCGATGAATTTATTGTTGCTACCGGTGAAACGCACTCTGTTGAACAGTTATGCTCTAATGTGTTTGGTATGTTGGATTTGGAATATACAGATTATGTTGTTCAGAACCCAAAATATATGAGACCAGAGGAACTAAAATATTTGAAGGGTGATTCTTCTAAAATGAGAGAGGTTCTAGGCTGGGCTCCGGAATATACCTTTAGAAGTATGTTGAAGGAAATGGTAGAGCATTGGGCAGGGGTATATGGGCTGTGAAACATATGAAACATTATAAGCCAAAGTTTGATTTAATTTATAATCTCATAAATAAAGATGATCCGGTTATACTAGAAATAGGGGCTCATTTTGGAGAGGACACATTAAGATTTTTAGAAACATTTGAATCTCCGCGCATCTATTGTTTTGAGCCAGATCCAAGAAACTGTAAAATTTTTAAAAAATATGTCAAAGATGAGAGAGTTAGTTTTTTTCAACTTGCTTTATCTAATGAAACCGGAGAGGCTGAATTTTATCCTACATATGAGAAAAGCAATTCTTCAACGATACCTTCTAAGTACGACTGGATTAGAGAAGAAGATTATTTAGAAAATAAGTTGAACAGTTCCGGGGGCTCTTCTTTGAAAAAAGGGGGAAACCATGCTTTGCATTTTTCGATAAAAGTAAAAACGCAAAGATTCGACAAATGGTATGATGATAGTAATTTACAAGATATTGATTTTGTCTGGATAGATGTTCAAGGGGCAGAAAAAGATGTTTTCGATGGCATGGGAAAACAAATTAAAAATATAAAATATATTTGGGTAGAATACGGCGAGACAACATACGAAGACGCCATGACCCGAGATCAGACAATAGAATATTTAAACGCAAAAGGTTTTATATTGAATGAGGTGCTATCCGACAGAGGTTTTCAAGGCGATTTGCTATTTCAGAGGATATAATGGGAAAAATATATGTGCAAATGACTAACGGATTTGGAAATAATATTTTTCAATACGTTGCTGCTAGATTATTAGGAGAATATCACAATTTAGATGTCATAGCTATACCCCCGCATCACAATTATTATGCCATCTCTTGTTTGGAAAAGTTAGGGATTAAATTTGGAGAAAAACAGGAAGAAAACTTGTTTGTGGTAGATGATGCCAATTATATTCATGCCTTTAAAAAACAGCATAATGATTGCAATTTTTTTGTTAATGGATTTTTTGAAGATTATAAATATTATATTAAAATGAAAACAAAAATCAAGAATTGGTTCCCGGAAGTTAAAAAAAGGAATGATAATGATCTGGTAATCCATTTAAGAGCAGGCGATAGATTATTTTATAAAAACGAATTCTATACTAAACCCAAAGCAGAAGATTATTTGAGAGCAATGGAAAAATACGAATTCGATCAAATTCACATTGTAACAGACATGCCAGAATGGAAAGTTTTCACAGAAACAGACTTGAAATCAATGAAATTTCATGTTAGTATTCCAAAAGACATAAGTGTCCCTGTTCATGAATCTATGGCTTATATTAATTCTATTGTCAACGCATTGTCTAAGTTTAATCCTATTGTTAAGAAGAGAACGATAGTAGATGATTTTAATTTTATAAGAAGTTTTAACAATATCTTATTTCAACATGGAACTTTAGGATGGTGGGCAGCGTTTTTGAGCGATGCTAATAAAGTGGGTGTATATGGTCAGTGGAGACCATGGAAAGGCACAAGTAATAAGAATTTAGCAAATGTGCCATTAGATGAATGGTTCAAGTGGGGATAAAAATGTCGGACGTTATCGTTACAGGTGGTTCGGGGATGGTTGGCTCCGCTTTTCGAAAAATGTATCCACATTTTAAATATCCGGATAGACAAGAGCTATATTCTCTAGAACCAAAGCACCTAACAGGTAATAATATAATCCATCTTGCAGCTAAAGTAGGAGGGGTTAAAGCAAATAAGGAGTTGATATCAGACTTTTATATGCAAAATTCTTATTTAAATGAGTTTCTTTTAAAAAATGCCCATTTAGGAAATGCAAAAAAAGTTATTTGTCTGCTCTCAACTTGCGTTTATCCAGATTCTGCGTATATCAAATATCCTCTGACTGAAGATCAGTTACATCTTGGCCCACCACATGATTCAAACTACGGATATGCATACTCAAAAAGGATGGTGGATGTTATGTCACGATCTTACAGAGAGCAGTATGGGTGCAATTTTATTACCGCTATTCCAAATAATCTTTATGGGGAAAATGATAATTTTCATCTTGAAAATGGACATGTTATACCCGCTTTAATAAGAAAAATATGGGAAGCAAAATTGGAAAACAAAGGTCTTGTTAAGTGCTGGGGTGATGGAGCCCCCCTTCGAGAATTTACTTATTCTGAAGATATTACAAAAATACTGATGTTTTTAATGAAAAACTATGATGGCAAAGATCCCATTAATATAGGGAATGCAGAAGAGCATTCTATTAAAGCAGTTGCTTCAATGATCTGCGAAATTTTAGAATATAACGGAGATATTCATTGGCAAACTGACAAACCAAGCGGACAATTCAGAAAGCCCAGTAGTAATCAAAAATTGTTGGATCTGGGATGGAAGAAGAAATGGTATACTCCTTTTAAAAAGGGCTTAAAAAAGACTTGCGAATGGTTTATAATGAATTATCCAGATGTAAGGGGCGTATAAGTGAAGACAGCAATTATAACAGGCATCACCGGACAAGATGGTTCTTATTTGGCAGAATTTCTGCTAGATAAGGGATATTGTGTGGTCGGATGCAAAAGAAGAACATCCCTTATTTGCACAGAAAGAATAAACAATATTTATAACAATTCAAACTTCAATATGGAGTATTTTGATCTAAATGATGTGGGAAATATTTATCGACTTTTAACTGAATATAAGCCAGATGAATTTTATAATTTAGCCGCGCAATCTCATGTTAGAGTTTCGTTCGATATTCCAGAGCACACTGTTGACGGCGTAGCCATGGGAACTCTGAGGATATTAGAAGCAATTAGGAACATTTTACCCACTTGCAAGTTTTATCAAGCTTCTTCCTCAGAGATGTTTGGTGATAATCCGGAATATCCTCAAAGCGAAACAACTAGATTAATGCCTGCATCACCTTATGCATGTGCTAAAGTTTTCGGACATAATTTAGTGAGAAATTATAGGCAATCATATGGGATCCATGCTTCTAGTGGCATATTATTTAATCATGAATCACCGCGAAGAGGGGAAACTTTTGTAACACGAAAAATCACTATCGCAGCAGCAAGAATTAAATTAGGGCTTCAAGATAAATTATATTTGGGAAATCTCGATGCAAAAAGAGATTGGGGTCATGCAAAAGATTATGTCAAAGCAATGTGGCTAATGCTCCAACAAGAAGAGCCAGATGATTATGTAATAGCAACCGGCGAAACTCATACCGTAAAAGAATTTCTAGAGGAGGTTTTTGCTGAGGCAGGTTTAGATATAGAAAGGCATGTAGAGGTTGATGAGCGGCTTTATAGACCCCATGAGGTGCCTTTATTACTTGGTGATCCAACCAAAGCTAAGGAAAGGTTGGGATGGAGTTCAGAAATAAAGTTTAAACAATTATCACAATTAATGTTTGAAAGTGATTACAGAGAAGAATGTTATAAGATCGGATTACTGGTAAGGCAGGAAAGCAGATGAAGAGTATCAAAGTAAGGCTTAAGAATCAAAAATATTTGAATGTGAATTTCTCTCCCGGAGATATTATGATTGACTGCGGAGCAAACGTTGGGGAAATACTTTCTCCGTTCGCTATGATGGGCGCAACAGTGTTGGCTTATGAACCAAATAGATATGCTTTTGATAAATTATCACAAAAATTCAAGCACATGAAAAATGTAAAATGTATAAATTCAGCAGTCTCTTCGGAAGATGGAAAAACAAAATTATTTTTACACCAAAAATCAGATAAGGATCCGTTAAAATATTCTACAGGATCGTCTATGATGGAGGGAAAAAGTAATATTGATTTGGAAAATTATATCGAGATTGAAATGGTTGATTTGTCAAAAGTTATCAAGAAGATTAACAATATATTTAAAAAGGATGTTCATATTTTGAAAATTGATATCGAAGGCGCCGAGTGCGATTTGATGGAAAAATTGATGGATGAGGAACTACTCAAGAGCATTCCTTACGTTTTTGTAGAAACTCATGAAGAAAAAATTCCATCACTTATGGAGCCTACTCAGAAAATGATTAGCAGAGCCAAGAAGTTAAATCTGAACAATATTAATTTTAACTGGATTTGAGGTAAAAAAAATGTCTAGATGTTTAGTTACAGGTCATAAGGGATATATAGGTTCTCATTTGTTTCGAAGACTAAAAGAGCTTGGACACAAGGTTATAGGAATTGATCTAAAAGAAAAATATCCAAAAGACATATTAGAATTTTTAAAAGAAAATCAAGGTCGATCAGGATTTCATCCTCATTATGAAAATTTCAAACCAGAATATGTATTTCACATGGCATGTTTCCCTAGAGTTCAATATAGCGTAGAAAATCCTGTCGAAACAATGAAAAATAATGTTTTGGCTACTTCAGTGGTATTGAATTTTGCCAAAAAGGTTGGAGCCAAAAGGGTTATTTATTCAAGTTCATCTTCAGTCGTTGGTAATGGAGACGGCCCGGAAAGCCCATATGCTCTTCAAAAATTGACGTCAGAGATTGAGGCAAAATTATATTCCAAGCTTTACGATGTTGATACAGTTAGTTTGAGATATTTTAATGTATATTCGCCTGATCAAGAGACCGGCGGTGCATATGCAACGGCTATAGCTGCTTGGATGGATGCACTTAGAAAAGGAACAAAGCCTTTTATAACCGGAGATGGAGAGCAAAGGAGAGATATGTTACATGTTCATGATGTGGTGTCTGCAAATGTTTTTGCGATGGAGTGTGTTGAAAATTTCAATGGACAACACTACGATGTTGGCACCGGTGAAAATATTTCATTAAACGAGATAAAGACAATCATAAATTCATATCATCCATCTGTTGAATTTGACTATATTGAACCGAGAAAGGGAGATGTTTTTGAAACAAGGGCAGATCCTTCGCCACTTAAAGAGTTGGGGTGGCAAGCTAAGATAAAAATTGTTGAGGGGATCAAAGAATGCTTTAAAGGATTGTTAAGATGAAAAAGATTGGAATTGTGGGGCAAGGATTTGTAGGAACGGCTGTATACGAGACAATGAGATTATCTTATGATGTACAAACATTTGACACTGTTAAGGAATCCACATGTGGTAGTTTAGAAGAACTGTGCGAACAAGTCAGTGAAATATTTTTGTGTTTACCAACTCCTATGAAAAAAACTGGAGAATGTGATTTATCGATTATTGAAAATGTTGTTAGTAATATCGATAACTACGGGAAATCTAAAATTATAATCATTAAATCAACAATACCGCCCGGAACAACAGAAAAACTCAATAAAAAATGTAAAAACATCCAGATTGTTTTCAATCCGGAATTTTTAACAGAAGCAAATTATATTGACGATTTTAAAAATCAGAATAGAATTATCATTGGAGGACCGAGACCTGCTTCAACGAAAGTCAAGAATCTTTTCAAAAAAGTATTTCAAAATACCCCGATTATTAAGACCGGCTCAACGACAGCAGAGATGGTAAAGTATTTTGCAAATTGTTTTCTGGCAACAAAAGTTAGTTTTGCAAACGAAATGAAGCAGTTCTGTGATCAAAAGAATATTGATTATGATAAAGTTGTAGAATATGCCCTTTATGATAATAGGATCGGGAGTAGTCACCTAGGAGTGCCCGGACCCGATGGTCAACTAGGCTTTGGAGGCTCATGTTTCCCAAAAGACATTAACGCGCTAATCCAAGAAATGAAAAAAGAGGATATTAATGCTAGATTGCTTAAGGCTGTCTGGGATAAAAATTTAGAAGTACGACCAGAAAGAGATTGGGAACAACTCAAAGGTCGAGCAGTTTCAGAATAAAGGAGAATAAAATGAAACTTTCACATCAAGCAATGGGTGCCATTATGCTGGCACTCCAAAACTCAATTCTAGAACAATCAGACATTGTTCCAGTATTAGAGGATTTCAATTTTGACATCACAGATAATGAGGATTTGGTAGTAATGAATCCTCCACAAGCAAAAACACTCGAAGAGGTTGAAGAAAAATTCAAAGATGCCTAAGTACGATTATAGGTGCAATAAGTGCGAATTTGTATTTGAATTTCGACACGAAATAGGCGAAAAGCTTGAAAAGCATCCGGATTGCAAACAAGAAACTTGCGACATACAAAAAGTTCCAAGCTTCTTTCGCCTAATGATCCCACATCAGAAAAAAGCCAACAAAAAACCGGGTGATGTTGTAAAAAAACACATTGAAGAAGCAAGAGAAGAAGTAGAGCAACAGAAAAAAGAACTAAAAAAAGGAATGAAAAAATGAGTATAATCATTTATAGCATTGCACTGACCATGGCAGTCTTGTTCAGCATTTTTTATGTACGATACTTACTTCAAAAGCTTGTTTTCTTTGCCGAGAACGTTGATAAACTAAGAGAGGAGGTTGAAGAGTACGGCATTCACCTAAAATCTTTATATGAAATGGAAATGTTTTATGGTGACGAGACAATCAAAGGATTGATCGAGCACACTAGTCATATGTTTTCCAAGATCGAAGAATTTGAAGAGTTCTATTCCCTCATCTCAGACCCATATGAAATTCCAGAGGAGGAAGAACTAAGTGTCCCATCCGAAAAAGATCCGTCGGAGACGGAAGAAGTCTAAAAAATATTTTACGCAAGTCCACGAAGATGCGATTATTCAATACGCATTATCCCAAGAACTCAGAGAGCGCACAAAGCTCTATAAGGCACTTATAAGACCCGTTTTTCACGAATTGGTGGATAAGATCGTCTACACCTATAAATTCAACACACTGCCCAATGTAGATAGCTTAAAAGAAGAGTGTAAGGTATGGTTAGTTACCATTTTGGAGAAATTCGATCCTTCGAAGGGTCATAAGGCCTTTTCTTACTTCTCTGTTATCACAAAAAACTGGTTTATCCAAAAAACCAAGAAAAATAAGAGTAAACTCATCCGAGAAGTTGAGCTTGAAAACATCCACACCGTTCAAGAAAAGCTCATCGTCGAAAATCAATACCACAATTTAAGAGAAAAAGAAGAATTTTTCACCCTCCTTTCCGAAGAAATCCAAAAATGGAAGGATCTAAATCTAAGAGAAAACGAATTAAGAGTTCTAGAAGCGGTACAAATTTTGTTTGATGAGCGAGAGAACATCGAAATTTTTAATAAAAAGGCTATTTACTTGTATCTACGAGAAATAACAGGAATGAATACAAAACAGATAGTAAATAACCTAAATAAAATCAGACAAAGATACAGAGTTTTCAAGGCTCGATGGGATGACGGAGAACTTTAATGAGTTTCGAAGAGAAAATGAAAGATGCAGTAAATAACATCGAAAATGATCGTGCCGCAATCAATGCGGTGCTGACAGATGCTATGATTTACCTCAAGCAAAACGTTGAAAACCACAGAAGCACCGGACAAGTGGTCGCAAAGTATTTCGAAGCTTTGCAAAGATCAAATGATCAGTTGATTAAAATTCTTGCTCTCAAGGAAAGGAGAGAAAGAACCGAAACGGATGATATATCAGCAGATGATCTTTATGATTTGATTGGCAAGCCAGAAGAGGAAGAATAGATATGTCAAAATCTAAGCCCAATATTGATACAAATTTTACCAATAAAAAGGTAGATTTTGGAATAGAGAGAAGCCAAGACGCAAATTCGGCTAATGCAAACTTAAATATAGTTGTTGAAGAATATCTTAGACCAAAGGGAGTGTTGACGGATAATAAGCAACATGATGCGATTATATTGTCGGATAATACAATTGATAAATCTCCAAAATCAAATTTTTATCACGTTTATGTCCCAATGGTTCACCAAACAATTGATATGCCTATGGTTCTTTTATCTAAAAAGTCTCCTCTAAAGGGCAAAGAGGCAAACGATGCCTATAGAATTGAGGTTCTAACGAACTTTAATGATTCTACCAGTTATATGGAAGCAGACATATCTGAAACCCTCACACAAGGTCAGATGGTTAGGATAGTATATTCAAATGTCGTAGGGGGAATTCCTTCAAAGGGAAGGATTGTAAAAAAACTAAAAGGAACGATCGATGCTGAACAAGCTTTTATATTGTTTGCAACAGGGGAAGGAGAAGAAGCTACCGGAGGATCCTCCTCCACAGGAGCAGCCAATAGAAAAAGTACCAGCAGAACAACTCCTTCACCTGTAAAGATAAGCCAATCCGCAATGGCTAGAAGAAATGAAAAACTAAAGAAATCTAAGAAATCTCCCTGTCGAGAAATATACAAAAATAGGGCTGCTTTATCGCGTCATAACAATTATGATGGGGATATGAGGGTATTTACTTCAAATTGTCCTGATTTTAAATTACTCAAATCCAATATGCAGCAGCTAATCAACAGCACGTCTGCTCCGGGAAAAGCAATAAATCTCCTAAATAAAAACGGATTAGGAGAACAATTTAAGAAAATAATGTTAAACGATTTTGTAGGCGGTCCTTATATGCATCAGGGAAAAGCAGAGTTTACGTCAGAAAATGCATATAAAATGTCATCTTTCCGCGGCACTGTCGGTAAGTGGCAAGGAGAAACCAACAAGAAATATCTTTCAGGTGGAGGTGGTAATAAAAAAGGGCTTGGTGGAAAAAGTTATGCTGAATATTGGCAATCCCAAGGAAAATTAGTAAAAACAGCACAAGGTATGAGAATGGCTGGTGCATTTGACAGTGCGGCTCTTCCTCCATATTTATGCCTTAAGAGTGGATTTCTCTTGAATGTTTCGGAGAAATCTCTCCCCAAAACAAATTCAAATTATCCAACTACCACCCGCGCATCTCAAGGTTTCCTAGTAAATATAGAACAATGGGCTGCAACCCCGGGACTGCAAGGCAGATACCTCAGTCCGGATGGGCACATATGGACCTCAGCCGGAGATGGCGCAAAACTTATGACATCTGGAAAATATAAAGGATATTATAAAGTTAATTATTTCAATGCTTCTGGTCATTCTGCAAAAAATCAATATAGAAGGGGTAACACCGCCGCATATCTTAAATACAATGGAGCAAGAAGTCCAAAAAATATAGTAAGGTATAAGGGAGCGGGAAAAACCAGACCGGTGGAATTAGTTTTGCCATGGGCTATAGCATATGCAGATTATACTGGAGATTTTGATAAAAATCCATCAACGCTTGCCGAACAGACTTATCCAAAATCGATCGGATCCGAGGTAACACCTGAACAATTGATGCAAATCTTCAAGACACCTTATATTCGAAAATTCCTTCGGATGAGGATTGCTCACGCAACTAAGATGGCACCTTATATATCAGAAGCTCTTAGGTTAGCAGGCGCAACAACTGCTCCTAGGAAAGCCATGATGCTCGCACAACTTGGATGGGAATCAGGCGGTTTTTGGTATTTGAAAGAGACCGCATCCGGAGAAGCTTACAACGGCAGGAAATCATTAGGAAATACAGAACCGGGAGATGGACCTAGGTACAAAGGGAGAGGGTTTATTCAAATCACAGGTCGTAGAAACTATACACGAGCTAGTAACGACTTAGGAATAGATTTAGTCAACAACCCAAGCATGGCTGAACATCCTTCGACTGCTGCAAAGCTAGCAGCATGGTATTGGAGAGAGTGGAACTTGAACCCACCTTCTGATAGATCAGATGTCAGAAGAGTTACAAGGTTAATAAATGGTGGCTATAATCATTTGCACGAGAGGCAAGGACTTTTCGATAGAGCTATGGAAGTATTATAATCTTGGAAAAAAAATTAAATTTTGATATAGAAAAATTATCTAATAGTGATATTTTTTTACGCAGATCATACTGGAGATTTTGATAAAAATGCCTGATTATGATAAAAATATAGATCCTGATAGACTAAGTTTAGAGCAAAAGTCTCAAATGGATTGGATGTCAGAGGCAGAGAAA
>TARA_R110002124_G_scaffold85350_2_pt1 | contig 15263 bp, 26 predicted proteins | sample TARA_R110002124 | Tara Oceans TARA_R110002124 (sample SAMEA4397445) | marine metagenome | biome: Polar Biome; feature: [SRF] surface water layer (ENVO:00010504); material: water (ENVO:00002006), including particulate matter (ENVO:01000060) such as... | depth 5 m | reverse complement strand
CGAGAGCTGATCATTGCTGATCGGGCGGCCACTGGTGGCGCACGCGGCAATCAGGGTGCAAATGGCAATTATGGCGAATAGGCGTTTCATGGCTTCCCTCTCAAATGGATGCTGTGAATTTAGCACAAACCTATACCCACATCTTGATCGCCTCTTCGAGTGTCAGCTCGGGCTGCTCCATGTTCGGCATAAAGTCGAATAGCGTGTAACCGCCATCCTTTGATTTTGCATTGGCGTACAGCACTGACAGCTGTGCCGCGCCCCGCTCTACTCTCATGCCCAGGTTGAAGCCACCACGCAGGTTGCGGTAACGCATCCATTGCAGCGCTTCTTGATAGCCAAGTCGCTGCTGGGCTTCAGCGATGGTGGAACCTCCCACCCCGCATAGGACGAGCTCATGCCAGAACTCGTCCAGCTCGCTCAGCTCTTCGTCTTTCCCGCGCCGTTTACCTCGCCCATCACGCGCAGCAACTCCATCACCAGTTCACGCCCCATAGGGCCGCGCTCCGGATCAGCAGCGCCGGTAACGTCCCCTACAGTGAAAACTGCATTTCCCTCTGCATCACAGATGCTGGCAGCGATGCGACCGGCCACAGGATCGGTCTTGCTGACAGTTGAAGTAATATCAGAAATTGCTGCGGCATAGCCAATCCGACGAACAAAGACGTCAGCCTTGAACTCGCCATCTTCGCCAACCAGTGTAATTTCCTTTTTCACAGGGGCGCCCGTGAAGGCGCCCGCTGTTTTGAGATTGTCGATTGTCAGGTTCATGGCTGTACCTTGCGAATCCAGACGGCAGGACCAGAGCGTTGAATTGCGACAGCTGTTTTGACGGTTGTGTTGGCGGCGAAGTCAAACGGGAAGTCGGCTACGTTTCCGTTATACATGAACCAGGTTCGGCTGGTGGGCACCACGAAGTCGCCGTTACTGTCGAGCGTTGGCGGAATATCTTTGCCGTCCGACCACCCGAGTGCGAACTCAATGTTGTCGTATGCCTCGTCATCGTCTTCTGCCATCTGATGAAGACGAATATGAGATTCATTGCGCGGGTCAGCGTCGATGGTAAAGGTAGCCTGGCCCGGCGTGCGCATGCCGCGCAAATACTCGCGCGTGGTTTTATCAAGGCACTCTACAACGATCTGATCAGCAGGGTTGCCGCCGCCGTTGAAGTTGTTCATGCACTCAATATTGATGATCTCCATTACTGCCGGATCAGCGATTGAAGGAACGCGTGCATAAAGCTGCGTACCTTGGGTCTTCATAGCCATGGTGTTTCTCCTAGCGGGTTTTCAGACATTAAAAAACCCGCTCGAGGCGGGTTGGTGGTGGTGCTCTTTTAGCGCTCTACAAACCATTCAAGATCGAATGAAAATCGGTAACGCTTTGTTTCTGGATCTCGGCGCTCACCTCGCCAGCTGGTGATGTGCGCGTTAGGCTCTATTGCATCGCGCAGCGCCTCGGCGACATTACGGGCTGATGAAGCGGTATCTGCGTAGACATCGACCTGCAAGTCAAAGCTATCGATATCCGGCCGCTGATTTATGTAGTTTTCTGGGTTGCCGCCAATCCCTTGCCAGACGGCATAAGGTGTTTGCGTGCCCTCCGGCGCCTCGCCGAATGGCCATAGGCGCACTGGCGAGGTGCCGAGCAGAGAGGTAACCGCCGATGATGCAGCGCATACCGTGAATATGGGGGCGTACATGCTCATAGAGTGCCGGCCTTCTTCTTCGCGGCCTTAATGGCCCGGTCCATCTTCTTTTCGTATTGATCGCCAAACTCACTGATAGCGGCAGCGATGTTGTCGGAAAGTGATCGGCGCATAAATGGCGTTGCTGCGGTATTGGCTGAGCCGAATTCAAGATAGCGCCAGTGCCGGGTATCCTTGCCTGGCAAACCCTGCAGCGAGTCAGACGTTGCGCTGCCGCCCGCGCCACCCATTACACCAACCCGAAACATGAGGTCGCCGGTTGCCTTGAATCTTCGATTCGACCAGCGCTCTACTATGTTTTTCTGGATATCTTCGGCGGTTGCTGGATCGTCCAGCCCTGCAGCGTTCTGCTTGGCCTTATTGCGCACAAGCTGGGCAGCCTTGCGCAAAGCAAACCGCCCGCCCTTGTATTTGAGGTCTTGCTCGACCGCCTCGAACTTGCCCAGCACCTCGGCAAGGCCGCCTATATCCCATTGAGTGGTATCAACCATTGTTGAGACCTTCGGATACGGCAAGTGTTAGGTACTCACGGCCACTCTTTGGATCGGGCAGAGCTGGGCCTTCGATGTTGTATATTTTGCTGCGGTAAAGGATTCGCATGGTTGGCAGTACGCCTTCCCGATAGCGAATCACAATTCGAGCCGATAGTTGAGACTGGTTCGCTTGAGCGGCTATCAAGTCCTTAACTGAAATTGGCTCAACTCGCGCGGCCACCCCCTTCCAAACATCCGCCCAACCTTCGACCATTTCACCGCTTTCTTCATCCTGAACAAGCCCCGGTGATTGGAACGTGACTCGGTGGCGCATCGGGCCGGCTCTCATACACCTAGCCCTACGCGGTAAAAGTGCAGCATACGAATGACGGCTGGGTTCTCGTCCAGGGTAACGCCGGCAACCTGCCCTTCTCGGTTCTCGTAGAGGTCCCCAATAATTAGCAAGATGGCAGCACGCACGCTTGGAGGAAATATAAAATCAGGATCAGATGATGAGGAGCTACCCTCTGCGACCTCCCACGGAATTGGCCGACCTATTAACTGGCTAGCATGGTCGACTGCAGCGTCGAGCATGCTCTCAAGCTCTGGATCTGTTTCAGAGTCGGGCGCAGGGTCAAGCCGCAGGTGACGCTTAATGTCTTCAAGCTCAATCAGCATGACGGTACCCATGATTGGTTGGATGCCCATGGACGGGGCTGGCCGTGAAAGCAAACTACTTGAGCGCCAGCAGGAACGCCACTTTTGCAATGGACCTTGAACGAGACGATGACGCCGGGCATGAGATCCTGCCAGCGCTTGCAGGGCAGCACATCGCGCAGAAAGCCTTGATCGCCCCAGTGCTGCGTGGTGCGACAGCGATTCATGTGCGCTTCCGGGTTTTTAATCCAGGCATTCCATACCGCTTGCTTGTCTTGCTGAGCGATATACATCAGCCCGCTAGCTGGTTGGTTCAGCCGGTAAAAGTCGCTCAGCATGGTTGTCTGGCCTACCGCTTCGAGCGCTTCAACATCGCCCAGCACCACGGTGTCCAGATCGAAATACAACAAGTCGCCGGGTATTGCGTTGCTGAATAGCTCTATCTTTGACCACCAGCCAGGGAAGTCATGCTGCATGGGCACCACCGGCACGCCCGGCACTTCTACATCAGACAGGCATACTAAACCCGGCACCTGGCGGGCCAGCCACTGAACGTGGGCTGGCTTGTATTCTCCGCCGGACCGCAATACGCAAACGCGGGTCACTTTGCTACTTGATGGCAAGCGCCTTCTCCAGTTCAATGCGGGGCCAATAATCAAGAATGCTGTGACGGCTAGCGTTAAGCACTTCGCAGGCTGATAGCTGTGAAACGATCCTGGCGAACTGGGTCGGGAACTTCCCAATACTCACGCAATTGCCCAGCGCCTTGGGGTGGTCTCCGTGCCAATGGCGCTTACCGTCCGGGGCGTATTCGCAGTCATAGCCGACCATGATCACCCGGCGGGCGCCCCACTCTGCGGCCAGGCACATAGCGCCAGCACCAGAGTTTCCGCCAAACTCGCCAATCACCCGCTCGGTTCTTTTTCCCCAGTCACTTACCGTAAGTAAGCGACCCTTAAATAACCGCAGCACCTCGCTGTAGTGCTGCTTCCACCAAGGACGATCCATGGCATAAAGCACGTCAGCCCACGGCGCTATTCGGTAGCTGGTGTTGGTGACGATGACGGCGCGGCCGTCTTGCTCTTGGCGCCACGCTTTGATTTGGTCGACGTCTGCTTGGGTGAGGCTGGGACCGCTGGCGATGCAGACAACTTCTTGCCAGTGGCCTTCGGGGGGATGGCGGTATTATCTCGACGCTTAACCAGGCCCGCGCGCTCGAGCTGAACGGTTTCCGATTCGCTGGCATCCCACACCTGACCGCGGCGCTTTACGCCGTTATGGTCGAATGAATGCAGAGCAGTAACTTCTGGCATGTTAATTCTCCTGATATGCAGCGGGGCCAGACGCCCCGCTGCATGGTTGGGTTGCCTTATGCCGAAGCAGGCAGACCGCTGAAGTCGCCCTTAACAAACGCTTCAGGTCGGTAGACTGAGAGACCAACACGCTCTTCGCAGAGGATGGTGACCATGTTTTTCACGAAGTTATCGCGGTCTTCGGTCGAGACCGTTACCGAGATATCTTCACGATCCCAGCCCTGAGCGCCTTGCTGGAACGAACCAACCAGGTAGTCGCCGGCATCCATCGCCTGGGTAGGCACAACCGGACGGCTCCACAGACCAGGCACAGCCAAGCCAGTTGGCGTAGTGAACAGGTACTGGTTATCAGTGGTTTTGGTTAGCTCAATGGCGGCCCAATCGATGGGACTCAGCACAATGCCGTCAGCCTCGTACTCAGCCAGCGTGACCTGCAGTAAGGCAATGCGCAGTCGGTCGATGGCTGTTTCAGCCTGCACGGTTACACCCGGATTCGAGTATGCAGTGGCCTGGGTGTAGAGGCCGTTAAGGTTCAGACCGACGCCAGAGCCTTTAAGCAGCTGAGCCTCTTCTTTCAGCTTAAGTCCGTAGCGCAGGCGGCCATCAATGTAGCTTTGCAGCATGCTGGCGTCAGAAAGCACCTGGCGAGACGCGCGCACCCAGTGAGCGATGGTGGCCACAGGATCAGTGTCCAAATCAAAGCTAAGATCAGACTCGGGCTTCGGGTTGGCCGGGTTTTCAGAAACAACGTTGGCGTTGTTGGTGAAACCGGTTTCGCGCACGTACTCGATGGAGTTTGAGGTGGTGCGGCCCCAGCTAAGCAAGTCACGCAGGAACAGTCGCTGGCGGGTAGGCTGAATCATACCAACGCGGGCTGGCTCAATCAGGTTGCCGGCAGAGCTGTCCAAGCTGGTAATGGCGGCCTTGATGTTGGCGCTGAAGCTTCCCTTGTTGCCACCGGAAGCGCGCGCTGCGAACTCGGCGAAACCTTCCGTATCAATGAACTCTTGGCCCATGGACTTGGGCTCGTGGCGCCCACCACCATCTTCCATCTTGACCATCAACTGCTCGGCTGCTTGCAGTCGCGCATTAAGCTCGCCTTGGGTAGTCAACAGCTTGTCGACGCTGGCCTTGGTTTCGTCGGATAGCTTCGATTGGTTCTTAAGCTCTTTCTCCGACTGCTCGGCATACGTGCGCAAGTCGTCGCCTACCTTCTTCAGGTTGGCCTGCACGTTTTTGTATTCTTTTTCTACATCGATTTCATCTTCACCGGCTCGGCCATACTGCATGTGAGCGGCGCGACGAGAGACGGTTGAGCGTTCAATCAGGAATGTAGAGCAAGCGACGATTGCAGCCGAAGCTGAAATGGTTGCTAGGTCTACGCCAAATGTCACCGGCACCAGTGCTGCAAGGCAGATCACTGCCAGCACAAAAGCGGCAGAAAGTTTCATCTTCATAGGTAGTACTCCGTTTATGCGGGGAAAGTAATTTCAGGCAGCGGTTCTGCCTTCAATTTGACTGGCTTGCGACCAGCCGGGATGGCGTCACGCTCATCGTTACCACCCGCATCGCGCAGGGAGGCCTTGAACTCAGATATGAGGCGCATGGCCTCAGAGCGGGGAATGCCAGAGGAACGCAGCGCGTTCTCCATGCGGCGCACAGCCAGTGCCGCCGGCTTTTCCTCGCCCTTTTCTATTTCGTCGGAAGGCAGCAAGGATTCAGCAAAGCCTTTTTCTACCGCAGCGGCCCCTCCAATCCACGTCTCTGCGTCCATCATTTTTTGTACGGACTCGATCTGCTCGCCAGTGCGGGCGGCGTAGATGTCCGCCATTGATGCGTCGAACGGCTCGAGATGGTCGGCGAATTCGCGGAAGTCATTGCGGTTGCCGGCTGCGAATATCCAAGCGTTGTGGATCATCAGGAACCCAGCACGAGCAACCTGAACCTCATTGCCAGCCATGGCGATAATCGAAGCGGCGGAAGCGGCAACGCCCAGCACCTTCACGGTCACATTGCCGGGGTGTTCGCGTAAAAGGTTGTAGATGGCCAGACCTTCAAACATATCGCCGCCAGGGCTGTTGATATTAACCACCACATCGCCGTCACCGATGGCACGCAAGGCGCCAGCAATGCGCTTGGCAGTCACGCCTTCGCCGCTCCAATAGTCCTGGCCGATAACATCGAACACACTGATAGTGTTGTCTTCGCTGACGGCAGCCTGAATTGAAGGGTTCCAGCGATCAAGCGCTGATGGCGAAAGATCAAATCGCAATCCGGGCATGGGCGCACCCGCGCGCGCTGCAGGTAGTTTTCTACGCATCATTGGTTCCTTTGCTGTCGCCCAGCTTGTCGATTGGTGTAAGTGCAGTCTGAACGGTCAACACGTCCGCGTTACCGCCTTTTGGCGGCAAGTTCTCTTTTGCGCGGCCCTCGTCCCGGGTCATCAAGCCGTGGTCGACCATGGACGCCAAAAACGCACCGCGCCCTGCGCTGTCAGCGCGCAGCAGGCCTTCAATGCTGAACTCTGCGTAATAAGTCATCTGCTCCACAGGGCTCAGCAAATCCTTGTTGATTGCCTGCTCTATTCGCGTCAACCAAGGCCGCAGGGTGAACGTGAGAAAGCCAATCATCTGCTGCTCAATGCCCGTGCCCCAGCTAGTGGATTTCTCGGAATGCCCGACCATGAACGGCGGCACCCGAAACCAGCGGCAGATCTCTTCTACGCTGAATGAACGTGACTCCAGCAGCTGTGCGTCCTTGGGGTTAATGCCGATGGCCTCAGCCTTCATGCCGCCCTCAAGCAGAGGCGACTGCCCAGCATTTATGGCGCCGGATATCTCTTTCAGGTTTTCTCTGAACTCGGTTCTCTGATCTTTGTTGAGGAACTTGTCCATCATGAACGCGACGGTCGGAGACAGGCCGCGCTCGAAGGTGCTGTTAGCGGCATTGCCTGACGCCAGAGCAGAGCCAAAGACGTTGGCGCCGTATTCAATGGCAGACAGCCCCCAATCCCCATCAGTCGTGAATCCAGGGATACGAAAAATCCTGCTTGCCGGTATCTCGCGCTGGGTGCCGTCCTTATCCGTATACCGATAGCGGCGATTACCTTTCGAGTCCCGCCCAATATTCAGTCGGGCAGGCACAAGAAACTCAAGCGCCACTAGCCTGCTACCGATCATCTTCATCTCAGCAATGCCGTTGCCGCGCATTAACATGGCGACAATCATCGCCTCCCAGTAGACGGCAGAAGTGGTTCCGGCGTTAGGCCGCGCATGAATAAGCTGGTAAAGGGGGTGAGTAGTGGCTGGCTTTCGGCCGGTGCTGGTGCGCTCATACAAACCAAGAGGCAGCGTGGATATGGTTTCGGCAATTATCCGCGCGCAAGCCCACACAGCAGAGAGCTGCATCACTGATTTTTCATTGACCTGCTGACCTGCAGCGGTGGTACCAAAGTTCGCCCAGAAGGCGTCATCGGTAAGACTGATCGGAACACCCAACCAGCCGAGCACGGCGGCGCGAACGCGGCCTGGCTTTTTGGCTTTCGTCTTCATGCGATGATTGGATTCCGTAGAAAGTCGTCAAAGTTGCCGCCATCTTCAGCGAGCATTGCGCGGCTAATAGCCATGATCAGCGCTACAGCGCCGTCGATTTTGTTGTCTGGATGCTGCTTGATGGGTCGCATCACGTCGTCGTTACCAGGGAGATATTTAGCAACCACGTTGCTTACGCACCAGGTCATGATTGGGTGCCCGTCATGATGGAATCGGCCAGACTCGATGGCGGCCTCAAGCTCTTTCATGGGGTCGCTCATGTTCGTGTAGTTCTGGGTGATAACGACCGGCGTTAGGCCTTCGTCTTCCAGCTCGTGCGAGAGGCCGGTAGCGCCATGAGGATCTATGCCGCTCTGGGTTACCGGGTTCTGCTTGTTCGCGTCTTTGGCCTCGGCGAGAATTTCCCGGTAATCAACTTCTGCACCCGGGGTCTCGATAAGCTGTCCAGTATTGACCCACTTCTGATAACGCTCCGCCATCCTCTGGTTATCTGAGTCCTTCACCGTGTCTTCGGGCACCCAGAACTTAGGGCCAACCGAGTAATAGTGGCGCTTGCCGTCAATCATTCGCGTAAACAACCTGGCCATGCTGTTCATGTCCAACTTTCGGGCCAAGTCGAAAGCCAGCACTGTTTCCTGGCCCTCGAAAGCCTCAAGCGCAAGACTGGGGTCTTCGCAGGCCTTCCAGTTTTCAAGGTTGATGAACGCCGTTTTGGCGCTGGTCCATACATTAAGGTGCTTGGTTTTAAACGTGTTCGTGAATCTTGCGCTACGAATCGCGCGCTGTTGCTGGCTTTCGAGATACTCCTGGAAGACTGAGACACCAATGTTCGGGTTGGCCTTGGCCAGAACCTTAGGGTCGGTCCAGTCATCACCCTCATCGATAGTCCATATCCAGCCGAAGAGCTCTTCATCAGGGCTGATTCCCTCCAGCATCTCGATCACCTGACGGCGCTTGTCGTAGCAAGGACCTTCGATATTCGAGCCAGCAGTAGTGATGATGAACATAAGCGGCTGACGCCGGGCACCCATACCCGTGAGCATGGTTTCGTATAGCACCGCTGTATCGTGCTCGTGATACTCGTCCACGATCGCGCAGCTTGGTGAGGCGCCGTCGCCAGGGTTGCCAATAAGCGGCTCAAAACGGCTCCCGTCATCAGGTCGGTTCATGTTCGAGGCGTTTACCTCAATCCCCGCGTGCTCAACCAACATCGGCGAACGCTTTACCATCAAGCGGGCTGGCCTGAACACTTCCCACGCCTGCTTCTCTGTAGTGGCGCCGCTGTAAACCTCCGCGCCGAACTCATCATCGGCGGTGAACATGGCGATACCCACGCCCGCACCGATAACCGATTTACCATTCTTTCGCGGCACCTCCCAGTAGCTCTCACGGAAGCGCCGATAACTTGGCTTGTTCTTTGGCGCCTTGCGTACCCAGCCAAAAGTTACGGCCTTACCAAACAGCTGCCAGGGCTCAAGCGTTACCAACTGCCGCTTGTATGCCCACTCACCTTTTGTGTGCGGCAGCAGCTGTATCAGCTTTACCTTTTTCTCTGCCTTGGCGGGATCAAACTTGTATGGGAAGCCCTTTGTCTTGCTGCGCGCCACATCATCAAAATGGCGTTGCACCGCCAGCATGATGTAACGGCAAACGGGTACCTTGCCCCGCAATACATCTCTGCCCCACTTCATCGCCTTGTCGACGTTCGGGTGGGCAGTGGCCATGATCTATCCGAGCAGTGAGGCGAAAGGATTATCGCCAGTTTTCTTTTTACCCCCTGTCAGCCTGCCGCGGCTGGAGGGGTCCAACCCAAGCAGCGCTCCAAATGTCGCCATCTGACGCATAGCCTCGTTGGCTGCGGTAAGCGCGGGGTTCTTCATCGGGCTGCCTTGGGAGCTTTCAACCACAATCCCGAACTGCTGCACAGATTCCTCAGCCATGCGCCACTTATCATAAGCGGAGCAGAACGCCTCAACGTTGTGCAGGTCGGTTATACAAAGAACCTTCTCGCGCAGCAGCTCAGGAATGAGCATGCCCCACATGGTCTGCGCCCGATCCGTCATCCACTCAGGCGGTTCGATATTCGTGACCTTGGAAAACTCAGGCTCATCGTTATTCAGTGCACGCTTGCCGGGATTGCCGGCCAGCTTTTTGCGGGCTGTTGGCTTAGCCTTTCGGCCCCGACCTGGCACCTTAGCGGTTCCGGTCATGGCTCAACTTCCGAATTTTTAATTTCGCGGGCGTGAAAAAAAGACTGAGGGCGCGGTGTCGGTGCTGGCCTTCCTAGACTTTTACCCCACCCCTCCCCCTTTGCGACTCCCGCTGGGTCTTCTCCTGGTCGCACTGCTGGCAGATTGTCTGCAGGTTGGTGTCTTCATCCGCCCCACCCTCAGCAAGTGCGAGACGATGGTCACAGACGCCGTGGTTGGTGCCATGCAATGTGACTGATTTCAAACGTCCAGCAGCGGCGCATATCTGGCATAGATAACCATCGCGTTCAAATACTCGCTGCCTTTTGCTTCGCCACTTACTGCCGCCCCGACCAGAACCTTTGCGCGTTGCCCAGGCTTTACCCAGATCAGCGTGCTTTTCGCAGTAACGCTCACCACGCACCAGCGCACCGCAACCGCCAGCGTTGCATGGCTTGAGTGATCTGATTGGCATCAGGCTACCTTTGTGCCATCCATGTAAGTCTCTGGCTGTGCTTCAGGATCTTCGCTCTCTTCCTCGCCCAGAGCTTCGATCAGTGTCAGCAGTAGCTCGTTGGCCTTGCGCTGCTCTTCGATCATCTGAATCAGCAGGTCTTCCATGTGCTCTCTCCCATGCAATACGTGACCACTTGGCGATCCACTCTCTTCGCTTCTGGCAGCCACTGCAGGCCATTACCGCGCCTTCCTCAGCACGGCCGCCACATTCCCGCGTGCCTGCCATACCAGCACAGCCAGGATGACAAACACGATTAGTAGAAACGGGTTAACTGGATCAATCGGCAGGCCCTTCAGCATTGACAGGAAGTTATCGATGGCATAGCCACCGGTTCCAACGGCCAGCATGTAGGCGCACACGCTCATGCCTAAGCGATAGCGGCAGCCCTGGGGGCAGAACGTGGCAAGCCTCCAGCAGATATAGCTGCATAGCATCGAGGCAATCATGGTGTACAGATCAACTATCATTGCGGCTCCGGGTAATGAACTCTGCAATGGTGGTAATCCAGCCTGGCGTTTTCCCTCCGCCGAACCACTCCATGAGGCTGATGCAGATCACCACCGAAAACATACCGCCAAGCAAGGCCGGAATAGCTGCCGTGCTGGTCCAGTCTCGTGCTACCAGCTCAGCTGATACGAAGTAGCCAGCAATCCACGAGAAGATGAAGTAGCCAGCCTTGGCCAACCAGCTCAGATCCTTTGAGAAAATCATGAAGAACAGCGCACCAGCAAACGCACCGGTCACAGCCTCAAGGTTCAGGCCTGGTATCAGTGGTGACGCAGCAACGCCAATTGCCCCAGCGGCTGCGATGGCTCCACTGCTGATATCAGTCATACGGTCTCCGTAACGGCGAGGCCACACGCATGAGGCCAAAACGAGAAGCCAGCTCAATGGCGCGGCTTACTGTTGAATCCCCAGTCACAACCACGAGCTAACCCGCCTGGAAGCAAAGGCGCCGTGGCATGACTGGAAAACTGGAATAAAAAGGCCTGATGGGGTCAGGCAAGAAGCGATGGCGATCGCTTTGGATAGGTCATAAAAAAGCCCCGGCGTTTAGGCCAGGGCTTTAAGTGACAAGTCGTGCAATATGACCAAATAGTCGCTCATCTGCTCACTGCTTGCAACCAATTTCTACGCTGCTTCGCCAACTTTCAAACAATGATCAACCAGCAGCCGCTCTACGGCTTCGTGAGCATCGCGGTAGCTTTCGTTCAGCCACTTGTCCGTGACGCACTTCCATCGGCGCAGCGTACCTTCGGGTGTGCCGTCATTGTCCCAGCTGTGTAACACATAGAAGGCATCCGGCAGGCTTCGGGTGCTGGTCTGCCCATCCGCACGCTTGGGCATTACCCAGGCGGTGACCGCCTTTAGCCTGAACAGGTGGTGCGCTGGCGTGACGGCGTTGTGTGACAGCCAGTTGATAGCCTCCACCACTTCAGCGTTGTTGATACTGCGCCGCGCAACCAATGCGAACCACTGCGCCCGCGTCAGCTCCCTATGCAGCATTCCCCGCGTCATGGCGTCCTGGGTAAGCCGTTCCTCTGCACTCAGGCCCGACGGCGGATTTGGCGGCAACTCTGGATAGCCTGGCGGTACATACCGCATCTGCCAGCCTGACTTGGCGGTGCCATCGTTGGTCTCGATCGACATTACCCGTGCGATGCAATGGCCTGCGTCTCTGTAGATCATCGGTCAATCCCCTGTGTAGTTGCCGCGCGCGCCGTCACGCGAGCTTGATTGGTAGTGCCTCTCGGCACCCACTGGCCTATCTTGTTGCTCAACCAGCGCCTGTAGCACTTTCGTCAGGCTGAGCTGCTTGCTAAGGCAGCGGCCAAGCTGTCTGGTGATGTCTTGCTCTGCCATCGGATGCCAGCCAATGCCATCACAAGCGGTGCAATCAAGATCATGAAACACGCCTGGCGTAGTGCCCTTTCCCTTGCACACACCGCACATATCCGGCAGGCCGGTGGCTTTGATAGCTATGCTCACTCTCTTTCCTCCCTATGAATCATCACGCACTGGTCCAGCTGATCTGGATCTGGCCCCACAAACAAACCGTCACGCGGCCCCGTCACGAAATACACCTCAACACCTCCCACCAACTTCATCGTGCGCTGATACCCGTCGTCGGTTTCCCAGATATCCAGGCCAGGCTCTACCCGCTCCCATACCGGCCAATCAATCAAAGTATTCGCGCTCCCAGCCGCTGCCCTTTTTCTTCACAGCCACGAACCGCACCGGGAACTGCTCGGCCGCTACTTTGATCTTCACCCTGGCATCATCAGTCCAAAACCCTTTTACCTCGTGTTGCTCGAGCAGCCCATCAGCGCGCATCACCGAGAAATCCGGGCTGTAAAAAGTGCTATCTGCCAGCCTGAATTTGATCCCCTCAAAGCGATACCACAGGATTTCGCCAGCGGCCTTGAGCGCGCCCAAGTAGCGGTCATAGGTCTGCTCTGTCTTGTTCATCTTGCCGGCCTTCATCCTGCCGAGGGCTTGCATCCGGGTCATCGAATTGGCTGTTTTCTGCATAACTTCATCCTCCCCCCGTAGATATACAAAATTACGCTGAATCGCCTGCGGAATATGGCCTAGCGCGATTTGAAAGAAGTGCAGGAAGAGCCACTTTTGCGCCATGCGCCTCAGCAAAACCCAGCTCATCAAGCCGTGCATGCCAGCGCTCCATCGCGTCACGCATCCTGTCCATTAAGTCGCGGGTCAGGTAAGTCTCAGCGGTCGCGCCCAAAGTGTGATTCAGTAGGATCTCTGCCACATGATGGTCAATTCCAATATCGGTCAAACTTGAACGCATTAACTTGCGCAAGTCGTGACTGCTCCATTGCCGCCCGCTGACTTTCCGGAATAAGGCGTGTGCGCTTGTATTAGCCATGCGACTGCCGCCCCTAACTGAGAACACCCAAGTGGCTTTAAGACGGGGATCAGGTAGAGCCGCTCTGTAGCGGCCTAGCAAAGCAACAATTTGTGGTGTTAGTGGCAGCGGGTGCTGGCGTCTGCTTTTATTATTCGACTCTGGAATGATCCAAATTCGCTCATCTAAAGATATGTGCACCCATTCAGCTTTAAGTGATTCAGCAATACGCGTTCCATGCGCCAGCATCATCAAAGGAAGCATTCCTTTAACCGGGTCTGCGTTAAAGTTCTCTACCAGCAGAGCAACCAGCCAAGCCAAATCAACGCGTGAAAAAGCTGCGGGCTTCGGCCTTAGCTTTCCCTTGTAGAAGTCCTTAAAAGTGGTTCCCTTGAGCGGGTTATCTTTTATGCGCCCTAAGTCTTCAGCCATCCTGAATGCCTGGCGTAGCCCCTGCAGAACCTTCTGAATCGTTCTTGGCTTAAGCGTCTGGTGAAGCGGAAATATCAGGCTGTCGTCTATTGATACCTTGTTAACTTTTTTCAGCAGCATCTTTCCCGCGCGCGGAATTACATGCTTTCGCATCAAGGACGCCATGCTCTTTCGGTAGCTCTCAGAGCGTGTATTGTCATTCTCGATTCGGGATAGCCACCAGCTCACCACGTCGCCGACCGTCTTCATTGCGCTCACGCTTTACCCTTGCTTATCAGCTTGTTCAGTTGTGCCCGCACCGCCGGGCCAAGGTCGCCAAGCAGCCCCAGCTCGCGTTCAACTTGGATTCTGTTTTTCCGCAGTCCCAGCAGTCGCTGGGCATTCGCTTTCACGGCGGTAGCGCGCTGCAGGCAGTCTTTTCGCTCCTGCGCCAGCTCCTGCACAACCTCATCAGGCAGAGTGGCCAGGTTCACGCCGTGGCGGATCGCTTGGCGGGTGGCTGGGGTCACGCGTTAGCCCTCCCCTGCAAAGTCGCCCGCATCGCATCCAGCGCAGACCGAGCCTTTGCCGGGTCACCCAGCTTTGGCAACGCCTTCTGGTCTGGTGGTGGCGGTTCACTCAGCATCGCGCCGCTCATCATCTGCTTTTGAACCTGCTGGTAAGCCTTTTCAAACTTGAGCCGCGAGGTTTGCCCGGGCAGCGTCAGCAGGCTGTGGCGGCCGCACGCCAGCGTCGCGTGAAATACCGCCTTGTGTGTCCACTTCTCATTCCCGATCGATGCCGGATGAGAGTTTCGCAGCGCCTCGCGGTAGGCCTGTTCTAGTGGTGGAAGGCCCAGCTCTTCCGGCTCAAACTGGCACCAGCCCACAAACTCGCCAAGCGAAGGCAGGAACGCAGCAGCCTTGCCTGTTCGCGCCCGGCAAACACGCTTACCCCGGTCGATCTGCTCCTTGTGCACAACGCCAGCCTCAACAAGCGCCTTGGTCCACTCTTGCTTTGCAGCGTCTAGCGTCGCCTTATCCGGCCAGTCACGGTGGTGTGCAGGGCAAATAATCATCAGGTCGGCAAACAGACGGTTGAGAATCTTCGCGTCATCAGCGGTCAGCTCCCGCGCCGGCTTGCGGTTCTCTGGCAGCGTCGGCAGCACCCCGTTCTCGGTAATGCCCTTGGTTAGATCGTCGATGGTTTTCATACCTCAAGCCCCTTGATCCAACTCGTATCGTCCGGGTCAGCGGGTTGCGGACGACCGCTAGGGAAAGGCACAACCCGAGAAGCGTTGGTCACGTCGCGCTTAACCCAGCGCACCAGATCAGCAGTCCACTCCTTGGGGGTTTTTACTTGGCCGCGTGGCTCGTGGTGCAGCACAAACGGAGCAATGGCATCAGGTGTGAAAGTGGGCAACGGCAGTCCAGCGCGTTTGGCATAAGCCGCCAGCTGGCGTTCTTCGGGTTGCCAGTCCAATGTCATGGCCACAGGTGAATCAGGGTCGGGAGTAGGCTCTGGGTCGCCAGTGCTGGTAGGTTCGCCCGCGCTAGTGTGTGAGGGGTTTAAATC
>TARA_R110002124_G_scaffold142504_1_pt1 | contig 15268 bp, 14 predicted proteins | sample TARA_R110002124 | Tara Oceans TARA_R110002124 (sample SAMEA4397445) | marine metagenome | biome: Polar Biome; feature: [SRF] surface water layer (ENVO:00010504); material: water (ENVO:00002006), including particulate matter (ENVO:01000060) such as... | depth 5 m | reverse complement strand
TGAATCAGAGCTTAGGCACCTGTCCAAATTTCGGGGTCCACTTCACATCGCGTTGGTGGTACCAACCCTTCACTGGTCGAAGCCCTGGGTGCAGGCTGTGCAGTGATTGCTCAGGATAATCCCTACAACCGGTGGGTTGCGGGAGAAGGTGCTGTCTATTTTACAGATGAGCAGGATCTTACACATCAGCTGGATGATTTACTCACTGACGACAGCAAATTAGTAGCGATGAAGTTATCCAGCAGCGAGTGTTTTAGAGCACGCTTTACCTGGGCGGCGGTATTGCGGGATTACGAAACTTTGCTGAGCCATTGGCTCACTCTGGGTAAGACGCGGTGACCTATTCGGAGTTTGGTTTTTACGATCATTTGTGCGGTCCATCGGGTAGAGCCTTTGCCTGTATGAATGACCGATGATATAACCTCTGGACGTACGGTGAAAAATTTTTTAAAAGCACTTGCGAAACACTTCAGTGGGCCAATTGATTCAGTATTATCCGTTTTGATTGTCCCCATTGCCTACCTACTCATGGCTTACCGGCGCCTGGGGGCTGCCAAATTGCCAAAGTCCACAGGGCGACTGAAACGCATCGGTGTCTTTCCCCTGCGCAATCATTATTATGAGCCCCTGTTCGATGACAGACTGCTACTCGAACCTCTGGATAATCCCCGCTATCTGCCCGGCATTAATCTAAACGAAGCAGGGCAGTTGGCGTTTATCAGGGAACTCGCCTTTTCCCATGAATTGATCACCTTCAATTTGACCGCCAATAACGAATCAGTCGATAATTTTTGTATTGAAAATGGCGCATTTGGTAGGGGTGATGCCGATCTTTTGTATCAGATGCTGCGCTTCCTAAAACCCGGAAAACTGGTGGAAATCGGCAGCGGCAATTCAACAAAAATTGCCCGGTTGGCGATGATCAAAAACCGTGCTGACACAGCGGGGGATTACAGACATATTTGTATCGAACCCTACGAGCAAACCTGGCTGGAGTCACTTGGCGACATTGAAGTGATTCGCCAGCGGGTAGAAGATGCGGGGTTGGACTTGGTGGCAGAATTGCAGGCAGGGGATCTATTATTTATTGACTCTTCCCATATCATAAGGCCTCAGGGGGATGTGTTAAAACTGTATCTGGATATTCTTCCCCGGTTAACGCCCGGTGTCTATGTTCACGTTCATGATGTCTTTACGCCGCGGGATTACCTGAAAGCCTGGGTGGTGGATGACGTTCGGTTCTGGAATGAGCAATATTTGCTGGAAGCACTACTTTCCAGCAGCTGTCGCTATGAGGTTGTGGCGGCACTGAATTTTTTGAAGCATGATCACTATGAATCACTGGCTCGGGTTTGCCCTTATTTAAAGCCGGATTCAGAACCAGCTTCCTTTTACTTCAGGATCGCACAATGAGCGACGACAATTTCCGTCATCAACAGCTGAAAAACACCGGGGTGTAACAACTGTGAGAATTATTGTCACCGGCGGTGCCGGCTTCATTGGTTCAGCCGTGATACGTGAGCTGTTGACCCAGACATCCTGTGTTGTGGCAAACGTGGACAAGCTAACCTACGCTGGCAATCTGGAGTCGTTGGCCTCAGTGTCCGAGTCGCCCCGTTACCATTTCTATCAAGTGGATATTTGTGATGCTGCTGCACTGGATTCGGTGTTTGCCGAGTTCAAGCCGACGGCAGTGATGCATTTGGCTGCTGAGTCACACGTCGACCGTTCCATCGACGGTCCGGCGGATTTTATCCAGACCAATATCGTCGGTACCTACACACTGCTTGAGGCGGCGAGAGGTTACTGGTCGGCACTGGACGAATCTGCGCAAGCAGCATTCCGTTTTCATCATATCTCCACCGATGAGGTGTATGGCGACCTTGAGGGAGCCGATGCACTGTTTACCGAAACCACATCTTATTCCCCGAGTTCACCGTATTCCGCATCCAAGGCGAGTGCAGATCACCTGGTTCGGGCATGGTCCCGGACCTACGGTTTGCCCATTCTGGTGACCAATTGCTCCAATAATTATGGCCCGTACCACTTCCCGGAAAAACTGATTCCCCATGTGATTCTCAACGCCTTGTCAGGTAAACCGCTGCCAGTCTATGGTGACGGTTCGCAGGTTCGGGACTGGCTCTATGTGGAAGACCACGCCCGTGCCCTGATTGAGGTTTTAAATCGCGGCGCCGTGGGGGAAACCTATAATATTGGCGGTCACAATGAGCAACGGAATATTGAGGTCGTGAAAGCAATCTGTGATCTTCTGGAGGAACTGGCACCCGACAGACCCGAAGGGGTTGATGCCTATGAGGATTTAATAACCTATGTGAAAGATCGGCCGGGCCATGACCGGCGTTATGCTATCGATGCGTCAAAAATTCAGCGAGAATTGGGTTGGGTTCCGGTCGAAACGTTCGAGAGTGGTTTGCGCAAGACAGTTCAATGGTATATCGATCATCCGGAGTGGTGGCAACGGACCCTCTCCGGTGCCTATAAGCTTGACCGTGCCGGCACGGTCAAATCGCAATAATTATCAAACTGGTTTGTCGCCTGTGGTGATATTGGTTTTGGAAAAGCTATGAACAACTATAAAGGCATTATTCTGGCGGGTGGCTCGGGTACACGGTTGCATCCCATTACAATAGGGGTCTCCAAACAACTGCTGCCCGTCTACGATAAGCCCATGATCTATTACCCGCTGTCGGTATTGATGTTGGCCGGTATCCGTGAGGTTTTGATCATTTCAACCCCGGAGGATTTGCCGGCCTTTCGGCGCTTGTTCGGCAACGGCGAGTCGTTCGGGCTCGAAATCAGCTATGCCGAGCAACCCTCGCCAGATGGTTTGGCGCAGGCGTTCCTGATTGGTGAAGAATTTATTGGTGACAGCAATGTTTGCCTGATTCTCGGGGATAATGTTTTTCACGGCTTTGGCTTCAGTGCCATGCTGAGTGAGGCCGTTCAACGTGAGGAAGGTGCGACTATTTTTGGTTACCACGTCAACGACCCTCAGCGTTTTGGTGTCGTCTCGTTTGATCCCGATGGCAAGGCTGTTTGCATTGAGGAAAAGCCGTTGGAACCCAAATCAAACTATGCCGTGACCGGGCTGTATTTTTATGACAACAGGGTGGTGGATATCGCCAGAAAAATAACCCCGTCAGCACGCGGTGAGCTGGAAATAACCGATGTGAATAACGCCTATTTGCAGCAGGGAAACCTGCACGTCAATTTGTTGGGACGGGGGTTCGCCTGGCTGGACACCGGCACCCACGACTCGTTGATGGAAGCCAGCCATTTCGTCCAGACAATCGAGGCGAGGCAGGGGCTGAAGGTGGCCTGTCTGGAGGAGATTGCCTATCGACAGGGTTGGATTGACAGTGACCAGCTTCGCCATCGCGGTGAGGCGCTGCAAAAAACCCATTACGGGCAATACCTGGTTCGGGTGGCGGAGGGTTATCAGTGAACGTTATCGCAACGCCACTCAAGGATTGTTTGATTATCGAGCCGCGTGTGTTCGGTGATGATCGCGGATTTTTTCTGGAAACCTTTCACGTGGCGCGCTATGCAGAATTGGCGGGCATTACGCTGCCCTTTGTCCAGGATAACCACTCCCGATCCGAACAAGGGGTTTTGCGTGGTCTGCATTTCCAGATCAACAAGCCACAGGGAAAGCTGGTCAGGGTCGTGCGGGGTGAGGTATTTGATGTGGTCGTGGACTTGCGCCGGGAGTCGCCCAGTTTTGGGCAGTGGCACGGTCTGTTGTTGAATGAAAAAAACAAGCGCCAGTTATGGGTGCCACCGGGTTTTGCCCACGGTTTTCTCGTTTTGAGTGACGTGGCGGATTTTGAATATAAATGCACGGATTACTACGATTCTGCTGACGAGGGCTCCATTATCTGGAACGACCCGGAACTGGCGATTGCATGGCCTGAGGTCTCAGGCATCAAACTGTCGGATAAAGATGCTGGCGCACCGACTTTTTCGGCCTATTGTCAGCCATGAAGATTTTGGTGACCGGTGCTGATGGCCAGCTGGGCCATTGTTTGCAAGACAGGCTCAATATGACCATGCACCAATGGTTGGCATTAAACCGGGCTCAGCTGGACATTGCCGACCGAGCAGCAGTGGACGCTGCGGTTGCGAGTTTTCAGCCCGATGTGATTATCAACGCGGCAGCCTATACGGCCGTGGACCGAGCTGAGACGGAACCAGAGCCGGCCCGGCGGGTCAATGCGGAAGCCGTGGGTTACCTGGCAGATGCGGCTAACCAAGTTGGCGCTCTGTTGATGCAGGTATCCACAGATTATGTATTTGATGGCAGAACTACCAGACCGTATCGCGAGTCTGACCCAGTAAACCCCCTGAATGTTTATGGTGCCAGCAAGCTGGCGGGAGAGCAGTTTGCCGCCGGGGCAAACCGTTATTTCATTGTTCGCGCGGCTTGGCTGTTCAGCGAATACGGTAAAAATTTCCTCAAATCAATGCTGAAGCTGGCGGATGGTCGCGAGACATTGCAAGTGGTGGCGGACCAGACCGGCACGCCGACCTATGCGGGAGATCTGGCCACCACGTTAATTAGAATGCTGGAAATGGAGATTCCTTCCGGCATTTACCATTATTCCGGCGGGCGTGCCTGTAGCTGGTTTGAGTTCAGCCAGGCTATCTTTGCCCACCTGGGTAAACACAGACCAGAATTGCGGCTACCCAGAGTCCTGCCTGTGACGGCTGCTGAATACCCCGGAGTGGCCACTCGCCCGGCCTTTTCTGTGCTCAATGATACGAAACTGCGGGCGTGTCTTGATTCCGCAACCGGTGACTGGGCGCTGGCCATTCAGCAGGTGATTCCGGTGTTGGCAGAATGAACCCGCAACAAACCATTGCCCTCGTCGTCTCAGGTGTTCAATGGTAAAAGGGCTTGTTTTTCTGAAGCGATGGCTGGCGGGTAAGCCCGATTTTCGCGAGCTGTTATTCGGTAGCTCGCTCGGCCTGGCTGTCAAAGTGATGACGGCAGTCCTCGCCTTCGTGATGAATATTGTGATTGCCCGGAAGCTTGGTCCCGCCGAGGCGGGGCTGTTTTATCTTGGCTTTACGCTGGTCGTCCTGCTGGCCTCGGTGGGGCGAATGGGGCTGGATAACAGCGTGATGCGGTTTGTAGCCCGTGCTCGCGCGGCTGGGGATACCGAAAAACTCCATGGCATCTACCGCAAGGCGCTCCTATGGGGCGGCAGCCTTTGCCTGTTTTTTATGCTGGTACTGTTGGCGGCCAATCAGTTGCTGGTCAATTATGTGTTCGAGCAACCGGGCTTTGGCGCTGTATTGCCGATTATGGTGATGGCACTACCTTTAGTGGGGCTTTATACCCTGCACGTTTTTGCCCTGTTGGGGATGAAAAAAATTGTTGCTGGCGTGATGGTTTTAACCGGTATCGTGCCTTTGACCATGTTGGCTGGTCTGCTGTTTTTTCCAGTCACCCGAGCGCAGGAAATAGCATGGGTCTACCTGATCGGATGTGCGCTGGCATTGGCCATCGGGGTGTTTTTCTGGCGCAGGGCGGTGCCCGGAATAGAGCAGGGAGCCGCCTTTCCCAGTGATCGTCTGTATGCCAGTTGTATGCCCTTGTGGGGCGTTGTCATTCTCGGGCAAATTATTCAGTGGTCATCCCAGCTGTTGATGGGTGTTTGGGGCTCGATCGAGGATGTGGCGCTGTTTGCTGTTGCACAGCGAACTGCCATGCTGATTGGTTTTGTGTTGTTTGCTGTCAATGCCAGTGCGGGTCCAAAATTTGCCGCCCTGTATAGTCAGGGTGATATGGCTGGTCTGGAGCGAGTCGCTTTGTGGTCAGTGCGGTTGATTTTGCTGGTGGCGGTACCGTCACTGATCTTTATGCTAATTTTCCCCCAGTGGCTTATGGGGCTGTTCGGGCCGCAGTTTCGTGTAGGATTTACTGCGCTAATGATTCTGGCAGTTGGCCAGTTTATTGGCACTTCAGTGGGTTCGGTGGGTTCTTTGTTGAGCATGACGGGCCATGAGCGCCAGCTGCGCTGGAATGTCTTTATTGGTGCAGTGCTGGCCGTCGGTTTGGGGGTCCTGTTGATTCCCGGTTATGGGCTGATCGGTGCAGCGATTGCCACCTCGGTTGCCATCGCATCAAAAAACCTGTTGTGTGTTTACCAGGTCAACCTGTTGCTGGGTTTTAATACATTGGCTTTCTGGCGAAAAATCTAGGATGGTCTGATTTTTGTCGGTCGGTTAAAAGTGCCATGTTGCCCGCTCGATAAACAGGTATCTTCTTAAGCTGGTTAGTGCTGTATTTCACTCTTGCCCGAGGAACCCCTCGGAGATTCTGCTTGGGTGGGCTTTACAATAAGTGGTTCGGAGTAGGTTTGGTGCTTACCTGCAAAGTCTGGCCCTCTGGCGGGTTGGCTTTCTGGAATGAGTTGACAGTAGAGGGTGCCAAAAAGCAGGCGGGTGAACGACGTCTCAATTTGTTAATACACTCTAAAAAATGATCCAGGGTTAGCCAATGACATGGCTAAGCCTGCTACAATGCCGGCCACTGAATAAGCCAGGGAGTAAGGGGCATATGGATGAAGGAAAACCAGTGGATTATCAGCAGCGGAACCGTGCTTGTGATTCCGATGAGATAGACTTGCTTGAGCTATTCCAGAATCTATGGCAGCAGAAAGGTCTAATCCTTATTTTTACTGTATTGGCGCTGACCTCAGCCGCTGCGTTTGCTTTTCTAAGCCCCCCAGAATATGAAGCCAAAGCAGGTGTCCTACCTCCTCAGCTGAGTGATATTGCCGGTTACAACCTAGGGCGAGGCGAAGTAAAGCTTAGTCAGTTCAGTGTGTCTGATGTATACGCAGTGTTCAAATCCCACCTGCTATCCGAGTCTCTTAAACGTTCTTTTTTTCGTGATGTTTATATACCTTCTTTGGCTGAGGACAAGCGTTCTGGAGCACAGGATAAGCTTTGGATGGAATTTAATGACAAAGTATTAACCGTCAAAGCTTCCGATGTAAAAAACAGATCTGGCTTCTACGAAGTGATCATCCTGAATGAATCATCAGAACTGGCTGCGAAATGGGCTAATCGGTACGTGGCTATGGCTGCAGAAAGAACCGAACGGGGTATGCAGGAAAATGTGCTAACTGAGATAGCGGCCAGGGTTAAAGTGCTTGAGGGTCAAATTGATGCGTTGCGCACCACGGCGAAGAAGCGTCGAGAGGACCGTATCGTAAGATTGCGTGAAGCCCTGGTAGTGGGGGAGGCCGTAGGGATGGATGCCCCGCAAGTGGTTGCGGGTAAAATATCATCGGATGGTGATTTGGCACAATTTATCGACGGCAACCTGATGTACATGCGTGGCGCCAAAGCTATTCGAGCCGAATTGTCGGTACTAGAGAAAAGAGAAAATGATGACCCTTTTATTAGCGAATTACGTGGACTTGAAAATCAACTGAGTTTTCTCAGCTTACTCCGAATAGATCCAGAGAATACCTCTGTAGTTACTTTGGACGGAAGTGCTGAAGTCCCCGAAACCCCGGTTAAGCCAAGGAAAGTCATCATTTTAGCTTCGAGTGTCATTGTGGGTGGAATGCTTGGTGTGTGTGCAGCGTTAATTAGCAGTATGGTGAAAAGGCGTAAAGTCCAAGTGGATTGAAGATTTTATCAAGGCAATTTCTATGTGGTAGCCTGCTAATCCCGCACACCAACGTAGGTGGTAAAATTACCACCATAATTGAGGTGTACAGAAGGCGTCGAGTTTTTACTGAATTTAAGCAGAATGCAAAGAGTAAAAACATTGTCAAGGCTTGCGCATCTTTGGGTGTTGAAAGTAGTGCGCTGCATTGCTCGGCGCAGCAACTGTCTGAAGAGCCTGATGGCATTACGTCTAGGGTAAGCTGGGACAGCAAAAGATCCAGTAACTGGAGACCCGTTGCAAGCGTCTGGCGATAGAAGCCTACCTTAAAAGGTTACCTCATCTATTGATGTCTGATAAATATAAGGTGTGCACTGAATAGACCAGTTGAACGAGCAAGTGCTTGTTCAGGTGGGGCTGTGCTGCGTTTGAGGTCAGCCGTTCGAGCTAATACGAATACCGTGAACGACGGTGCCGTATTGGTGGGGGTTGCGTTGCTCAAAGAGAATTGGTTAATCGGCTGTTCACGGAGAGTTTGGAGCATGATGGGCTTCTCAACTACAAAAAGGGCGTTATTCTGGGACCTTTTAAGATACAACGTCTGTTGGGGGGCGCTGTTTGGCTTGTAAGCAACCCTGATCCCATGTCTATATACAGGGTGTGGTTGAGCGTATGAAGGGGCCAATGAGTCTTTAATTATATTTTGGATAATTCAGATGACTGATAAAAAGATAGCTTTCGTTTTGGCCGGAAAATGCGGTAAACCAGGAACACTTTTTGAAAACTCAATTAGACATAATGAGTTTTTTTTGACATGGCCAACAACAGAAATTGTCCAGCATGTAAGTGATAAGCGTTATGAGTTGGTATTGCATGGAGTTTCTTATTTGCCGGCTAACTGCGGATTTTCAATAAAAAATCAAGCTAATTATTTTTTAAAACAAATAAAATCTGAAGGGATTGAAGCGGCTCTTCAGCTGAAAGGTCATTATTGCTTATTTGTTTTAGATAAAGATAAGAACCAGTTGTTCTTTGCCGGCGATCCAAATGATGGGCGGAGAGTTTTCTTTTCTAAATCTGATAAAGGTTCTTTTGTTGCTTCTAAATTAAACCCTATGGTGGAGGCAGATTTTGGAATTGATAAAAGTCAAAATATTGAATACAGAGAGTTTTCACTGATTTACGGGTACCACCCAAATGAAGAGACGTTGTTTCAGAGCGTAAAAAGAATTTCTCCTCAAAAGTTTGGCATTATTGACCTAGAAGGAAGATTCTCATTTAACAGTGTCTTTAGGTTTAGTGAAGGGGTTAAAGCGTCCTTTTCGAATAGAGACGAAGCGAAAAAAAACCTCAATAATCTTCTGATTAAAACTTGTGAAGCATCTTTAAAAAATATAGATAAGGTTGCTGTTTTGTTAGGCGGTTTTGACTCGGCTTTAATAGCGGCTATGGCTAAACGGCTGGGCAAACAAGTAAAAGCTTATACATTTAAGTATGAAAATAGCTTGTACGATCAAGCCAATATAGATAATGTTGTTGATTTCCTAGAAGTTGAGCACGAATGGATTGAAATCAACTCAGATGTTTTTTTGCAGGGGTTAATTCATTATTCTAGCCTATATGATAGGCCCACAAACTGGCCTAATTATGTTGTACAAAGTACGTATTTGACTGAAGTTGCTAAACAAGATGGTTATGAGGTTGTATTAACTGGCGACGGATGCGATGAGGCATTTTTAGGTTACCCCGGCATTTATCGAGGTGCTGTATTTTTCAGTAAGAATTATTCAAAACTCGAGCGGAAAGGCTTCCATATCATTAAGCATTTGATGCAAAAAAGAATTCTAGAGCAAAACATAGGGCATGTATATCGCTTAGTTTTAAGAGTTTTATCAAACTTGCAGCTAGATAAAAAAATGCGTTTATATTTTATGTTTAGGATTATGGATGAAAATACTCTTAAAAGCCTCTTCGATTTTGATGTTAAGACAACAGAGAAAAAAATACAAAATCAACTTGAAGAATTAATGAAAGAAGTCGATAGATCACTCACAGATACTATTTTAGCGTATGAGGGACGAGAACATATTATTCCAAATAAACTAAAGCTAACAGGGATGATGGATGCAACTGGATTGCCGGTTTATAGTCCTTTTTTGCATGAGGAAGTTAGGGTTTATGTTCGCCAATTTCCTGAGGAGTTCTTGCGTCCATTTGGTGAATCGAAAAGAACAAGCCTAGGAAAATATATTCTTTTGGAGATGGCTGAAGAGCTTGATTATTTGCCTCATGAAGTGATTTATCAAGCTAAGCATGCAGCTGTTGATGGCCCATTGGATAGTTGGTACGCTAAGGATTTGAGAGAAATCGTAAAATCTAATATTAAAAAAATAGCTCCCGTAAAAAATGATAAATTTCTTGAAAGATTGTTAGATGAAAAAAGTATAGATAAATTTTACAGACGTAAATATTCAGTCGATAATATTACCTCTCATGCGGCATCTATACTCACTACCTATGGTAGTTTCTTTTGAGAATGAATAAAAGGGTGCTTGGGTTAGCTGTATCTATTTCAATTTTAGTTTTTGTTTTATTAAACACGAACTTTAAAAGAGTGCTTGAATCTTTCTCTGTTATTTCTTTAGAGGCGATCTTGGTTGCATTTATTATTAATGTAATTGGCGCTGTTGTGTTAAACACATCTCAAATATATCAGCACTACTTTCCATTTATTAAAGAGAAAAATCACGTCTCTACCTATTTTAGACTTCTCCAAGTAGACTTTATAATCCGATATTATTCTTTAGTTATGCCCACCGCAGTTACTGCCGTGGTCAAGTGGCATTTATTTAACAAAATTGGTATTAATAAAACATTTTCAGGGTTAGCTCTAATTGTTAATAAGCTATTAAACTTATTTTTTATATTCTTATTCTCATCTTTAGCTTTTTTTTTCCTAATAAAGTCTGATAGTTCCCATCAATTATTATTTGTATTGTCCACTTGTCTAGCAATTCTTTTATTTCTTGTAATACTTTTCTTTTTGTCAGAGGTAGGTGTTAAATCCGCTAAAAAATTCTTTTACTACGTAATGAAACTGCCCATTAGGTTCTTAAAAGAACCAAGTAAAAAGGTATTCCGATCTGTAGCTGAATTTAATAGAGACTTCAAGTCTTCCAAAAAGTGCCCCTTACTAAATACACTTCTTATTTTTGTTTGGCCATTACTTTCTTTTTTTGTAGTCGCGTATAGCCAAATGCTAGTAGTTAATGCTATCGGTTATAATGTCAGTATTGTTGAAGCTCTTTTCTTAAGGGCTGCCGTGCTGCTTGCAATGATGATCCCAGTTTCTTTCGCAGGGATTGGTTTTAGAGAAGTTGGGGTTATTTCAGTTTTAGGTTTATATGCAATTTCATCAGAAGATGCTTTGGCTGTAAGCTTGGTTCTTTTTGGTTTTCAAATAATCATTTCGTTCATTGGGTTCCTGTTGTTGTTTTTTAATTCGTTTAGGTTTGAGCCAAAGAAATGTTGAATGTTAGCAAGGTAATCATATGTTTATTTTGGTGGATGGCTTTCCAAGATATAGTTTCTATGGGTGTTGCTAAGTATATAAGTATCTCTTTTGTAGCTCCTGTTATTCTCATTAAAGACGCTATTTATTTAACATTTTCGTTGTTATTAATTTATAACATTGCTACTGAAAAAAAACTAATAAAGCATGATTTATTTGTTCTTTTTATCTTGTTTTTTTTAAGTGTAAATGTTTTTTTTATATCTGATTTTTCTAATGAATCATTTTTTCCATCATTCCGCCAGATTTTGATTTTAATAGTCTCTTACCTTGTAGGTAGATTTTTCTTTATCCATCAATTGAAATGGAGTTTTTTAGACAAAAATATAAATGTTTTTTTTACAGTTATGATAATAACGTCATTTATTGAAAGGTTTGTTTTTTTTAATTCAAACGAAAGTTTTTTTGTGGCTTTAGGTTATAAGCAGTTTGCTGAAGCAAAAGGATTTTCTGATTGGTTGTTAGGTGTTGGTGTTTCAAAAAGTTTTTATACTTATGATTTTTCAATTTATGGTTTCGAGCCAATTAGAAGAATGGCTGGGATCATGTTTGCTAACCCTGTAATTTTAGGGCAGTTTCTGGCCTTTCCATTTATTTATTTTTTAGTTAAAAAAAGTTTTATTGGAACATTCTTTACTTTGCTAAGTCTGTTGCTTTGTTTCAGTAAAGGGGGGATTCTTGCTGCTTCTGTTGGTGTTTTGCTCTATATCTTCTTTAGATTAAAATTTTCCAAAGGGTTGCAAATATTTTGTTTGTTTTTTTTATTTCTCGCATCATTACCAATTGTGATTTATCTATATATAAATATAAATTCAGTTTTCATTCATACAAATGGTTTTTTGCACAATGTGTCAAATCTTGTTTATCTGCCATTAGGGAATGGTATTGGAGAAGTTGGAAACTATGCCGGTTTATTTAATGAAGATATTTCAAGAGAAGAAAGTAAAGGTGAGAGTTATCTTGGCACGCTTATTGGCCAACTAGGTCTCTTAGGATGGATTTTATGGTTGAGCCTGCTAGTCTTTATATTTAAAAAAAATCCTCAAAATGAAATTCAAATGTCAGTTCAATATTCTTCTATAGGTTTCTTGATTGTTGCAATATTCAGTGAGAGTGCTATCGCCTATACAGGGATTAGTTTAATTTTAGCCCTCGCTATTGCAATTCCTAAAAATAGAAATTGTAATCCCCCCCAAATTACAGAGGGCAGATTAGTTTGAATATTTCTATCACCAATCATACCGGTGCCAGGAACCGCGGCTGCGAAGCACTCGTACTGTCGAAAATTATAGGGCTGAGTAAAATGCTGGATAAGCCCAGCTTTACCTTGCACAGTAATGATCCGACCTATGATGCATGGCGCTTTGCTGGACTTGCTGACTTGCGTTGGTCTTACCTGACTAATACGCCCAACCATTCCTCCATACCATGGCTGAATCAGCTTGCCTACTCTGTGTTGGGCTTGGCCGAGCGTATTGTGCCCAATGTTAAAGGTATCGACTTTGGCTCTATTAAGGCTGTCAAGGCGGCAGACCTGGTGGTGGCTTCTGGCGGGGATATTTTTACTTCAGATTATGGCAATTTGCGTAAACATCTGGCCTATCCAATGCTTGCTCGGAAGGATCGGCTCTACCTTTGTAGTCATTCGATCGGGCCATTTACCGATAAGGACAAGAGCTATTTTCTACGTATAGCCGATGGCATGGGTGCCATCTCTGCCCGCGAGAAAGACTCTTATGATTACTTGAAGGAGTTGGACGTTCAGGCCGAGATTTATTTAACCGCCGATGTTGCCTTTACCCTTCCTGCCCTGGAGCTACGCGATGCACAGTTATTGCTTAAAAGGCGCTATAACCTTGAAAGTGCAGAGGGGCTTGTCGCGTTGTCTATCAGTCAGGGCATTATCAAATATTCAGGGTTGAACCGTGAAGACTATTATGCAACCTTCGCCAGGTTCTGCGATACGCTGATAGATTCTGGCAAGACCGTTGTTCTTATCCCCCATGTCATGGAAAAAAATCCAGATAACAATGATGTCATTGCCTGTGATGAGGTCCTCCGTAGAATGGTTCATGAGAGCCATGTTTCTGTTCTTTCGGGAGAGCCTGGCGCGGTAGATTTGAAAGGTGTGATAGGTTGTTGTGAATGTCTTATTGGGACAAGAACCCATGCGACAATTGCAGCAATGTCCCAAGGCGTACCCACAGTTAGTGTGGCCTACAGCAGAAAGGCCTATGGCATTATGAAGGATGTTTATGGTGATGAGTTGGGTGGGCGTCTGACCATTGATGCACGCGCCATTGATGTTGATTCTTTGCTGGATGCTTATCAACTGGCCATACAGTCTCCTATTGACTCCATACGCTTAAAAGATATTAAAGTCCGGGCAGAGAATAACTTTCTGATCGGACGAGATTTGTTGCCTTAACTACTAGGAGCTCTTGTGTTTGAATATGTTGAACGGATTCACTTTTTAGCAACTCCCTTTGATTTGTTATCCGAAGGAAAGGTATTGTCGATGCTATCTCAGCCTGGCTTAGCTGATCTTCCCTTTCGATATCTTGTCACGCCGAATTCAGATCATGTTGTTCGAAACTACACGCAACCGAGGTTGTTAGATATTTATGAGAACGCATGGTTAAGCCTTTGTGATAGCCAAGTTGTTGCTCGCCTGGCTCGCGCCAAAAATTATCCGATTAAAGAAGTCGTCACTGGTAGTGAATTAACCTGTAATTTATTCGAGTCAGTTTTTGATGCCGGGCATCGCATTACTGTTATTGGTGGTGGGCGTCATGTTGTCGATTATTTAAAGGAACATTATGGCCTGTCGAAGATAAATCATCACAACCCGAAGATGGGGTTTATCCATGATGACTCAGCTATTCAGGAATGCTGTCAGTTTGTTATAGATCATCCGGCAGATTTTGTGTTGATCGCTGTTGGTTCGCCGCAGCAGGAAATCCTCGCTTCATTTCTGAGTTCCACGTCGGGTTGCAAGGGGATTGGACTTTGTATCGGGGCATCGCTATTGTTTCTGTCCGGGCAGGAGAGGCGAGCCCCTAGGATTTTCTCCAGATTGGGGTTGGAGTGGTTGTTCAGATTGTTGCAGGATCCCAAGCGGCTTTGGCGTCGATATTTTAATAATTTAAATATCTTCCCTATGGTTTTCAGGGAAAAACCCTTTGATGGAAAAGTCAGCCATAGATCCCTTATTTGAGTTGTCGGTTACTTATTTGCCAGTTCCCCTTTGTTATAAACGATACTATGGCATATTGAGTTTTAGTATGCTGGTTGTGGAGGGTAAACGTCGCGATTCAAGTTGCGTTGCTGATATCAGTTGCCCTTTTGCTGGTCTTTTATCAGATATGTCCCGCGATATTATTGAGTGAGTGAAAGCATTAAATAGAGAGCTGTGTGTTATGCCCATAATTCCCGTTGTGATGGCTGGTGGTTCAGGAACCCGTTTGTGGCCGCTTTCACGACAGTTGTATCCAAAACAGTTCCTGCCACTGTTGGGAGACTGCACCATGCTGCAGGAAACTTACGGTCGCTTGAGAGCGTTAGACACGCAACCCCCACTATTCGTGTGTGGTGAAAACCACCGGTTTATTGTGGCAGAACAGCTCAGGTTGACAGGTTGTGATCCGGCCATGATTTTGCTTGAGCCAGAGGGCAGGAATACGGCACCTGCGGTGGCGCTGGCAGCTTGCTATGCACTGGAGAATGCTGGGGATGGCGATGACCCGATGTTGTTGGTGTTGGCTGCCGATCATGCGATACAGGATGTCGATGCCTTTCAGGCGGCGGTGATTGCGGCCTTGCCCTTTGCCGAGCAGGGGAAGCTGGTGACTTTTGGCATTGTGCCGAGCACACCTGAAACCGGATACGGTTATATAAAGTGTGGTGATCTGGTCGGTAGGGGGCCTGCAAAAATTGTATCGAGGTTTGTAGAAAAACCGGCCAAAGCCCTCGCTGAGCAATATCTGACCGAGGGCGGCTACCTCTGGAACAGCGGTATGTTTCTGTTCAGCGCGCGTCGTTATCTGGAT
>TARA_R110002124_G_scaffold5380_26_pt1 | contig 15282 bp, 20 predicted proteins | sample TARA_R110002124 | Tara Oceans TARA_R110002124 (sample SAMEA4397445) | marine metagenome | biome: Polar Biome; feature: [SRF] surface water layer (ENVO:00010504); material: water (ENVO:00002006), including particulate matter (ENVO:01000060) such as... | depth 5 m | reverse complement strand
GCCGAGAAGGCTACCAATCATGACGTCTACGAGCTCTTTCTGATGTGTGGCGAACCGATTGATCCGCTACAATTGTGCAATTCTGTACACAGCCCCCATACCCCATGTGCCGTTAACACCCATTTAATGCAAGGTACGGTCAACAGATAAACGGAACCGTTCGTACACCCATTGAAAACCAACAGTATTCATTGGCATTTACCATGGAATCCGTAGTTAATGCTGGCGCCAAACGGAACGGATCGTTCACCAAAGGTAAACACCAATGGTGCGTATGTTAACAAGTTCGGCCTTTTAGGCGATCAAACGCATCGTTCCGAATACGGCCCGGAATACAAAATTCTGGAAAAATCACGCTGGGCAGGACCGATGAGCGTCAGATGAATGACCTGTTCGGCATCGGTTGGGCCGCGGCGGTCCATACAGGTGAGGCAGCACCGGCCCAGCCTCTATGGCGCACCTTCAACCCATCACGCGTCGCCGGCTTGAACATTCCCCCTGGCAAGCCTCAGCCGGTGCTGCTCTATTTCAGTCGGTATCTGCGGGGGGTTTAGCGCGTTCTGCGTGGGCCCGAAACGTGGCCGGATGGGCCATGACCGGAAACGCGATATGCGTCTCTCCCCGTCCATTGATCGCCAGATGCCCGAACCCGAAAATCCGCCCCAATATACCCTGCCGAATGGAACTGCCTTCGATGGAATCCAAGGTGATCTCCTGCACATCGGCGGAAAACAGGCCCTTCTTCAGCACGACGCGCCGGTCGGTCACGGCAAATTCCGTCGTCCGCAGCCGGATCTGCTCTGCAATGAAGAAGATAATGCCGAAGATCACCACGCCAAGCAGGATCAGGGCGAGCCATGCGCGCAGGTGCGAAAGCCAATGGAATTCGCCGCGATAGCGAAGGGTTTCACCGTCATAGAGCCGCTTTTCAATATATCCCGCCATGGTCCCACCCTTGTGCGCCCGCCATCCAAGGCGGAACGCAGTGGCAGGTCAAGCAATCAGGCGGCGACGACGAATGTGGCAATCACCTTCTTGCGGCCGGTCTTGTCAAAGTCGACCGTCAGCTTGTTGCCTTCGGAAAAGGCCACTTTCCCGTAGCCGAACTTGTCATGGAAAACACGCGATCCGGTCTTGAACGTGCTCGCGCCCCCGGAGGTAGCGGTTAAGGGACCAGCGTCCGAAGGGGGCCGTGAGGGGGTGCGCGATGCGTTCTCCTGCAGTCGTTTCCAGCCCGGGCTGTCATAGGACGAACGGGCACCGAGGTCTTCCATCGTACCAGAAAACGCTTCTTCGCCACCCGGCAGGCCTGAAAACCCGGTTTCGCTCATGGCATCGACATGCTCGTGGGGCAGTTCGTCAACGAACCGGCTGGGCATCACGCTTTGCCAACGGCCGTAGATCTGGCGATTGGCGACGAAGGAGATGTAGGCGCGGCTGCGGGCGCGCGTAATGCCGACATAGGCAAGGCGGCGCTCTTCCTCGAGGCCTTTGAGGCCGCTTTCATCAAGGCTGCGGCGGGACGGGAAGACTTCCTCCTCCCAGCCCGGCAGAAAGACCATGGGCCATTCGAGCCCTTTGGCACCGTGAAGGGTGAGAATCTGGACCTGATCCTCCCCTGCCCCGCCGCTGGAGGCGTCCATCACCAATTGCACGTGTTCAAGGAAACCGGCGAGCGTATCGAACTCGCCCATGGCTCGGACAAGTTCCTTGAGGTTGTCGAGCCGGGTCTGGGCCTGTGGGCTGCGGTCTTTCTGCAACATGTCGGTGTAGCCGGACTCTTCGAGAATGGTTTCGGCCAGTTCAGTGTGCGGCAGGCCATTTGCCAGCTTGTCGCGCCACATGTTGATATGGTCGATGAACTGGGTGAGGCCACGCTTGGCCCCACCCTTGATCTCGTCAGTCTGCAGAACCATCGGCGTCAGCGTGTAAAGGCTGCGCCCGTCGGCCCGTGCATAGGCCTGCAGTTTGGCCAGTGTGGTATTGCCGACGCCGCGTTTCGGCTCGTTGACCACACGCTCGAAGGCGAGATCGTCATCGGGCGAGCGGATCAGGCGAAGATAAGCCATCGCATCGCGGATCTCGGCGCGCTCGAAGAAGCGCGGGCCGCCAATCACCCGGTAAGGTATGCCCAGCATGATGAAGCGTTCCTCGAACGCCCGCATTTGCCATGAAGCGCGCACCAGCACGGCGCAATCATCATGCTTGCCGCCGCCACGCACCCAGCTTTCGATATCATCAGCAATAAGGCGGCTTTCCGCCTCGCCATCCCACAGGCCACGTACCTTGACCTTTTCGGCGTCGACGCTGTCAGACGGGCTGTCGTCGCCGACAAAGAGAGTCTTGCCCAGACGCCCGCGATTATTACTGATGACGCTGGAGGCCGCTGCAAGAATATGCCGGGTCGAGCGGTAGTTCCGCTCCAGCCGGATCACCTGCGCGCCGGCGAAATCCTTTTCGAAGCGCAGGATGTTGTCCACTTCCGCGCCGCGCCAGCCATAGATCGACTGATCATCATCCCCCACACAGCAGATATTGTGGCTGCCCTGGGCCAGCATGCGCAGCCACAGGTATTGGGCGACGTTGGTATCCTGGTACTCGTCGACGAGGATGTATTTGAAGCGGGCGTGATAATCCTTCAGCACATCAGGATTATCGCGGAACAGGGTGATGTTGTGCACGAGAAGATCGCCAAAATCGCAGGCGTTCAGCACTTTCAGTCGGTTCTGGTATATCTCGTAGCACTTGATGCCCTTGCCATCGGCAAACAGGTGCGCGTCGTCTGACGGCACACGGTCTGGCGTGAGCGCGCGGTTCTTCCAGCCGTCGATGAGGCTGGCGAGAAAGCGCGGCGTCCAGCGCTTGGGATCAATGTTCTCGGCCTGGATGATCTGTTTGCACAGGCGCACCTGATCGTCAGTGTCGAGGATGGTGAACGAGGATTTCAGGCCGACCAGCTCAGCATGCTGGCGCAGGATCTGCGCGCTGATCGAGTGGAACGTGCCGAGCCAGCGCAAGCCTTCGCCATCCGGGCCGATCAGTTTCAGCGCCCGCTCGCGCATTTCGCGTGCGGCCTTGTTGGTGAAGGTGACGGTTAGCGTCTGGCTGGGCCATGCCTTCTTGGTGGCAATGATGTGGGCAAGACGTGTGGCCAGGACGCGCGTCTTGCCGGTGCCTGCACCGGCGAGCACCAGCAGCGGTCCATCGGTATACAGCACGGCCTCGCGCTGTTCAGGATTCAGGCCGGCGAGATAGGCAGCTTCACCCTCCGCCTGAGGCGGACGCGCGGCAGCCATCTGGCTGATCGAGAGGCGATTCGGATTGGAACTCATGCAGAACATATAGCAGGGATTGGCCTGATGGGCAGGGCCAGAGACAGGTCGTGGCGGTTGCCACGGTCACGTTCCCTTGCCAATAACTGTTAGGTTGAACCGGGATAACCAAAGGATGAAACGGAAAGTTCCCATGATTGCCGTCGCATTGGTGGCTTTAGTGCCGCCAGCGAACGCGGATTTGCCTTCTCAGGGAGCCGCATGCGAAGCAGTCGTAGCAGATGAGTCACGCCGAAAAGCCATTTTCTGGCTTGAGGATCGAGTCGATGCGCTCAGGCAATTGGAAAATCCCAGCGACGGGGAAGTCACTTTGCTCAATGAGTTTGAGTCAACACTTTCAAAGGTACACGCGCGCGCCACTCCGGACCGGGAACCCGATAGCCCCGGATGTGAGCCAGATGACACTTCCGGGCAAAGCGACCTGACCAGCTGACTAAGCAAAACATGATTTCAAATGAGAGTGCATTGACTCGCGCCCCATCATGTAATTATGTAATTACATGTTTACTGATAATAATATGTCCGCGGTGTTCCACGCCCTCGCCCATGAGAGCCGGCGGCGGATACTCGATATCCTGAAAGCAAATCCCGGCTGCCCGGTCGGCGAGATTGCCCGCCAGTTCGATGTCAGCCGGATCGCGGTGATGAACCATCTGGCCGTGCTGGAGAAGGCCGGGCTCGTGGTCAGCGAGAAACGGGGCCGCACGCGGCACCTGTACCTGAACGCCGTGCCGATCCGCATGATCCAGGAGCGCTGGATGGATGGTTACAGCGAACAATTCGCGGGGCGTCTGACGTCCCTCAAACAGATGGCCGAAGCGGCCGTTCAGCAGAAGGACAAGGACAATGGTTGAGGCTGGCACCAAACCGCAGGCATTTGCTGAAAAGCAAATCTACAAGATCGTCATCAACGCGCCGATCGAAACGGTGTGGAATACACTGGTGAAGACGGACGAAGCCTTGCCGTTTTTCTTCGGCGCCCATTGCAACACGACCGGCGAGAGGCTTGCGCCGGGCCAGCCCTATGCGATGCGCACGCCGAACGGCAAGTTCACGAGCGTGGTGGGCAAGGTTCTCGAATTCAGCCCGCCTCACCGCTATTCCCACACGCTGCAGTTCACGCTGCACGACGACCCGGCCTGCGTGGTGTCCTACGAGTTGAAGGAAGTGACTGAAGGGACCGAATTCTCGCTGATCACCGAAAACGTTCCGGCCGGCACGAAGATGGAAAAAAGCATGGCACAGGGCGCAGATTTCATTCTCAAGAACATCAAGTCGGTTGCTGAAACCGGCAAGGCCACCTTTTCCAGCCAGTTGATGCTGGGCATGATGAGCCTGATGACGCCGCTGATGCCGAAGCAGTGCCGCAGCGAAAACTGGCCACTGCAAGACTGAAGGAGACGACACATGGCGATGACAGCTGAGGAAATGATGGCCAGCATGAAGGCGGGCCTGAAAGACAAGACCGGCAAGGCGCTGGAAGACTGGGTCAAAGTGGTCAAGGCGAGCGGCCTGGAGAAGCATGGCGAGCAAGTGAAAATGCTCAAGACCGACCATGGCCTGGGGCATGGTCACGCCAATTTCATCTGCCAGGCTGCGAAAGGTCGGCTCGACGCAGATCCAGACGACATGCTGGAGGCGCAGTACAAGGGCAAGGACGCAATACGCCCGATACATGATGCACTGGTGAAATATGCCGCCTCGCTCGGCAAGGACGTGGAGATCGGTAACAAGAAGACCAGCGTCGCGCTGCGCCGGACGAAGAATTTCGCGGTGATTGTTCCAGCGACCAAGACGCGGATTGATCTGGGCCTAAATCTGAAAGGCATGCCCGGCAATGACCGGCTGGTGCCGGAAAAGCCGGGATCAATGTGTACACACAAGGTGCGACTCGAATCAGCGGCTGATTTGGACGCTGAACTGAAAGCCTGGCTGAAGGCGGCCTATGAGCGCGCCTAGCGCGCAGGCGACTTGTTGAACGCGATGGTGACCTGGCCAATTTCGATGCCATAGCGTGTGACGTAGGCCCGGTTGATAAGGACATTGTCGTCCATCAAGTACATCCAGTCGTCAAAGCCGACATTCCAGGTCGAGTCGCCAACCTTGAGGTCGACCTTGTATTTCCAGTTGAACGCGTTGCCTGCAACCTGCCCCTGGGCCATGCCCGGCACATCACCCGCCGTGCCGCGATAGGCACCGCCGCCCAGCACGTCGATCTCCCATACGCGCGTATCGCGCTCACCATCATCATACTTGAACTTTTCCGTCAGGGTCAGCCGGTCGCCATCAAGCGTTCCGGTAATATCGACCTTGAACTGGCGGCGCACCTTGCCGAAGCGGTCTTCGAACACGCCATAGGCGGCGGTTTCGCCAAGAAAATAGTCTTCGAGAACGAGCTGTCGGGGGCTGTCGGCGAACTGGTTGACTTGCTGGCTGACGCAGGCGGTTGTCACCGACGAGGCCAGCAGCAGGACGGGCGCAAGGGCTTTTGAAATGTGCATTCCGTACCTTTCAGGCTGCAGGAGCATGTCTCCTGCCCCCCTCTACGCAGGCGCGTCGGCATCGGATGAAAAATATCGCTGCCCGGACGCAGCACGAGAACAATGCATCCGGGCAGGGATTATCTGGTGTGTAGCCTAGTAGAGGACTGCGAGGGACTTCGCGTCATAGTCTTTCAACTCATCGCTGCGGCCTTCGCGAACCTTGGTGGCCCAGTCGGGATCCTGAAGCAGTGCGCGGCCAACGGCGACCATGTCGAACTCGCCCTTGTCGAGGCGCTCTTCAAGATCATCCAGCCGACGGACGGTTGCGCCTTCACCGCGGAAGGCTTTTTCGAAATCACCGGTCAAACCAACAGACCCGACCGTGATGCTTGGCAGGCCGGTGAGTTTTTTCGCCCAAGCGGCCGTGTTGAGACCATTCTCGCCGTCCACATCCGGGAATTCCGGTTCCCAATAGCGGCGTTGTGAGGCGTGAAGCACGTCGACACCTGCATCGACAAACACTTTGAGGAAGGCTTCGAACTCTGCCGGGGTTTGCGCGAGTCGGGCGGTGTAATCCTGCTGCTTCCATTGTGAAAAGCGCAGGATGATGGCGGTGTCCGGGCCGACCTGTTTGCGGGTTTCGCGGATGATGTCGCCGGCGAATGTGGCGCGCTCCGGCAAGCTGCCGCCAAAACGGTCGTCACGCTTGTTCATCACGTCCCAGAAAAATTCGTCGATCAGGTAACCGTGAGCACCGTGAATCTCGATCGCGTCAAAGCCCAGACGAACCGCTTCACCGGCGGCATTGGCATAGGCCATGACCATATCGTCGACTTCGGCGCTCGAGGGCGGATCAAACACCTGCTTGCCCGAATGCGTCACACCTGACGGGCTGTCGGTGGGGGCGTCCGGATTGGGGCCGGTGCCCGGCTTGCGCATCATGCCCTGGTGCCAGAGTTGCGGCGCAATCAGGCCCTTTTCAGCGTGGACCTTCTCGACAACGCGCTTCCAGCCAGCGAGCGAATCGGGCTGGTAGAAGTTTGGTACGTTGGGGTCATTCGACGATCCACCGCGCTTGACGGTGGTGCCTTCTGTAACAATCAGACCAACATCGGCTGCAGCGCGGCGGGCATAGTAATCAGCCACATCTTCGCCCGGCACGCCGCCCGGCGATTTGGAGCGGGTCATCGGGGCCATGACGATCCGGTTGGGGATATTCATGGATTTGATCTTGATCGGCGAAAAAAGCGGGCTGGTCATTCGTGTGGGCTCCATTCAAACAGGGTCAGAAGTGGCGACGCCACCTGCCCGCGTCAACCATTGACGCTAGGGCGGGCACAGGGCACCGGTTCATGACGGGTTCAGCGCACTTCACCAGAGTGAAGGGCGACCATATCTAAAACGGGGACAGTTCCATGCGATTTTTCTTCTTCCTGGCCGCGACGGCCCTGCTCGCGGCCTGCCAGACGCCCGGCTATGACTACGAAGCCCGTATCGCGCCCAACTTCCCTCAAGCAGCTGATTACCGCGCGCCAGAGGTTGGTCGCTTTCGTGGCCCCGCCGGAGAGGTTGCAGAAGGCGAACTGGAGGCAATGATCGCCGAAATCCGCCTTGACGGGATGCCCTGGTTCATGGCGACACAGGGCCAACCAGACAGCGTGTATGAGGGCCGGGTGGATATCGATGCCTGGGATGAGGAAGTCCGGTACGAACGCGAGCGCCGCTGCGTGAGACATAAGGGTGTGTTCGACTGTAAAAGGCACGCCATGGTGGAAACCGAATGCACCACCGAGTCGGTGATTGTGAACGTGACCACAACACTGGTTGATCTTGGCACCAATCGTTCTGTTTTTTCCGCCACACAGCCGGGCGGATCTTCGCGGGAGACCTGCATCGACGTCGCCGAATATCCAGATGAAGGCCAGTCTGAAGGCGTTTACCGCGATCCGCGCCAGTCGAATTACAATCCGTATAACGCGCCGATCGGCATGGTGCAGGACGCCGTGGTCGAGGCCGTGCGCCGTTTCCGCTATGACATCGCGCCCTATAACAAGACCGTTCGCGCCGAGATCATGACTGAAGGACTGATCCCGGAAGAACAGAACGATACGCGGTTCACGCTTGCGGTTGACGCCACAAAGAGCGGCAGCTTCCTGGGCGCCTGCGCGCAATGGGATGAACTGGCCCGCGCGTATCCGCGCGCACCAGCCGTGCTGCACAATCAGGGCGCCTGTGCCGAAGCGCGGGGTGACATGGAAACCGCCCAGCTGCGCTATGCGCGCGCCGCCGAATTGGCGAGCGGTATCCCGCTGTTGAAGGACAAGAAAGCGCAGCCGATTTTCGACGCGCTGGAGCGCGTGTCAGGCCGTCGCTATGATGAAATGCTGCTAGACGGCAGCCTGCCGAAATCCGGCAGCTGAGCCCTAGCCGCCAAACATTGTGGCCAGGGTGACGCCGGTTTCGCTGGCTTCAGCGGCGATGCCCCAGGCAATGCCGCCCGAAAACGCGATTGTGCAAACGACGAACTTGATCAGGACATTTTTCATCTGACGGCTTCTCCCGGTTTGGAACACTCTGAAGCGACAGAGTGCAAGCCGGGGGCCGCGTGAAAAGGTTCTGTTAACCCTGTTCGCCTGTATCCTTGTCCAGACGGTGACCATCGGTGAGCTTGGCCAGTTTGTCGGCGCGGGCTTCTTCCAATGTTCGTTCCGCCTTGGTGCGACCAAACCGGGCACGGTTCTCTTCCGCCGTCTGCGCCTTGGCGGTGCGGGCCTTGGCCTTACGGGCCTTGTTGAAATTGATCGGGGTGTTCATGGGGCCAAGACTACTCAGCCGAAGTCGGTCAGTCGAGCATCGAGTTTCGCCTTCACGCCCGACCATTCACGCGCGAGGATCGAAAACACGACAGTGGACCGCACGATACCATTAGGCAGGATGCGATTGTCGCGCAGGATGCCTTCCTGTGACGCGCCCAGCTTGAGAACCGCTGCCTGAGAGCGCCGATTACGCTGGTCGACATTGAAGTTGATGCGGATGGCACCCTGTTCGAAGGCATGCCCGAGCAACAGGCGCTTGCATGCCGGATTGGTCGCGCCACCCTGATATTCGGGCCCGTAAATCGTCATGCCGATCTCGGCATTGCGGGATGCGACATCGGGGCTGAGATAGGATGTCATGCCGATGAATTCGCCGCCGGGCGAGTGGACCGCGAATGGCAGCAGGGTGCCTGCCGCCATCCGTTGCGCCATATTCTCGATCCACGCACCGATCCAGTCGTGTGTCGGGAAGTAATAGGGCCAGGTTGCCAAAGCCTCGCCTGACCGCTCGGCCATTTCCCTCAGTGGACCGGCATGTGCGGTCACATCAAAAGGTTCAAGCCGGACGTGTTCGTCCGCCATCGTGACGGGCGTCAGGTTCATTCCTTGTGATTGTCGCGCCATTGTTCCATCGCCAGCGAGATCGCGAAGGTTTCACGGTATTTCGGACTGGAGGCCGGGCGCGGCGCGCGTGCGGACGTCATCGCCATGATTTCGGCCAGCTTGTTGTGGGCAGCGCCCGACTGGCCTGCACCGATATAGGCGTGCAATTCGACGAGCGCGCTCGACAGCGGGTCATGGGCGCGGATCACGAAATAGGGTTCATCTTCGGCCAGCTTGCCGATGACATCGAATTCGGACGGGTTGGCCTTGGAGCCGACGGGTGGTTTGGCCATGGGTATCTGCCTTTCTGGGCGGAAGTGATTCTCTTTCCGGACAATAGAGTGTCGCGGGCGGGCAGTCAGCCTTTTCGGCAGATATGAGTTATGTTTGGCAAGTCCTCTCGCCGGAAGCCCATGGCTTCCCAAAAAGGTGCGGCGAACGGCGTCGCGCGCGCATTGCAGGTCAGCAGCGCGGCCTGGGCGAAACCGTGCGTCATTGCCGACTCGGCCAGTTCGCGCCCTGCGCCCATGCCGCGCGCTTGGGGCAGCACATAAAAGCGCCGCATGCGCATGGCTGGCTCTGGCAGTCCCGCCTCGTGGGTCACGCCCCCGACACCGATGAGCTGTTCGCCGTCAAATGCCCCGAACAGCGCCTCGCCATCATCAGCAAAGCGCTGCTCGCCCGATCGCCAACTGTGCGCGAGCAATTGCATGTTGCGCACGCCTTCCGACGTCGCGGCTACGAGCAATGCATCGAAACCGGGCGGCAGGTCCCTGTCTATGCGGGCGATCTTCATGACGCGATCCGGACGCATGAGGCGTCCTCTAGCTGGACGCGACGATGCCGCCGTCGCACGGCACGGTATGACCGGTAATGAAGGAGCCCGCCTTGGACGACAGGAAGATGGCGAGGCCCGCAATGTCGCTTGGCGCGCCGACACGACCGGATGGGTTGCGGCTGGCAACAGCCCCCCAATCGACGCCTTCTGTCTCGCCTTTGAAGCCGACACCGGTCGACAGCATCCATGTCGGGAACGGCCCCGGCGCGATGCCGTTGACGAGGATGTGCTCGCCCGCCAGATGCGCGCCCATGAAGCGCGTCAGATGGATCACGGCGGCCTTCGACGTGCCATACGCAAAACCGCTCATCGGGCTAGTGTGCATGCCGTCAATCGAGGCGATGTTGATGACGCGAGCAGGCTCGTCCGCGCTGGCGGATTTGCGCAGCAGCGGCATCAGTTTCTGGGTGAGGAAGAAGATGCCCTTGACGTTGACATCCATCACCTTGTCCCAGCCAGCTTCCGGGAAGTCTTCCAATGTCGCGCCCCATGCGACGCCCGCATTGTTGATCAGCACGTCGATCTTGTCTTCGCGCTTGGCGATCTCGTCGGCGAGATGATTGATGCCGAGCAGCGTGCCCACGTCAGACGGAATGGCATAGATCTCTCCGCCATACTGGCCCTTCAGCCGCTCGACCGTCTCTTCACAGGCCTGCGCCTTGCGCGACGAAATGATGACCTTGGCGCCGTTCGACAGGAAGCCGGCGGCGATCATCTCGCCAATACCGCGCGACCCGCCGGTGATAACAACCGTCTTGCCAGCCACCGAAAACAAATTGCTGAAATCCATGCTCACGTACTATTTCCTCCTGCTATGTCGGTGCCCCTAGTGCGGTAGCAGGCTGACAACAGCAAGAAAAATCAGTCTAGAACACCTTATAGACCGAATCGTTCGGATAAGGCGCACCAATCGGTGTCTTGGTCCCGAAGCGTTCGGCCTCAGTGCCGGGCGGCAGGGCCATGTTCTCGACCCAGTCGAAAACGACAACCCGGTTCAGGATGCGCCACTCGCCCTCACGCTGGACGAACCAGTCGAGATACCGCCCCTTCATGTCGACCTGCTCCATCTCGCCACTTTGCGTGGGCTGCCGCTGAAGGGCCGTGAAATAGCTTTCGACGGCAGCGCCGTCTTCGCGAAATTCGATCAGGATATTATGGATCTGATGGATGCCGCGTTCGATATGCGGCAGCACCTTCATGGCCCAGTCCACAAAGCCGCTCGCGCTGCCCTGATACGGGCCGTGATGATCCGTGCCATCAGGCCAGTAGGCAGAACGCAGCATCGCCTCATCGGCGCGGTCTATGCCCCGGCAATAGCGAAACAAGCAATCGCGTATCGCTTCACGCGCCATGAGTTCTTCGACTTGGCGCGCCAGACTCTCGGTGTCGGCCATGGTGCTGTCCTTGATCTGAAATCAGCCTGGCGAGATCATCTTCGCCGGAACGACGATTGCGTCGAAATCCTCTTCCGAAATGCCCAGAGCGAGCGCTTCGATCTTAAGCGTCGTGCCATTCTTGTGAGCGTTCTTCGCCACTTTCGCGGCGAGATCGTAGCCGTATTTTTCCTTCAGCGGTGTCACCAGCATGAGGGAATTGTCGAGGCCGCGCTTGATATTGTCGAGGCGCGGTTCGATGCCGACAACGCAATTGTCGGTGAAGCTAATGGCGGCATCGGCCAGCAGCCGCGTCGACTGGAGGAAATTATAGGCCATCATCGGGTTGAACACGTTGAGCTCGAAATGGCCTTGCGACCCGGCGAAGCCGATGGCGGCATTGTTGCCGTGGATGTGCGCGCAGACCTGCGTCAGCGCCTCGCACTGGGTCGGGTTGACCTTGCCGGGCATGATGGATGAGCCGGGCTCGTTCTCCGGCAAAGCCAGTTCGCCGAGACCAGAGCGCGGGCCCGAACCGAGGAAACGGATATCATTGGCAATCTTGAAGCAGGACATGGCAACGGTGTTGATGGCGCCATGTGTAAAGACCATTGCATCATGCGCGGCCAGCGCCTCGAACTTGTTGGGCGCTGAGGTAAACTTGAGGCCGGTGATCCTGGCGATCTTTTCGGCAACCGCATCGGCAAATCCAACCGGCGAGGCGAGACCTGTGCCCACCGCCGTGCCGCCCTGCGCCAGTTGCATCAGCATGGGCAGCGTGGATTCAATGCGCGCAATGCCATTCTCGACCTGCTGGGCATAGCCCGAAAATTCCTGCCCGAGCGTGACAGGCGTCGCGTCCTGCGTGTGGGTGCGGCCGATCTTGATGATCTCGGCCCAGGCCTTGGCCTTGGCATCGAGCGCGGCATGCAGGTGCTTCAGCGCCGGGACGAGGCGATGGCTGACTTCCTCGGCGCAAGCGATGTGCATAGCCGTCGGGAACGTGTCGTTCGACGACTGGGACATGTTCACATGGTCGTTCGGGTGGACCGGCTTTTTCGAGCCCATCTCACCGCCGAGAATTTCAATCGCGCGGTTCGAGATGACCTCATTGGCGTTCATGTTCGACTGCGTGCCTGAGCCGGTCTGCCAGACGACGAGCGGGAAATGGTCGTTCAGCTTGCCTTCGATCACTTCGTCGGCGGCCTGGATGATGACCTTGCCGAGATCGGCGTCCATCTTGCCCAGCGCCATATTGGCTTCGGCGGCGGCCTTCTTGACGATGCCGAGCGCGCGAATGATCGGCTCCGGCTGTTTCTCCCAACCGATCTTGAAATTGCCGAGGCTGCGTTCGGCCTGCGCGCCCCAATAGCGGTCGGAGGCGACCTCAACAGGGCCCATTGTGTCGGATTCAGTGCGGGTGGGGGTGTTGGCCATCTGTGCGGGCTCCCTGGAATTTCGCTGGATTGTTGCTGGGCGCGGTTTAGCATGCGCTCAGAACGGGGCAAGGTGGCCAGACGCATGAGTGAACGTCTCGAGATTCACAGGAAGCGATACAGTGAAGGCATTGTGCTGTTCCTGCTCGGCCTGGCCATGGCAGTGGGCATTGTCGTGCTGGTCCGCGTCCCGGCAAGCGGGTTCGGCAGCCTGATCTCTGGCGTACAAGACGCCGGGGACGCGTCTCTCGTCGGCGGCTTGCTGAAGACTCTTCTCGCGATGTCGCTGATCGGATTGCTCCTGCTGGCCTATTGGAGTCTGAAAAGCATGCTGTCGGCCATCCCGGAAATGGTGATCGATACGCGCGGCATCCTGCTGCGTGTCGGCGGGAAGGAACGCATGCTGGCCTGGACGGATATTGTCGGCCTGCGCATCGATACGACACGGGGCCGCCGCTCGCTTCATGTCATCCCTGCCCCCGAAATGATCCACGGCAAGGGCAAGGACATGCCGCAAGGCCAAATGGAAATCACGATCACCAAGGGCACGATCAATGCCAGCTTTCAGCATGTGGTCGATGTCACCAAACGCGTGGCGCCGTCCCATCTCGCCGCGCAACTCTGATCGCCTTGCCGGAAATGACTGGCAATGCGGCGGGCGCCGGATAACATGCGCGCCATGATTGATACGCTGTCCAACCCGACCGTCCTGTTCGCCCTCGCGCTCGCCTTTTTTCTAGGCTTCATGTTTCGGGGCAGCGGCCGCAGCTCACTTTCGCCTACGCCGATGAGCAAGGAAGAAGTAGCCGCAGCGGTGGAGCGTGTCACCGTTTCACGCTGGATGGAGATCGATGCCGAGATTGACGCCAAACGCAAACTGGCCGCGATCAAGTTGCTGCGCCAATCCACCGGGCTCGGCCTGAAAGATTCCAAGGAAGCGGTCGAGGCCCGCATGGCATCACGCGGGATGACCCGGCATTGATCGACGACTGGGTAAAGTCAGGCAAGGTGCGCGCGCGCATCACCGAAATGGGCACCTTAGAAGTGCGCTGTACCGGCCTGACGACGCAAACGAAATATTACAAGGGCCTGCTGAAGGAATTCTTCCGCAAGGAGTTCCCGCCCCTCCGGCCCGGCTATGGCGACTACAGCGTCCACATTGTGATGGAATACACTGGCGAGGCGCCGTGGATGGATCTCGACAATCTCGCCAAGGCCCTGCTCGACAGCCTGACGGGCAATGTGTTTGAGGATGACCACCAGGTCGCGCGCCTTCTGGTCGAACGGCGCGTCGGCGAACGCGAAGGCATCTGGCTCAGCGCCGAGGCGATGGAATAACCCGGTTCAGACGTCGACCATGAGCCGCTCAAGCCCGCGGAAAAACGGCAGCGCTCGCCATACCAGATCCCGATTTGCGAGGCGCATGTCCGGATAGCGCGCGAAAAGCTTCTCAAAGACGCGGCGAGCCTCCATGCGGGCGAGCGGCGCGCCGATGCAGATGTGCGGGCCACCGCCGAAGGCAACATGGCTGGCGCGCTTCTGCGTGATGTCGAAGCGATCCGAATTCTCAAACATGGTCTCGTCGCGATTGGCCGAGGCGAGTGAGCAGAAAACGACCTGATGCGCTTTCATCGGGCAGCCAGCGACCTGCCGGTCTTCCGCGAGAATGCGCGAGGTTGCCGAGACCGGCGCCTCGTAGCGCAGCACTTCCTCGACCGCCTGCCCGGACAAGGCAGGATTGGCTTTCAGGGCGGCGCGTTGTTCGGGATGTGTCAGGAAGAGCCAGACACCATTGCCGATCAGGTCTGTCGTGGTCAGGTTGCCACCCACCAGGAGCGCGCCGAGATTGATGCGGATTTCATCATCCGACAGCGGAGCGCCGCCGCTGGCCTGTAACTGGACCATGTCGGTGATCAGGTCATCGCCGGGTACTTTGCGGCGCGCTTCCATTAATTCGGAGAAATAGCCATCAAGCGCCATACTGCCCTGCTCCATGCGGGCGGTCTCTTCCAGCGTACGGACCGGGTTCAGGCTGAGGATGACGTCTTCGGACCATTGGCGGAAATCGGGCAGGCGGTCTTCATCCACGCCGAGAATACGGGCAATGACGAGGATGGGAATCGGCACCGCGATTTCGGCCATCAGGTCAAAGGGGCCGGAAGCGGGCGCGGCGTCGATCGTATCGTCGATGATGGCTTCGATCTGGGGCTTCATCTTCTGGATACGCGTGTAGAAGGCTTTTGCCAGCGGCGGGCGGACGCGGGCATGATCCGGGTCATCGAGGAAGAGGATGGAGGTGCGGCGCGGGTTTTCATCTTCCTGGACCAGCTGGCGTGAGATGGACCCCTCTTCGGCATTCAGCGGGTGCCGGACGAAGCTGCGATCATTTACGGTTTCGCGG
>TARA_R110002124_G_scaffold114535_19_pt1 | contig 15299 bp, 13 predicted proteins | sample TARA_R110002124 | Tara Oceans TARA_R110002124 (sample SAMEA4397445) | marine metagenome | biome: Polar Biome; feature: [SRF] surface water layer (ENVO:00010504); material: water (ENVO:00002006), including particulate matter (ENVO:01000060) such as... | depth 5 m | reverse complement strand
CCCCGCCCGAACCGGCCGGCGTGATTTCGTAGAGCGCCGTCACCGTCGTGCCCGCCCCCACATCGCCGGCATCGACCGCGTCATTGCTGAAGTCCTCGCGGTTGAGCATGCGCGTTTCATAGCCGATCAACCGGTATTCGCTGACCAGCGCCGGGTTGAACTCGATCTGGATCTTGACGTCCTTGGCGATCATGTCGAGCGTGCCGCCCATTTCCTCCACCAGCACTTTGCGGGCCTCGGCGAAATTGGCGATGTAGCTGGCATTGCCATTGCCGTTCTGGGCCAGCGCCTGCATCGTGGCATCGTCCAGATTGCCGCGCCCGAAGCCCAGCACCGACAGCGTTATGCCACCCTCGCGCCTGGCCCTGATGAAGTCCTCGAGCAGCGCGGGGTCATCGATGCCGATGTTGAAATCGCCATCCGTGGCCAGGATCACCCGATTGGTGCCGCCCGCGACTTTGGCCTGTTCGGCAAGCTGATAGGCCAGGGTAATGCCTTCGGCGCCCGCCGTCCCGCCCCCGGCAGCCAGCTGATCGAGCGCGGTCAGGATGCGCGCCTTGTGGTTGGCCGCGGTGGGTTCGAGCACCACCCCGGCCGATCCCGCATAGGCCACGATCGATACCGTGTCATTGTCCGATAGCTGGTCGATCAGCAGGCCGAAGGCGCGCTTGAGCAGCGGCAGCTTGTCCGGCTCATCCATCGAGCCGGAGGTGTCGATAAGGAACACCAGATTGCTCGGCCGGTCGGCACCGGCCGGCGGCACATAGCCCTTGATGCCGATCTGCAGCAGCTGCGTATCGGCGTTCCATGGCGTGGGGAACACCGCCATGGTCGGCTTGAACGGCACGGCGGCGCTTTCTGCGGCGGGGTAGTCATAGGGGAAGTAGTTGACCATCTCCTCGATGCGCACCGCGTCGGCCGGCGGCAGGTAGCCGTCCTCGAGCGCCCGCCTGACATAGACATAGCTGGCCGTGTCCACGTCGATCGAGAATGTCGAAACCGGCGCCTCGGCCGTCACCTTGAGGCGCTGTTCCTCAAAGTGCGAAAAACTGTCGCCCGCCATCTCTGCGGCAGGCGCTGTGGCCAGCGATCCCCCCAGCAGGTCCGGTGCGGCCACCTTGGTGCTGTTGGCCATGCTGCCGGCCCGGGCGCGCCCGGCCGAACTGCCGGCCGTATCTGAAAGCGGGGCCGGCGTGATGGGCAGCAGCTGGGGCGCCAGCAAGGGCGCCTGCTCGGGCTGGGATTGCGGCAGCGGCCTTGCCGCGGCCTCCGATTGTGCCACCGCCGCCTCTGCCGCGCCGGTGGCAGGCGCCGCCGACACAGGATCGGCCTGTTCCGCCGCGCGCTCGGCCGGCGTCATCGAGGTGGAGGAATACAGCTGGTAGCCGAGCGGCAGTACCAGCAGGGCGATGGCGGCGGTGCCGATGGGGAGACGCAGGTCCATGATCGAAATCCCTTTCAAGGAAGTGATGATGGTCCTCAGACGCGCGCCCCAGCCCGATCCTTTGGCCGGCGTGGCCGATTTTTGCTGCTGCGCGGCAAACGCCGCCTGGCTGGCGTCGATCGCGCGCTGCCGTGCCGCGGCGCTGGGCGGTGGCGGCTCGGCGCCACGCAGCCGGGCAAGGATATCCTGGTTCTTGTCGTCACTCATAGCAGCCCCCTCAGGGTCTTGCGGGCCTGATGGACATGGAAGGACACGGTTGCCTCCCTGATGCCCATGATCTCTGCCGCCGCCGCGTGGCTCAATTCTTCGGCATATACCAGCAGCACGGCGTCGCGCTGCTGCTCGGGCAGGCCCCGCACGGCAGCCCAGAGCTGGCGGCCCGCCATGGCGTCCTCCTGTTCGGCAGGCTGCTGGTCCGGCACCAGTTCAGCATAGGCATCGGCATGCCGTCCCCGGCGCTTGCCGGCCCGCTGCATGTCGCGCACCATGTTCAGCGTGATGCGATAGACCCAGCTGGAAAAGGCCGACCGCCCGTCGAACTGCGCAATCACGCCGGCCAGCCTGACGCAGACATCCTGGGCCACGTCCTCGGCATCGCTGCGATTGCCGCACCATCGCCACGCCGTCCGGTAGATCCGGTCGTAATGGTCGGCAATCAGGGCGCCGAAGGCCTCCGCATCGCCATTCTGCGCCCGCACGATCAGCGCCCGCGTGATCGCCTCGCGGTCCGCCATCGGCACTGCGGCAGTCAGTCCCATCACGATGCCATGCACTCGCCAAGCCTTACCTGTAAGCCTATTGTAGTGCTAAGACGCCGCTGCGTGAGCCATCCTTTGGCTCATGCGCGATTATTTTGTGCAGGAGCGCGACCATGCCGGAAGAAAAGCTCAGCCCCTTTGCCCTGACCAAGGGGCGCATCGTCTTGCTGGTGCTGGGCGCCGTACTGGTGCTGATCGCCATCTCCACGGCCATGGGCGGCATGAGCTCCTATCAGCAGCTCAAGGAAGCCTCCGTCGCCGCCCAGGCCGGCGCCACCGAGACGCCAGCCCGATAGTCCGGTCTATGCCGCGGCAAATACCTGCGGCACCGCCTCGGCGATGAAGCCGCCACCCCAGACTTCGGACGTGGCGCTGTCATCGGCGTAGAACACGCAGGCCTGTCCCGGCGACACCCCGTATTCGCCGCTCACCAGCGTCACGAACACCTCGCCATCCCGGCTCTGCACCACTGCCGACTGCGGCCCGGTGGTCGACCTGATCTTGACCTCGACCGGGGCGCCATTGCCGGCGCTGAGCTCGGCCAGCGGCGTGCCGCCCAGCCAGTTCACGTCGCGCAACCGCACGGTATGGGTCTTGAGCGCCTCGCGCGGCCCCACGATGACGCGCCGCGTCTTGTGCTCGAGCTTGATCACATAGAGCGGCTCAGCCGCGGCAATGCCGAGCCCCTTGCGCTGGCCGATCGTGTAGTTGACGATGCCCGCATGGCTGCCCAGCACCCGGCCATCCAGATGCACGATCTCCCCTTCGGCCACCGCTTCGGGATGCATCCTGCGGATGATATCGGCATATTTGCCCTGCGGCACGAAGCAGATGTCCTGGCTGTCGTGCTTTTCGGCGATTTCCAGCCCCATCTCGCGCGCCAGTTCGCGCACTTCCGCCTTGCTCATGCAGCCCAGCGGAAAGCGCAGGTAATCGAGCTGCTCCTGCGTCGTGGCAAACAGGAAATAGGTCTGGTCGCGCTCGCCATCGACGGGGCGGAACAGCTGGCGCCGTCCATCCTCGCCCAGCCGGGATTGTACATAGTGGCCCGTTGCCAGCAGGTCGGCGCCCAGATCCTTGGCCACCGTCATCAGGTCGACGAACTTGACCGACTGGTTGCAGGCAATGCACGGCACCGGTGTCTCACCCTGCTGATAGGCATTGGCAAACGGGGCGATCACGCTCTGCTTGAAGCGCTCTTCATAATCGAGCACGTAATGGGGAATGCCCAGGGTGGCGGCAACCCGGCGCGCATCATGGATGTCCTGCCCGGCGCAGCAGGCGCCCTTGCGGTGGGTGGCTTCGCCATGGTCGTAAAGCTGCAGCGTCACGCCGACAACGTCATAGCCCTGCCGGGCCAGCAGGCCCGCCACGACCGAGGAATCCACGCCACCCGACATCGCGACGACAACGCGCGTGTCCTGGGGGCGCTTGGCAATATCAAGCGAGTTCATGTTTGTCCTGCATCCGGTTGGGTTCAAGGGCCAGCGGACCAATTTTGGTGATCGCTAGATACAGCGTTCCCCCCGCGCCCGCAACATTTGCCCGGCAACAATTGCCCCACCGCCGTATTTGGCCTGGCCCACCCGCCGCCGGCGCCGCCGCTAAACTGCTGACATCGGGCAAAATTCTGGCACAATCGCGACTTGGCAAGGCGCTTGCATTGAACCGGTTGGATTAGTCTCATTTTTGCGAGCCCTCATCGTGGCATCTCATCTGACCATAACCGCCAAGCCCGCCATGGGCGCGTCGACCACCAAGGGCTTTAACGCCCAGGCCGGGTCCGATGCCGATAGTGGCGCGCCTGGAACGTTTGCGGCCATGCTGGGGGAGAGCCAGCCGGCCTCGGACGTCAAGGACCCGGCCAGGTCCAAGCTCGAAATGGCTCTCGACAAGCTGGCAGCGCTGGCCCTTGGCACCGGCGAGGGCGATCAGCCCGCCCCCGAGGCGGAGGATCCCGAAGCAGTGGCGGCTGTCATCGATGCCGCCCAGCCCATCAGGACGACCGAGGAAGCCAAGGCCATGCTGACCGATCTGGTCAAGGGTCTGGCCACCCTCAAGCAGGCGCTCGACGCCGGCGAACCCGTCGATCCCGAGACGCTTGAGCGCGTCAACAAGGCGCTTGAGGGTCTGGCGGCCACGTTCAACATTGATCTGTCCGCCCAGCCCTCCCTCAAGGATCTGACCGCACTGGTCACGGCGGCAACGCCCGCACAGGACGATGGCACGGCCCAGCTGACCGCCGCCCTGGCGCCGCTGGCCCAGTCCCTGCTGGCGGGCGAAGCCGGTCCCTCGGCCAGCGCCGAGCTGTCGGCGGCCGTCAAGGCGGTTGGCGAGAAGCTGGTTACCCTGCTGCAATCGCTCAACAGCGACGAGGTCAGCCCCGACCAGAAGGCCGCCCTGGGCCTCAAGCTCGAAACCGGCTTTGAGGGCGATCTCAAGGACGCCATTGCCAGGCTCGTGGCGCCCACGCCCAAGCTCGATACCGGTGCCAACGCGCCGGTCCTGGCCACCGCCACCCTCAAATTGACCGAGCCATCCCTGACCGGCAAGGCCGATCCGACTGCGGCTGCCGCGGCCACGCCCGCCCCTGCTGTCAGCACGGACAGTGCCAAACCCGCTGCGGCGACGTCTGACAGCGACAGCGGCGATGCCGGCAAGAACAGCAGTGCCGGCGATACGCCGGTCAAGCTCGCCCCGGTCAGCGGCACCCCTGACAAGGCCGATGACAAGCCGGCCGACAACGCCAAGCGCGACGACAAGCCCATCGTGGCCGCGCCGACCGCTGCCAGCGACACCCGCACGGACGCCCAGGCCGCGACCGCAGCCCCCCAGGTTGCCCGCGTCGACGCGGTTGCGCCCCGCGTCATTCAGGCCGGCTACCAGACCAGCCAGCAGCAGCTCAACCTGCCCCAGCTCGCCTTCGAGCTGGTGCGCCAGGTCAATGAGGGCAATACAAGGTTCCAGATGCGTCTGGACCCGCCCGAACTGGGGCGCATCGACGTCAAGCTCGACATCGACAAGTCCGGGCAGATCAACGCCCGGCTGGTGGTGGAGAAATCCGAGACGCTGGACCTGATGCAGCGCGACCAGCGCGCCCTGGAACGGGCCCTGCAGCAGGCCGGGCTCGACGCGGGCAAGACCAATCTCGAATTCTCGCTCAAGCAGAACCCTTTCGGCGGCGGCCAGCAGCAGGCCCGTGACGATCAGGGCCAGCAGTTCCGCCTTGATGGGCCGGCCATTGCCGAGATCGAGGAAGCCCCACCCATCATCAATCTCTACCGCGGCAGCCTCACGGCCAGCGGCGTTAACATCATCGCGTAAGGAGTAGGTGTCATGGCAGTCAACGGCGTATCAGGATCGAGCAATTCCAGTCAGAGCGCGACGGCGCGGGCCGGCATTGCTGACAATTTCGACACCTTTTTGAGCATTCTGACCACCCAGCTCAAGAACCAGAACCCGCTCGATCCGCTCGATACAAACCAGTTCACCCAGCAATTGGTGCAGTTCTCCGGCGTCGAGCAGCAGCTCAAGACCAATGAGTTCCTCGAAACCCTGATGCTGGCCGGTCAGAACACCGCCAAATCCGATGCGGTGTCCTATATCGGCAAGGAAGTGACATCCTCGGGCAAGACCGGCGAGCTGACCGATAGCGACGCCGTGTTCTGGGCCTATAGCGCCGATGCCAACGCCACCCATGCCACCGTCACCATCAAGGATTCCAAGGGCCAGGTGGTGTTCAACCAGACCGGCCCGATCGCGGCTGGTCCGGGCACCTTCCGCTGGGACGGGGTAGGCACTGACGGCAATGCCAAGCCGAATGGCATCTACACCATCGATATCGCCGGCAACGACGCCAATGGCCGGGCCGTCAAGATCAGCACGGCCTCCATCGGCATCGTCACCGCCGTCGACTTCACCGGCAACATCCCGATTCTGAGCGTTGGCAGCCGCAAGGTCGCCATTACCGACGTGACGGACGTGCGCATTCCCGACGTTACCGCCCCGCCCAAGACACCCGACACTACCGATCCCGAAGACCCGGCGGATCCGGACGAAACCTCAGTCTGAAGCCAGTACTCCCGCACCGCCACCAGCACCCTCAGCCCAGTATCTGAGGGTGTTTTTCTGTCTGGCGGGCAGTCAATCGGGAACCGCGGCAACACCTTGAATTTTCAGACTGTCTTTAACCTGTTGTAAGGTTTGCCTTAGTCGAATTTTAAGCCCGTTGTCCTAGTCTACTCAATATATGGTCAGGTTTGAGTAGAGAGTAAAATGACCGTACAGATGCGACCTCGCGTTAAGTACGTTATCGGACCGGACGGAAGTCCGCTCACGATTGCAGATCTTCCCCCCGCCAATACGCGGAGGTGGGTCATTCGCCGTAAAGCCGAAGTCGTCGCTGCTGTGCGCGGCGGTTTGCTCAGCCTCGAAGAGGCCTGCGACCGTTACACGCTCAGCGTCGATGAATTCTTGAATTGGCAAGCGGCAATCGACAAGCATGGTCTTGCTGGATTGCGGACCACCTGGATCCAGCACTACCGCGAAGGCTGAGCCGAAAGGCTGCCAGCCGGTAAAGTCAAAGCCCGCCCGGGTCACCGGGCGGGCTTTGTTGTCATGGGGTCTGGGGCGTCAGCCATGCCTTGGCCGTGGGGCGCTGCAACATGGTCTGGTAATAGGCCTCTGCCGCCGGCAGGGGCGGATGGTCGAACGGGATGGCGAACCAGCGGTGCAGCCCCAGCGTGATGGCGATGTCGGCGAGCGAAAACTGCTCTCCCACCACAAAGGCGCCGCTCCTGGCCAGATGCGCGTCGATAATGGCCATCTTGTCGGCCCATACCGCGATATTGTCGGCCAGTTTCCGGGCATCGTCGAAACCGGGCTCCTTGCGGATGATCGCCCGCAGCGGATAGCCCCAGTGACTGGCCATTTCGTTGTTCTGCCAGAGCACCCACTGCATCGCCAGCGCCTGCCCGCGCGCCGTGCCGGGCAATAGCGCGCCATTGCCGAACGCCTGATTGACATAGCCCATGATGGCAATGCTGTCCCACAGCACGAAGTCGCCATCGATCAGCACCGGCACCTGCGCATTGGGGTTGAGGGCGAGAAATTCGGGCACCTTGGGATCGCGCAGCGGCAGGCCCCAGTCCTCGCGCTCACAGGCAACGCCGACCTCCTCGAGCGCCCAGAGCGCCTTGCGCACATTGATCGATGTCAGACGACCCAGAATTTTGACCATGCTTTACAACCCTTGATTCACTTTGCCCGGCATATTTTGCCGAAAATAGCATTCTGCAACAATTCGTTAAGACTCTGTTTACCACCAGCTAGGTAATTTTTGCCCAGCGATGACCATGCGGTTTTGCATTTGCATGAGCCCAGTTTGAATCGAGTGCAGGCTTGGATAATTTCTCACAGCTGATGACCCGCATAGGGCTGCCGCGCTTGGCAGCTATGGCGACTGTCGCTGTGCTGATGCTCGGCTTTTTCGCCTTTCTGGTCATGCGGGCCCAGACGCCGAACCTGGCGCCGCTCTACACCGACCTGACGCTCGAGGACTCCTCGGCCATCATCAGTGAACTGCAGACCCTCAATACGCCCTATGAGCTGCGCGGGGAAGGCGACACCATTCTGGTCCCGCGCGACCAGATCACCACCTTGCGCATGACACTGGCCGGCTCGGGCCTGCCACAGCGTGGCCAAGTCGGCTATGAGATATTCGACCAGCAGTCGACCCTGGGCGCCACCAGCTTTGTCCAGAACATCAACAATGTCCGCGCCCTCGAAGGCGAGCTGGCCCGCACCATCACATCCCTGACCCGGATCAAGACCGCCCGCGTCCATCTGGTACTGCCCGAGCGCGAACTGTTCCGCCGTGAGCGCAAGGACCCGACGGCCTCGATCGTGCTGTCGGTTCGCGGTGAACTTTCCTCCGGCGAAATCCGCGCCATCCAGCACATGGTGGCTGCCGCCATCGAGGGCATGACGCCCACCCATGTTTCCATCGTCGACGACCAGGGCAATCTGCTGGCCTCGGGCACGGGCGATGAGGCGGGCGGCGCCCTGTCCGGGGAAGCCACCGAGCGCACATTGGGCTATGAAAACCTCATGCGCACCCGCGTTGAGGACATGCTGGCCAATGTGGTGGGTGCCGGTCGCGCCCGTGTGGAAGTCAGCGCCGATATCGACTTCAACCGCTCCACCACCACCCAGGAAACCTTCGACCCCAATTCCCAGGTCGTTCGCTCCAGCCAGCTGCGCGAATCCGAGAACGTGAGCGGCGGCGCCAATGGCCAGGTCACCGTTGCCAATGAACTGCCCGGCGCTTCGGCCAATGGTGACGCCGCCGGCACGGAAAAAGGCACCACTTCCGAGGAAGTGACCAATTACGAGATCTCCAAGACCACCCAGACCGCCGTCACCGAGCCTGGCCAGATCAAGCGCCTGTCGGTCGCCGTGGTGGTTGACGGCACCTATACCGATGATGGTGCCGGCAACATGACCTACGCACCGCGCAGCGCCGACGAAATCAACCAGATCCTGACCCTGGTCCGCTCTGCCGTGGGCTATTCCGATACCCGCGGCGACACCGTCGAAGTGGTCAACATGCAGTTCGCCGAGCGGCCGGGCCTGTCGACACCGGGCACCGATGGCACGAGCGGCCTGCTCGACTTCACCCGCGATGACCTGATGAACGGCGCCCAGATGGCCGTCACCCTGCTGATCGCCCTGGCCCTGGTCTTCTTCGTCATGCGCCCGCTGCTCAAGAAGGTGCTCACGCCTGAGACTCAGCCATTGTCACTGCCATCGGCTGCTGAAGTCGGCCACAACGGCGTGGTCGGCGCCAATGGCGAGCTGATTGCCGGCCAGACCGAAGAGGCCAAGGACAAGACCCCGGCCTGGGTCGCCAATGCCAAGTCGATGGGCGAGACCCAGCTCCAGACCCTCAAAATGGTCGGTGACCTTGTTGAAGAAAACCCCAAGCAGGCCGCACTGATCGTGCGCGACTGGCTTGGTAGTGCGGCGTAACCAGTATGGCCCTCGTATCCCAATCCGGCGAACCAACCCCCGAAGCTGGCAAGCCATCCGGCCAGCTCGTTGTCAACGACACCACCAGCACCCGCGTTCTCAAGGGCGACGAGAAGGCGGCCGCCTTGCTGCTGGCGCTGGGGCCGGACTACGGCAAGCCCATTTTCGACGAGCTCGATGACCTCGAGGTCAAGCAGCTCAGCCGCGCCATGGTGCGCCTGGGCCCCATCACCCAGGAAATGCTCGACGACCTGATGGTCGAGTTCGTCACCTCGGTTTCGTCCAACGGCTCGCTTTCGGGCAATACCGATTCCACCGAGCGCCTGCTGCTCAGCTTCCTCAGCCAGGACAAGGTCGATTCCATCATGGAAGAGATCCGTGGCCCGGCCGGCCGCAACATGTGGGAAAAGCTGTCCAACGTGCAGGCCGACGTGCTCGCCGCCTATCTCAAGAACGAATATCCCCAGACCATTGCCGTGGTGCTCTCCAAGATCGCCACCGAGCACGCCTCCCAGGTGCTGGCCGTGCTCCCCGACGAGTTGGCCATGGATGTGGTGCAGCGCATGCTCGGTCTTGATCCGGTGCAGAAGGAAATTCTCGAAAAGATCGAGGCCACGCTGCGCACCGAGTTCATGTCCACGCTCAACCACTCCAAGCGCCGCGACAGCCACGAGCAGATGGCCGAAATCTTCAACTCCTTCGATCGCCAGACCGAGGCGCGCTTCATCACCACGCTCGAGGAGAACAATCGCGACGATGCCGAACGCATCAAGGCGCTGATGTTCACCTTCGAGGACCTGGCCAAGCTCGAATCCTCGGCCATCCAGACCCTGCTGGCACGGATGGACAAGAAGGAACTGGCCATGGCGCTCAAGGGTGCCAATGACGCGACCAAGGAAATCTTCTTCGAAAACATGTCCGGCCGCACCGCCAAGCTGCTCAGGGACGACATGGAAGCCATGGGCCCGGTCCGCCTCAAGGACGTCGACGAGGCCCAGGGCCGCATGGTCTCCACCGCCAAGGATCTCGCCGCCAAGGGCGATATAGTGATCCTCAAGACCAAGTCCGACGATCAGATGGTGGCGTAGATGGCACAACCGGCCCGTTTCACCTTCGATCTGGACATGGGGCAGAAGACGCGCTCTGCGCCGTCCAAGCCAGCCATCGCGACAATGCCAGAGGATCTGGTCGCCGAGCTGGTCGCCCAGGCCCGCTCGGAAGCCTATGCCGAGGGCATGGCTGACGGCGAGCGCAACGCCACCGCCGTCGCCGCCCAGACCCTGGCATCGGCCGCCGCCACCCTGGCCACCCACACCACCGAAATGGCCGTGGCGCTCGACGAGGCGACCGCCCAGGCCCAGCGCGAGGCCATCGAGCTGGCCGCCAAGATCGGCCGCAAGCTGGCCATGCACCTGCTGGCCCGTTTCCCCACCGCCGAACTGGATTCCCTGATTGCCGAATGCATGCAGAGCCTTGGCTCGGTGCCCCATCTGGTGGTGCGCTGCCATCCCTCCATTGCCGACGGCATCCGCGACATCGCCACCGCCCACATGCAGACCTCCGGCTTTTCCGGTCGGCTGGTGGTGCTGGGCGATCCCGATCAGCGGGTGGGCGACGGCAAGCTGGAATGGGTCGATGGCGGCCTCGTGCGCGATATCGGCGCCGTCTCCAAGGACATCGACAAGAAGATTTCCGCCTACCTGGCCGCCAGGTCCGGCAAGCCCATTGCACAGGAGAGTGGCCATTGAGCGCTTCCGACAACGACGCCGACGAAGCCATCAATTTCGAAGAGATGCTGGCCAGCGTCAAAGATGAGGCGCCCGAAGCCTATGTCGAGCGCAGCGCCGCCGACCTGGAAGCCGTGTTTGACGTCCCGGTCCGCATTTCCGTGGTCCTGGGGCGCACCAAGATGCTGGTCTCCGACCTGCTCAAGCTCGATACCGGCACGGTGATCGAACTGGATCGCCAGGTCGGCGAGGCCGTCGAGATCTTCATCAATGAGCGTCTGGTGGCGCGCGGCGAGATCGTGCTGGTCGAGTCCAAGCTCGGCGTCACCATGACCGAAATCATCAAGCCCCAGTAAGGGAGGAACTCACGATGCGTTTGCTTATCATCGGGCCCCTCGAGGGCCAGCTCAGTGAAGCCACCAAGATGGCCATGAACGGCGGCGCCAAGGTCGCCCACGCGCCGTCCGTCGAGATCGCGCTGGCCGCGCTGCGCGCCGGCCGCGGCGCCGACCTGCTCCTGGTTGACGTGGTCATGGACATTGCCGGCCTGATCGCCGGGCTTGACGCCGAACGCATCGCCATCCCGGTGGTCGCCTGCGGCGTCGAAGCCAATGCCGCTGCGGCGGTCAACGCCATTCGGGCCGGTGCCAAGGAATATATCCCGCTGCCCCCCGATGCCGAATTGATTGCCGCTGTCATCGCCGCCGTCGCCCGCGAAAGCGCCGAATTCCTGTTTCGCGACCCGGCCATGGAACGCGTCGTCAGGATGGCCGATCAGATCGCCGGCTCCGATGCCTCCATCCTGATCACCGGCGAAAGCGGCACCGGCAAGGAAGTCATTGCCAAATACGTCCATGCCCGCTCCAAGCGCGCCAACAAGCCCTTCATCTCGATCAACTGTGCCGCCATTCCCGAGGCGTTGCTGGAATCCGAACTGTTCGGCCACGAGAAGGGGGCCTTCACCGGCGCCATCGCCCGCCGCATCGGCAAGTTCGAGGAAGCCTCGGGCGGCACCCTGCTGCTCGATGAAATCAGCGAGATGGATGTGCGCCTGCAATCCAAGCTGCTGCGCGCCATTCAGGAACGCCTGATTGACCGCGTCGGCGGCAGCAAGCCCGTTCCCGTCGACATCCGCATTCTGGCCACCTCCAACCGCAATCTCAACGAGGCTGTCCGCGAGGGCAGTTTCCGCGAGGATCTGCTGTTCCGTCTCAACGTCGTCAATCTCAAGCTCCCTGCCCTGCGCGATCGCCCCGGCGACATCGCTGCACTCAGCGAGCACTTTGTCGACAAATATGCCAAGGCCAATGGCCTGCCATCGCGCGTCCTTTCCCCTGACGCCCGTGCTGCCCTGCTCAAGGCCCCCTGGCCGGGAAATGTCCGTGAGCTGGAAAACACGTTGCATCGCGCGGTGTTGCTCTCTTCAGGCGATGTCATCGGTATCGATGCCATCGTCCTGCCCGATGGCATGGGTTTGAACGAGGTGGCCGCGGCCAGCTCGCTGTCCTCCCAGCTCGCGCAGACCGCTCAAACCATGTCTGCGGCCCTGGTCGGCCGCACCGTGGCTGATGTCGAGCGCGATCTGATCCTTGATACCCTCGATCACACGCTGGGCAACCGCACCCATGCCGCGACGATCCTGGGCATTTCCATCCGCACGCTGCGCAACAAGCTCAACCAATATGCCGACGAGGGCACCCATGTCCCCGATCCCGGTGAACGGCGCTCCGTCGCTTAGGACCTAGATGACCGACCTGCCCACCGGCCGCGCGCACTCGCCCTTCAAGATTCCGACCGCCGCGTCGGTCGTCGATATCATGCGCTCGGGCGATATCGCCCTGGCGACGGGCGTCATGGGGCTCATCGTCATCCTCATCGTGCCGATGCCGCCCATTCTGCTCGATGGGCTGCTGGCCATCTCGATCGTCTTTTCGGTGATGATCCTGATGACTGCCCTGTTCATTCAGAAGCCGCTGGAATTCTCCTCTTTCCCCACGGTTCTGCTCATCGCCACCATGCTGCGCCTGGGCCTCAACCTGGCCACCACCCGCCTGATCCTGGGCGAAGGCCACACCGGCACCCAGGCCGCCGGCCACGTCATCGAGGCCTTCGGCAATTTCGTGATGCGTGGCAATTTCGTCATCGGCGTGGTGGTGTTCGCCATTCTGGTGCTGGTCAATTTCATTGTCATCACCAAGGGTTCCGGCCGTATCGCCGAAGTGGCCGCGCGCTTCAACCTGGATGCCATGCCCGGCAAGCAGATGGCCATCGACGCCGATCTGTCCTCCGGGCTGATCGATGAGGATACCGCCAAGAAGCGCCGTGCCGAACTCGAAGGCGAAAGCGCCTTTTTCGGCAATATGGACGGTGCCTCCAAATTCGTGCGCGGCGACGCCATCGCGGGCCTCATCATCACCTTCATCAACGTCATCGCCGGCATCTTCATCGGCATGATGCAGGAAGGCCTGTCCATCCAGGAAGCGGGCAATGTCTATACCCTGCTCACCATCGGCGATGGCCTGGTCTCCCAGATCCCGGCCCTGATCGTCTCCACCGCGGCCGGTATCCTGGTTTCAAAGTCGGGCGTCACCGGTTCGGCCGACAAGGCGCTTTCCGCCCAGTTCACCGGCTATCCCCGCGCCCTGGGCATGTCCTCGGCCGTCATGGCCGTGCTGGCCTTCCTGCCGGGCATGCCGATCGTGCCTTTCCTCAGCATCGCCGGATTTGTCGGCTATGTTGCCTGGCGCTCCGCCCGCACCAAGGATGAGCGCATTGCCGACGCGGCAACCGCCGCGGCGACCGGCAGCGCCTCCCAGGCAGGCGCCCACAAGGGCCAGCCCGAGGAACAGCCCATCACCGACAGCCTCAAGATCGACGAGCTCAAGCTCGAGCTCGGCTATGGCCTGCTCAGCCTGGTCAAGGAAGACGAGAACGGCTCGGACCGCCTCACCGAGCAGATCAAGGCGCTGCGCCGCCAGCTGGCGACCGAACTGGGCTTTGTCATGCCGCCGGTGCGCATCCTGGACAACATGCAGCTCGAGCCCAACAGCTACAAGGTGCGCATCAAGGAAGTCGAAGCCGGCGCCGGCGAGATCTTCGCCAACCAGCTCATGGTCATGGACCCCTATGGCAACCAGATCGACCTGCCGGGCCATCACACCACCGAGCCCACCTTCGGGCTGCCGGCGACCTGGATCGAGCCTGCGCTGCGCGACGAGGCCGAACTGCGCGGCCTTTCCATCATCGATCCCTCCACGGTCATCTCCACCCACCTGACCGAGGTGCTCAAGACCAATGTGGCCGACCTGCTCAGCTATGCCAATGTGCAGTCCCTGCTGGCCGGCCTGCCCAAGGAACAGCAGAAGCTGGTCGAAGACATCGTTCCCGGCCTCATCACGGTCTCGGGCGTTCAGCGCGTGCTGCAGGCCCTGCTCAACGAGCGCATCTCGATCCGCGACCTGTCCACCATCCTCGAGGGCATTGCCGAAATCGCCGGCAATGGCCGCTCGGTACAGACCATCGCCGAGCATGTCCGCAGCCGGCTCGCCCGTCAGCTCTGTGCGGCCAATCTGGGCCCCGACGGCAATCTGCCGCTCCTCACCCTCGGCCCGCAATGGGAACGCGATTTCGGCGAAGCCATGGTCGGCGACGGGGAAAACCGCCACCTCGCCATGGCGCCCTCGCGCCTGCAGCAGTTCATCGGCGCGGTGCAGACGTCCTATGAGCGGGCCGCCCAGGCCGGCGAAATCCCGGTGCTCATCACTTCCCCCGGCATTCGCCCCCATGTCCGCGCCATCATCGAGCGTTTCCGGCCCCAGACCGTCGTCATGAGCCAGAACGAGGTTCACCCCCGCATTCGCCTCAAGACCATAGGGAGCGTCTGAGTTGGGACGGGTCCGGCTTGAGGGATATCTGGCCGTGCCACCCGATCGGCTGGCTCAGGTGCTGGCCGCCCTGCCCGCCCATATCGCCCTGACCCAGGCCGAACCCGGCTGCCTCGCCTTCGAGGTCAGCCAAAGCCCCACCGACCCCGGGCATCTGCTGGTTGCCGAGCTGTTTGCCGATCAGGCGGCCTTCGAGCAGCACCAGGCCCGCGTCAGCTCATCGCCCTGGGGGCAGGTCACTGCCGGCATGGACCGCCACTACACGATCACCACCGAAGGCGAGCCCGCGGAAGCGCCGCCAGCCGGCGAGCAGGCCCCAGAGGCCCCCACTGGCCCGGCATTCGCCGTGCCCGATGTGGTCCGGCGCCGCGCCATCGCCGAAGGACAGGCGGGCGAGGACTGGCTCGCCTCCCTCGACGAGGTTCTGGCCAGCCTTGAGCGGGATTGGGAAATCACC
>TARA_R110002124_G_scaffold792_7_pt1 | contig 15330 bp, 11 predicted proteins | sample TARA_R110002124 | Tara Oceans TARA_R110002124 (sample SAMEA4397445) | marine metagenome | biome: Polar Biome; feature: [SRF] surface water layer (ENVO:00010504); material: water (ENVO:00002006), including particulate matter (ENVO:01000060) such as... | depth 5 m | reverse complement strand
CATGATATCTATTCGATCGAGGATCTGGCGCAGCTGATCCATGATTTGAAAAATGTGAACACGGCGGCCCGCATTTCGGTGAAGCTGGTTTCGGAAATCGGCGTCGGCACGGTTGCTGCGGGCGTATCCAAGGCGCGCGCCGATCATCTGACCATTTCCGGCTATGACGGCGGCACCGGGGCTTCTCCACTAACCTCGCTGACTCATGCCGGTTCGCCATGGGAAATCGGTCTGGCCGAAACGCAGCAGACCCTGTTGTTGAATGGACTACGCTCGAGAATATCGGTGCAGGTCGATGGCGGTCTGCGGACCGGCCGCGATGTTGCCATTGGCGCTCTGTTGGGTGCTGATGAATTTGGTTTCGCAACTGCGCCGCTGATTGCCGCCGGTTGCATCATGATGCGCAAATGCCACCTTAACACCTGCCCGGTCGGCGTCGCCACGCAGAATCCGGAACTGCGCAAGAAATTCACCGGGCAGCCGGAATATGTGATCAACTATTTCTTCTTCGTCGCCGAAGAGTTGCGCCAGATCATGGCCGATATGGGCTTCCGGACGATCGAGGAAATGGTCGGGCGGGTTGACCGGATCAACATGAACAAGGCGCTGAACCACTGGAAAGCGGAAGGGATTGATCTGTCCCGTCTGCTGCATCAGGTTGATCTGCCGGAAGGCGAAACGCTCCATCAGACGATGACACAGGATCACGGGCTTGACGCTGCACTGGATCAAGACCTGATTGCTGCAGCGGCTCCCGCCCTGGAAAATGGTCAGACTGTCAAGATCGAGCGTAAAGTGAAAAACGTCAACCGGACCGTCGGCGCGATGCTGTCGGGCGAAGTGGCGAAAATATACGGGCATACGGGCCTGCCAAACAACACCATCCAATTATCGTTCGAAGGCGTTGCCGGGCAAAGCTTTGGCGCGTTTCTGGCCCATGGCATCAGCGCGGAATTGACCGGCGATGCGAATGATTATGTCGGCAAGGGCCTTTCCGGCGGCCGGGTAGTCGTCAAACAGCCAGCCCATGTGGATCGCAATCCGACCGAGAATATCATTGTCGGCAATACCGTGCTCTATGGCGCGGTCGCTGGCGAGGCCTATTTCAACGGGGTCGCCGGCGAGCGCTTCGCGGTCCGCAACAGCGGCGCGGTTGCGGTGGTCGAAGGCACCGGTGATCATGGCTGCGAATATATGACCGGCGGTGTGGTGACCGTGCTCGGCAAGACCGGTCGCAATTTCGCTGCCGGCATGTCGGGCGGCGTCGCTTATGTCTATGACGAAGACGGTCTGTTCCGCCAGCGTTGCAACATGGCGATGGTCGATATCGAGACGATCGATGCCGACCCCGAAGATGGCGAAGGCACCTCATTGCCGCAGCAGCTTCCGGTCGACGTGCATGATTTTGGCATGGGCGACATGCTCTATCATGACGCGGCGCGACTGCGGATATTGCTTGAGCGGCACAAGCTTTATACCGGCAGCAAACGGGCAGCCGAGATTCTGGACAATTGGGATGAAGCACTTGGCCGGTTCGTCAAGGTCATGCCACGGGACTATGCTGCCGCGCTGAAAAAGCTGGAAACCGAGCGTCTCGAGACGATCGAAGCCGCAGAATGATGAAAGAAATTGGAGTAGACCGTGGGTAAAGTAACAGGCTTTCTCGAGATTGACCGCAAAGAAGCAACCTATGCCGATCCAAAGGAACGGCTGACGCATTATCGGGAATTCACCAATCCGCTGCCGGAGAAGGACCTCAAGGCCCAGGCGGCGCGCTGCATGGATTGCGGCATCCCTTATTGCCACAACGGCTGTCCGGTGAACAATATCATCCCGGACTGGAACAATCTGGTCTATGAGGGCGACTGGAAAAATGCGCTGGAATCGCTGCAATCGACCAATAATTTTCCGGAATTTACCGGCCGTATCTGCCCTGCCCCATGCGAAGCCGCCTGCACATTGAATATCGATGACGCACCGGTGAACATCAAATCGATCGAATGCGCGATTGTCGATCGCGGCTGGGAAGAAGGCTGGATCACGCCGCAGATCGCCGAAACAAAAACCGGGAAAGCGGTCGCGGTTGTCGGGTCTGGCCCGGCCGGCATGGCTTGTGCGCAGCAGCTTGCCCGCGCCGGACATAATGTCACCCTGTTCGAAAAAAATGACCGGATGGGTGGCCTGCTTCGCTATGGCATCCCCGATTTCAAGATGGAAAAGCATCTGATCAATCGCCGACTGGTGCAAATGGAAGCGGAAGGTGTCGAATTCCGGACCAGCACCGAAGTCGGTGTCACGGTATCGATGGAATCTCTGCAGGGAAATTATGATGCCGTGGTGATGTCAGGCGGGGCGGAGAAACCGCGTACGCTTGATATTCCAGGCTATGAAATGCCCGGCGTCCGTCTGGCGATGGAGTTTCTGTCGCAGCAGAACAAGCGCAATGCGGGCGATGATGAAATGCGGGCTGCTCCGCGCGGGACGATCACCGCGACCGGCAAACATGTTATCGTGATTGGTGGCGGTGACACCGGATCGGACTGTGTCGGCACCTCCAATCGCCAGGGCGCTGCATCGGTCACCCAGATCGAAATCATGCCGAAGCCGCCCAAAAAGGAAGACAAGAGCGTCTCATGGCCGGATTGGCCACTGAAGCTTCGCACCTCTTCCAGCCATCAGGAAGGCTGCGAGCGCGATTGGGCGATTCTCGCAAAAAAGGTCGTTGGAACAAACGGCAATGTCGAAGGGCTGGAATGTATTCGGGTGGAATGGGTCGACGGCCAGATGCAGGAAATCGAAGGCAGCGAATTCACGATCAAGGCAGACCTGATCCTGCTGGCGATGGGCTTTGTCGGTCCGCGCAAAATGGGGCTGGTCGATCAGTCTGAAGTGGAACTCGACGCACGCGGCAATGTCGCTGCCAATGTCGTGGATTACAGCACCAGCAAGCCTGGAGTCTTTGCCTGCGGCGACATGCGCCGGGGCCAGAGCCTCGTCGTCTGGGCGATCCGCGAAGGGCGGCAATGCGCCCGCGCCGTCGACCTGCAACTCATGGGAAGGAGCCTGCTGCCGCGCTGATATCGTTCCTGTTTCGGCAATCTATCCCGCCGAATTAAACAAGACGGGCGTTATGCAAATTGATATTCTTCGGTTCATCCAGAGAGCCAAGACCGTAGTCGACTTCAAACTTGAGAGGTAACATCCGTCGGTCCAGAGCAATGGTGTCACGGGTCCGTAAAAAATCCCGATTACCTCGGCGGGTCAAGCTTGAGGGTCAGGGTACCCTTCTGCATTTTATTGCCCGCAGCGGAGATGCTTACACCACTTGCGGTGGTCATCATCGGATCATAATCGACAGAATAGGTGTTCGACGCGGCAAAGAGCCACCGCGACATTTCAGATTGGAACTGGTTCTTTTCGCTCTGCGCGGTAATTCCCGTCAGATCGTAGATCAAACCATATAGCGGTTCAAAAGCTCCTGGCGCGCGGTTCGCGCCCATCGTCACGAACAGTGTACCAGCGGGGTTGGAGTACCCATCCTCCCTCATCATCGCTATACCGAAATTCTCACTCTGCGAGAAACGTCCGCTGCAAAGTACCAGTGGTGAACCGGCAAAATCTCCATCCTTCGCCTCATCAGCGGCTTCTTTGAAGAAAGGGCAATTGGACTGATTCGCATCGCGGAAATCGGCGAGGATCGAGGCGCGCTGCTCTATCCCCGGCGCAGCGGGCGCAGCAGCCTCGAACTCCGCCGTATCGCCATCGCCAGCCTGGTCTGCGTCCTCGCCCGATCCGCAGGCCGAAAGGCTGATCGCAGCTAGGGCCGCAACCGCATGTTTGCCAATTCTTATCAAGACAGACCTCCGTTTTCTTTGGTAGTTTGGGTTAAATGGAATGGCTTCTAGGAGCGACACTGAGACAGGACGCTACTCACAGCTTACGAGTTCGATTTTCACGCCATCCCGCATGTTTCCTACGCTCGTCTCTACAATGTCTTTTGCGTCCACCCGCATGGCCTTGGAATTGATCTCCGATCCATCACTGTCAATGATCGCAGTCGTCACCAGTTTCGGCTCGTCTGAAGTGTTTCGGATGGTTACATCCATCATGGTGCCGCTGTACCGGTTAGGCGTCGTGGTCAATTCGACACCGGAGCAGCCGCCCCCGATCATGCCACCGCACGAACTCAACGAAACTCCCGTTATCAGAATGATAGATGGCTTTATAAAATTGAACATTCCTACTCCCCCAGGCAACAACAATCCCGGTTTTTCGGACGGGATTTGCTCTGGATAATAGGGCCCGCAACCTGGGTGATATACCTATAAAAAAATAAAGGGGGCCGCGGCCGAGTGGTGATGGTTCAGCGGCTGAAAGTTGGCTGTGAGCCGAGAAGGCCAAAATAATGGGCTCTGGGAATTATTTCGCGGTTCTGGCGACAACCGATCTTCCTGCGCAATTCTCTGAGATGGAAAGAGACAGTGACTTCGGACACCTTCAGTCGTGCCGCGATTTGCTTGTTCGAGAGGCCATCCCAAAGCGCCATCAACAGATCATATTGGCGAGGCGAAATCTTGAGATTCCTGGCGGCGATTCTTTGTCGACATTCAGGATGGAGGTTCTGATAGGTAATGGAATATATGGAATATAACAGGGATACGTGGTTTTCGATGAAAATACGAAAATCACGCGCTGACATCAAATTTGTTCCGATCGCAATGCCACCATCAATCAGGCCGTTACTATTTTTGTGGGAAAAGCCGATCGCTCGTTCCATCCCGGCTTCCTTTGCCTCGGATATGAGACGCATCCCTTTCGTCGTCCATCGGAGCGGCTGCCTTTCATCAACAGACATCATGAGCGCAGGAACGTCACTTTTCAACACATGCGGGATCAGAGCATCCTCCGGTCCGTAATCCTGCGCGGTATAATGCTCTACCCAATTGTTTTTGAAATTTTCGATGAACTCTGGATTTTCATGTGAACCAGGTTGCGGGAAAATAGTATAATTTACGACATTGAAACCAAGATCATGAAGGCTCTCAGTCAAGCAATTCCACTTTTCGGCAAATGTCGCCGATGCTTCCATCCTGCTGATATAATCGATCAGTTTGTTCTGCATTTTCCCTATGCTCGACGGCCCCCATTTGTCCGAATTAGTTCAGGGTAAAAATTCTTCACCACAAGTCAAGAGGCTCACAAAGCCGATCGGGTCCACAATTTTACGCCACCATCGACATTTGTTAACCATCACCGCTGGCGATGGGCTTTGTCTGCCGGGACTTGCGCCGAGGCCAGAGCCTTGTCGTATGGGCGATCCGCGAAGGGCGGCAATGCGCCCGCGCCGTCGACCTGCAACTGATGGGACGAAGCCTGCTGCCGCGCTGATAGAGGCCAATATTATAGCTCGGTCCCGGACCCATTGTTGTTTCACCATGATACAGAAACGGCCTGCCGTTCGGTCTCCTGCCGCAAAAATATTGCCTGAATAGACGAATGCAGATAAACTTCGAGTCGCGCATCAAACTGGACGCGTGTATTTCGAAGTTCTCGAAATCCGTTTAGTAATTTTACATACATATGTCGCACATCTTGAATAGGGGGATGGGTCTCAACCAAGTTGCCTGTGCTTTGAGGAAGCACAGAGCGGCCAAGGAGTGGCTGAGCGGTGGACGGCAGGACAGAGATACCGAACGCCTCGGAAGCACTGTCGCACCTATGGGGCGACAGCGCGGATATGGACGAATTACGCTGCTACTTGCCCAAGCTGGGGCGCAGCGATGCAACGGTATTGATTACCGGCGAGACCGGTACCGGAAAAGAACGCGTCGCCTCCATCATCCATCAACTCGGATCGCGAGCCGACAAGCCGTTCATCCCGGTCAATTGTGCCGCCATTCCGGACAGCCTGGTTGAATCGGAACTGTTCGGGCACGAACGCGGTGCCTTTACCGGCGCGCAATCGGCCTTCGCGGGCAAGTTCGAGCAATCGGAAGGCGGGACGATCTTTCTCGACGAGATTGGCGAGATGCCGTTCCAGAGTCAGGCCAAGTTGCTGCGTACACTGGAGAATGGCGAGGTCACCCGGGTAGGGTCATCGCAGACCCGCCGGGTCGATGTTCGGATCATCGCCGCGACCAACCAGCCGCTCGAGGAAATGATCGGGGAACGGCGGTTCCGGTCGGATCTCTATTATCGACTCAACGTCGCGCCACTCGAACTGTCTCCCTTGCGCGACCGGCCGAGCGATATCGAACCGATCATGAAACGCTTCATCGCGGCGTTCAACCAGCGCCATCACTGCGCCCTGACCGGACCTGATCCGGATCTGCTCGCGTCCCTGACCAAATATAGCTGGCCGGGGAATATCCGCGAATTACGCAATATGGTCGAGGCGATTTTCATTGATCCGCCGGATTGCCGAAAGCTGGGCATTGGCGATTTGCCTATTGCCTACCGCAAGCTGGTGGACGAATTTCACCATAATGAACCGGCCGAGCGGGAGCGCATGATCCAGACACTGAAGAACACCAACTGGAACAAGGCAGAGGCGGCCAAACAGCTACACTGGTCGCGCATGACGCTGTACCGGAAGCTCGCGAAATATGATCTGGATGATCGCTAGAAGCTAGCGCCTGCGCCTCGCTCGCACTGTCACTATGATACACTTCGTCTGTATCATTGTGACAGAAAGAACCGCGACCGCCATCCCCAGTCTATCATGAATATTCCTACAAATCAGAAGCATAGCTGCATTTTGCGAGATTGGCACGATAGCTGCGTTGGAAGCCGTGTCATAACCGAGAAGGTATTATGCCAATGGCAGCAGATGCGCACAATGCAGCAAAAACAAATGGCCGGGGAGGCGCCCCGCTTGCCTGCTACGCCAATTATTTTGAAGTCGGCCACAACGCCTTTGAATTTCTGGTCGACGCCGGACAAATAGAGCCGGGCACGGGAGACATCTCGTTTCACAGCCGCCTCGCGATTGGCCCCGCTCATGCCAAATTATTCTCCCAATTGCTCAATCAATCCATTGACCAGTTTGAAATGGAAAATGGCACGATTCCGGAACTGCTTGAACATGATCCGGCGGACCTGGAACTGACCAGTCCGCGGGAATTTGAACAGCGGGCGATTGATGCGCGCCGTCGCTATTCGCGGCAGGCGTCGGGGCCAGCGGCCAAAAATTCTGACCATCCCATTGCACAAGAGGAAAGATAATGATTACCCAAATCCGCGCGAACCGTCTGGAAATCAGCGACCGTTTTCCGCTCCTCAGTTTCACCGTCAACAGCAGCGGCGCGCCGCGGGTCGCAGAAATTGTGCTGGCCACCGATATTGCTCTGTTCCGAGACAAGACCAAGCGCACGTCGACCAATTTCTTTTCAAGCCGGGAATTGGGATTGCTGTCGCTGCCCACCGGGCCAGCCGTTTACACGGTACCACCGCAGATTCTCTCGCGCTTTGCCCATGCCGACCGGCTGTGGTTCGGTCTGGCAACCGCGGATGCAGCGACCGGATCCAACTGGACCGTTGACCTGATTCCTAATGAATCCAGCCCTTATATTTCGCTGTCCGGCTTGACCGACAAGGCGATGGGCCGGGTCCGGATGTTCCCTTCGCGCAGCCGGACGGTGTCCCGTCCCGGTGCGCAGCCAACGGCTGCAAGAATGGAATGGGCTGGCGATGCTTCTCATCCCGGCACCTCGCCGGCAATGGCTCCCAACGGCTCGCCACCCGAACCGGCAGGCGCCGCCCCCGCAGCAAATGGCGCAGCCAATCGGGCCAATGGCAATGGTCCGGCGAACGATGCTCCCTATGATGACGGCTTTGGCCCGCTGCCGCCCGCCGACCAGGAGGCTGCATCCTCGCCGCCGCCCGCCAATGGCGCTGCGGAGCGTCCCGGCCTGGTTAGCGCGGAGGCACTAGCGGTCGCGCAAAATTATACCGTGTCTGATCAGAAAATACCGGTGACAGCACCGCAGGCACGCGCCCTGACAACATTGGAACGGGCCGCTCTGGAGGTGTTCATCGCCGCCGCTGCCGGGCCCTTTTTCCCGACCCTCACCGCTGCCCGCCTTGCCGCGCGGCCGCTTGGCTTATCAATTGCTGTCGGCATTGCCGGAGGCGGCGGTCTGGAGGTAGGGGCATCGATTGGCGGCGGGATTATTTTCGCTCCCAATGGAGATATCGGCCTCTACGGTTTGACCGAAGCCGATTTTGGACTGATTTTCTCAGCCAGTGCCACCGTGCAGTTCACCATTTTGCATGGCGGCATTTCCGCTTTCAACGGCATTGCCAATGTCGCCACGGTAAGCGGTGGTGAAGGTATTGTTGGCGGTCTGACAGCGATTTTCGACGCCAGCCTGAACTTCATCGGCATTACCATTGAGGCCGGGGTCGGCATTGGCGAGCCGGTTAGCGTATATGTCGGCATCCAAAACAGTGTTTCCGGTACGCTTGCGCTGAGCCAGTCGCTGGCCAGCGCCATTGATCCGGAAGAAATGGGGATCGAGGGACCGGCGATGGTGGTCGAACCGACGGCCACCGCCAGTGCGCTCGCCCTGGCTGGCAAGGAATATGACCGGGTATCACGGGTTCTCCCTTCCCCGGCCTTTACCACCGGTCGGCGCGGCACCGCGATCGACAGGATCATCATCCATATCACCGACGCCCCGTCAACCAGCAGCACGGTCAATCATTTCACCCGGGCGGACGCCAATTCCAGTTCGCATTATCTGGTCGGCCAGGATGGCGAGATTGTGCAGTTTGTTTCCGAGAGTGACACAGCCTGGCACGCGCGGGGCTCCAACAGCCGCAGCATCGGTATCGAACATGTCGCCGTCAAGCAGGGCGGAGCCACTTATGGTAAAACCCACTTTCCCGAACTGCATCCAAGCGACATCCAATATTCCGAATCCTCAGCACTGGTTGTCCACCTGTGTGACAAATATGGTCTCACCCCTGACCGGACGACAATCATCGGACATCGCGAGGCAGACGCCAATACATCGCATACCAGTTGCCCGGATGGCGCATGGGACTGGGATCACTTCATGTATCTGGTGACCAACCGGATCAGCGCCCCACGACCGGTTCCTGCAACCGGTGGAGCGCAGGCGCTGGGCGGTGAAATTCCGCTGGATCCGGGCGTCGGCGGCATGTCGATCGGTATGGATGCGCTTGAAATCGGCGATATCATCCTTTCCACCACGGACCAGATACCATCACGCCTGATCCGCTTTGGCTCCGGTGCCGAAGTAAGCCATGCGATGCTCTTTGTCGGCCAGGGCGGTCAGGTGATTGAGTCGGTTGACGAGGAAAGTGCCCGCGGGGTTGTCCTGCGTCCGCTATCCGCTGCGCTGGCAGACTCGAGCCTCGCGGTGGCGTTCCGAGTACCAGGGCTTAGCGATGCCCAGAAACAGCAAATTGCCGACGCTGCAGCCCAGCATATCGGCAGACCATTCAACCATCTCGGCCTGATCCGCAACGGCAGCTTCCAGATCGATTCCGCAACCTGTGCCCTGCTGCCCGGTCAGGATCGCGAGCGCTGCCGGGACTTTGTTGGTCGGCTCGAACTCGGGCCTGGCACGAACGAGCAATTCTTCTGTTCGCAGCTGGTGATGCAGGCATTTGAAGATGCCGGCCACCGGCTGACCACCGAGCCCGCACACTGGAATGCGCCCGGCGATATCGCTCGCCTGCGCCTGATCGATGGCGCGCTGGCTTATGTGGGTCATCTGAAGGCACCGATACCGCAGCGCAGCTTCTTTGGGGTCAGTCTCGGCGTCAACGGCGGCGCATCGACACGCGCAATGTTCAACGAGAGTTTCACGATCAACTGGGATGATGTCGACATGATCGGCCAGCCCACCAACCTGAGCTGCTGGGCAACCGCGGGCGCGCTGGTGGTCGGTTGGGGCAGACAGCAAAGCGTAACACCAGACTCGATCGCAGAACTGGCCGGAAGCTCCGTCAATATGGGGCTGAACCCAGCAGATGTCGGCATGTTCAAGGATGCCATCGGTCTCACGGCGGAAGCACCGCAAAGCTATACTCAGGAAGGCTTCCGCAACCTGGTCGAGACCAAGGGTCCGCTCTGGGTTGCCGCAGATGTTCCCGGATTGCACGCGATCGTCGTGACCGGCCTCTATAATGATGGCGAGCAGATGTACGTCCGGATATCCGATCCCTGGGATCGCACGGTCGGTCAGCCCGGTGCTCCTGGCAATTATCTGCCGACCCATATGACCGGCAGCCGCTATATCCTGAAATGGGAAGATTTTGTCGCCGAATATGAAAAGGCCGCGACCGATCATGCAACGGTCAACCTCCAGATTCTCCACAACAACGGGGTCAATGGACGCACGCCCAATCGCGGTGAGCGAACGCCGCTCGGTTACATGCAGGCCGCAGCCAATGGCCAACCGGCAGACCGGCCGGCAGCGGATGCACAGCCCATGCCAACCGCGCGCGGCGATGTTGTCGCAGACAATCCATTTGGTCCGTCGACGGTGCTTTCCCGGCAGCGCATCGAAAAGAACGGTCGGAGCTATGATCTCGCTCAGCTGAAAGGCATGGTGCAGCCCGCCAGCCCGATGTTGAATGGCGATGCCGCTGCCGTTCCCGGTGAACGGGTCATGCTGGATGACTGGCCCTATATTGACGGGCCGACCGGCAAGACCCAGGCGGGTATCGCGATTGACTGGGCGCATAGCGCCGGCAAGGTTGGCGATGTCGCGATCACACCACTCGATGGACAGACGCTTGATGGCTGGTCCGTGGCGGTGAAGGCCGATCTGCTGCCCAATGGGACGGGTGCGGACATTGCCCATGTCAAGGTCAGGGTGACTACGACATTCAACAAGGAGGGCGAAGAAGCCCAGATCGCGGTCAGCGAAGTCACGCTGGGCGGAGACGGGCGCCACCAGATTCGTCATGGTGCAGATCAGGCACCGCTGGATGTCCCGCCCGAAGTTCCGGTTCGCCACGAACCCCAAACCGCAATGCCGACCGAGCCCGCTAGCGGCAATGGTAATGGTGCCATGAACGGCTCTGGCAATGGTTCGGGAAATGGCAATCCCGCTCCCCAGCCCGCGCTTGAACTCGCTTGATCGCGCGGAGGTAACTGCACAATGGCAGCCCATATTCCGCCCCCGCCTTCGGAAGCGAAACGGCAACCGACCTATGGTCAGGCAGTGACTCTGGCCCGTGATGCCTTTGGCCGGGAAATCGCCGGGACTTCGGGACCCGCAAGTCAGCCAGCCCCTAGCCCGTTCGGTCCGCAGACCAGCAGCGATCAGCCCAAGGAAAAGCGCGAACAGGCAACCGATGCGCTTGGTCGGCGGGCCGGTGCGCTGCTCGACGCCCTGGATTTCCCGACCTTCGTCGCCTCGCTCGTGCACGGCACCTATGACGCGATTGTCGACAGTTCGATCCGGCAGATGGAAAGCTTTGCCGATCTTGTGTCCGCCGTGGCCAAGCCGGTCGACCAGTTCACCCAGGAGAATGTGACTCTCGGCCAGGCCCGCGGCTGGCTGGTTGAACAATATCCCCGCGACATCACGCTGATGGAAAGCGGCAATGATTTCTCTCTGGCACCATTGCGCGGACCCGATGATGACAGCCCGCCGCCCAGCTGGCTTGCCGATTTTGGCTTTGCCGACGAGGATTTGAACGCCGAATTGCTCGAACAAGAAATCCTGCCACTGGCGCGGACCCGGGTGGCGGAACAGCGTTTGTCAACGCTTGCAACCATGGTGTTGATGGGCATGCAACGGGTGACGATCAAAGATGGAACAATCGGCGCGAAATTGCGCTTTCAGGCGACTGCAGCGGACAATGCGGCGGTCCGCTATGCAACCACCAATGATCCCAATAGCGGCGGTACCGTCTGGGGAGCTCGCGGCAATGAAACCGCCCAGCTCACCGTGTCCACCGTTGACGTGAATGTGCAGTCGGACAGCGAACTCAAGGCGCAGCTGAGCGGCAGTGTCGACATTAATTTTGCTTCGGAAACCATCCCGCTCGACCAGTTCGTCGATTCCGCCCAACGCGCGCTGCTGGAACGGCACGGCCAACGCAAGGTTTCAACCCCGGCGGTGCCAGCCGCACCGCCGCCTGTCCCTGCCCCGGCCGCTCTGCCACCGGTTGCCCAGCCAGCACCTGCCGTGGCTCCCGCTCCGGTGCAACAACCCCAGCCAGCTGCGCAGCCTGCTCCCCAGCCTGATTCGACAGGAGGTGCAACCGGATGATGATGCAGCGCCCTCTTGCCGCCCTGCTGGGCGATCTCGCCGACGGCATGATCCTGCCCGACCGCGGCGCGCCGGTCGTGGCGCGGTCGATCAGCATTGAAATCCCGATCGATCTGCGGCTCGACTTGCACGATGGCGAGACCCGGTTGCTCGGCGATGCACCGATTTTCCGCACCCGTACCGCCTTTGACCCGGAACCCGCCCAGCTATCGATACGCTGGGAAGCGGTTCCGTTGCCGGAGACCGTATCCGGATGACCAGCAATGCCACCTTGCGTCTCGAAGACTTTATCCAGGCGGTGCAGAGCCAGCTCGACAATGCGCAATCGGCAATGGCGATGAAGGCGCGCAATCTCAATCTGCCGCTGACCTTCGCGATCAAGGACATCAACCTCGATCTGCGGGCGCATGTCGAATTTATCAACAGCGAGATTCGTATCCGGCCAGCCAGTGCCGATGAAAAGGAAGCCAGCGTTTTCCATCTCGTGTTTACCGTGATCACCCGGCCGGCGATCGAGGAAAATGCGGTCAGCTTTGCCGAGGATCCCGATGATCAGTCGCTTGAAGAGCTGGATGGTGACCTGACCCCCGATGAACGCAAGCGGCTCGAATGGGCCGGGGTGCGGACGGTCAAGCAGTTTCAGGACGCGCATGATCGCGGCACGGTCAGCACGATTGGCCGGGTAACCAACCTGCCCGTCGAGCGGCTGCGCAAGGCGCTGGAACGGGCTTCGACGCCGTTGGTCCACCGGGTCGAACCGGTCTCTCCGGAAGAAGAGGATGATCAGTCCGGACCGCCGATGATCAGGATTTCTGGCAGAAATCTGGTGCGCAAGGGCTTGTTCCCGAAGGTCCGGATCGATGGCAAGCCGGTCTCGATCCTGAAATCTTCGCCCGGCGAATTGCTGATATCGCCAACCGCCGATCAATGGTCGGGGGAATTGTCGGTGGAAGCGGCACCGCGGAGTGCTTTGGCGATGAGCTTTGACCTGACCAATTTTGCGCCTCCGCCGGAAATGGAAAGCTTGACCGAAGCCGCAATGCCCGCTGCGGCGACCGCGCAATATTACGGATCATCAGACGGTACGATCGCCCGTCCGCCTAAGGCGGAGCTGCCATCATGACGATGCGCCGCCTCGCAACACCCTGGGCCTCGCCCGGCGATCGGCAATTCAGCTTGCCGACCAGCCTGATCCTGAAAATGGGTCTGGGCGAGGCGCCGGAGAATATCCCCTATATCCGCGATGTATCGCGCAAAGTCATGGCCGCTGCCACCTCGATTGATGGCGGTGCGGTTGACCGGATCGCCAACGAGCATAGTGGGGGCTTCCGCTGCGCCCGGCTGTTCTCTTCGGCCGCGCACAGCCATCAGCCCGGTCAGGCCCATTGCGATTTTGACGGTGTCGAACAGGCAACCGGTCTCGCCCGGACATTCATTTTACGAGTGCCGGCCGGAACCGCCGTCGGGCAACTGTGCGAGACGCTTGCGCAAATCAGCAGCGTCGAAAGCGCCAGCCCGAATTATGTCTGCACCACTCCTTTCGATGTGTCGGTTAACATCAGTCAGGCCGCCAGCGCCGAGGCATGGGCACCGCGGCAGATGATCCGGATGGACGAAGCGCTGGCGATCGAAGGCGGGGATGACGCGGTGATGGTCGGGCTGATTGACAGCGGCATTGCCAAAAATCACGTTGAACTGAACCACGCATTTCGTGCTGGCTATGACACGGTCCGGCTGGACGCGGGGGATATTGCAACCGGGATAAAATTGCTGGGCGACCATCGCCGCAATGACAGCAATCCGGAGGACCTGTTCGTCGGTCATGGCATGGGCTGCGCCGGAATAATCTCGGCGCGCGGCAAGCATATGCCCGCCGGACAAGGCGGGGCCAGCCGGATCATTCCGATGCGCGCATTGGCAGCGGCCAGACTCCCCGGAAAATCACAGACGGTTGGTCTGGGGGCAATCAGCGATCTCGACATGGCGATGAAAATCGCTATCGATCTGGGTGCCAAGGTGATCAACATGAGCTTTGGCACCGATGACAGCGCGCTGGCGGCGGGCAGTCCGAAACCCCATGCCGATGTTGTCGATTATGCGCTCGCGCGCGGGTGCATCTTGATCGCGGCCAGCGGCAATAATGGCGAAGAAACCCGCTATTGGCCAGCCGCCTATCCCGGCGTGATCGCGGTCGGGGCGGTCGATGCGAGCAGAATGCCGACCGGCTTTTCGACCAGGGGCGATCATGTCGCCCTATGTGCGCCAGGTGACAAAATCCTGACCACCGGCCTGCGGGGCTATCAGTTTGCGACCGGTACCAGCTTCGCCGCGCCCTTCGTCTCCGGTGCCGCAGCTCTGCTAGTCTCCCGCGGGGTCCGTCGTGCCCATCCGATCAATGCTGACACCGTCCGCCGTATCCTGCTGCGCACCGCCCAACCATTTTCTCGCGGCAATCCAGGCGGTTGCGGTGCCGGAATACTCGACAGTGCAGCGGCCCTCCGGGCTCTCGATGCCGAAATCGACGCCGTGCAGGACGATTTTCCCGAACGGGTCGCAGACCCACCGAACCATGGAGGTGCCGATGACGGATGACCGACACCTTCCGCAATAAAAATTTTCAACAGATCATTACAAGGAGTTTTAACAATGGCATTATCAATCGAATTACCACGGTTCAGGGACATTGCGAACCGGGAAAGAAAAGCGTTTGACTGGCATGTCTACAAGGTTGAGCAGCTAACCGAAGTCCAGAAGAAACGGGCGCTCAGCACGTCTGAAGCCGAGCAGCTGGACCGGTCGAAAGGCGTCGTCAAGGAAATCAACGAGAGTTCCAAACGAAACAAGGCGATCGAAGTCTGCGATCCGGTATTTGTCGGCGCCCGCACCCTACTCAACAAGGGCGCACTGCTTTCGGCAGAATTGCGTTCGCACAAATCCGGCAGCGGCAAAGCCAATGAACGCAAGATTGTCGACGGCCAACTGATTTTCGAGGCTGAAAAAGACCGGGCCCTGCCCACCGCGTTTGTCGCCCTGACGATCGGTATCTTGTTCGTCGACGAAGCAACCGCTCCGC
>TARA_R110002124_G_scaffold3037_1_pt1 | contig 15345 bp, 23 predicted proteins | sample TARA_R110002124 | Tara Oceans TARA_R110002124 (sample SAMEA4397445) | marine metagenome | biome: Polar Biome; feature: [SRF] surface water layer (ENVO:00010504); material: water (ENVO:00002006), including particulate matter (ENVO:01000060) such as... | depth 5 m | reverse complement strand
TTACCTTCCTTACGGAACCTCTTATTATACCCTCTTTTAATCTTCTTAACAACCTTGGAGTTATCGAGGTAACAATAGAACTGTCTTGCTTTGGTGAGTGCATCGTACTCACCGCCACTTCTCATTCTAATCTTCGGGTTCTTTTTAGTCATCCCATTCACCAAATATTTGGGGGGAAGTGTATGCGGCACGTTCCATATCATACTCTCGTGGGAAATGTTTTAAACAACTGTATGCACGTTTTCGAATATCACTAGGGACTTTAGGAGTCATCTTGGGGTTCAATAAGTCAATAAGAAACTTCTCGGTGCGTAAGACAGCACTTCTTCGTTCATCCGGCATTGTCATTTACTTTTCTCCACTCCAGTTCGTTAACCATACATTCTCGCAGTATAGGAGATATACCACGAAGAGCAATAACAGACCCCAAATGTGCGGTCTCCATCTCTGCAATAGTCTTGTAATGTAATTGCTGAAGACCGTCCTTACCATATGTACCCCATTTGAGGATATTACGTTGACGTTCATGTGGTGCGTCATCGTACTCACACAAATTAATTTGATCGGTATGAACGGTACGTCTTACGTAATCCAGACCACCGTCAACCATGTAGTACTTACCATTGGCATCGGTGTATTCTTTATAGTCATGTCTATGTGTAGACTCTAGTATAGTCCCGTCTGGGGTTTGTAATGCGTTTCTTATTAATCTCATCTTCAGCTCACTCATTATTTATATAAACTCTACGTTTGCCATACATTCCGTCAAACAAGCAACAAGGTTTAGTTCGTGGTCTGCTACAAAAGCGTTCTTGTGTTGGTAGTCAGCAAGGATTAGAACCAGTTGTGGAATGGATTGGGGTTGTACAGAACCTTCCATAGAATCATAGATACCACGGAAGACCGATGCGGGTTCAACATCCATATTGTTCACGACCCACGAACGCATCTTCTTGAAGTCCTTAGACTTGAGGGACTTGAAAAGGATGCTATAGTTCGCATTAAGTCCGTTATTGATAACTATAGTGTCCAATTTACCAGAGATGGAATGACGTTGCGATTCAGTAAGAACACGTCTCCAGTCTGGTGCGTAATTTTTAATCAATCCAGCAATGACTTCGTTATTGTAAGTCACACCCTCACCATCAAGGATAGTCTGTAGTCGGGTCATGAACTGACCACACAACTTTGCCATCTCTTTCTTGGAGGTGTTGAACTCAATGACACCACAACGAGAGTGTAGTGGTTCGATTACTTTGTTCTTGAAGTTGCACGTCAGGATGAATCGACAGTTCTGAGAGAACTCTTCGATGAAACCACGTAGTGCGGGTTGAGTTGATTGTGCGTTAAGGTAGTCTGCCTCATCGAGGATTACAACCTTGTAACCGCCTGATAGGGATACCGAGGACGCAAACTGTTTGATCTTACCACGTAGGGTATCGATGTTACCTTCTTCGGAACCGTTAATAACGATGTAGTCCAAACCAAGTTCGTCACATATTGCACGTGCGATTGTGGTCTTACCAGTACCAGCCGTACCAGTGAACATCATGTTGGGAATCTCACCAGAGTCTACGATCTTTTGAAAGGTAGTCTTGAGGTCAGACTGGAGGATAGTGTCTGCGACAGAGTGTGGTCGATATTTCTCGACCCAGAGGAATTCTTTGGACATGGTGTCTCCATAATATAAGTAATAAAGTGTTTCATTAAGTGTACATTGTACAGTATATGAAACAAAAAGTCAAGCAAAAAGGGGGTGTTTTATCACCCCCAGTTTTGTTCACTCGTCAACAGATTGTTCAGACTGATACTCTTCACAGAGTTGGATAATCTGAACTGCTTGGTCACGTAATTGACCAATGGTAGAGAGTTCTTCTCCCTTGAATCCACCACGTTGTACTACGGTATCGATCACCGCGACTGATGAACGGGCAACTCGGTTACCCAGTTCGTACATTGATGTGTGGTCTCGTTCTGCTTTGTTGGGTTTTGCCATCATTTATTCTCCGTAAGTAGATGATTTTTCAAGTGCAATAAAGTATTCAATCGTAGATTGTTTACTAGTAAACTGTGAGATAAGTTTCTTACTGATACCAACCTCAAAGTCTTCGTTAATAACTTTTAGGTTACTAACATTCATGATGAAGTTGAAGTCAACTCCTTCGGGGTACGTACCCTCTACGTCAATAGAGAATGTGTTACTTGTCGCGTCCTTACTGTCAACAACAGATAGTCGAATTGCACCTTGAGTTGGGGCGATTGATATCTCGTCATGACCGAGTGCAGCTGCGGCACGTTTCACTTTACCAAGTGTGTCAGTATCTAGGGTAAACTTAACGTCCGCTTCTGGCATATTGATGTCCTTGCCGGGCGAGGTTAACATCTCAGGGTCAGAGAAGAAGTACTTCACAGACGAACGACCAGTCGAGTCACCCACGGTCACAAAGTCTTTCTCAAACTTGAGTCGGGGTTGATCAACCAACGACAGAACGTTTAAGAATTCTGTCAGGTCATAGATACCAAATGATTGCGGAAACTCCTCAGAGAGTTCTGCTTTGGATAAGACATTCCGTGCAACAGAAATAGTCTTGATCGTATTACCTTCGGTGATAACGATGTTAGGGTTGATGGTAGCATAGTTCTTGAGAACCTGCATGGTGATGTCGGATAGTTCCATAATGTACTTCTCTCTGGTTTATTTAATAATATAAGTGAATTATACAGTATAATGCACAGGTTGTCAAGCTTTAATTTTACTAAAGTTCTTCTCTTTTACAAACTCTATCTTGCGCTGGAATGCGGCATCTTCGAGTTCACTCTTGTGGGAGATAACAAACACGTTGGTATCCTCACCCAATGTTGATATAATCTTCATGAGGTTTTCAATACCGTCCTCATCCAGAGACGAGTCAAAGGTCTCGTCAAGGATTAGTAGATTGGTCGCAACACTGTTCTTCATCTTCGCAATCTGTCTCCACGTGAATAGTAGGGACAAATCTATACGTTGCTTCTCACCTTCACTGAATGAATCGTAAGAGAAGGCATCACGATGACGTGAACGGATAGTCTCTTGGAAACTCTCGTCTAAGTCAAAGTGTACAAAGAAGTCTAGAATCTGTAAGTACTTGTTAGTCAACTGGTTGATGACTGGGAGGTACTGTTTAATAATCTTAGTCTTGATACCAGTATCTTTTAACAACTCACTATAGACTTGGTTGTATGAACCCTGTTCGTTCAGCTTATACTTGGAGTCTTGGAGTTCTTCTTTGTCGGTACGTAGAGTCTCTAACTCAGAGTTCGCTTCAGACAGGTCACCACTCTCATTATCAATACGAGTGATGTCACTATTGAGTCCGTCAATGTTACGGTTGAGTGTACCAATCTCCTGAGCGTTTGCACGAATAGTAGACTGCCATTCACGAATCTCTGACAACTTGAGATTCAACTCAGCGGTCTTTGCGTCAAGTTGTTCCTTACGGAGAGAATGCATCTCCAACGCAGATGCGATAGTACCCGCCTTGGTCTTACACGTATTGAGATGATACTCTTTTAACTTCTTGTCAATCGTTTGGTCACACGTAGGACACAAGTCAGTATTCTCGTAGAACTTTGCCTGCTTGACGATTTCCTTCTGTTGTACCTTAAACTGTGCGGCAAACTCATTAAGTTTATTCAACTCCTCAGTATTCTTATCAACTTGGTCACCGAGAACTTCGTATGTCGTTATTGCATTGGTAAGTGACTCATTAGAGTTATTGAGTTTGCGGATGTTTTCCTGTAAGTGTTTGATGTTGTCAAGTTTCTCTTTCTTCTGTTGCGAGGATATCGCACTCAGGTCACGGAGATACTTCTTCTGTGCATTGATTTTGGTATCAACAAGATTTAGTTGATGGGAGTTGTTTGCTATCTGGTCTTTGAGTATAGACACCTTCTCTTTTAACAGAGAGTTCATCTTACTGAACATATTGATGTCGAGTAGGTCTTCGATTACCTCACGTCTAGAACCACCAGCCAACTGCATGAACGGTACAAAGGATGACGATCCCAGTACAACAATCTGGTGAAAAGACTTGTGGTTCAACTTGATGATGTTCTTCTCAAGCATCGATTGATACTCTTTGGCATGAGAATCTTGATTAACCATGTTATCGTTAACCCATATCTCGAATCGATTAGGTTTGATACCACGCACAATCTTATATGCCTGTGTACCGATACCGAACTCTACCTCTACAAGAGTACCCTTACCATTAATGGTGTTAACCAACTGACCCTTGGATATCTTCCGGTGTGGTTTACCGAACAGACCAAACGACAGGGCATCCAACATAGTAGACTTACCCGCACCGTTCTGTCCTATAACCAGAGTGGTAGGGGTCTTGTCGAACTCAACCTCGGTGAAGTTGTTGCCGGTAGACAGGAAGTTTTTGAATCGTAGTTTCTGAAATTTTATCATGATGTAATTATACCACAGTTATTAATTTTAGTCAAGCTCTTCATCAAAATCATATTCACTAAGTCCACACCAGTTACACTCTTGACCCGCCTCGACACCCAATAGGGTTGCTTCAGCCATACAATAGTGTTCCCATGTCGAGGACTTCTTTTCTTCTTCCTTCTTACCAAAGATGGCATCCCAGTTGTCTCTACCCTTCTCGGAAAGGACTTTAGACTGGATGCTATCTCCAGTAATGTCGTTCTTAGTACTCATACAATTTCCATACTCTGTGCTTCAGTCATTAGACTAGACACCTCTCGTTTAATACGTGACTTATCTAGGTCAGTAGTAACAGCGTCAATGTAGTTGATTACCAACTGTTCGGTATCTTCGACCGACACCGTGTCCGCAACGTTCTCACCAGTGAATTCTTTGAAGTCTTCAGCAATCTTCAGTTCATGAATCTTCTGTGATTGTACCCGATCAATGAATCGTTCGAAATCGTATGCGTCACCCTTGTTAGTAACGATAACCTTCACAAACTTATTGTCAAGATAAGAGAGGTCTTGGAACTTTGCCATGTTCTCGTGATCGTAGTAAATCTTCTCAAAGATAGTAATCGGATTACGAACAGGTGTTAGTTCTCTCGTTTCCATATCAAGCACATGGAAGTGTTTAGGGTCACCACAGTCGTTCCAGAAGAACTCCATCTGAGCACCAAGGTAATGGATGTTACCCATACTAGACTTGGCATGGAAGTGGCCAGTCAGAACAGTCTCGAATCTATCGAACACACTCTTGTCCATACCGTCCATACATACCTGACCACGTGACATCTCAAAACCTGCCAGTTCCAAGTGGGCGCCCACAAGTGTTGCTTTGGTGTTCTTTAGAAACTCAAGTGTTGATTTTTCGTTCTCAGGGTTAATCCAAGGAATCAATGCCATATCAGTTCCACCGTAGTTAATGACGCATGGTTCCATTACGAGGTTCACTTCATTCATGTAGTGACCTTGTAGTTCCTTCAGTGCGTTCAACTCATTGGTGTTCTTGTAGTACACGTCATGATTGCCAGGAATTATATCCATAGTAATACCATGCTTACGCATAGGTTCTAGGAATATCTTACGGTTATGTTGCAGTGCCTTGAAGTTGATTGTCTTACGGTTATCGTAATAATCACCCAAGTGTAGGATATGTCTGATATTATTTTCTAACAGATATGGAAAGAACACTTCACTATAGAAGCGTTCCTGATATGCCATAAAAATGTCAGAGGAATTGCGACACCCTGCGTGTGTGTCGTTTAGGATGGCTACCTTCATATAAAACCTTTATTCATTTATTAGTGTATAGTATAACACAGAAAACATGATTAGTCAACTATAAAATTTGTTAAGTCTGAGTCTGCCTTAACGGTACGTCTCTTACGTTCCTTCTTAACAATCTCTTTCCACTCGGTATCCCTATCCTTAACATCATCGATACGTATACGGAGTGAGTCAACAAACGCAGACGCATACTGACCAGATCGTTCATCACCGAGTTCGTTATCAAGAAACATATCAACACCAGCCTGTTCCATATAACGCATCTTGATGTCTTGTTGTTTCTTCTCTTTCTCAATCCTACGTAGGAATGCGAACCACGATATCTGGGTGAAGTATGCAAACGCATTAGGTTTACCAGTGCGGGTCGCTGCTTCTAGGTTGTAGTTCTCGATTGCTTTGAGACAGTTCTCTACCGCATCCATCACCATTTCTTCACGATAGGTGTAACGGACAAAGTTAGACTTGTGAGACAACCCTTCACATATCTTGAGAAAACACTGAGCAATGTAGTCAGTTACTTTAGGTTGTTCAATACAGGACTCACGTGCCTCGTTCAGTGTCGTTACATAATCCACGACTGCTTGTGAGAACATCGCATTGTTTACGTAATGCGGTTTGTCTTTTGGTTTAACTTTCTTTACGGTTGGGGTAATTGTTGTTGTCATTTTAAATTCCGATTTTATGTCTCAAATTAGTACTTGATAGATTGTGATGTCTACTATTATAATACACTTCAACGTAATTGTCAAGCTGATAATCCTTTCCAGTGAAATCTTTTTCTCTGTACTCTTCACCGATGATACGTACATCAAACTGAACCAACTGCATCAGTCGTAACAAGTCCTCTTCTGACTCGTAAGGGATTATCTCGTCAACATACTTACACCCTTGAACCTGCAAATATCTTTCAGCGATTGATTGTAGGGGTTTGTTCTTGTCAGGACGATCTATGGTGGGGTCAGTCTGTAGTCCTACTATAAGGTAGTCACACACAGACCGTGCTTCTTTAAGCATAGCAACATGACCCGCATGAAACAGGTCGAATGCGCTACAGGTGAATCCGATTTTATTTTTTACTTTTAGGGTTGACAAAAGTTGTTACTCACTGTATAATAAGCTTTACTGCTGCGGAGGGTTGAATACTACAGTTCCTGCAATACAAAAACGGTCACCATCAAACTCTTTGGATATCGCTTCATGTATAAGATGTCCTCGGAAGATAACCAATTTACCATTCTCAATTTGAATTTCTTTTCCTAGTGTTGGGAAGACTAGATTTGAACACCCTTCAGGTGGATCAATATAATAACAGAATGCCCATGTACAAGGCCAATGGTCGTGAGGTGTAGTAACCTCTTCACTTATTGATCTTGTACCCCACATAGAAATTACTTTCTGTGATTGTATATATAAGTTATTCCAGAGAGGCATACCCACCCGATGTCTATGGTTCTTGTTATCCATGTTCATCTCTAAGGAAGACTCTATACAGAACTCTTCGATAATCTCTGCTAGTTTTGTAAACTCAGGGTACTCCCAATGTAATTGACCTAACGTACAGTCTGCCTTAACATTAGTCATACGACTAGTCTCATCACCAATATCACAAACTCTATTGACTATCCTAGTGTTCATGTCTTCGTCATCAATCATCTTGACAAAGACATACTCATCATCAATCTTTTCCATTAATGTATTTTTTTAGAGTTAAACTGGATAACATTATTAGAAGCAGAATCACTATTCATCCTCTCTATATAATCATCAATCTTATCACTAGCGGTTACCGCACGTGATTCCATCTTTTCAGTTGCGGATAGACCGTTCTCAGGGTCACCATGTTTCTCAGCATATTCTTGTTCACGTGCAGTGTGCATGTCTTTCATATCAGCCACTGCCTCATCCCACTGTACTAGTAGACTATCTGTAGGGAATCCTATCCCGACAATATGTGTAGCTAGAAGGACTATCAAATCATCATTACTTTCCTGATACACCATCCAAGGTCGGAATGCATAGTATTTAAACCCTTCTTCATTCTCCATCATAACAAGTCGCATCGCTTTTCTGATTAAGACTTCAATGTCATCATCATCTTGCCACTGTACTACCTCCGCAAGAATCTCTTCACCGGACGATAACTTAAACTGTTTTACTTCCATCTCTACTGTAGATTCTGTCATTTTAAATCCAATTGATATATGTTATAAGGGAATTGTTCTTTAGTATATATCTTAATTCTTTCTGCACTATGTCGGAGTGTAAAGTTCTTGTGTGATTGGATATGCATATCATCTGCTATATCGTATAGTTTGGTAGCCACACCGTTCTCAGACTGTCTCAGACCACGCCCTATCGACTGTAGTACCTTAACCTGACTCTTACTAGGGGATGCGAATACTATATTGTGTAGATTCTTAATATTGATACCTGTAGAGAACGTTCCGAGAGAGGCGACAATAATTGCATCTTTTTGACCTTCTACTATACCACGAATCTGTTCACGGTCTGCGGCATCTACCTCACCAGACACATAGAATATCTTTCGACCGTCTTCTGCTTTGTCTCTCATCATGTCAAAGAGAACCTTACCATGTTTCTCTACGAATTGAAACAACACCAGAGTATTGCCCTTCTGATCTAACGCAAGGTTGGTTATTAACTTGTTGCGTTTCTCGTTGGTTACGATATAGTCCATCTCTTCCTGATAGGTCTTACCCTGCATCATGTGACAGACATCGTTGTGGTAACGGAGTAATAGTATAGAGATATTAATCTGTGCAAGAGTACCTTGTACCTGTAGGTCACGAGTCAAGGTCACTGTCTTGGTGGGCCCAAACAGACCTTCGAGTACCAGTTTATTTGTCTCTGTACCATCTAACGTACCAGTAGTACCAAATCGGTATGGTGCGTTGATACACTTGTTCATTATACCGGACAGGGACTTCGCCTTGAATAGATGAACCTCATCACCAAAGACACAACCAAACTGTTCGAACCATTCCGCAGGGAACTTGTAGATTGATTGCCACGTGGAGATTAAGATTTGTTTGTCGGTCACCTTCTCTTTGCCACCATATATCTTGTGACATAACTCAGGGTCGAATCCGTAGTCCGCAAAATCTTTGTGCATCTGTTCAACCAGAGATGTTGTGGGAACGACAACCAGAATCTTCTGACCATCGTAGGCATCCATGAACCATCGCATTAGGTTGTAGATAATGAAAGACTTACCACTACCAGTAGGGGATAATAGTATGGCACGTTTCTGTTCGATACCGTGGGTCACCGCATCATACTGGTAGTCACGTAACGGAAAGGGCATACCAAGTTCACCCTGAAATTTGATTAACTCTTGGTGTGGTACTTGGTTCTTATTCTCAGGGTGACCGTACTCAGGGTTGTCGATCAACTCTATGGGATACATTCTATCAGCACAGAACTTCTTTAGATGTGCATACAGACCGACATTCAGTTCACGAGTAATTTGGTTAAAGAGTTTGATTTTACCGTCCCATCTGCGAGACTTAAATGCGGGCATATACTTATGGCCAGGCACAAAGAATGAGAAGTACTCTCTCAGTTCAGGAATCTGGTGTGCTTCCGCATCGATGATCATCATCGCATGGTCACGAAGACCTACACGTATAGTATTAGGTATACTCACAATTTAAATAATATAGCGATCAGTAGGATGTTGGTCAGAAAAATCTCTGCGGCAAGTATAGTATGATACCATACCCACCGAGATTGGTAGACCTTGTTTACTTTAAAAGTTTCTTTCAATTCGTCAAACATAGTTTATCAACCAGTTGTTGTACCTTCTCTTCGAAGGATAAAGGGTCTATATATCCTTTATCTATAAGTACATTAACTCTTTCTTCGGCAATCTCTCTTGCTTCATCTTTAGACATAATATGCTTTACCTCTTTTCAACCAGTAGTTAAAAGTTCCTTCTGACTTCCCCACTGCCTTAGATGCTTCTCTACAAGAGTTATATATTATTCCATTAACGGAGACTTTTCTTCTAGTCGGTGAGGGTTTGCCATACATCCCATTCTTCTTACCAGCTAGAGACACACCATACATAGGATTGTTCTCACCCAACTTAGACTGACGAATCTTTTCTTTAGTCTCGTCTGAGGGAGGTTCTCTGTTCTGTTGAGCAAGAGACATCTTTCGTTTGGTTTCTTCAGAGGGATAGATACCCTTTGAACTCTCACTCATTGCTTGTTTGGATTCTTCGGTATGCTTAACACCATACATTGCATGTGTCCACGGTTCATAGATGTGCGTATCGATATCATCGTAAAAGTCATCGGGCATTACCCAATCACCCATATCGAAATCGGTTTGTACGTGTGGATTTGAATTGGTATAGATAGTAGTAGACATTTTAGTTCTCCTAGAACTTTGATGGTTAGAGTAGTGGGGGTGCGTCAACACTCCCACTGCTTGTACTACTATTTATAAGTATTAAGTTTTCTACCCACCAGCCTCAAACGTCCGATATCTGATCATATTTCCAATCGTCTGGTGTCGCCAATTGAGATTATTTACTATCTCAGTAAGTGTATCTATAATATTTTTAAGATACTGAATTTTCATCTCAGAGTCTTGAATCTCTTTGTCGGAGTCGTAATAATATTCTTTGAAGTTCTTGGTGGTCGCACTGAGTCCCTCGTATGGGTCATATGCCCATCCACGAGACTGGATATCTTCTTGCGACATCTTACCTTCGTAATAAAGGTACTTGTCTTTCAGTAAGGTTTTCTGATCGAACTCTGCCTTCTTGTGACGGAGTTTGGTTAGTGATAGGTACTCTAGGTATTTGGCATGAAGCATCGGTGTAACTCTAGACGTTTCATCCAGTTGATGTTTCTCAATTTGACAGTCCACTTTCCATTCTGCAAGGATGCTTTCCAAATCAATCATAGTGTTTCTCCATAGTGTAGATTATTATATAGGGTTATATTATAGCGAATTGTGAGAATCTAAATGAACAATCAAATGTCAAATAGGTTACGTCTCCAGAGGTTGAAGTAAACTCGATATTACCAAGTGAAGTTGGCACACAGTCGTTGTACTTAATCTTCTTTACTGTATTGTTATGACTCGATAGTACGTGTAGTGTGATATCTGCATAGGTTGGCACTTTACTGCCGCGATCAAGTGATGATACCTGACCATCATTCACGATGCGTGACATCCAATCAAACATCTCTGTATATGAGGTCATGTTCTCATCTAAGATGATAGTGAAGTTGACTTCAGAGAAGGTCATCTTATCACCAGCCAAAGGTACAGATGTTATTCTGCGGACAGGTAATTCGACAGGTGCTAGTGTTGCGCCCGGATGTGAGACAGACTGAACAAAGTACTCCATGTTGGGATACTTCGTTCGGTCGATTACTACCTTAAACCCCGTAGGTTGTAGGTAGTTTAAATTTGTGGTCAGTTCCGCATCGGTCAACTGAGTGGTTACATTTACTGGCATAGGACACCTCTTATAATATACTTCTATTTATAAGAGTTTAGTGGACAGTTTCCTGTTTACTCATGTTTATCAAGAGTTGGTCAATCACACTAGTCCAGTACTTCTGACCCCATTCCGAGTTGGAACGTGCCAATGCGTCATTGGCATTGGCAATCAATCGATGATAATCATACATTACAATGCACCCTTCCTTTACCAATCCATTCCAGTTCTTCGAACTTCTCTTCGAAGGACTTACCAGAAACCGTTAACCCTTCTTCGTGCATCGCTTTTAGTGCGAACTTCACTGCTTCCTTTGCGGTATCAAATGCGTACCACTTCAGACACTCAGCACCAGTTAGTGCGACTCTCACTTCATACATTCCTTTATTACTCATATTATTTAACCTCTATTTTAATAAATTTTCTACGTGACTTCGAGAACTGTTTCATTGGTTTCTTGTACATAACAGCTTCGGTCTTACCTTGCGGAATCATACCCATCAATTGACCTGCGTCATTGACAATGTATGTATGGTTGGGGACATAAGTATATGAACCCCAGTCAGTGACTTCTTTTAAATACTGCATTATGCAACCCTCTTCTTACGTTCTTTGAAACCTTTGACTTCCATTGCTTGCATCGGACTGGTTTGTTCACTCAGTGCTTTATACTCTTCAATGGTGAAGTTCTTAACTAGGAAGTTAACCCAGCTCTTCCAAGGTTTACTACCATACTTGAATCTTGCGATAAACTCTGACCTTGGAGTTCCTACTCTAGTAGGATGACAAGGTAACTCATAATACTTAGACTGAGTATGCTCACCTTGATACATCAAGTACATACCGTCCCACGTGAATAGTTCTTTATCAAATTTAGTCATAATCATTTCCTTTCTCTAGTTTATGTACTTATTATAACAACAACAGCAACGTTTGTCAAGCGTTATTTTAGAATTGGATGAATAAAATCCTTAGTACTATAGTACTCCACTAGGATGGAACGCACAATTGCAACACTTGAGTTGTGGATTGCAGCGAGATTAGTGAGGTTTAAGTCACTATTGTTTAGGTGGAAACTGAGCAGGTCTTTATTGGTCATAAGGTTTTCTCTCTCTCTAATTAGTAACGTTATCGATAATCGCTATATTTTTCACCGAATGCATCGTCAAGGTCTTTCATTGAGACTCCAACCTTGGACAAAGAAGTGGCAGAACTCTTCATGACTGCCATGACACCATCATAACGGTCATCCATCTCGTCCATTAATGTCCAAGAATCGTCTAACTCTGCAACAAAGGTATCTAAATCAGTCATAAGGTTTTCTCTCTTCAACTCGATTAACTAAGTACTTATTATAACAACAACAGCACCCTTTGTCAAGCGTTATTTTCATTTAATTTAGTGCTTGACTTATATTGCTATATACTGTAGAATGGTACACATAACTGAGGAATGAACATGATACTTACACAACCTGACGCAGAATACGCTGCGAACGTCTTTACCGAGTTCTTTGCGAACTTTGAACGTATTGACGATTATATGAGACAGATAAAGATGGAACGCATGGACTCTATGCCTTTCACACTGCCCGGCATGGGCCCTGAGGAGGATATGTTCACCGACTTCGATATGCACCCCAAGGATATGGAGTTCACTATCGGAACCACACCGCTTGACCAGTTCATGTCCTATATGAATATCACCACATCTGCAATTGTAGAGGCGTCAATTCCTGGCAAGATGATGAACTGGGTAGTACGTGAGAAGAACACTGGTATGGTTGTGGGTATGATTCGTTTCGGTTCTCCTACTATTAATAGCAGACCACGTAATGAGTGGTTGGGTAAACCTCTGGACACCATGAATGGTGAGGTTATGAAACGATTCAACAAGACCTGTATCATGGGATTCAGTATCGTACCCGCACAACCATTCGGGTTCAACTACCTTGGTGGTAAGTTACTTGCAGCTATATGTACCTCGCATACGGTACGTGAGACACTTAATAAGAAGTATGATGCAAACATCTGTATGTTCGAGACAACCTCCTTATACGGTAATGCCAAGGGTGGCGTGTCTATGTACTCTGGTATGAAACCACTATTGATTGGTAATGGACAGACAGACTCTAACTTTGCGCCACTCATCAATGATGAAAAATATCGTACATTGAGTGACTGGTTCACCAAACGCAATGGGGGTGAACAACTTGTACCAAAGGATGCATCATCTCGTAAGTTAAAGACTCAACAGAAGATGGTATCAATCATCAAGAACTCTCTGAAACAATACGACATGGACGCATACACTAAGTTCGGTCAAACCTTCATTGATGCAAAGGGACTGACACAACAAAAGAATTCATACTACTCTACTATGGGATATGACCGTGAGAGTGTGAAGAAGTATCTCAACCTTGAGACCGACACAATCATCAAAGCAGATAACTATGACAGATTCAGTCTTGAGGGTGTGACAGATTGGTGGCGTAAGAAGGCAACCAATCGATATGAGAATCTTAAACAGGACGGTCGTTTACGTACTGTGCAAGAGACTTGGAATACAAATGCAAAAGATATTGATATAATTAGATAAAACGCTTGACATTTGTTTCCAAAAGAAGTATAATGGTTACATAAAGTCGAGTTGAGACAAGAAACTAAAATTGAAGAGAGATATATATTATGGCTATGAAAACATTTACAAACTCTAAGCATGAATACGGCCGATTCTACATGAGAGACTACCTCAAAGAAATTGGCGACTTCCAAAAGGCAGACCTCGCCTTTCAGGCTAACGAGTTCAGTCGTTGGGAAATAGGACAAAAGGGACTGTACATTAAGTCTCTCATAATGAAACAAGCGCCAACACCCTTTATTTTCGCAAATGTTAAGGAGTGTTTGAAACACGCAAAACACGAAAACAACAAGGCTGATATTGCTTATTTTAAAGGATGGATGAAAAAGGGTGTTAAATATCTCAACATCGATTCCAATAATCGCAATAACGTAATCTTAGAATTCATAAAGGGAACTGGTGGAATTACACTCCCCCACGGTCGGTGGGTTATTGACGGTAGTAGAGTGGTTATCGATTCTACTAATGATACGTATAAGACAATGCCTGAACTGATTAGAACACAGTTTTATGATGCGACTATCTTTGTAATTTCTTATACCGTAGAAACTCGTAATGGTCTATCTCTTCTCTTTCGTTTGGTAAATGATGGGAAACCACTTAACCACCCTGAGAAATTAAACTCATTTGTTACAGTAACGGCAAATATTATCCGTGAACTTGCTTCTAAACATGGAAAATACTTTGCCCATAAGTCGCAGAACTGGTTCGCTGAATCAGCACGGAATAGACGTGGCATCGATGACTTTATTGCAGGTTGTGCCTTCGTTTACGCAAAACCCGCCACTAATATTAGTCCAACGTCTCTGGAAGACTTTTATCGAGATGGTTCGGATAGTGAACAAGAGATGGAGTCTTTCAAAAAAGTGTTCAACGCTTTCATGAAAGACGTTATGACCGAGAATGCATATGCGATTTATAACCGCAATTCAATATTGGATTTGTTCTTCATCTATAAGACAATGCATAATGATAAAAGAAAAATCAATGATAACGAAGAGTTCTTGAAAGCTTACATGGTTGTATTAGCAGAACTTCTAGAGAGTAAAGAACTCCATGTTGTCGATGGAGCAGTAGACCCTAAATCATTCGAGACTATGATTGGTGGTCGATCTATGAATAATAACATTGTTCGTAATCGGTTGATACTGGAAAAATTCGACATGGAGTCTTTGACAACAAAGCATGATAAAAAACGCGGTTTCTCGCCAAAGGACAAAATGATAATGTCAGTTCGTAGTGGATTTCTGACTGCTGAGAAAAAAGACATTGCTTTGCCACTACTACACACAAATGCTTATCATGGTGGCCACGTTGTACCCCACAGTAAAGGTGGCGAAACATCCCTTGATAATGGTGTAATCCAAGAAGCGGTAGATAATCTGAAACTTGGTGCTAACGAATTAAATGTGTAGTTAATTTAGGACTATATACAATCATGCGGAATTAGTATAATG
>TARA_R110002124_G_scaffold142182_2_pt1 | contig 15346 bp, 17 predicted proteins | sample TARA_R110002124 | Tara Oceans TARA_R110002124 (sample SAMEA4397445) | marine metagenome | biome: Polar Biome; feature: [SRF] surface water layer (ENVO:00010504); material: water (ENVO:00002006), including particulate matter (ENVO:01000060) such as... | depth 5 m | reverse complement strand
ACGTGACAAAGTGGTCGGCTTGAAGAGACTGCGCGAGATGGCGTAGCGGCGCAAATGATCCATGGTGAGGGGAGCGGTCATAGTAATCAGTTGCCTTACTTGTCCGGCTGAATCGAGATGTGCCGGTCCGGCGGCGGCAGTTTGGGTAGCATGGCTTCCGCATCAACCGTGTGGGTAGCGAAAAAAGCTTCCGCCGCTTCAATCAGAGCCGCCTCGGTTTTGAGGATACCAAGATAGACCGGCCATTCGGCGTCGATCAGTTCCGTGCTGTAAAAGTTCGGATCGACTTCCACCAACTTTGCAAGAAACCGGAACTCCATTTCGTTCATGACGGCGTAATCGCAGCGTTTGTTCAGAAACATGCCCAGCATCTGTTGGGCATTGTAAGAGTCATGGCGGGCCAGGTTGGTACCAATCCGCCGCTCAAGTTGATCACTGTAGACAAACCATTTTCGCAGACAGATGCTGCCATCAAGATCATCGAAGGAGGCCGGTTGCCGGCCAGGTTGTGCGAACAGACGATCACGCCAGGTTAACACCGGTCCGACGGCGTGCATCCGGCTTGGTAGCGGCATCCACAACGGGTTGGCAAAAACCGCGTTGGCTTGTCCTTTTTCCAGGGCCCAGGCCTGGCGCTTGCGCGGCATCGGGCGAAAACCGGCTGTAATACCGGCTTCCAGGCTGAACTCATTGATCACCTCGACCAGAATGCCCTTGTTAAGGTTGTCACCGTAATAAAACGGCAGAAAACCCTCGTCCGACCCCATAATTTCGAGCGTTTGGGAAGAAACTGGAAGGCACCAGAATGCCACGATGATCAGCAAGCCTACTCTCATGAAAACTCCTCTTATGCTCCGATCCTAGGCTAGGAGCGCCTACTGTACCGGGGTAAGTCCACATTGAGAAATTCGCACGCGAGTTTCGTCTCGGCGAGCGGGTCGAGCTCATCGTCTATCAGGATACTAAGAAGTTGCTGTCAATCCTCACGCGGTTCGTGAAAGTCGCGAACGAGTAGAGACCAAACGATCGAGGCTGACTGATCCGATTCGGGCGCAAAGTGCAGAATGAGATGCTCGCGGGCATTGGCCTTGAGGGGCTTCCAGATCGGATTACCGCGCCGACGGCCCGTGTATCCGAGGAAGTTTCGGCCTTGGCCACCGAAGGCGAGAAGCTGGATCAGAAAGCCGGCAATGCAGCCGATAAAATTCGGAAACTATAGCAGTCCATTGAAGCCTTCCGCGATTCACTTGCGGAAATAATAGTGGCATCGACAATCCTGCCTTCACGCAATATCAGGCCGTTTTTCTCCAAATGCTTGTTTACCTCTTTGACCAGTACCTTGCCAAGGCTGGGCTGCTCCAGTAAATGACGGAAGTTGAGAATGGCGTTCTCGTCCGGCAAACGGTCCAGTCTCAGATCAGCGAAGTGCCGCATGGATTCGATCTCGTACAGAGCGTCTTCCATCGCCAGGTCGCTCAGGTTATAGAGCAACTGCATGCAGTGGGCTCGCTGCATCGCAGACAACGGGTACGGAGGTCGTCCTTTCGGGCCCTTGGGGTAATAACGAGCTACCTTCCTCTCTAACTGCTTCTAGGGAATCAATTTGTCCATTCGCTCCAGAAAAATTTTTGCGGCGGCTCTTCTGCTTCTTAGTCTGGTACTCGGTTTCGGAGAAGGTGATCTGGTCCATGGTGGCAACGAATCCTGTGCAGTTGACGATGTTCGTTATATCGCTGATTTTGGGGACTAATTCTGAAACTCTCTAAGTAACTGCAATGTGGGGATAAGATCTGCACAGAAGGGATATCAACCTCAAGCGAAATGCTTTCCAATAGAAGCACTAAAATAAGAGTTGGAGCACTCAAAAATGAATAAGTTTAAAACCTATTTCGTAATGCTAGTGTTGGGATATTTTATGAGCATGGCTACAAATACCGCGCTCGCATCTTCCGATATAAAAATTGGAGTAATGCAGCCATTGAGTGGGGTATATGCTGGACCGGGCCAGTCTGGGCTTGATGGTTTTTTGCTTGCACTGAAACCATATACGAATAACTCTCATCAAAATTCAATCGAAGTAATTACACTTGACACGGAAGCCAAGCCTGCGCGAGCTCCGGAATTAGCAACATCCCTACTTATGCAACACAAAGCAGATTTCATTTTTGGGCCAGCTCACTCTGGCGTAGCAATGGGGATGATCAAGGTGCTGCGAGGCAAGGATACCGTGATGATTATTCCGAATGCCGGCGCTGCCGCCGCCACCGGATCGCTTTGTTCGCCGAACATTTTCAGGACCTCCTTTTCTTCTTGGCAGCCGTCCTACCCCATGGGTAAGGTTGCTCTCGATAAGGGCTACAAGGACGTGTACCTAATTAGCTGGAATTACGGTATGGGTCGAGAAAGCTTGGAAGCCTTCGAAGAGTCCTTTGAGGCTGGTGGCGGCAACGTAGTTAAGAAGGTATTGATGCCTTTTCCATCCACCAACTTTCAGCCACACATCAGTGACATCGCCGCCCAAGATCCCGATGCCGTATTCGTATTCTTTGCGGGCGGCGGCGCAGCCAAGTTTGTCAAAGACTACGATGCGATGGGCTTGCGCGGCAAAATCCCGCTGTTAGGTTCGGGCTTTCTCACCGAGGGCACGTTGGAAGCTCAAGGCGAAGCAGCCGAGGGCGTGCTTACAACCCTCCACTATGCCGAGCAGTTGGATGTGCCAAAAAACCTGGAGTTTAGAGAGACCTTCCATACCGAGTATGGCCACTATCCGGACATCTACGCAGTCCAAGGCTATGACGCAGGCCAAGCTATCATCAAAACCATCAACCTGCTTGACGGAGACGTCAGCGACAAACAGGCAGTGATCAACACCATGGAAAAACTGACCATCAACAGTCCGCGCGGTGACTTCACTTTCTCCCGGGCCCATAACCCAGTGCAGAACATCTATCTGCGGGAAGTGAAAAACGGCGTGAACGTAGTGGCCAGCGTGGCAGCGGAAGCTCTGGAAGATCCGGCACGAGGCTGTAAGCTCTGATCCGCCTGTAAAACACACCCCGGCCCGCCAACAACGGACCAGGGTGTCTCATGAAAAACACCCTCTCGGACCCGGCATGGGTCCGCTGCAACATCGCTGGGTACCTCTATGACGACCGAACTCTTCTTCGTGCAACTTATCAACGGGATTCAGTACGGCTTGCTACTGTTCCTGATTGCCTCCGGACTGACGCTGGTGTTTGGCGTTATGGGCATCCTGAACCTGGCCCATGGTTCCATGTACATGGTGGGCGCGTACCTAGTGTGGTACTTCGTCACCGTCACCGGCAGCTTCACCGTTTCGGCGGTGATCTCGGCCATCATCGCGCTGACTCTGGGCATCCTGATCGAGCGGGTGCTGATACAGCGGCTGTATAATCGCAACCACTTGGACCAGGTGCTGCTGACCATCGGCATGATCTTCGTGTTCAATTCGTTGCAGAGCATCCTGTTCGGTAACGATCCCTACGGCGTGGCCGTGCCCGGCGCGCTGGGCGGGGGTATTCCGTTTACCGACAACTCCAGCTATCCCATCTACCGCATATTCGCAGCCCTGATCTGCGTAGCCATCGCCGGCGCGCTGTATTACGTGGTGCGCAGCACCCGGCTGGGCATGCTGATCCGAGCTGGGGAGTCCAACCGGGAGATGGTGGAAGCCCTGGGCGTCAACATTAAAAGCCTCTACACCATCGTGTTTGCTATCGGCGTCATGCTGGCGGCTGTCTCCGGCATCATCGCCGCGCCCATGCGCTCGATCGTGCCGGGCATGGGCGAGAGCGTTCTGATTACCTGTTTTGTAGTGGTGGTCATCGGTGGCATGGGCTCGATCACGGGTGCATTCGTGGGCGCCTTGCTGGTGGGCCTGATCAGCACTTTCTCATCAGTGCTGATGCCGAGCATGTCCAACATGATTATCTACATCTTTATGATCCTGGTGCTGCTGGTAAAGCCCCAGGGCCTGTTCGCGAAGTAGTAAGCGGGAGCCGATCATGATTTTCGAGAAACGCACCGAGCGAATCCTCGTTCCGATGTTCTTCGTGGTGACTCTGTTCGTGCCACTGTTCCTGGAGTCCAACTCCTTTTTCGTGGATAAGGTGACGACCATCATCATTCTATCCATCTTCGTGATGTCCCTGGACTTCCTGGTAGGCCGTGTCGGCCTGATTACCCTGGGCCACGCGCTGTTTTACGGTCTGGGTGGCTACCTGTTTGTCATCCTGTCACCGGAATACGAAGCGGTGAACTTCTGGGTCTACAGCTTCTATATCTGCGGCTTAGCGGCCTTGATCGCTCTGGTGACCGGCGCCGTGGTGCTCCGGACCACGGGTATTTACTTCATTATGATCACCCTGGCGATCTCCCAGATGATGTTCTATTACTTCTTCGACTCGCTGGACTTCGGCGGTGACGACGGTGTGTTCATCTTCATGAAGCCCGAGACCAGCATCTTTGGCCTCAGTTTCCTGAACCTGGATGACCCGCAGCACTTCTACTACTTGGCGCTGTTCTCCCTCTTCAACACCCTGGTGTTCTTCAAGGTGCTGCTGCGTTCGCGCTTCGGCCGAATCGTCGAGGCCACCAAGCAGAATCCGGACCGCACCGAAGCCCTGGGCTACAACATCTTCGCTTTCCGGATCACGTGCTATGTGATTGGCAGCACCCTGGGCGCTTACGCCGGCTTCCTGTTCGCCTTGCAGTATGGCTTCGTGAATCCGTCCTTCCTGGCCTGGGAGATGTCGGGCACGGCGCTGGTCATGTCCATCTTGGGCGGTCTGGGCACCATCTACGGCGCCATCCTCGGCACCTTCGCCTATGAGGGCTTGCAGTACTTCTTCGAGCACCTGACCGAGGAATGGCTGTTGTTCATGGGCTCCGCCATCATCCTGATGGTCATGCTGCTGCGCAAAGGCATTGCTGGCTACCTCGAAAAGCTTCTGGAGAAATAACCATGGCTAACGACATCGTTCTGGAAACCGAAGCCCTGAGCAAATACTGGGGCGGCATCAAGGCCCTCAACGACATCAGTTTGCAGTTCCGGGACCAGCAGCTGCACGGCGTGGTCGGCCCCAACGGCGCTGGCAAGAGTACTCTGCTGAACATGCTTTGCGGCACCCTGAAGCCCACCTCCGGCTGTATCTTCCACAAGGGCCAGCGCATCGATACCCTGAAGCCCTGGAAATTCGTCCGGCGTGGTATCGGCCGGAGCTTCCAGAAGACCAACATCTACCCGGAAGTGACCTGCCTGGAGAACTGCGCCATTTCGGCCCAGCGCCGCTTTGGCGGCAACTTCAACCTGTTTGTCTCCCGCCACGGCAACGAGCTAGTGCGCAAGGCAGCCGAGCAGGCCCTGGCGCAGGTGGGCCTCGAGGACCGGACCCACACTATTGCCGCCGAGACCTCCTATGGCGAGCAGCGCCAGCTGGAAATCGCCATGGTGCTGGCGACCGAACCCTGCATCCTGTTGCTGGACGAACCCATGGCCGGCATGGGTCACGAGGAGTCCCAGCGCATCATCGAGTTGCTCAAGGAGCTCAAAAAAACCTACTGCATCGTACTGGTGGAGCACGACATGGATGCCATTTTCGAGCTCTCAGACCAACTCACAGTACTGGATAACGGCTGTCACCTGATAACCGGCACGGTAGATGAGGTAAGGGCCGACCCGCAAGTGAAAGAAGCGTATCTGGGAGCGGAAGAGGACGATGCAAAGGAGCGGGTAGCATGAGTACGGCACTGCTGGAAATCAAGAACATCCATACCCTGTATGGGCGCAGCCACATCCTGCACGACCTCTCGTTTCGGCTCGACAAGGGCCACTCATTGAGCCTGATGGGCCGCAACGGCATGGGCAAGACCACCACCCTTAAGTCCATTCTTGGCATCGTGCCGCCCCGTAGTGGCCACGTGTATTTCGATGGCGAAGACATCGGCAGGCTGCCTACCTGGAAACGCATGCGCCGGGACATCGCCTACGTGCCTGAGGGGCGGGGCATTTTCCACAACCTGACGGTGAAGGAACATCTGCAGATGGCGGCCCGTCCCGGCAGTAATGGCCAAGCCAGCTGGGACTACGATAGGGTGATGGAAACCTTTCCGCGCTTGCAGGAACGGTTGTCCAACCTGGGCACCGAACTGTCCGGGGGCGAACAGCAGATGCTGGCCATCGGCCGAGCCTTGGTCACCAACCCGCGCCTGATGATCTTGGACGAGGCCACTGAAGGTCTGGCACCACTTATTCGCCAGGATATCTGGAACGTCATTGCCACTATTCGGGAGTCCGATATCTCCACTCTGGTGGTGGACAAGAACATCACGGCGCTCAAAAAATTGTGTGACCGTCACGTGGTCCTGGTCAAGGGAAGAGTGCACTTCGACGGCAGCTCGGCAGAACTTGACCGGAACCTGGAAAAGGTTGAAAGGGCATTGAGTTTATAGATTTACAAGAAACGGATAAGAATAGTCATCTATCGGATAGTTAACATTGCTCAAATTGGCGATTCTTGGTTTTCAATAAAATGGAGAAATAAAACCATGAACTATCGAAATTCTTCGCTGACATTTATGATCGCGTCCAGCCTCGGAGCCGTACCTGCAACCTACGCGGTTGATCTCGGCACCTACAACGACACCTCCTTCAGCGTCGCGGGATTCCTCAAGGCGGAGGGCATCTTCGAGGATCCCGAAAATGGTGATAGCCGCATTTTTGGTCGCGCCAACCAAAGCCGATTCAACTTGAAAACCGTAACCCAAAAGCAGGGACACACCGTGATAGGCTTCATAGAGGGAGACTTCTATGGGGGCGTCTATCCGGGCGAGAACAGCGACTGGCGTTTGCGCCACGCTTTTATCAAGATTGATAACACCACTGTTGGTCAGACTTGGACCGGCCAGTTCTGGGCTGTGGCCTTCACCGACTACCTCGACTTCTTGGGTGGCCCACGTGGCACCCTGGCCGGTTTGAACTTTCGTACTACTCTAGCCAGTTACGAGTTCCAGGGCCTGCGGGTAACTGCTCAGGATCCGGTATACGCTGATGCTGATATTCCTGATCTCGCCATCAATTACAACCTCAATCTGGAGGGTGGTCACAGGATTATCCTGACCGCCAGTGGCCGGGAAGTGGACAACGGGGATTTCGTCGCCGGCGCTGCCGTCGGCACCAAAGTCATGCTGGGTCGCCATAGTCTGAACCTCAATGCCCACTATGGTGAAGGTCTGGGCGCCTTTACAGGCGTAGGCGTGAACGGTTCCCTGTCCGACGACGTCGAAAATGGAGATGCTGTGAGCCAAGCCGGCCTGAATGCTGGTTTTCGCTATGTCTTCAACGATCAGTGGCGCGCCAATGTGGCTTACACCAAAGTCGAGGTGGACGACCAGGCAGAGACCGATTACGAGGGCCAACGCGTGAACTTGATTCATAACATCATTCCAGAGTTGGAAGTCGGGGTTGAATGGCGGAAGTATAACCTGGCTTTTGGCCCGCTGGCTCCGGAAGGGCAGCAGGTCGAAGTCATGGCCAAGTACGCGTTCTGAATTGATCGTTCAGAATTAGCGTTTTTGCTGTATCGAACTGCATCGAGCAGGGAGCGGGGCGCCCCCTGTTCCTCTCGACTTGGCCGGGTTTATTTCTTCAGCTCATCCAGAGATGATCGCTGCTCAGTAATCAAAAATAGATTTCGGTGCTGTCAAATTAACTAACGTCGAACCAAGTTGTGACCTTCCCGCCTTTGTCATGCCGCAGCCACTTTCCAATCCGAGAACGCACCTACAGTGAGTTTCCAGTAGTGCCCTGCACCGATCAAGTAACGGTCGAGACTAAACAACGTGTAATATGCAGCCCTGCGCCTGTTGGGGCGATTTGAATCAACGCATCGGCCTCTCCCGCACACCGGGGGTGGCTGATGCGATAGCTCCGCTTTGTTACTAGCATACTGGGCGCTGTTATGAATGACCTCCGGCACCATATCTCGGTGTGCGACTCCATAGATCCTCGATTTATCGGACAGAAAGAAGGTAACGGTGGGAGCCTTCAAGGGGCATCAACTCCCATTGACCAGCCACTGACTAATGATGAGGAATCTCCGTCATTGGAGGCCGGAGCCACATCCTTGATGTCCCACCGGTCAAACTTTCGTTTTCCCGTCCAATGATGACGGTCCGTAAAGCCTATAATGGCCGTCGCAGGCCTGGAGCAAGAGGTTCGGAAACCGCTAGTGAGCCAGGTGAGGGCCAACCGGAAATCATTACCGACGAGCCGACTATTCAGGGTAACTTGCCGGCGGGCAGATTTGATGCCGTTGACGATCAAAGTAATGATTCGCATCTTTATACTCGTAACTTTGACGCGTTTCCCGCAATGATTGAGTTGCTCGAAAATAGAGGATGCCGATTGCTGTTTGGGGGTATCAGGAAGCTGCCGGTGTTGAAAGACTACTCAAAACGCCTGCTGGCGGTCGGAAACCCCCGGTGCTTGTCGTATCGAGTATTGAACTACGCAAGCCGAAATTACGCACTCTTGGAAGTGGATAAGCCGGATATTAACAAAGGACTATCAATCCTCCTCTTAGAGCAGCCGAGGCCAGACTTTACCTGGCATGCAACTGTCGCGGAGTTGGAACAACGGCTCATCAAGAAGTCGTTGCGCTGGCCAACAACCTATCTGGACGAGACGTTTTCTGGTGCTTACAGGCGAATATCGCACCATGGAGTGCGAGCAAGAGAAACAATGGTTAGCAAAGTAGCGTATCAGGATGTAAAGGCCATTTGTTACTGGTCCTAGAAAATCTTAGCAGAGTTATTGTGAACTGACTGTCAGGCTACTTCGGGAACGTAATCGACCCTTCGGTCCGGTCATTATATGAACGGTCCGAAAATAGAGTTACGGAGACTCTGAAAAAGTTGCGTTCAGCAACCTGATGATTGGATAAAAATAGATGCTGGTGCAAGGCCGTTCAGATTGTCGCCTAGCACTTAGCGGGCAACCGCTGGGCTGGTTGGGGAGAAAGCTCAATCTGTATCAAAACACGCAAGGCAAGCGTCTCATCATTTGTGGTCGACCGAAAAAATCGGTGTTGTAGACAGTAAGTCAGCATCCGGGAGCAAGTTCGTTGGCGTGCGCTTCAATCCAGCTTTGGCATAGAGCCCTTCGGTGAAATCGCGATCTCGATGTTGTAGACGGCGTGATCAGAATTGGCGCTCAGGTCTGTTACTGGGTCCCCTTGTGTCATCAGTGTCCGCTGAAGGCCTGCTGTCTCCGGAGGAGCGAGAAGTTCCATGTCTCACCGGAAGCTTATGAGCTGGCCCGGTAATCCGCGTGATGTTGCATATTGATCTGGCGGAAATCTGGTTAATGTGTAACTTACGTTTGCCCTAATGATTAGCTTACGATTTACTGTTACTGAATCATCGATAGCAGGGCAGTGACATGGATCAGAAAACCCCTCGAGATCAGTTTCTTTTCGCTAATGCCCGGGTAGCGAGGCGCTGGCGCAAGTTGTTGGATGAACGCCTGAATGACCTGGGGGTTACGCAGGCGCGCTGGTCCACCATGGTCTGCCTTCAGCGTAGTGGTGGATTGACCCAGCGGGAGTTAACCCACCTGATGGCCGTCGAGAATCCGACATTGGTCCGCCTGCTTGACAGCCTCGAGGAGCAGGGTCTCATTGAACGCCGGCCCAACATGCGTGATCGGCGGACCAAGCTGCTTTATCTCACCAATGCCGGCGAGCGTTTTATGAGCACATTAAATGAGCGGGCGAGTGTGTTGCGGCACGAGATGCTGAAAGACATTGAAAACACAGACCTGGAAGTTGCCCTGCGTGTTCTTGAACGGGTTATGGAGAATTCTGCCAACCTCAAAAATATTTGAGTCCGAGGCATTTTTCAGGTCCGAGCGAAAAAAATAGAGCCGGGGCGTTCCTCAAATTACAACGGTGCAGGACAATTCCACCACGGCTAGCTGTCAATAATTATCCGTGTTAGTTTTAGTTTGCACTGAACAATTTGAACGAGCAGCCGTCTCATCATTTTTGGCCGATCACCGAAAAGGTCAGTCAGCACCCGGGAGCAAGTTCTTTTGCAGCCGGTTTAACCCGACTTTGGCAGAGGGAACTTCCTTGAAATCTCGATGTTGCAGAAAATGTTATCGGAATTGGTGCTCAGGTCTGTTGCTGGGGTTCTTTGTGACATCAGCTTCCGCTGGAGGCCTGCTGTCCCTGAAAGTGGAAAACGATGCGTTTTCCGCCGGCGGCGATGGTCAATATACCAACGGCGCAGAGGTAATCTGGGCCTTCGAGCCGGCTGATCAACATTGGACCCGCCGTCTTGCGGATTTTATTCCGGGCTGGTCTGCCAGTAGTCTTGCCGGTGTAACTTACCGGTTTGGCCAACAGATCTATACGCCGGAAGACATAGAGGTGGAAGCGCTTATTGAAGATGACCGTCCCTATGCCGGCCTTTTGTTTGGCGGGATTTCGCTACTGAACGAAAGAAAGCTCGGCGGCTTGCGTTTGGCAGAAAATTTGTATATCGACGTGGGCATGGTAGGACCGGCTTCTGGTGCCGAAATGGTCCAACGAAATACCCATGAACTTATTGCGTCAGCCAAGCCGAGGGGGTGGGACAACCAGGTTGATAACGAGCCAGTCATCAATTTCGGTTACGAACGTGCCTGGTTTGTTCAGCAGGATTTCGCTGAGCTGACCGTTGAATACGGACCGTCTGCCGGGTTTGCGCTCGGCAACCTGTATACCTACGCTTCCAGTGGCCTTGGATTTCGTTTGGGGGAGGGTCTTGATCGTAGTTTCGGCATTCCGTCAGTCGCCCCTGCACAAGGCGGACAATCTTCATTTCGGCCTAATCGGGGCTTTAGCTGGTACGTCTTCGCTGCCGTTGAAGGGCGCTATATGGCACACAACCTGTTTTTAGACGGCAACAGTTTCGAGGACAGCCACTCGGTTGATAGCCGCGAATGGGTTGGCGACGCTCAGGTAGGTGCGGCATTGACCTGGGATCGCTGGCAGATCGCCTACACCTACGTGTGGCGCAGCGAAGAATTCGAGGAAAAGGACGGCTTCGATCAGTTTGGATCGATCGTTCTGTCTACCTGGTTGTAAGTAAAGGCATGGATCGAACGGTCTTTGAGTCTTTTGTCCATTCAGAGGTTAGTTATATGCAGGTAGAGAAGAGTTTGATGGCGCGTCTATTTGTTGCAAATGCAATGGAGGTGCTGCTGGGCCGGGATCCGCGTTAGATGATGGAGGATGTCATTACCGCGACCAATACGATCAATGCCATTGCACCCCTGCAGGCGTACCCGCCGGGCGGCCTGGGGATTTTTTGGTTTGACTCCCCGACATTGTTGCCGCCGAGCAAGAACTTGTGGCCAGAAACGCTGAAATCGGAGTTACCCATGCCGCCTTCCTGCCGACGATTTCGTTTACCGAGCTGCTGGGTCAACAAAGTGCCACCGGCGGCGATCTGTTCCAGGGATCCGCATCTACCTGGCAACTGGGGGTGGCGTTGGTCGGGCTATTGCTGGACTTCGGGCGCGCCGAGGCATTAGTCAATCAGGCGGAGGCACGTCAGCGCCAGGCTCTGATTGCCTACCGTCAAGCCATTCAGACGGTATTTCAGGAGGTGCTCGACGCCCTAGTAGGGCTGCGCGGCTCCGACGAGTGCCTGCAAACGCGGGCTCGACAAGTAGCAGCCCTGCGCAACACTACTGAACGTGCCCGGCTGCGTTTTGAAGGCGGTGCTTCCAGCTACCCGGAGGTCCTGGACGCTGAGCGACGCTGGTTCACGACCGAGCTCGACCTTGTAGCAACGAAACGCGACCGTTTGCGTTCGATGGTTAATCTCTATCGTGCCATGGGCGGCGTCTTCGGGGTGCTATTAACCGCGCAAACTGAGGCCAAAGAAACGGTTGATTAAGCGGTCAATACACCAGAACATGGAGAGTTGTGATGAGCTGCAGGAATTGGTGGGGAAAGCACACAATCAAAACTCTCCTGAGGGCTGGGTGGGTGCGTGGCCTGACCGCTTTAGTTGTCGTTGGCTTGGCAGCGTGGGTCAGGTGGTCTAAGCAGCCGGAAGAGTCGAGGCGGTTGAGATTAACATTGCCACCAAAACAGTCGGCCGGGTCAGGGATTTTCTGGCCGGTGAAGGAGAGTTTTTGAGAGCCGGCGATGAACTGGCGAGAATGGTACAACTGTCCTGGAGGCACAGCGCAGCGAGGCTCAAGCGCGTTTGCAGCGTCCGGATGGGCACAGAGCCAGTGGCCCAGAGGGAAGCTGAGAAGCAGGCTGTCGAGGCGCTCATTGCCCAGAGGCGAGAAGAGCTCGGCGCAGCGCATCGGCGCCTGGCGAGTAGCGAAGAACTTGCAGCCAAAGATGCCGTCCAGTGCATCATGCTTGCCTCGCCCAACACGCATTTCGTGGTGCTGGCCCAGGCGATCCTCTATCGTGGCGCGGGCTTCACCCCCGTCTGACCACAATTCCTGGCTATCGCCGTTGTCGGGGCCGCCCTTTTCGGATTTGCTCTCGCACGTTTCCGGCGGCCCCTTAACACCATGGCGTGATCAGTGCTTGGAAAAGCGCCAAGACGCGTTCAAGTGTACTGGCCCTTGGCAGGGCACGCCTGGCGAAGACCGTGCTCAATCAAGCCTGAGCTTGTAGGAATGCGACGCGACCGTTTAAAGTACGCGTTTAATCCGTATCGCATTTTGTTGGAGGACTGGCAGGGCCCGCACGGGCCCTCTGACTATGAAAATACTCACTGAATCAGACGCGCGCTTTATTGAACGCATGGGCCAGTTAGCCCAAGCAGAGGGGCTTTCCCGCATAGCAGGACAAATCTGGGCGGTCCTCATCGTGTCTGATGACCCGGTCAGTTCGTCAGAGTTGGTGGGTCTGTTGCGTGTCAGTAAGGCCAGCGTGAGTACAAATACCTGCTTTCTTGAACGGTTGGGCATTGTCGAACGTCGTTCAGCGTTAGGTGAACGGCAATATTTTTTCTCAATCCGTCCCAACCCTTATACTGCTTTCCTAGAAGGTCAGATTAAAAGATATGCGACCGCAAAATCGGTCGTCGCGGAAGCCAAGTCGACGATTACGAATGACCGCACTCGCGCCAAGCTTGCCGATCTGGAAAAGTTCTACGGCATGTATTACCAGAGCTTGAGCGATCTGTTGGAACATTTAAATGTTCAAGCCTCTGAGGATGAAAAATAGGGCATCGGGATGACCCTGTCAGTGCGGCGTATCGCCCTTGACAGAGGCAGACTGCCGTTCTTCCCGTCAACGGCAACGCCGAACATAGGTTCGCGGAGATGGCAGGTACGGTAGTGTGTTCAGTATTGTACGCGGTTCTCCCGGATTTTTTAGGTTTCAAGTTACAATCCGATTATCAGGAAATGGCTGCGAGGCGAGAGAATGAATGGGCCACGTTATTTATCTGTTCAAAAAGTCCAGCCCTGAGGCCGGCCTTATATCGGGTTTAATCAGTTTTGTGTTTAAGGCGACACATACCTGAGGTGAAGTTCATTCGGAGCGATTTCTATTGTCAGTTCCGTGTTTATGTCGATCACTAAGTTTACTACTCCATTAACAACTCCGCCGAATAGGCGGCAAAGAAGTCCGGTTCCGAAACTAAAAATTGCGGACTCTTCTTCAAGCAAACCCACCCACAGTTGCTTCACCCAAGAGGCAGGTCAGAAGCAATATCGGTTCAACGTTTCGTTGGTCGATAACTAGTTGCCCATCATCAAGGAAACTCATCGGGCCGGAAAGCTTCAGTCCATCGATTGGAAAACTGCGGAGGTTGTCCTCAAGGCGGGTATTGGCTAAACCACTCAGTCTGACATTCTGATACGGTGCATCAAGGTATACATCCGGCTCGGTCTCGAAAGTCAGCTCGCCATCTTTTTGAACAATTACGCCATTAATGAGATCGTCTCGGTTTTCGCCCTGGCAACGCATGCGCAAGACGAGAGGGCCTATGTCAAACTCTTGAGAGGCCTTTAAATCACTGGTTGCAAGTGCTGCCAGCAGTTGATTGCTCAGATCGACCCAGATGTTGCTGGGTGTGGTAAGCAGACCGAAGGACGCAACTTCACGCGTACTCGCATGCTGCCATCTTCGGCAACTGTTGGTTCACCCGCTATCTCAACATTCAGGTTTGCCGTCAGAAAGATAAATTTTTTGAACTCATCGCAAACTGAGGCACCTACTTTACAGCCAATCTGCCCGTTGTCCTCCAGAACCCCGCTACTGATCTCCGTGATGGTAAGCTTCATGGCATTTTCAGGGATTCCGCTAATCGCTTCAGGCTCTGCGGGATCCAGTTTCAGGTTAGTATTTACATCCCTGTCCGGGAGGTTTTTTCAGCGGCAGAGGTACGGATGCTCTGGTTATATCTATGGCAATAAATCGGTTTTCAAGCGATTGCCCGTCTGACGAAAGATCCCCAAGGCTCCTTCCCGGGTCGGCATACTGGCTAAGAAGTCTGGTGCACAGGGGGCACCCTGTTGATTGGTAATACCATCGGTCGGCACGTAACGGTAGGTTGTGCCTGGTTCCCAACTTTCAAGCGGTATGGCTCTTAGTTCACGGCCGTGTTGGCCGCCCTTTGCACGAGGCCGAAGTGTGCTTCGCCCAACCGAAGCTCAAGTATCACGCAATGTATTCGGACTTTTTGTCCGGGCAGATTCACTTTGATTGCAACCAGTTCAAATTCAGCTTGCCGATGGAATTATGTCGGGAACCGAACTCCTCCGCCAACCATGAAAATTATCGTCTGGCCATGCGACAGCGTGAAACCATGCTTGCGCAACTTCAGTCCGATAAACTGAGCTACCAGACCCGCCTGACGAAGATGATGTTGTCCCGACCGCCCGGAACGCTCAGTGAAGACGAAGCGGCAGCCTCTTTATTCATGAGCAAACGCACCCTGGCACGCAAACTCAAGCGCGAAGGCCGCAGTTTCCGAAAAATTCGCGACGAGATTCTGTCCCAGCAGGCAGCGACCTACTTGCATGACAGCCAACTGTCAATCGAGGCCATTGCCGCGTTGATGAACTATCACGACAGTGCCAATTTCAGACGCGCCTTCAAGCGCTGGTGTGACCCGTCCTCTGAGCAATTCAGGCAAAATGTCAGATCACAAACAGTGCATCCGTATGATTAGTGATCATAAACAGAGGCTACTTGCGTTTGTGAAGCCAGAACCTATGCCTGAACCCCTTTATTGATCACACCGTCCATAGCGATTTGCCAAATCAAATCACCAATGGCGTCGAGTGAATGAGCCCCGT
>TARA_R110002124_G_scaffold287179_1_pt1 | contig 15350 bp, 8 predicted proteins | sample TARA_R110002124 | Tara Oceans TARA_R110002124 (sample SAMEA4397445) | marine metagenome | biome: Polar Biome; feature: [SRF] surface water layer (ENVO:00010504); material: water (ENVO:00002006), including particulate matter (ENVO:01000060) such as... | depth 5 m | reverse complement strand
AGAGTATTTCGCGGGCGTTTCGCTGTGCATTTAGCGTGTCATAAATCTCCGCCGACAATTCTAACCTGCGAACTTCCATCTCTTCTAGCTTAGAAGGAAGCTCTTTTATCTGAGCGATTCGGGTTTCCAAACCAATTTTGGTTTCAGGCTCGGTTTCAGTACCAGTCAATTCAGTGAGCTTTTTGTTCCACTCTGAAAGCTGTCGCTTATACGCTTCATAGTTTTGCTGCGGAGCGTCGAGTTTTTCAGTGAAAGCATTTCGTTGGGTAACAAGGGATTCCAATTGAGCATCGATAGCGTCGGTTTCAGTCCGAACAGTATCTTGTTTGGTGGTAATTTGATTTGTTTTTTCGTCAAGAATCGATATATCAATGTCAAGGGTTGCAAGTTCAGCCCAAGCAATTCCGACCAAATTCAAATCGTCGACCGTTTCCACTTCAGTCTGATCATAGGCACGTTGAAGAAGGCGTATTTTTTCCCGAACATTCGATATCGCCTTTTGCTGTTTGGCAAGAATAGTATTCTGCTCGGCAAGCTCCTCCAACCGCTTAGTGTCACCCTCAATTTTCTGGGTCACTTCAGCCAAGTTTTCTGCCGCTTGTTTCTGTTCTGGCGAGAGTACATCCGTCGGTTCAGGCTCCTCGGGGGGCATGACTTTCTGATGCTCCTCGATCTCCTTATTTTTCAACAAAAGCAAATCGGTCAACTTTTCCAACTCGATTGGCTGCAACTGCTCTTCAATGCGAACGATAGAAGCATTTAGTGAGGAGAGTTCTTTTCGGTATTCTCCTAACTGGTTTCTTAATGATTGCTCTTGTTGTTCGGTTAGCTGATCAAAGTCAAGCGCACCAAGACGTATATCCTCACCTGCATGGGAGAAAATGACTGCCCTGAGTTCCTTTTCAAATGCGTTTGACTTACCAGAAACATGTTCATTGCACAGCTCTTCAAAATACCCTTGGGGGATATATCGGACCAATTCAGCTTTTTCTTCGGGTGGCAGATCAATCAAGGGGCGTGCTTCAGTACTATCGTCCAGCCATGTCAGCGTTCCGGTGAAGTGTTTTGCTGGCTCGCCCGATTTCCCCCAAAACCTGTCACGACGTAAAAAGCTAAAGTGCTTTGATTGACGGGAGTTTCCTAACATTGCGATGACATCAGCGAGTGCACTTTTACCACTGCCCTTGTTACCAATAATAGCAGCCAAGTCTGGGTTTAGTGGGAGATCGCAACCTTCGAGCCATTTACCTATACCTTCTTTGTCTCCTGTTTTGCTAACTTCGACCGACTCTATGAAAAAAGTTTTGTTCGACTCGATTGCCTTTAGTTTTGACGGCTTATCTCCAATGAACGAGCGTTTTGATGGTTCAAGAATGGCCTGCCTAAAGCCATCAAAAGTTGTATCGGCCTTGATCCAGGTTTTTTTGCCAGAGGGAAAATCGCCATAACCACGTTTATTGTTGTCACCCGCTACACCAATAAAGCAATGTGCATCGCTTCCAGATACAACTAATCTGGGAATATTCTTTAAACCGTGAGTAAAGTTGCCCAACCAAGATTCATTTTTTTCCGTTTTCTCACACAAAAATGCGGATCTAAGCTCAAGATTTCTGGATTCAAAAACAGGTGACGACTCAAACAATCCCATGAAATAAGCGTAATGATCTTGCCATTTAATCTCATTCAAACCGTCACTTGTATCATAGGGCATAAAACCAATGGCCAAGCCATTGGGTACTTCAGTAATGGCCTTTTTATAGCTATCGCAATTGATTTCCGCCAGCTTATATCCTGCTAGGAGAGCTTCTTCCTCATCGGTAACGACATTTTGTTTATCGTGCCCTTTCTTACTAAGTATGTCCGACGCTGAACTTCTAGCTAGCTCAACAAATGCTTCTTTAGAAAGCGGTCTTTGCGCGGATGTCTCCAGCTTGAGACAACTTAGGAAGTCGCGTAGTTGTTGATCTGTGATCTTATCTGAGAAAATAACATGGGCATTCAATCTACAGGTAGTTGGAGCAGCCAGCCGAATCTCTATTCCCGGAAATACGGTTTTACGCAGTTTCGGGGAATCCGATTCACTTAGTCTTTTTTTCAGTAAGAACCAGCCGTCAAACGTCCAATAATCCATCACCGCAAAGACTGCAGGTGTCGCCTTATTCAGTGCGTCAATCATCTTATCGACTAACGCGCGATTTACGTCTGTTAATTCGTTGCCCTCAAATTTCTTTCCCATCCAATGGAAAGAAGCTGGTGTATGCACATGCAAGTCCCATTGTCTCCATAGAGAGCCGCGTGCGATATCTCGTTTAGACATATTCATCGCTCACATTCCTCAACAAACCGAAAACTCTGCTTCAACTTGTTTAATGGCGTTGCATAACCCAATCTACCCTCATGCTGCAATCTGCCTACGACAATACCAGGGTGAATATTAATGCTTGTTGCGAAGGCTGTTATCTCGGGGGCAGTTGGGACAATTTGGGACAACTCAAAAGCATGGGAAGGAGGAATCAGCTTGTCTCCCGCCCACCGGTTGGCTTCGTGTTCTTGCTCCGAGTCCGTTGTCCCGTGATTAGGGTCGTCCAGGAAAATATCGGCTTTGCTCTCGGCATGGAGCAGGATATGGGCAGCTTCATGAAAGAAGGTAAACCAGAATTTGTCATTGGTTTTTCCATAAAGAGAGATTTGAATTAACGGCGTGTGGCGGTTAAGCCAGCGCGCCACGCCACTCACGTGTGACTTGGGTATGGCAGGCACCAGCACCAGCTTTACACCCGCTTCGCCACAGAGTTGGCGCATTGCCGGTTCGAACTGTTGGGGTGGCTGGGTAGTCATTTCCCTGATGTCATCCAGCGCCTTGATAAATGTGGCGCGGTTGTATTTGGGCAATTCGATTTGCTCGGCTTTTATTTCACCCAGGCGCAACCAGGACGCGATAGCCCCGACATCTGACTGGGTTTCCCGCGTACGACGGAATGATGCCTGCATATCGCCATACTGTGTCTGCCAGCTATCGGGGGAGGCAACGCCAAAAAAGCTCAGCAACCTCTCCACTAGCGCCGGCTTTACCGCGCTCGTAATGCGCTCATCAGGAATGACCTTGGCCTTTTTTAGCTCTGCCAAAGGGAGCTGATCCAGCCACCCGGTCCAGGCTTTATAGCGCTCCTGAGCTTCGATGCGTGCGAGGTGTTCGCGGTATTTGGCCTCTCTGTTTAACCAGAAGTTGGCAGTGGACCCTAACACCCGCTCTAACCTTAAAGCTGCCTCATCGGTAAGGGCAACCTTGCCTTTAACCAGCTGATTCAGATGTTTGGTGCTAAAACCCAGGCGCTGAGCCAGCTCCGCCTGGCTCCAGTCGCGTTCTTCCATTACATCAAGAATGGTTTCACCGGGTGGGGAGACCCAATCGGGCTGAAATCCTTTTAGCTGATTAGTCATGGTAATCTCCAATATATATGATGGTGACAGCGGTCACCGCCGACCATTTGATTCCTTTATCGTCCTTGAGTGGCACTGGGTCGTGGTCTGGCGTAAAGACCAAGCGTTTACCCCCTGCAAGCGCCAACGAAAACTGGGCAGATCTATCACCTTCTAACGGATGAGGGTTACCCGCTATCAGCTCGTCCACATTATCCGCGGCATCTAATTCAGATAAACGCCTTTGTAATTTTCCAGCGCTGTCTGCACCCAGCTTTCGGTTTGCTTCACGGCTATTTTCACAGAGTTTGCGGAGCTTACTGTCCTTGTAACTGATATCCACTTGGGTACCTTAGTATATATTTATTTACCTAATAGGTAAATTTTAATTTCAAATCTGGCATTTTAATTGACTGCCCAGGTGATAGCAAAGAGAGGCAATTCTTCGACATTTTGTTCCAGTTTATCCTCAAGTTCGCCGATTAATTCCCCCCTTCTGGCATCCACTTCGTCTTGTTTATCAAACAGTTCCCGCCTATTGCGACTGCGAAGTTTTTCCAGCTCCCGCTGCTTTTTTTGCCAGTTGAGTTTTTCTTCCAGGTCGGGGGCGGCTTTGGCGGTACGGCGAACCTCTTTGATTTCTTTGTCCAGTTCCTTGATTTCCTGCTCCAGGCCCACTTTGAGGTCATCGGCCCAGCCGTCGAGTTTTTCCACTTCGGCCTCGAAGTATTTGAGATTCCGCTGATTCACATCCTGCAGGATTCCGGTTTTGCGGCGGTTTAGGTCATCCATCAAGTCAGTAGCGCTGTTTTCTTGTTCAACCAAGTCGATACGGGCGACCGGAAAGCCGAGAAGTTTTTCCAACACTTCCTGGTCGATCCTCTCGCCTGTATCGGTTCGTCCGCAGAGAACAATATGATCTTCTGCTCGCTCAAGGGAGGTGACGGTGACGCAATGGGCTTGAAGCAATCCTGATTTACCTTGAAGCTCCTTGATAACCGCAGCCTGGGTAGGGCTGGCGTTGTAGTCAAACTCCAGTTTGGCGGCTGGCAATTGCCGCGCTTTGGCTTGATGGATTAGCCATTGTGCCAATGGGTGGCTGAGGCGGTAGATATGGTGTTCCCCATCGCGTCGCGGCAGTTCGTATTCGCCTAGTGGTATTCCGGTTGGCGCACCGGTAGGCAGGCTCTTGAGAACAAAGCCGCCGTCTATTTCTTTAACATATTGCTGCAATTCACCTTTGGTGAGGTTGAGTAGCAGGCGTTCGTAACGGTCGAGGGAAGCGGTGCTGTCGATTTTGATTTTTTGCAGTACGTCTTCGTCAAAGTGCTCGAAAAGTTGCTCGCGTGTATTGACCATCTGGGCGTTAATTTCGTGGGCCAGCTCTTGCTGGAGTTGTTCAAAGGCAAAGCTAATCTGTTCCGGCTCCCGGCAGGTTTGGTAGATTTGCTTGATGCGCCGTTCCAGATCAACACCACTTTCGATAGCACCCAGCACCTCATCGGAAGCACCGAATACGCCATTGAACAGGTTGAATTTTTGATCCAGCAGTTCGTAAACACGGCGGTCGGCTTCGTTGCTGAGGTCGATAAAGTTGAGCACTACAACATCGTGCTTTTGACCGTAGCGGTGGCAGCGGCCTATGCGCTGTTCGATGCGTTGCGGGTTCCACGGCAAATCGTAGTTAATCACTAACGAACAGAATTGCAGGTTGACCCCTTCGGCAGCGGCTTCGGTGGCGATCATAATGCGCCCGTAGTCGCGGAAGTATTCCACTAGCGCGGCGCGGGTATCAGCGGTGCGCGAGCCGGTGATTTTGTCGGAACCCTGATGTCGCTGCAGCCAGTCCTGATAGATCTGTTTGGCAGCGGCATCGCTGTTGCTGCCGTTGAATAGAACAATACCGTCGTTGTAGGGGCTATCGCCCAAGCGCTGCAACAGATAGTTTTGGGTTTTGCGGGATTCGGTAAAGATAATGGCCTTTTGGTTGGCGCCCAGTTCCGCCAGCTTATCAAAGCCGATTTTCAGGGCTTTGAGCAGTGCGTCGCCCTTGCTGTTCTGGCGGATATTTTCGGCCAGGTCTTTGTAGCTTCGCAGCTCTTCAATTTCTGCCTTTATTGACTGCTGTTCCGCTTCCGAAAGCCCTTGTTCCTGCTCATCCCACTCTTCGGCAGTTTCATCCAAGGCTTCGTAATCTGTTTGAAACTCGCCGACCACCTGTTCATCGTCTGGTGCAGCGTGCTCCAGCATGCGCTCCAGCCGGGCGACAATAGAACCGAGCGCACCGGCGATAGCAAAGGAGGATGAGGCCAGCAATTTCCACATCACCATAGAGATCAATTGTCGCTGGCCACTGGGCAGGGCGTTCAGTTCTGGCCGTCGCAGGTAGTCGGAAACCCGTGTATAAAGCCGCTGTTCGTCGCTGGACGGGGTAAAGGTTTGTACCAACGGAATACGTTTGGTATAGGAAACGTAGGCCTGAACCTGTTGGCGTAGGGTGCGTTTGCATACTGGAGCGATGCGCTGCTTAAGACTGGCAAACGATGCTGCATCAGTTATTCGACCATATTGGCTACGAAAGCTATCCAGGTCACCGAATACCTGTTCATCCAAAATACTCACCAGGCCATAGAGTTCCAGCAGCGAGTTTTGCAAAGGTGTGGCCGTGAGCAACACCTTGTTTGTGGGTGCCAGTGCGTCTTTTAGCGTTTTGGCAATTTTGTTGCTTTTTTTATAGACGTTTCTAAGCCTGTGAGCTTCATCAATGATGGCTAAATCCCAGGGAATCATTCTGAGGTCATCGGCCTTGGCGCTGGCGAACTGATAGGAGCAGATAACCAAACCATCACCAATATCAAAGGGGTTTTTAACGCCCGATCTCTTTGCCTTGTTGTAGTTGGCCGATTCGAGAATCTGACCGTCAACACCAAATTTCTCCTGTAGTTCCTGATGCCACTGTTTGCGCAGATTGGCCGGAACAATGATAAGAATTTTACGCTTGCGTTCGGCCCATTTCTGAGAAATGACCAGCCCAGCCTCGATGGTTTTACCCAAACCCACTTCGTCTGCCAGAAGTACTCCCTTGTTCAACGGGTTTTTGAAGGCAAATAGTGCCGCATCCACCTGATGGGGGTTGAGGTCGATCTGGGCATCCATGATAGCGCCGGTGAGTTTATCTTCATCCTCTGAAGAAAGACGGCGGGTCAGTTGCCAGGCAAAGTATTGGGTTTGATGAGGGGAGTACAACCTAAATCTCCATTATCATGACGCTTCGAATATTGGTTTGTAGTCTCGTTAATTCCATTGTTTTCTATGCTTCAAAAATCAGAAAGCCTTAATAGATATCGTGCAATATTGCCCCAGATCAATTCGTTGGCCTCTTTTGAAGAATTATTGTCAAATCAGGTTTTTGATTAACTATCCTTACTTGCCTGTTGGCACCACGGTTAGAGGGATCTGGTGTGATAGCATGTGTTCCTGAGTGATTGCCAACTCAAATCGTTCTATGTGATTTACTATAGATCTCAGTAACGGTTTAACACTGGTCTTCAGGTTGGCCAATTCCCGGAATTGCTTTCTGTATTCAGCCCGCTTGTTGAATGACTTTATGAATTCGTGGTTTTGGGTCCACTCCTGCCAGACGGCTGGCACAACGATTCCTCCACAGCCACTCCTAACCGCCATGAGCAGCCCGGCGGGATCGAAATCATAGAATCCATAGCTAACCGCTGCCTCGGTGACAAGTTGTGTCACTGCAACCTCATTGGTTCCGTGACCACGATAGACAAAGACAGCATCTCGTATTTCCAGAGGCCAGGACACCGACGCCCAACAACGCATCACGATGCCGTTTTCAATTACAACCAGTTTGTCAAAAGCTTGTCCATTTAAAAGTTCGGGGGGCACCGATAATACAGTTCCTATCGGCGTGCGGCAGTCCCCGTTAAGCGTGGGGATTGAATTATCCGGGAAGCGGGCAAGTTGCACCAGGTCGGCAAAAACCCCGACAGTTGACAACTTTTCATTAGCGGACGTAGAAGCAACTGCAAGTCGATCACCTTGTAGGTCGCCATAGACCGGATCAATACCTGACGTCTTTATCGCCATTTCACGCAGTCTAGATAGATCAGTGACGTTGAAATGGATTCGTTTTCCTATGGGTGAGCCAATACCTTCTTCAGTGTGGAGCCTTTGCCAGAAATTGGTCAACGGTACTGAGGTATCGCTTTGTCGCAACACTTTTCTGACAGCAGAAAGCTCAGAGACTGACAACATGGGGAGCTCTTTTGCTCAGTAACAAATCACAAACAATGGAGTTGCCGGAAAATTGTGGGTCAAGCACTTCGGCACACTCAATATGAAGCAACTGCCGATCGGCTTCTGGAAGCGCCAGCAGCGCATTCATCAAAGCAAACAACCACAAGTCACCTGGCTCATCCATGGCCAACAAGTCGTAGGCTTTTCTGGCCGAAATTGGTAAGTCTGACGCCATGGCCGATGCAATCAACTCAGATGCTGCTTCCACCAGATAGGGTAATTCAATTTCAACATCGGATAGACCAGCGGTATCCTCCAGTGGGGCAGCTGGCGATGCTTCCACTACTATAATCCTCGATTGCTGAGCGAGAGATTGAGCCAAGGGAATAAGCTCTCTGTGCTGACTTTCATCCAAGACATCCACCGATGAAGTCATTAACAGAGGTTTTGCTCTGTTCAGGTAATCGGGTACGGCAAATAGGCTATCGATATTTGGCGAGAAAGAAGGGTCGTTGGTGAAAGCGGCATTGATTGATCGGATCAGTCTTGCCTGAACCAGGTCGCTACGCATCTTGTGCAACAAACCCCGTAAATTGTGCAGCGCGTCAGTAATTTCACGATTACACCGTTGGATGGCAGCTGGCACCTGACGATTAAACAACCGTCGGAGGAAGGGGTCTTGACCGCCAAAACGATTCAGCTCCTCATATTGGAATGACATAATCAGGTCATTGAGCCGTCCCGCCTCTTTGATAACCCGTTCGTTTTCACGGATTCGCAATTCCAGATCACGAACATAGGCAAAGTCATTGGTGATATATTGAGAAAAACGGCGCGTTGATTGATCCAGTACTTGAATCAGCTCCATTCCGGCTTCCTGAATATCCTGCGAGAACCGATCGACTTCCTTAAAGAGATTTCGTTTTCTGGCGCTAAGATATTGGGGTACTAAATGATTAGTAATCGTCTCCCAGATACCGGCAACCACCTCGTTAGCCTGATGACGTCGGTAATGGACAAGAGAATTATCAAGTAGCCTTGATACTGTCGAGCTAATCTGGACAATGCCCTCCTCATCATCCACCCAGACCAACCGGTGTTTTCGTAGCGCCTTGATAGGGTTATCCGTTTCGCTGTCATTTAGGATTGTGCCTCTGCTAGAAAGGTATGCATCGGCCACTAGATCAGCATATTTCGCCAATGTTTTGAGTGCAGCAACAACCTGCTCTTTGGTGGCCATTGTTAAACCAGATGATCCTGATCAATAAGGGATTGTGGCTCTTCTTCAAGCCCTTCATGGGACTGAATAAATGCCATGACATCATAAAGCCACGACCATTTGCCGGTCGCCCTGAACTGTGACCCGCTATTGCCTACAGGCACCAGGTAATCCTGTTCTTTCAAACGCATTAGCACAGCCCGTATACGGCCTCGCCCGTCCGTTGCTTTTGAATTTACGAAAGGAGAGCGAGCAATTTCTGTCAGTGCGTCCAGTTGTGCAGGGGAGTTCTCAATGCTACGCAACAGATCACTTTCATAGAGCGGGTCTCCAGGTGACAAAGGACTACCAGAGGGCGAGGAAGACATTACCAGATTGAGCCACTTAACAAGCGTTCCAAGATGGCTGGTTGCATCTTTGAACTGGCTGCGTATCTCACGATTTGCATCCGGTGCCGAAGCATCCAAGTACCCACAAAAATATGCCTGACCATCACTGGTTTTGACTAACTTTCGGTCAAGTTGAGTAAGGAATAGATCCATTTTCTCCTGATGAGTGGGATTGTTGAGCCAATCAAAGTAGGTGTCGTGGCTCACCTCGCAGATCATTTTTTGTTCCAGTAAAAGCTGGGCAGTTAAGCTGAAAATCGTACTCATTGGACACTCTCCGGCTCACTAGTGACAATGGCATTGGCAAACAGGCTGCGCATATTCACGGGGGCACCCCCGGACTGAAAAGCAACACTGCGCACACCAATGCGACTATCAATTTGGTATCGAAGACCAAAGAATTTCAAGATTGTGGGGTCTGTACTCGGAAATGCACCGAGCATCAGCACATTATGGTCTTCGAACATACTAAACAGACGTGCAATATTCTCTGGTGATAATGTCGCAAGCTCATCAATGGGAAAAGTGATCTGCACTTGTGAATTGGGTGCAAGAAAGCGGCAAATTCCAAGAAAAACCACACATATCGCCAGATAGGAAAGCCCCTGGCTACTCAGATTCAACAGGTCATTATCGGTGCGAACGATGACCCTACGGCCTTTCTCCACCATGCTAATTTCCATTTCAATTAGCGTTTCTATGCCTCGCGCGATGTGTGCGTGATTCAGGGTATCGATGGCAAGTTTGAGCGCCCGGATCAGGTCGTCTGGTGGGAATTCTTCGTCCCTTCGCGAAGTCCAAGGTGTCCACAGCTCATGAAATCGGCTCAGGGGTTCCCAGCACTCTTCCTTGGTGACACGGGAAACGAGCTTGATACTGATATCTTCAAGGTCTTCGATTTTCTGATTGGTGTTGATACTCTGGTCGAGCCGTGACGACACCTGTTTTACTTGCCGTGTCAGACCTTTCAGCCCCTCATAGTAATTCGCAATTCCTGTGCCCACAGACCGGACCGTTTGAAGTAACGTCTGACGAATATGCGGGATTTGGGAATCAAGCAAGATTTCCAAATCCTGTGGCTGCTGCAACAGAAAATCGGGATCAAGATCAGTAAACTGAGATTGCGATAGGCGGTTCTGCACTAGTTGTTGCCAAGCGGTCTTGATTTGGGAGCTATCAAACTGATTGATAACCCCTCTAATTTTTTCAACTTCACGGATAATCTTGATGCGCGCCCTTTGAGACTCTTCATAGAGGTTTCGGGCGCGTTCGGTGAGAAAAACCAGATCACCTTTGACGATTTCCCCGACAGGTGAAGAGCCAATTGTTCTATAACAGCTCTCGGCATCATCCAGATTGTGCTTGAGGTCTTTTATCACGCGCAGTGTTTCCTGCTTCTCCTTGCGAATAGCTTCAAAAAACTGATGCCTCTCCCCCTTTAAAGTGGAAAGCTCCAACTCGACTTTCTCTTTTTCACGTAGTACTTCACCTGCGCGCTGCTCCAATTGGGGAATTTTGGCATAGTGATTCGCCATAAAACTGTCGTAGCGCCGGACCTGTTCTCTACAACCTTCCACTGTACTTATCTCGTTTTCGAGAAATTCCATCCGATGACGGGCATCACTGATCATCTCGGTATCAATGCCATCTTCACTAGCCTGCAAACTGAAAGCCTTTTCAATATCGTTCAGTTGCCGATTCAGGTTGTCTGTAACATCCTGCAATTGAAGATCGGTAGCATTTATCTGCTCCTGTACACCACTCAAAACTATACCGCTATGCCCTTGGCCTTCCCTGATTTCCTGCGCGAAACTTTCTCTAATGGCCGACAAGTTTTCTTCCAAGGCTTTGTTAAAATTTGTCAACTGGTCATTCAGTTGCTTGATTTCCTTATCTTTCGACGCTTTTGTCTCAGCGATACGATCATGAACAGTCCGTTCTGCGGATTTTTTTGCAGCCCTCGCGGAATCCAGGTCACTTTTGGCCCGACGCAATTTGCCTTCACAAATCTCGACCTCACGCTGTAAGGTTTTGCGTCTGTCCTCAACATCCGCCAACCGCTTTTCAGCTGCGGCTAAATCCTCCCGTGTATTACTTTCAAACAGTTCTGCCTGTCTGAGTTTTTCCTTGAGTTCAGCGTCGCTTAGGGCAAACTCCGGGATATTGACGTCATCCAGATTAAGCTCCCATCCAAAGAAGTGATTGTTTTCTTCTGTGAGTACAGGTGATAGGCTCTTCATTGCAAGCAAATCGGGACGTATTACCTTGGCAGGCCCAGTAACCCAGTTATCTGCCTTGCGTAGCTGGCTCAACAAAGTATTGTCATCAGGATAGAGGTGGCTTTTGATACGCACCACATCGCCCTGAGATTGTTGGAGGAGACGCCGCGCATCACCGACCGCTTTGTCTCGACCAAGATAATCAACTTTGACCTCATTTTGTTTGATCTTAAGTGCAGCGAACTCCTCCTCCACTTCACGGATCTGATCACCATAACGTTCTACCCGGTTTTCATGCTCTTGCAGCGACAATCGCTCGCCCACTGTCATGCCGGGGTTTTGGTTCAAAGCCTTCTCTTCAGAAATTTTTTGAATCAACTGTTCGCGTTTTGGCTGTGCCTTGCTTCTTGCCACATCAATTGCCAGAGTACAGCGTTCTTTAATATCGCCTTCCGTCCGCAGCCATTGCTCCTTTTTCAGATGAAAATCAGACAGCAGTGACTCTTTGCGCCTGAGCATGCTAGCTTTCTGTTTCTCAGCACTTTTCTGTGCAGCTTCACGATCAAGCAGACGCTTGCTGTCTAGCTCAGCAACCTCAGATTGCAACCGACTGAAATGATTTTTGGCAGAGGAATAGGCTTCTCGCAGGTTGGGTAAATTTTCATAGGCCTGCCTCATCGCTTCAGGGCCAGGCGTAATTTCATCCCATTGCAGAAATTCCTTGGTGTACCGTTCAATCGTGTCATTGAGCTCGCGCTCCTCACTTTTCATCGCCGAGAGGGAATCATTGGCGGTATCGATACGTTTTTGGAAGTCTTCAGCAGCTAGCGACTCGCGCTCATCCAGGTTCTGAATGTTTGCGTTGAGCGATTCGAGTTTTTCTCTGGATTCTGCAATTGTCTGGTCAAGACCTTGTGCAGTAGCATAGAGTTCTTTGATGGTATCCAATCTAGCATGAGAGGCCCGGATACATTCCCTGATGCTGACCTCGTGACGCATAAATTCATTCAGGCTTGAAACATCATCAATCATTGCCCGGTTTTCAATATGTACTGGCTTGTCGCCAATGAGTACCCCATCAAACATGGACTCTGCGATCATCTGCCGAAGCCGGGAAAACATATTGTTACGCTTTAAAATAGCGAGAGTGAGCTTCTCGATGTGCTGCATTCGTACATCAGCACCCCCGATACAGTACTCTCTTGCGATCTGGCGTACGGTACTATCAGCTCGACCTTTGTTTTTCAGTAGCGACAGGTCATGCTGGATAATTGCGCAGTATTTATCCACTGTGTCGATCTGAATGGTAGTTTCCACATCCAAAGCCTTCAGTGCCTGTACCACTTGGGCGATAGGTACGCCGGATTGAAGGAGCGCAGTGACATCTGGCAGGCAAAAGCTCTCATCCAACGATGCTCTAACAAAACGATAGATAACTGACTGCGATGTCCCCCTATATGCCATCATGCACCGGGGGCCATCGTTTCGCTGATATTCAAATACGATCAGACTGCCTTCTGTGGGCAAGTAATGATCCATAAAGGATGATTTATGGCCAGCACGATCCACCAATGTTTCAGGTTTTGCACCGTAGAAGAAGGGGATCAGCTTTAGGAATACAGACTTGCCAGCAGCGTTACCACCAGAGAGGTTGGTATTTTCGCCACATACGACCGAGACCATTTTGCCTCGAATGAAAGAGCCATAAAGGGCTATTCGCGTTAGCCCATACGATGCATCCTTGACCATTGACATCCCACCAAAATAAACAACTCATCCTACCATTATGCTTGCAAAACAGTATATTGCCCGATAAGTGAAACGGCCTGTTTCTAATATTTTGTATTCATTACAACGTATACGAGACCAAGTTGTGTGATTGCCTCACGATATATCAAGCGGAAGACGATCGGAAAGATTGTACCTAATTGAGTGCATCTTTAAGCTAGAAATGTGCGCGGCTTGTCTTTCAAAACAGCAATTCTACTCTGGATTCATGAATAAATTCTTTTAATATCAAAATCCTATGGACATTTTTATACTGCCGGTAAGATAAAATACAGAGCTGGACATTTAACCGGACTTTTATTCAAATAATTTGTGCATTGAAAATAATCTATCCTAATGATATACAATGACTTATGGATAAAAAAGAAACGGACATTAAAGCGGACATGGAGGCGGCCTTTGATCGCGGAGAGTCTACTGCAATCATGGAGCCGCTCCAAATAAGTGAAGGCTCCCGTCTCCGTCCCGCTTTAACAGAACTCTCCTTAGAGCTTGCCGCAAAATCAGCTGGTTTCAGGCGCAGCTTGCCCGTGGGCGTTGTCACGGCGCTTGCCGAACTGGTGCGCGCCATGAACTGTTACTACTCCAACCTGATTGAAGGTCACAACACCCATCCTGTCGATATTGAACGAGCCATGCGGAATGACTACAGCGATGAGCCTCGCAAACGCGACCTACAGCTAGAGGCCCGCGCCCATGTCATGGTTCAAAAATGGATTGATGAAGGCGGTCTGGATGACGGACGCGCTTTGTCCCTTGACGGCATTTGTGAAATCCACCGGCGGTTCTGCGAACAGCTACCGGAAGATTTGCTCTGGGTAGAAGACCCGGATACTGAGGAGCATATAAAAGTCATCCCTGGCGAACTTCGGGCACGGGATGTGAAGGTTGGCGATCACATTCCCGTCAGTGCCGGTGCCCTGCCCCGCTTTCTTCGCCGTTTTGAGGAGGTTTATGGCAGACTGAAAAAAGCTGAAACAATTTTCTCGGCAGCCGCCGCACATCATCGCCTGCTGTGGATTCACCCCTTTCTCGACGGCAATGGTCGGGTGGCCCGCCTTATGTCTTACGCCATGCTGAGAGAGGCCCTTGATACGGGGGGCATTTGGTCAATAGCACGGGGACTGGCGAGACAGGAATCCAGATACAAGCAACATCTGATAGCCTGTGACCAGCCACGCCGCGGAGATACGGATGGACGGGGCAGCCGCAGTGAAAGTGCTTTGGCAGAATTTACCGAGTTCTTCCTGCAAACCTGTATAGATCAGATCACTTTTATGGAAGAGCTTGTGCAGCCGGACAAATTGCGGGCGCGTATCCGGCTTTGGGCAGAAGAGGAAATTCGGACGGATAGCTTACCTCCGAAGGCCGATAACGTATTAGACGCGGTGCTATATCGCGGCGAACTACCCCGTGGCGATGTCCCCGGTATTGTCGGTACAGGTGAACGTCAGGCGCGGCGTATCGTTTCAGCACTGCAGGATGCCGGAGTGATTACTTCCGAGAGCACACGTGCACCGTTGCATATAGCATTCCCGGCCACACTCGCCGGGCGCTGGATGCCGGGGTTATTTCCGGAAGTCTAAATAAGGCCAACTATTAATTTACTCGTTTATCAGTTAAAACCTTTTCTCTCTACCTGAACAAGACTACAGAGCAAATTCCCCTGGTTAAGTCGGAACGAAGACAATATTCGATTGTATTTGGCGCATTTAACCTTTTGCGACAAATTAAAGTGGCACAAAAATGGAAATGCGCCATAAAAATTATCGTGTCACCTTAGATTGAGAGTGCTATGGAACCTGGTTTTGTGAAAATGAAATAGGGAAGGAGGTTATTTCACTTTCAAGCGAATAAAGTGAAATAAAAACATCAAAACATCCCAAATTCAATTCAGCGCTTGCGTGAGATTTGCGTGACTTGTTGTGAAAAGTTGTGCTCTGTACTGCAAATTTGCTGTGGGTGTCGAAATTAAAGTTAATAAAATCAACGTGTTAAAAATTTACAGCCAGTTTCATAATGCTGGGGTCGGTGGTTCAAGTCCACCCGTAGCTACCA
>TARA_R110002124_G_scaffold279281_1_pt1 | contig 15378 bp, 17 predicted proteins | sample TARA_R110002124 | Tara Oceans TARA_R110002124 (sample SAMEA4397445) | marine metagenome | biome: Polar Biome; feature: [SRF] surface water layer (ENVO:00010504); material: water (ENVO:00002006), including particulate matter (ENVO:01000060) such as... | depth 5 m | reverse complement strand
CTGACCGAATGGCTCTAGGAGTGCAATCTAACAAAGAAGATCATGATTTTGCGCGTGAGATAATCCTTGATCTTTATCCCGTGGATAATGATAGTTTTCGTGATGTGATTAATCAGAAAATAATGGGGCTGGCCTTTGAAATGGCAGATTTAGCTGACGGTGATAAAACCAGTGACGAGTCACCTGTAACCCAAGCCGCTTGGGATTGGTGTATTGACCAAGCCCCCAAACATTTTGCTGATTTTTAACTGATATTATCAAATTAGATATATTCAACATAACGCTAATTATATGCTAAGCGAGTCAATGACATGGAGTGTCGTTCAAATCATATTTTATCACAACGCACTAGATTAATGGCATTGAAAAATGGTTATGCCAGTGTGTTATTTTTAGCCGTTTTTGCCGCTGTAGCCCTTGCTATATTCTCACTTTATGATACCGGCATTGTCGCTTCTGAGCGAATAAGAATGCAAAATACTGCCGATAATGTGGCCTATAGCACAGCAACTATGGTGACGCGAGATATGAACATAATCGCTATCACTAATCGCGCTATGGTCGCAAATCAAGTGGCAATAGGCCAAATGGTCGCATTAGCGTCTTGGGCGAATATGGTACAAGAGTTTGCTGGTAACTTGGAAACTCTTGGCGATTTTGCCCAAGTTATTCCCTATGTTGGTAAATTGATAGAGCAAATCACCGAAATTGTTTATAAAGCCACAACCCAACTGAAAAATATCATTCAAAACTTTGGTAATAAATTTATTCTTGCTGAAGATAAATTGATTGGCTTGTTATATTCAATGCAAGCAGCCAACCATGAAATGACTTTACTCAGTGGTAAAATTATTTACGATGATATTATCGCTAAAAATGACTCTGATGTTAGTGCCAATGCCCTCAGTACCGTTTATAACATCCAAAGCTTTATTAAAGCTTATAAAGGTCATACTCAATATAATAAACGAGATAATATAAAAAATAAAATGCTGTCCGCCCAACGATTTGCAGAAATGGCCAATACGGTCAATGACTCTCGAGACAAGATGATGGCAAATCGAGCTTATAATGTGATCCCTAAAATCACCGTAGTTCCTTGGCCTGTTAGGCTTAAATTTTGGGGGCCAAAGTATGGCGGTACTGATTATGTGATGAGTAAAAAAAATAATAAATATTTATGGAGCTGGACGTCACTAGATACTTTTAGTTTATGGTGGAGTTATCGCTACCCCAAAAAATTGTTTGGCTGGAAAACCCACACTAGTGAATTATTACCATTAGGCTGGGGAGCGGCTCATGCACTTAATAAAGAATTAAATACTACTCAATATAATTATGACTCACGGAAAAAAGTACTAGAAAGTAAATTTGAACAAAACAACTGGAATGAAATTAATTATAACAACGGAAGTAAAATTTCAGCTTGGGGAGCATCTTATAAAAATAAAAATGCCGCTGACTTAGTGAAATACCCAACTCTTCTTCAAGGAGAGAAAAAGGGTGATATTTACAACAACATTAAAGATGTTGATGGTATAAAACAATTTATTGATTTAAAAAGTAATGATAGAACCACGGATGGACCGATGTTTAGTGTGTTGTTGTCCAAGGGTGAAGACAAGTTGAGAACGCAAAAAACCATCGATAGTACAAATGCCAGTTATAACAGAACCAATCAGTTTTCGATAGAAGAAAACGGTGGGATACCTGGCGATAAAGTCTACGCCTTAGCCAGTGCACAGAGCTATTTTTCTCGCCCTGATGAATCGTTATCAGGGAATAGCAATAAAGAGTGGATGATAACGTGGGGTAGAAAAGATGGGCTTAAGGAGTACGGCAACTTATACAACCCTTTTTGGCAAACACGATTACAAAAAAATAACGATAATATAATTCAGCTATTGTTAACATTAGGGAAACTCTAATGTTAACAAGAAAAAGTAATAAATCTCAGCAACAAGGAGCAATATTAGCCGAATTTGCCATTATAAGCGGTTTTGTACTAATCCCATTAACCTTATTAATGCCGTTAATGTTTAAGTTTATTGAAGCAAAGCAATACATAGAGCAAGCTTCTCGTTATGCAGTATGGGAACGCGTCGCCTATTATCAAAAAAAACCTAAAAATCGTGACAGTTATGCCCCCGTTAAAACAGATGAACAGCTAAAGCATGAGATACAAAATCGTTTTTTATCTGCAGCAAAAACACCAATATATCTATCGCAAGCTACGGATAAAGTGACAGAAGAGCTCAACCCAAACCTCATGGTGAATGATCTTACATCCAATAAACGCATTCCAATGTTTGCCAAACCAAAAAATAGTCCAGATACCTATGTTGGCAGTGCTACTGCACAGCATTCACTGCCTAATTCTGCAAGTTTTACTGGAGTGGTAAGTAAGGTGCTAACACTTGCTCCTGGCTTTGAGTTGAATCAAAAAGGATTGTACCAAACGACTATTAGCACAGGTATCAGGATGTATGATTGGTTCCCTGAACTCGGTGATAAAGTGATTAATATGAAACGAACCAACGCGCTATTAGCAGAAGGTTGGTCCATGGGAGGTCCTGAGAATGCTAAAGAAGAACTTAAATACTTAGTCCCCATAACAGCAGCGATGGATGCTATGGGTGTAGAAAAGCTATTTAAGGTTCTGAAAATAATACCAATAGCAAAAGAATTAGGCTGGATGGATTTAGGCAAGATTGAACCCGATGCAGTCCCTTGCGTCAGGTTGGGGTCATTTAATAAAAAAGGAAAAGTCAGTACACCTAAAAATTGTGAGACTAGATTAAAACAAAAATTAAAGAAGTTAGGACACAAGTACTGATGAAAAAAAATATTACCTTTTTGACAATAGTATATTTATTTATTGCTCCCGTTTATGCGATGAATGTGCATTTTCCCATCCCAAAATTTTTTAAGCTTCACGTTGTTGCTGATGAAATGAATTATAACTCTGTAACCATGTCTATTTCTGGTTTCGATACCAATAAATCAGCAACAGATATTTTGGCATTTTATACAAAAGAGTGGGATGGTAAAATTAAGACTTCATATTTTGGTGAGTGGATAATTTATTCTCATCTGAATGAGGGTGTTTTATATACCGTACAGTTTAAAGAAGGCAAATTAAGTATTACGGGTTTTATTGCATTATCTAATTTGCCCGGATTGCAATCAAAAAAGTTAAAGTTATTAGGCGATGGTTTTCCTATGCCTAAAAACACGAAAGTGGCCAATGATATAAAAACAAATGAAGCTGGAAGAATGTCTAGAATGTTATTGTTAACTAATGGTCAATCAGTAAATAGTAATTTTGAGTATTATAGAAGAATTCTTAGTGTGCAAGGTTGGGAGATACAATATGAGGAAAATAGTTCAAAAAATAGAGCTGGACTGGTTCTTGCTAAAAACAATAGTACATTGAATGTTGTTATTTTAAAAGATAATAAAAAATCAAATATTCAGGCCGTTAGGATTGATAATTAATGAAAATGAGTAAAGTTACAGGGTTTGGTATCACTGAATATCTAATCGGAATTATTGTTTTGGTGGGAGTGTTTTTTACACCTTATGCAGATAATAAATCAATTGTCACCATCTTGATTGAAGCAGTGAAAAAAGAGCATGCAGGATATATGTATGCTCAGTCACTTAGTCAGTTTCAGTTAGGTAAAGAAATTATTGTTAAGAAATAACAAAGAATAATAATAAAAGTAAAGGAGTACTTTGTGTCATTTAAAAAATCAAAAAGTAGTTGGTTAATGCTATTTATTGCAATATTTATTGCTTTTATCGCTTTTTGGCTTGCTAATAATTATTTAAAAAATAAAGAAGAAATACTAAAAAATCAATTACGAGGCGTTGAGCCTGAAACAGTCTCAATTGTTGTTGCCGCGACGGATGTCATGATGGGAGATGTTGTTTCTTCAGCCAATATGGCAATAGCTGATGTCAATGCTGAATATTTATCGCTATCAGTTGTTTCCCCTGGAGATTTTGGCGTGTATGAAGGCCAGGTTGTGAAACACAATATGATAGCAGGTGAACCTTTACTTAGTCATTATGTTGCTGGTCTGGGTATAGAAAGCTTTTCTGATTTACTGCGAGAGGGTGAAAGGGCTGTTACATTAGAAATTGATAATTTAAACTCTGTTTCTGGTATGGTGCTCCCCGGCGATATTGTAGATTTATTACTAGTTACAGAAAAAGTGATTGAGGACTCTGAAGAGTTAGCTGATGAACCATTAAAACAAATTGAACCGCTTTTACAAAAAATTAGAATTCTATCAGTAGATAATATTTCCCTCGTTTCACAAACCCAAGATTTTAAAATTTATGGATATGATAAGGAATTTTTGGAATATTCAACAATAACTGTTGGTGTTAAGTTTAAAGATGCGGCGAAAGTTATTCTTGCTAAAGAATTAGGTGAAATTGTTTTCATGCTAAGAAATAGTACTGATGAAACCAATGCATCAAGTAGAGCTATAACAAGTGACTTTAATAAAAAATTTAATAGAAATGATAAAAGAAGCTATAAATTTTATACATCTTCACTGATTACTAACGGGGAAATTAAACCCGTTACAGTGACTATTAGTTCAGAACAAAAAACAGAATTAAGCCGAAGTATCGCTGTCTATAGCAATAGTTCTGAAATAAATAAACAGTAGGTAATAATATGTATATTGTAAGAAATATTTTAATTGCTATTTCATTATTAACTTCAGCAATGGCATTCTCAAATGCAGATAGACATATAGAACTCTATGTCGGTGAAATTAAAACAATAGATGTTGGTCAAGTAAAAAGAATAGCTGTCGGAATCGATTCAATTCTTGGCACGAATGTACTTGATAATGGTGAGCTACTGTTAATTCCCAAAGAGCCGGGTGAAACACAGTTACACATATGGAAACCAGGTGAAAAGCAATTTACTTTTACCGTTAATATAGTGTCGAGTGATACTGCGAAGTATTTGAAACGTTTAAGATCTGTATTTCGTTCATTTAAAAATATTACTTTCAGAAGTGAAAATGGAATGGTGATCGTAGAAGGTAAAATCAGACCCGAAGATGAAGAGCTGTTTAATGAACGTGTTGCTTCTTTTTCAAATGTACTGTCATTTGTTAGGGCTGAACATATTGAACTTAAAGATATGATTAAAATGGAAGTTAAAGTTTTAGAGTTAAATAAAACGAATAATTTACAGTTTGGGGTTAATTGGGATAATGCAATCCAAGGGCCATCGGTAGCGTTAGTTAATAGCTTCAAACCAAATGATTATTTTGTATTTGCAGCTGAAGGAAACCCATTTTTAGGTCTGTTTGATGACGGTACAATTCCAATTAATTCATCAACAAGTCATACCTATGCAGGCATGATGTCTGGTATAAATTCTGTTATTAACTTACTGAAAGAGGATGGTGATGCTCGGATTTTGGCTGAACCCTCTTTAAGTACTCGAAGTGGCCAACAAGCAAGCTTTCATTCTGGTGGGCAATATCCTATTGCGATTTTGAATGAATATGGACAACCTATTATTGAAATGCAGGATTATGGTATTCAGTTAGAAATAGAACCAGTTGCAGATGAGCATGGCAATATTATATCTAAAATAAGAGCTGAGATGAGTTCTCTTGATTTTTCAACAGTAGTGAATGGTGTGCCAGGTATATTAACCCGAAATACAGAATCAGTTGTTAATTTGAAAGCAGGCGAAACATTGGTTATTTCAGGGTTATTACGCGCTGAAGACAGTGAAGCCTATGAGAAAATACCATTTCTAGGAGACATCCCTATTTTAGGTGAATTATTTACTTCAAGAAATTTTAAGGAAGGGCGGAGTGAACTGATTATATTGGTAACGCCGACTATACAAAAAGCAATGACAGAATTACCAGATGATCTTCAGAAAACGATTACTGAACTTAAAAATCTTGGCAATATTGAGCCGATGTCTGCTCAATTGATTGATTAGGGCAAACCATGTTTAAAATAAATATTCGCACGAATAAAGGTACAAAAGTTGATGATCTTATTTGTCAAGAAGATGAATGCATAATTGGCAAGGATGAAGATTGCTTTGTTCAACTTCATGGTTGGAGGATTTCCAAAGAGCATGCCAAATTTTCGAGACAGGATTCTGGTATATTTATTATAGATTTAAATTCAAAAAGCAGCACTAAAGTTAATGGTAACTACATTGAGGAATATGGTCCGATAGAAGAGGCTGACCTTATTGAAATTCATTCTTATGAGTTACATGTGAAAAATCAAATCAATGCAAATGAATTGAATGCAGTAAATCATGATAGCAAGGCTAAAAGTGAAGTTGTAAATGAAGAAATTTCACATGAAGTAACTGCACAAAAAAGTGACGCAGATAAAGTAGAACGTGATGAAGATGCTAAACGTCAACATATTGATCTCATTAGAAAGTGGCGAGGAAATATCCATCAAGAATTATTAAAGCAGATGGATCTTCGTCGCATCAATGTCAATACCATGTCTGATAATGAACTCCGAAATTTCACGAAAAAGATGATTGATAGCATTGTTAATGAAATGGAAGACTTTCCTGATACTTTAAATAAAAGCGAGGTCGCCGAACAAGTTTTAAACGAAGCAGTCGGTTTAGGGCCGCTTGAATCATTGTTAGCAATGGAAGATGTCAGTGAAATTATGGTAAATGCAGCTGATGAAATTTTTTATGAAAAAGCAGGTAAAATATCTAAGTCAGAGGTGACGTTCACCGACGACAAGTCTGTGTTAGCAGCTATTGAAAGAATTGTAACGCCTCTTGGTAGACGAATTGATGAAAGCTCCCCAGCTGTTGATGCAAGATTAAAAGATGGCTCTAGGGTTAACGCGATCATTCCCCCGATAGCATTAAAAGGGCCTTGCATTACTATTCGTAAATTCATGAAAGAACGCTTAACAGCTCAACACTTGGTTAACTTTGGTACGTTAGATCATGACATGGTTAGCTTTCTTGAAATGGCTGTATTGCATAAGCAAAATATCATTATTTCAGGTGGCACAGGTTCAGGTAAGACGACATTATTGAATGTGCTGTCAAATTATATTCCTGAGCATGAGCGTGTTATCACCGTTGAAGATGCTGCCGAATTAAAGTTATATCAACCAAATTTAATCTCATTAGAAGCAAGACCGCCAAATCAAGAAGGCAAAGGCGAAGTTTCTATTAGAGAGCTCGTTAAAAACTGTTTAAGGATGAGGCCTGATCGGATTGTTGTAGGCGAGTGTCGAGGTGGTGAAACACTTGATATGCTTCAAGCAATGAATACCGGTCATGATGGTTCATTAAGCACAGCGCATGCTAACAGCCCCCGTGATTGTATATCACGCTTAGAAGTTATGGTGATGATGGCAGGGTTAGATTTGCCTATACAAGCTATTAGAGAGCAGATTTCATCAGCAGTTAACTTAATTGTTCAGCAAACTCGTTTCGCATGTGGAACACGAAAAATAATAAGCGTATGTGAGGTGGCAGGTATTGAAGGGAATCGTATTCAGCTAGGTGAAATTTTTAAATTTCAGCAAAATGGCTATGATGAAAATGGCAAAATTAAGGGGGATTTTGTATCGACTGGGGTGATACCACAATTTTACGAAGAGCTTTCAAAGCGTGGCATCAATGTAGACATGGGCATATTCTCTAAGAACAAGGTTCATAGTTTATGATTTCAGAAATCGCAATAGTTGCATCCTTTTTTGCTTTATCTATAGCTGTATTTGCTTGGTTTTTATTACGCTTGATATCAATATCGGCCATTAATTACCGTAAAACATTTACTGAAACTGCGAAAGTAAAATTGTCAGATTTGTTTTTAACTATTGAGCCAGAGAAGCTGTTTATGCTTAATTTAGCATTAATTCTGTTGTCCTTTGTTTTTACCCTTTTTTTAATTGGTAATGCTATTCCTGCATTGGTAATTTCGTTGGCGATAGGGGCTTCACCTCCTATTATTTTTGGTATGTTGAAAAAACATCGTTTAACAGATTTCATACAACAATTACCCGATATGTTGCAAGGCACCGCGACAGCAATGAAATCAGGCGCAAGTCTTAATCAAGCGTTAGAGTCCATTATTGCAGAGCAGACGGGTTCAATAAAACAAGAATTTGATTTGTTTTTACGTGAGGTTAGAGTAGGGATTTCTTTTGAAGAAGCTTTAGATAATCTTTATAGCAGGGTGCCTCTTATGGATCTAAGTTTGGTTATTTCTGGCATGAAGATATCAAAAGAAATTGGAGGTAACTTAGCTGAAACCCTTGAACGAATGGCGAGTACGCTGAGGCAAAAACTAGAAATGGAAGGTAAAATTGATGCATTAACAGCTCAAGGCAGAGCCCAGGGCTATGTGATGACTGCTTTACCTATTTTACTTGGGTTTGTCTTATTTCAAATGGAACCAGAACAAATGGCGCTTTTATGGACTGAATGGTACGGATGGGTGGTTATTGCCGTAGTTGTTATATTAGAAGTCGTTGGTTTTGTAATTATTAAAAAAATTGTCAGCATAGATGTGTAAATAATATGAATATAATCATTTCACTATCAGTCAGCTTTGCAATATTTATCGCTATTATTTCTGTAGCAAGAATAAAAAGTTTCGTAAAGGAAGTTAACCGTGAATACATGGATCCACTTCCGATACTTCTAAGACTATGTTGGCCCTTAGTCACTTTTCTATCACATTATTTTGGCGAACTTCTATCTGTTGAATATATCGAGAAGAGTAAAATTAATCTACGACGGTCTGGTATTTCTTATTTAGTCAATCCACAGCAGTTTTTTTCTATAAGGTTAATTTCAACATTACTATTTTTCTTTTTAAGTTGGGCTTGCTTCTTGATGCTTGAAAAAGATGCCGGTCTGTATCCTTTTACATTTGGTTTTTTTGGGTATTTTTTCCCTAAACTGAACTTGAGTGATAGAAGGAAAAGGATTGAAAAAGATATTGTTAGAATGCTGCCTGTGTACTTAGATTTTATAACTATGGCGGTCGAAGCTGGTATGAATTTGAATAGTGCATTAATGCAGGCGGTTGAAAAAGGGCCTGCGGGATCTTTAAATATTGAGTTTCAAAAAGTATTGAGAGACATCAAAGCTGGTGTCGGTAAAATTGAAGCTCTTAAAAACATGAGTGATAGACTTGAAATAAAAGAAATACGCAGTTTAGTGACTGCACTTTCCCATGCTGAAAAGTCAGGTTCAAGTGTCGGTGAAACATTACGAATTCAATCAGAACAAAGAAGAACCGAGCGTTTTCAGAGAGCTGAGAAATTAGCGATGCAAGCACCGGTAAAGTTAGTTGGGCCGCTTGTGATGTTTATTTTTCCAACGACATTTATTATTTTGTTTTTCCCGATTGTCACTCAAATGTTTGCTCTTTTTCAATAAAATAATAAATTATTTAAATTTTAAATAAAAATAGAAACAAAAAATACATAAGGTCGATTATGAAAATTTTAAGTAAAATACTTGTTGTTTTTTTAATATCGGGGTGTGCAAACTCGAAAAATGTTGATAGCAGTACCTTAGTCGATATGCTCACTACAGCGAATGAAGCCTACCATGATGCTCGATTAAACGATGCAGAAACTCAATATTTGAATATCACCAAAAATTATCCTGATTATAAAGAGGCTTGGTTTAAACTCGGAAATATCTATGCTAGGCAAGGACGGTTAAAAGCATCCATTAGGCAATATGAAAGAGTTATACAGCTAGACTCTGAAGATGGGCGAGCTTGGTATAACCTCGCGATAGTTAAAGTTAACGAATCAAAGAAAATTCTTACGGAAGCTGGGCGAGTTTTACCTGAAAATTCAGAGTTTATATTACCTATCAATGCATTAAAAGCGCAACTGAATACGCTTTCCAAAGGGCGATAAATGAAAAGGTATGCCAAAGGTCAGTCTTTAACTGAGTTTATAATTATATCACCATTATTTTTTTTAATCATTATGGGAATATTTGAATTTGCATATATTTACAGGGCCAAAACAACCCTTAATACAGCGACTTTTGAAGCGGTTCGGGCCGGTGTATTAAATAATGCTGAAAAATCATATATGGAAAATGCCCTAATTAAAGGATTAATACCATTGAATATGTCTGGCAATACAGGTACCGCAGGCATGGCCTCTTCATATGTCAAGACTCTAGCAATTCATACACTCATTAATAATTTAAAGAATACAGTAACAATAATTAGCCCGACTAAAGCGATTTTTACCAAATTTAAAGTAAAAAGAAAAACGACGCTTGTTAATGATAGTAATGACAAGGTTAGGTGGGTTATCCCTAATGATAATCTTTTACTTCGTTCTACAAAAAATGAAAGTATTGATGGCAGTAAAAAATTGAATATCCAAGATGCTAATTTACTTAAAATACGAACATTTTGGTGTTACGAACTAAAAGTACCTATTCTCAGAACATTATTAGTCGATGCACTTTCTAGTGACATTACTGGATTGAGTTCAGCTGAGCAAACCGCTTGTAATCTAGCATCAAACATCATCCCGAATTCAAAACCAAGAATTGCCATCACATCTTTTTCTGTAATGAGAATGCAATCACATATATCTGATAAAGAGTTTAAATAAATAGGTTAAAAATGAAAAAACAAATTATAACAATACTACCAATACTATTGCTTATCAATCCGGTTCAAGCTGGTGAGCTAAATATTGATAAATTAGACGGAAGTTCGCTTTTTTTACAGCAGGAAGAACGAAATATTGATTACCAGTTGTTAACAGGTGAAGCAGAGCTTAGAGAAGAAACTGAAGAATTCACTGAAGGTTATTATGCTCGAACAAGCATTATGATTGAAGGTGAAATGACGAGAGAGATATATGATTTTAAAAAAGAATACTCTTCATTTCAAATCAACGAAAGCTTAACTGCTCTATTGAATAATAATGATTATACGGTCTTATTTACATGTCAAAAAATAGAATGTGGTGAAATAGTGGCTTGGAGTCATTTGGTGTCTTCGTATATTGCTGGTTCTGAAGGTTCACAAAGAGTTGTTGCTGCTAAAAAGGTATTTAAAAATCTAGAAATTGGGTACGTATTCTATCATCTTGCTGATATTGAAGGTGAGCCTAGACTGGTCATTGATTACATAGAAACTTTACCGATTGATAATAAGCAGAATAGTAAATCAGTACCGTTAGCGTTAACGTTTAAAAATAACTCAACGAACATAAGTGAGCTCAATGTCATTATTTTGGATAAAGTTGCTGATGTGATTAAAATGAATGCTGAAAAAAAATATATAGTGACAGGTCATACCGATAACATTGGCTCAGCAGAGCATAATGAACAGTTATCTATCGAAAGAGCTGATGCCATTAAAAATTATTTAGTTGATAAATATGATATTTTACCTGATTTAATTTTGTCAAAAGGTGTCGGAACTACTACCCCTAAAAATACTAATGGTACCGCTTTAGGAAGAAAGGCTAATCGACGAGCTGAAATTACGCTATTATAATTTGTTGATATTAAATAAACCACAAGGATGTAGTAATGTTTTCAATGATTTTAAGAGCGATAATCTTCTTTATCAGCTCTTTGGCAGTTCTTAGTGCCCAAGATGCTTATGCTTCTGCAGAAGATCACCCTGGGGTGTCACGCTATAAAGGCGCAACGCTTCGAAATACAGGTGTCATTCATTATCAAAAAGTATTGGTCCCCGTTAATGTAGTGCCAGGCACTGAAGGCACTGAACTAATTGAAGTTATAGGTAAAATTACCGCTCATGGCTATAAGCTAGAAGGGAATAAATCGACCTTTGAAGTTGGCCTAAACTATAAGCAAGTAGTAGAGAAATTAGGCGCCGTACTATTGGTTGATTGTGTTAATAAGCTCTGTGGTTATGAACCATTGCGCTTTTATTGGCGAAGTTGGGCTCATTACAATAGTTTGGTTGTGGACGATAATGATGAAAATACCAGGTTTCTAGTAGCTAAGCGAACGACTGATAAAGGAGATTTATATTATCAATGGGTTATTACAAATGTTTATGACGGAATAATCGGTATCGAGCAAACAATTATAGAGCCTGAAGAATTACTTTTAAATCAGGTTAGCGTTAATAACAGTACATCGATACAAGCAGTACAAACGACTTTAAAAGCAGAAAGAGAAGATATTGAGGGCAGTCACGATCATCCCGTTATTAGCCGGTATAAGGGGGCTTATATCACTGATTATCGGCAGCGAGAATTTGAAAATGTTCACATCCCAACAGGAATCGCGGTTAACGAAGTTGTTCCAGCTATTACTGTTGAAGGTAAAAGTACAACTATTGGTTATAACTTAAGTAATAGCCAATCAACGCTTCAAATCTACCAAAATTATTTAACAGCATTAAAGGCTGCAAATTTTGATATTTTGTTCTCATGTAGCTTAGTAACCTGTGGTCATGCTTTACTTGACGATCTATATACTTCAAAAACTGAGCAATATCGTTTTAATCCTGTTGAAACAAATAATGATGCTGATAGTGATTTTAGGTTAATCAGTGCTAAGTTAACCGCTTCCAATAAAACAATATTATTGATTATTGCGATAGAGGGTGCGCTAACTAGTAACGATATTAATAAAATATCTGTTGATATTGTAGAAAAAAGTGAGATGAACACGACAAAAGTGATTATTGACCCACAATATTTGAATGATGAAATTATGTTGAAAGGTCGGGTGGTATTACATGGCCTTAACTTTGCTTTTAATAAGTCGCAATTATTACCATCATCTGCAGAATCACTTAGAGCTATAACGAAGTATCTCGCATTACATCCTAAGCAACATTTCTATGTTGTGGGGCATACTGATAATGTTGGTAGTTATGAGATTAATACCCAATTATCTAATGCACGAGCTCAATCCGTTATAGAGGAGTTAATTGCATTGAAAGTTGATAAATCAAGACTAACTCCCATTGGTATCGGTCCTGTATCGCCTAAAGTTGCGAATAGTAATGATGCGAATAAAGCTGAAAATAGGCGTGTTGAATTGGTTTTACAATAATATTAGTGTTTACTGGAAGGGGATATGATTTTTATTTTTTGAGTTAGTCCCCTTTAATACCGAAGTTAGATTAAGTTTATTTATGAAGAAATATAAATTAGTTATCGAAAATAATACTAAAATTAATCATGTGTATTGGGCAAATAATCCTTGGTTAAGGTTAAGAGGTCTACTAGGCCGAGATAAGTTAACAACAGAAATAGGTCTTCTAATATCACCTTGTAATTCGGTACACACAATAGGAATGAAGTACTCGCTTGATATTATTTATCTAGACAAAGATGATAAAGTTATAAAAATTAGAGCAAACCTTGAACCATGGGACTTTAGTATATGTAAAGGTGCCTGTAAAGTATTGGAGCTTTTAGCTGGAAACTGTAAAAGTAAAAATATAAAATATGGTGATGAACTTATTTTTGTCGACCATAAATATGATAGTTAACCATTTGATAATAGAATAATAACATGGCCATGATTATTGATATTTTTGACACTTTGATTGATATAAAACCGCTAGCGTTGGCTTGATTTCGGTTTATAAGCTAATTTAAAACTTAAAATTAATTGCCAGTTAAATGATGCGTTTTCGAATTTTTATAGTCACAAAAGGCTATCGTAATTCAAGTGAAAAGGCAGTCGGTTATTTCATTCTAAAAATGGGTAACATCGTAGTTTATAGTGCGATTCCAGCAGCACTGATTTTTTATTTAAATGAAGAGGTTTTTATGTCAACTAAGTCGCTTTTTAAACTAAAACTCACTTTAGTGATGGCCTCGCTATTTTGTTGCACTCAAAGTCTCGCCACAGAAAAAAAACAAATGCCGTGGGACTTTGACAGTAATATTTATACGGATCAACTAAGTGAAAGTATACTAAGTGGTATTAACAATCAAGACCTGATAAATAAAGATAAGCAGTGGGATGAATGCTCAATGATGGCGACTTCGACTGACCGAATGGCTCTAGGAGTGCAATCTAACAAAGAAGATCATGTTTTTCACACTTTGGTTGGTATCGATCAGCTAGTAATTAAACATGGCTAATTAAACAAGGCCACCCAAATTATTGACCAAATATTAAACACTCAACTACGCTTTATTTACCCTTCCTAAATGGTATTTGAAGATGGCCAGACCAAGACAAACTATCGTTAGCTTAGAAGACACTCCTTTTTATCATTGTTGTTCGCGTGTGGTGCGTAAGGCTTTTCTGTGCGGTTTTGATAACTCAACAGGTGAAAACTTTGAGCATCGACGCGAATGGGTTGATGCCCGTATTCTTGAATTAGCGACAATTTTCGCCATTGATATCTGTGCCTATGCTGTGATGAGTAATCATTTACATGTCGTGATAAAAGTAGATGCTGACAAAGTAAAACGTTGGTCAGATAAAGAGGTACTGATGCAGTGGCATAAGGGCTTTAAAGGTACTTTACTGACACACAAGTTTGTAAAAGGTGAAGAGCTGAATGAATTTGAATTAAAGACGGTAAATGACAGTATCATCCAATATCGCCAACGTTTGATTGATATCAGCTGGTTTATGCGCTCGCTTAGTGAGCCAATAGCCAGAATGGCCAATAAAGAAGATAAATGCACAGGTCGCTTCTGGGAAGGTAGGTTTAAATCACAAGCATTATTAGATGAAGCCGCAGTATTAGCTTGTATGGCCTATGTCGATTTGAATCCTATTCGCGCCCAAATGGCCACCACACCCTAAAGCTCAGACTATACCAGTATTCAGCGTCGAATAAATTCAGCGATAAAAGGTGAGCAAGCAACAGAACTATTACCGTTTGTGGGTAATGAGCGCTTAAACATACCTAATGGGTTAATGTTCAGTGTAAAAGACTACATCGTACTGGTTGAAGATACTGGTAGGATTATTCGACAAGATAAGCGCGGTGCCATTAGTTCAAGCAGCCAAGATATTCTTAATAGACTCAACATCCCTGCCGAGAACTGGCTAAAAATTACTACCGAGTTTGGCGCGTTATTCAAAGGCGCAGTAGGGGCTTTACCTGCATTAACTGACTATTGTGAACATTTAGACCGAAAGCGACGACAAGGCGCTTCAAATTGCCAGCGCTGGCTGTGTGCTTAAGGCTTAATATCGAGAAAACTATAATGTATTTTGACACTTTGGTTGGTATCAATCAGCTAGCGTTGCCTTCATTTTGGCCTATAAGCTGATTATCAAGTTTAAAAACTTATTTACTGTTTAAAAGGATGTATTTTGGTTTTTGTATAGTCATAAAAGGCTATCGTAATTCAAGTGAAAAGGCAGTA
>TARA_R110002124_G_scaffold2065_10_pt1 | contig 15401 bp, 11 predicted proteins | sample TARA_R110002124 | Tara Oceans TARA_R110002124 (sample SAMEA4397445) | marine metagenome | biome: Polar Biome; feature: [SRF] surface water layer (ENVO:00010504); material: water (ENVO:00002006), including particulate matter (ENVO:01000060) such as... | depth 5 m | reverse complement strand
TTGTCAGGGCGGAGAAATCCTATTACATAATCCGGGTTAAAGGTTGATTTTAAGTTGTTTATGTAAATATTTGCTTGTGAAATGTATGATTCTCGGTATTCTATAGAGAATAGGTGAAGCCAAAAAGAGCCCTTATTTGATATATAGTATAGTAGTCACATTAAATTAATTAATGCATTTAGAAAAACAGTCGTAATTCTATCCAAATTTTTTAAAGAAATAATTTTCAGCTTCAGATGTGCCAATTAGTATAATTTCATCATTTTTATTTAAAACCGAATCAGGTTCGGGATTTACCGTCAATTTCCCACCTTGTTGTAAAGCAATGATGGTACAGCCCGTAAGTTGGCGTATGCAAGAGGAGGCGATTGATTTACCAACGAGTTGTTTTGGTACTTCTAGTTTAAGCAAATCAAGACCTTCAGCTACCATTAAGATATCACTTTTCTTAAGTAAATTATAAATAGCATTGGCCCCCATTGAAGCATAAGACATGACAAAATCAGCTCCTGCTCTATGCATTGTGTCCAAATTTCTTTCACGGGTAGACCTGGTTATTATTTGAATATCAGGGCGCAGCTTTCTGCAATAAATTGTTAGGTAAGCGTTTACATCATCATCGTGTGTGGTGATTATAACACAGGGCGCTTTTTCAATTCCAGCCTCAACAAGCACTTCTAAGTTTGCCGCATCGCCAAATATGTATTTGCTATTGGCTTTGATTCTGTTTTCCTGTTTTTCTATAATCTTATAATTTAGATTTCTGTCCTCAAGTGCTATACCTGTTGCCCTTCCTACTCTTCCTCCTCCAATAATGACAAGAGGCTCTGTAGTGGATTTTTTAATACAAAAATGGGCATTGTAGGCTTTGATTTGTTCATTTGTTCCAGCTAAAACCAAAACAGAATTAGTGGCAATAGGTTCATCGGGACGTGGAGCATGAAAAACTCCCCTGGTCCAAAAACCCAAAACATTTATTCCTACAGTTTCTCTGAGTTTGGCTTCTCTCAAGGTTTTTCCTACCAGGATTGATCCTGACACGGTGGCTTCTGCTATGCTTAATTCTTCAAATTTACCAATGACCATTGCATTGGCATCACCTACGCTCGCTCTTCTTGAAAGGGAGGTACCCATCATTTCCCCTAGGCTCAATACATTGTTGCATCCTGCAAGACTAAGGATGTCTTCAGAGGCTTCGAAATTACATGTGGCAATAATGGGGATGTTTTCATTGACCTCTCTAATGGTAAAGGCTACATTGGTATTGGCCACATCTGAGGAGGTAGTAGCAACTAGGAGTGCTTTGTTTACCTGCGCATTTTGGTAGGTTATAGGGTCATCCAGGTCTCCGAGCATTACTACTATATCCATTTCGCTTAACCTTAAGCCTTCTGAAAAATCTTGCACCAAAAGCACATAGGGTATTTTGAAGGTTTTTAGTTTTTTGATTAATGCCTCCGAAACTTCATCAAAGTGGGTGAGTATGACATGCTCACTGATAGTATTGTCCAATACTTTGGGCACTCGGGATTGTTCTTGGGCCTTCATCCATGGTGAATAGAAAAAATTAATGAAGGTAAAAGGGAATAAGACGAGCAAAAACAACATGCCTGAAAGCAATACAATCATGGTATAAATCCGACCCCAATCGGTTTCAAAAGTGATGTCCCCAAACCCTAATGTGGTCATCACAGTAAAGGTCCAGTACAGTCCGGTAACCCAAGAAAAGTACCTTCCTTCACTTAACATGATAAGATGGAAAGTGATGGTAAAAATCACTACCAGCAAAAATAATATGAGTAAAAACCTAAACAACAATTTTAAGTTTCGACGATGGGGTTTATTTTGAAGCAGGTAACTTATTTGAGAACTTAGGAACTTCATTTGAATTATGGTTTAAAAAGCATAGATACATAACTTTTTGTACAATAGCATACTTTTATATAATTATGCTAAAAGAAGTGAAGGCAATAAAAAAAGAATCCCGTTTAAAAAGAGCTTCTAAACGGGATTTATAAAGAATGAAGTTTTGCTTATTTATTGACCTTTTTTTTGGCCATTTCTTCCAATAAGATGCTGTTCCACTTTTGAATTAGTGGCCACTCACCTGATAAATCGGAGTATTTCTCACCATCAAAGAAACACAAAAATGACTTAGTTCCTGATACTGATGATAGACTTATTATCAAAGATAATTTGTCTATCACTTCTACTTTTTTTGAACCAGTTCCAACTGACCGACTTTGCTTTTGCAAGTCAATATGAGAAATACAGTCGGTAGGAATCAATTGAAATTCAATTTGAGCATTTGGGTCCATGTAAAACAATTTTTGTTTGCCATAATCAATTCCAATTCCATAACCACCTCTCCAATAGTCCTTTGTTCCCAAAAGTAAACCATATTTTTCTGCTTCGTCTGTAAACTTTTTTTGATGGGCCTTTTGAATATTGGATTGTTTCTTTTTGCTAATGTATATAGGGGCAATAAATGCCAAAATTGCAGCTAAGGATATTCCTAAGCTAATTGGTTCGATATCTACAATCATTTCTTTTCTGTTTAATATTATTTCTAATTAAGCTATAGGTAATAAGGAAAGGATAAGTCTCAATCAAATCTGAGAATTGAAAACCTCCTATTGCTTAACAGGGTATGCTATGAAATTTTTAGTAAAAACTAAACTACTAAAATAGGTCTTGATAGCAATACTCCGTTTTTTATACCTGTTGCTTGTTTTATGATGTAAGCTTGTATTATTATCCTAAAAACCCTTGAACCGAAATAGGCAATAGGTCTTTTATAAGTTGATTGAATAACTCTAAATTCAGGTACCTATTTACTGTTTTTTGTTTCACCATAATGCTACTATGACTCAATATTCAAACAGCCAGATTTTCTTTCGATTGCAATACTTCCCATAAACCAGGTACAGGCTTTACCCCTGAATATTGTGAGGGCGGAGAAATTCTATTACATAATCCGGGTTAAATAATTGAAGAAAATGAGCCAGCAGCTTTATTCTAAATGGAGGCTTGATAATGTACTTGCTTTGATGGGCTGGTAGCCAAATGCTTTCTCACAAAAAGCCTTGGGAAATAGGTTGGTTTACAACTTTCCAAGGTTTATGGGAAGCGAATAAAAATGAAAGTTTACCAAAAAGAATGGAAAGGAAAAAGGATTTGTTTCAGGTAATGGTAAGGAACCCATTTGTAAGGGGTAAAGGGATCAATACTTTTAATGATATTTATTGTCCAAGAAAACTCCTGATTCTTTATTCCTGCGTTCAGACCATCGTTTAAAAAACTTTTGATGGAGTTTCCTTCTTCAAATACGCTAGGAAGTGCAAAGAATTCTACATAGCCAATGGATTTGACTGCGGCATCTTTTTGTTGTAAAAAGCTTAATCCTTGGTTAGGCGAAAATGATAAAAGAAATGACCATAGCAATACCGCTCCTGAAAGGAATAGGGCAAGCGACGATTTCAAAACTTTTAGTTTTTTCATTTAATGCGATAAATGTACTGTTTATTTAAAAACAAATTGTAGCACCTTGCCTTTTTATTATTGGGTATTTGTGTGGAAAAATGGGTAATCAAAGTGTGGTGCTTTCAATTCTAAAATGTCAATAAAACCAGATTCTAATCAATAGCAGTCTTGACTCTAAAGGAAAAAGAAAGCTGTCACAATTTTGTGACAGCTTTGGAGCATTTTATTGCTCAGGAATCGCTACTTCTTCCAGTACTTCCACTGAATCCTCAGTTTCAGAAAGCACTTCTTCCTCATTCATTTCAGTAGGTACCTCTATTTCCTCAATAGAAGTATCAATTTGTGATTCTACTTGTTTCTTGCCGCAAGATGCCACTAGGCTGGATGCGACGATCATCATAACAACGATGCTTGTTCTCATTTTTTATTGTCTTTTTTATGTCTCTTTAGACATAAACACTATAATAAAAAGTATGCCAGAAAATCCAAGAATTGTTCTTTGATAATATTTATTTTTTATGATGTGAATTCTCAAGATTTATTAGAGGATTAAAGGCTTTAAAAAACATCGAAAGCTTACTTAATCTTCATTTAATATGATCTGAAGACTGGTATAAGGTTTAACCCGATATATGCAATAGACATTCTATTACGTGCGGAAATCGCTTTAAAATCAGCCACTTCGTTGCTGTTTTCAATTTCACCATAGCGGTGCTTTGCTAAAATCTGCAAACAGCCGATTTTCTTGCGATTGCAACACTTCCCGTAAACACGGGACAGGCTTCACCCCTGACTATTGTCAGGACGGAGAAATCCTATTACATAATCCGGGTTTAAACTTTTGCTTTAAAAAAATGGCTTTTGCTTTTACATTGTAAATAGCTATTTTAACGAAATGATTGTCAGAAAAGGAGAAAATTTGTTTTGGACCTTACCATTTTTGGGATGGGTAGTTTTTGTAACGCTTCTTATAGCCTGTAAAGAAGATACAAATAATAAGACCAATAATTTTCCTAAGGAGATCAGCTACAATCTTCATGTTAGACCAATTTTATCTGAAAATTGCTTTACATGTCATGGGCCTGATGCGAATAAGCGAGAAGCAGGACTTCGTCTGGACAAAGAAGATGAGGCCTATGCGGCCTTGGCGGAAAGTCCTGGAAAACATGCCATAGTACCTGGTGATCCCAATGCTTCTATGGTTTATGTTAGAATGATTTCTGAAAACCCTGAGGAGAAAATGCCACCTACCTCCTCCAACCTTAAACTTAGTGATTATCAAATCAAACTTATTGAAAAATGGATTAATGAAGGGGCTGTATATGAGCCACATTGGGCATTTGTTCCCCCAAAGAAATCCGAGCTTCCTGAAGTAGGGAATACGGAATGGGTTAAAAATGAACTTGATTTTTTTGTTTTGGAAAAGATGGAGCAGGCAGGATTAGCTCCTTCTCCAATGGCGGATGATTTGACATTACTTAGAAGGCTTTATATTGATATTACTGGGTTGCCTCCTGCTCCTGCTGATTTAGAAGCAGTAGAGAAAGGCACTTTGGAATTAGGTAAAACCATAGATAAATTGTTTAAATCAAGCGCTTATGGTGAGAAAATGGCGGTTAGTTGGATGGATGTTTCCAGGTATGCTGATAGCCATGGTTATCAGGATGATTATTATAGAACCCAGTGGCCTTGGAGAGACTGGGTAATCCATGCATTCAATGAAAACATGCCTTATGACCAATTCATCACCTGGCAACTTGCTGGTGATCTGCTTCCGGATTCGAGTATGGAACAGATTCTTGCTACTGGCTTCAATCGAAATCATAAAATAACAGAGGAATCGGGCGCCATAGATGAAGAGTATAGGGTGATGTATGCAATAGACAGAACCAATACCTTGGGAAAAGCCATGTTGGGAATTACCCTGGAATGTGCCCAATGTCATGACCATAAATACGATCCTTTTTCCCAAAAGGAGTATTTCCAAACTTATGCCTTTTTTAATAATATTGCAGAATGGGGAATTGAAGAAGCCAGTCCGGGGTTTTCTAAAAAAAGTCCCGCAAAGTATCCATTAATGGAAATAAGTGAAACTACCGCTAAGGAAGTTCTTCAATTTATCAATATGCCGGATAGTGCCAGTAGGGTTTCACGATTGATGACTGGAATGGACAAAGGTACCAATTACAATTCCTTACTTAATGAGGCCAATGTTTTGAAGGTAGCGGTGATGGGGGATTTGGACAGCATTCGATCTACTTTTATATTGGAGAGGGGGGAGTATGATGCGCATGGTGAGAAAGTTGAGCCAGGAGTACCTGCTTCTATTCTTCCTTATCCAGAGGACCTGCCCAAGAATAGATTGGGTTTGACCAAATGGCTTTTTGATATGAACAATCCCTTAACAGCTAGGGTGTATGTAAATAGGCTTTGGCAGGAGATTTTCGGTATCGGCTTGGTGGATACTCCGGGAGATTTTGGCCTTCAAGGAAATTTACCTAGCAACCAAGCTTTACTTGATTGGTTGGCGGTAGATTTTATAGAAAGCGGTTGGGATATTCAGTATCTATTGAAAAAAATATTTTTATCAGCCACCTATCAGCAATCTTCTGGAGTGAGTGAAGAGAATTATAAAAAGGATCCTGACAATAGGTTTTTGGCTCGTTTTCCAAGAAGAAGGTTAAAAGCTGAAGAAATTAGAGACTTGGTATTGGCCACAAGTGGTTTATTGAATGATGAAGTAGGAGGGCCATCTGTGAAAACCTACCAGCCAGAAGGACTTTGGGAGGCTGCCACTTCTGGAAGGGGAAACCTTTCAAAATTCCAATTGGATACAGGAAAATACCTTTATAGAAGAGGACTCTATACCTTTATCAAAAGAACTGTTCCTCCTCCAAACATGATGTTATTTGACGCAAGTAATAGAGATGCCTGCGAGGTGGAAAGATTGAAAACCAGTACTCCTTTACAAGCTTTAGTCATGATGAATGACCCAGTAGTCCTGGAAGCCTCTAGGGTTTATGCAGGGAGGTTACTAAAGAAAAGCAGTAATACAGAAGTTGCGGTAGAATCTGCTTTTTACAGTATTCTAGGTAGAAAGCCTGATGAAAGTGAACGGTCAATCTTAAATAGTCATTTTGAAACATTTCTAGAAGAATATAACAAAGACAAATCTAAAGCGGTTAAAATACTAGATGTAGGGAAGTTTCCTCATAATGATGATATTCCAATTCCTGTTCATGCAGCTCTGATGCAGGTCATTACGCTTATATATAATTTAGAAGCAGCAATTACAAAAGCCTAAACTATGGAAAAGGAATTATTAGATCATGGACTGAACCTCAACAGAAGGCATTTTCTTTCCAAATTAAGTTTAGGGTTAGGAAGTGCAGCGTTAGGGTCACTTTTAATTCCAGATTTATTTAATGGTACGAATTTGGTCGGAGGAGAAGCTGAGACGATAGGTCTTCCTCATTTTGCCCCTAAAGCAAAACGAGTGATTTACCTGTTTCAAAATGGTGCGCCCTCTCAATTGGAATCTTTTGATTTCAAACCTAAACTTCGGGATTTGTGGGGGCAGGAATTGCCTGAATCTATTAGGAAAGGTCAAAGGCTTACAGGAATGACAGCCAGCCAGACAAGCTTCCCCATGGTCGGATCCTTTTGTGATTTCCAGCAATACGGTCAAGCAAGGGCCTGGATTAGTTCACTTTTTCCTCATACAGCGAAGATTGTAGATGATATCTGTATTATCAAATCAATGCATACTGAGGCGATAAATCATGATCCTGCACTTACTTTTTTCCAAACAGGTGCACAACAAGGAAACAGACCCAGTATGGGGTCTTGGTTGAGTTATGGGCTTGGAAGTGAAAACAATAATTTACCTGCTTTCACTGTGTTGCTTTCTAAAGGCAAAGGAAATGGACAAGGCGTATATGCTAAACTTTGGAGCAATGGGTTTCTGCCCTCAGCACATCAAGGGGTTCAGTTTAGCAATGGAGAGGATCCTGTACTCTATCTAAATGATCAAGATGGCATGAGCAAGTCGGATAGAAGAAAGATGTTGGACAATTTAGCGGCCTTAAATCATCATGCTTATGAAAAAATAGGAGACCCTGAGATCCAAGCTAAAGTAGCCCAATATGAATTAGCTTACAGGATGCAGACAGCAGTACCAGAGGCTACGGATTTGTCTAATGAGCCAGACAGTATATTTGAAATGTATGGGGAGGGGAGTAGAAAGCCTGGGACTTTTGCCGCCAATTGCCTTCTTGCCCGCAAGCTTTCTGAATCGGGAGTAAGGTTTGTTCAATTGTATCATCAAGGATGGGATCAACATGGCAACTTACCCAATGAGATGTCCGTTCAGGCAAAAGATACAGACCAAGCATCAGCCGCTTTGATAAAAGACCTGAAGCAACGAGGGCTCTTGGATGAGACTCTAGTAATTTGGGGTGGAGAGTTTGGACGTACCAATTACTCCCAAGGACGATTGACTCAGGACAATTATGGAAGAGATCACCATCCCAGATGTTTTAGCATTTGGATGGCTGGTGGAGGAATAAAACCTGGTATAGTTTATGGGGCTACCGATGAATTAGGTTATAATATTACCGAGAATCCAGTTCATGTCCATGATTTTCAGGCCACTGTATTGCACCAACTTGGGCTGGATCATGAAAAGCTGATATATAGGCACTTGGGTAGGAAATTCAGGCTTACAGATGTGTCAGGTAGAGTGATTAAGGAATTATTAGTGTAAATTTTTAGTTTGCATAGAGTCTTAGATAATGGGAGTTATCTTTCTAATTATGGCTTTTTGCAATAATGTAAATCAGGTAGAAAAAATATTGACATTAGGGGTAATTAATTATTTACATGGGGATTCTGTTATGGAACCCTTGTTTGAGTAGTCAAAGTGAATTTCTAGTTCTAGTACATAACCAACATTAATGAAAAGTTTATTATTTCAAAATGGGGACCAAATGCCAGCTCTTGGCTTAGGAACCTGGAAGTCAAAGCCAAATGAAGTTTATGAAGCTGTGCTTCATGCAATAAAGGTTGGCTATAGGCACATAGATTGTGCTTATGTTTACAAGAATGAAAATGAAATAGGCAAGGCAATAAGTGATGCTATTTCCCAAGGCTTAGTGAAGCGGGAAGAATTATGGGTTACATCGAAGTTATGGAATGATTCTCATTTGCCAAATGATGTGCTTCCTGCCATTAAGAATACATTGAACGACTTACAGTTAGATTATCTTGATCTTTATTTAGTTCATTGGCCTATAGCTCTAAAAAAAGGAGTTGGTATGCCAACTGAACCGAGTGATTTTTTGACGAAGGATGAAGCACCTTTAAGTGCCACTTGGGCTGAAATGGAGAAGCTTCAAAAAAATGGGCTAACACGCCAAATTGGGGTTTCTAATTTCAATTCGGCCAAAATAGAAGCACTTAAAAAAACAGCTTCTCTAATGCCTACAGTCAATCAAATAGAATTTCATCCTTATCTGCCTCAGGCTAAGTTAAAAGACTATTGTGATAAAAACGGAATTCATATTACTGGGTATGGCCCATTGGGAGCAGCCTATAGGGTGGCAGCCAATGAAGTGGATCACCCATTATTGCTTGAAAACAAGCAATTGGAAATTATAGCAAAGAACAATTCTGCTTCAGTAGCGCAGGTGGTACTCGCATGGGCAATAGAGAAAGGGGTTTCTGTTGTTCCTAAGTCCGTAAATTTTCAAAGAATAGAAGAGAATTTTGCTGCCAGTAAATTGGTTTTGAATAAGGAAGATATGGAAACGATTGACAATCTTGGGGGGCCTTACCGTTACACCCATGGAGGAGCTTGGGTAGGGGAGATAAGTCCTTATGATTTTTCTGACATTTGGGAAGAAAATCTATAAGTAAAATTTTAAATTAAGAACAAAACTATGAAATACATAACATTCAAAAATCAGGATAAAATGCCTATGTTGGGTCTAGGAACCTGGAAATCAGGTCCTGGAGAAGTTTATCAAGCGGTACTTTGGGCGCTGGAAGCTGGATACAGGCATATTGATTGTGCAGCAATCTACCAAAATGAAAAAGAAGTAGGAGATGCATTGAAAGAAGCTTTTGACAAGGGAATCGTGAAAAGAGAAGAGGTATGGGTAACATCTAAGCTATGGAACAATGCCCATGAAATAGATAAGGTAGAGGAAGGACTTCAAAAAACCTTGGCGGACCTGCAGCTAACCTACCTTGATCTTTATCTAATACATTGGCCCATTTCCTTAAAAAGTGGGGTGACCTTTCCTAAAGATGGAAATGATTTTCTTGATTATAAGACAGTTCCACTTACAGACACCTGGAAAGGAATGGAAGCGTTAAAAGAAAAGGGACTCACCAAGCATATTGGCGTATCCAATTTCAATAAAGCTAAACTGAGTGAGATTATTGGTGCTTGCCAGGTGGTACCAGAGATGAATCAAATTGAAATACATCCCTATTTGCCTCAAGAGGTATTAGTGAGTTTTTGTAAAGAAAAAGGCATCAATCTAACTGCCTATTCCCCATTAGGATCAGCGGATAGGCCAAAGGCAAGACAAAAAGAGGATGATCCAATATTGATGGAACACAAGGTTTTTAAAGATATTGCTAAAAAACACGAGGCGTCAGTGGCTCAGGTTTTGATCGCTTGGTCATTGCATAGAGGCATTGCTGTAATTCCTAAATCCGCCAATAAAGATAGGATTAAAGCCAACCTTGCATCTAAGGATATTGAACTTGATAAAGATGACTTGAAAGCCATAGGTGAAATTACTAGTCGGCATAGGTATATTGATGGAACCTTTTTTACTGAAGTGCCAGGAAGTCCATTTAAACAATCAGATCTCTGGGAGAGATAAGCCTTAAATAGGAAGTAAATAATCTAATATATACTGCAATTGCTTTAATACCAGTTTATTGGAAATTTCCCATAGTGCGGCTATGTGGATTTTCAAACGGATTGGATTTAGAGTAATTGCAGTTTTTTTAGGTTGCGTTTGTGTTGGTCTTAAACCCGAAATATGCAATAGCATTCTATTACGTGCTGAAATCGCTTTAAAATCAGCCACTTCGTTGCTGTATTCAATTTCACCATGGCGGTGCTATGCTGAAATCTCCAAACAGTCTGATTTTCTTGCGATTGTAACACTTCTCGTAAACACGGGACAGGCTTCACCCCTGACTATTGTCAGGACGGAGAAATCCTATTACATAATCCGGGTTAAATAGTAGGCTTTACTTCAAATCTTGAACTTCCATAAAAAAATTAATTATAATCGGTTTAAATAGTTGAAATTTTAATTGAAATTTCATTTTTAATAATAAAATAGCAATACTTTTGCAGTGTATTTACAGCTTTATTGATTTTGTTTGTTGCTTGAATTTTAGAATAATATTGGTAATGAACGTTTAATATTGAACTAAACGTCCTTTTCTGCTTATAAATTTACTTTTAAATTTAAAAAGGGTGTATATTTAGTTCTACTCAATTTGAAAGCACATTAATTTAGGTTTCAAAATAGAAAATGGGATTTAATTGCTGTACGCTAACCAACATAGTTAAATATCCTTACTGTTTTGATTAAAGGAATTAATATTTTAGTATAAAAAATGACAATGAAATCAGCGCACATTTTATTGGTAGAAGATAATGAAGGTGATGTATTTTTAACTAAAGAAGCCTTAAATGAAAGTGAGAATAGCAATACAGTAAGTGTAGCCAGAGATGGTCAGGAAGCGCTAGATTTTATTTTTAAGACAAATGGGTTTGAAGAAAAAACCACTCCAGATTTAATTATCTTAGACGTTAATCTACCTAAGAAAAATGGACATGAGGTCCTTTATGAGCTAAAGAACCATGATTGCTACAAGCAAATTCCCGTAATTATATTATCTACTTCCAGTTCCCAAAAAGACATTGATTTGTCTTACCAGAACTATGCAAATTGTTATATAACAAAGCCTATTGTTGTTTCAGACTTTATAAAGGCCATATCTTCGATTCAACAATTTTGGTTAGATACTGCTACACTTCCCGTTAATTAGGTATATTAATCAAATTAGCCTCAATCAGTAATTCTTCAAATATTACTGTAAATCTGATTAATCCCAAGTGAAGTAATAGAAACGCTGTTCCAGATTGGCTAGCCATTTCACTCTTTCCTGTGCCATTTTCTCGAATCTGCTTGTACATTTTGACTCATCCATATTTTTTCCTTCCATAATGTTTTGGATTGGTATAAGTTTTATGCCTCTAGTTTTGTAAAATGCCCAAGGATAGGTATCTTTTATCAGCTAAACAAAGGACGCAAATGAGTACTTATTTTCGAATGCATTTTAATAAAATCAATTGTTTATCTCTCTTAATAATTGGACTTGTCTTTTTGGGCTGTAATTCTACTTCAGAGAACAATGGGGTAGACAATGAACAGCAAAAGCCCAATATCGTTATCATTTTCACTGACGATCAAGGATATGCGGATGTAGGTGTTTTCGGCGCAAAGAATATAGCCACTCCTAATCTAGATAAAATGGCTAAAGAAGGGGTTCAGTTCACTAATTTTCATGTTGCCAATGCTGTATGTTCTGCCTCTAGGGCTTCTTTGCTTACAGGATGTTATTCGAATCGACTTGGGATTTTTGGAGCACTTTCGCATCAAAGCAAGCACGGTCTGTCTCCGGATGAGATGACCATTGCAGAGGTTCTTAAGCCTGAAGGCTACACTACAGGAATAGTAGGTAAATGGCATTTGGGGCATCTTGAGCCGTTTCTTCCTACAAAGCAAGGGTTTGATGAATTCTTTGGGCTTCCTTATTCCAATGATATGTGGCCATACCATCCAGAAAGACCGGATTTTTATCCTCCCCTTCCATTGTACCAAAACGAAACGATTATCGATACACTTATTGATCAAAGTCTGTTGACAACGATGTATACAGAAAAAGCCGTTGACTTTATTGATAGAAACAGTGAAAAGCCATTTTTCTTGTATTTGGCACATAGCATGCCTCATGTACCTTTATTTGTTTCTGATAAGTTTAAGGGAAAATCTGATGCAGGGATCTATGGAGATGTGATAATGGAGATAGACTGGTCAGTAGGACAGGTAATAGAGGCCTTAGAAAGAAATGGTCTAGAAGAAAATACCCTCGTTGTATTTACTTCGGATAATGGTCCATGGCTTTCCTATGGCACCCATAGCGGGAGTACTGGTATTTTCAAAGAAGGAAAAGGAACTTCATGGGAAGGAGGTATTCGTGTACCTACAATAATGAAATGGCAAGGAAAACTTCCCAAGGGTAAGGTTCAGGATAAGATGGCCATGACAATTGATCTATTGCCTACTATAGCGCATCTGACGGGTGCTTCCTTGCCACCAAACAAAATTGATGGAAAAGATATATGGCCACTGATAGAGGTGGAGGAAGGCGCAGAATCGTCACAAGACGCTTATTTTATCTACTATAACAAAAATGAACTTCAAGCTGTTATTTCCGGTAATTGGAAGTTGTACTTTCCACACAGGTACCGTTCATTACCTGATGATTTCATTAAGCCTACTAATGGTATCCCTGTAAAATATAAGATGTTGGATTTAACAGAAATGGAACTATATAACCTTGAAGATGATCCGGCAGAAACCAAAAATGTTATAGAAGAATATCCTGAAATTAGGGATAAATTAAACACTTTGGCCAATGCTGCTAGAAAAGATATGGGAGATGCCTTGCAGGGAATAGAGGGTAAGAATGTTCGTTTGCCGATGAAAGCTTCAAGTGCGAATTGAAATTATTTCAGTATTTCCGATAGGTAAATCAAAAGTAATAGTGGTACCGCATTTTATTCCCAAAAAATTCCGACAGACCGATTATTTTGCATTGAAAATAGGACAAAATCAGCTTACCCCTTAGCTCACACCAAATTTATTTAACAAAGTATCGAATCTAAGTTAAACTAAGGTTATTTGATAGAATCTCTCCGACTTGACAATAGTCAGGGGTAAAGTCTGTCCCGAGTTTAAGGGAGAGGCTAATTGGAGACAAGCATAGCACTGTAATGATGAAGTCGAAAACAGCAAAAAAGTGGTTGATTTTGTAGAGATTTCATCAAGTAATAGAAAGCTAATAGCATATTGCTGGTTAAATTTTGGATAGGGTCTAGTAATTGCGTTTTAGGCATAGACCTTGCTGGCTATAAATTGAAAATTTTAGTTTAAAATTAAATGAAGGTTTTATGAAAGCAAAGGAGGAGTACAGTCTATTTGAAGATGTAAGTAAAGTTGTGGATGATGCAGCACGTCATATGGATATTCATCCTGGTTTGTTAGAGCAAATAAAACAATGCAATAGTATTTACAAATTTAGTTTCCCCTTAAAGAATGGTGATGGAACCTATGAGGTATTATCAGGGTATAGGGTACAACATTCTCATCATAAATTGCCCGTAAAAGGAGGGATTAGGTACAGTAGTTTTGTGAATGAAGAGGAGGTAAAGGGATTGGCGGCATTGATGACCTATAAATGTGCCTTAGTAAATATACCTTATGGTGGAGCGAAGGGTGGAGTTAGAATAGATCCGAATAATTATAATGTTGATCAACTGGAAAAAATCACCAGACGGTATACAGCCGAATTGATTAAAAAGAAATTTATAGGCCCAGCTATAGATGTACCCGCACCAGACTATGGGACAAGTAGCAGGGAAATGGCTTGGATTGTAGATACTTTTGAGGCTTTCAACCCTGATGTGATCAATGCCAAAGGATGTGTTACTGGTAAACCACTTTCTCAACATGGTATAGAAGGAAGAACTGAAGCTACCGGAATGGGTGTGTTTATTGGAATACGCGAAGCCGTAAGTGTTAAGGAAGACATGGATGCACTTGGACTGAAGGTTGGCTTGAAAGGTAAAAAAATCATTATTCAAGGCTTGGGGAATGTTGGGTATTATACCGCAAAATACCTTTCTGAATCTGGGGCTAAGATTATTGGTATTGCTGAATACAATGGTGGCATTTGGGATGAGAATGGAATAGACATTGAAAGAATTAAGGCTTACCAAATTAAAAACAAAACCTTCCAAGGGTATGATAAAGGTGATTTTATTGAAGATGGAAACTCTTTATTAATCAGGCCTTGTGATATTCTAATTCCTGCTGCGCTTGAGAATCAAATTACCGCTGAAAATGCCCATGATATTAAAGCTAAGATTATAGGAGAAGCAGCCAATGGACCTGTCACTCAGGATGCCAATAATATTCTTCTTGAAAAAGGGATAATGATTATTCCCGATATGTATTTGAATGCAGGAGGAGTTACAGTTTCCTATTTTGAATGGTTGAAAAACCTTTCTAGGGTTTCTTTTGGGAAACTGGAAAAGCGCTATGACATGAAAAAGTACGAGGAGCTGCTAGAGGGTATTGAAAAAGCAACTGGTGACTCTTTTAGTGAAGAGCAAAAAAGAATTATTATTAAAGGGGCTAGTGAGAGAGATCTTGTAAATTCAGGGTTGGAAGAGACCATGGTCACAGCCTATCACCATATGAATGGAGTAAGAAAAGAAAAAGGAATAAAGGATCTGAGAACAGCAGGGTTTATTGTAGCCCTTGAACGGATTGCTATCTCTTATACCGATATGGGTATATTTCCATAAAAGTTCTGATCTTATTTTAGCAATCTAGCCTTATAACAAAAATAGCCATGGGATGCTCACCATGGCTATTTTTTTGTTCTTATAATATTTGATGACATTTGTAATGAAAGTTCGTTAGCTATTGAAATCAATTTCAAATGGCTAAATATCAATGGTTTATTTTAAGTTCTTTAAGCAGTTACTTTCCTAACTTCTAAAAGATCGAGAGCTATTAAAATCAGTAGGTTTA
>TARA_R110002124_G_scaffold47051_3_pt1 | contig 15435 bp, 18 predicted proteins | sample TARA_R110002124 | Tara Oceans TARA_R110002124 (sample SAMEA4397445) | marine metagenome | biome: Polar Biome; feature: [SRF] surface water layer (ENVO:00010504); material: water (ENVO:00002006), including particulate matter (ENVO:01000060) such as... | depth 5 m | reverse complement strand
TCGTCCTTCCAGTTCGGCGATCGTGCGGTCGATCGTCCGGGCCAGCCGGCGATAACGGTCCGCCTCCTCCGCCAGCCGCACCCGCTGCTCACGAAGCGTCCGCAGCCGGTCGAGGCCAGGCGCATCCAGCAGGACCCGGATGTCGCCGAGGGCGATGCCGAACTCCCGGTGGAACAGAATCTGCTGCAACCGCAGCAGTTCCTCGCGCCCGTAGTAGCGATAACCGTTGTCGCCGACCGAGGCGGGCTTCAGAAGACCGATTTCGTCATAGTGGTGCAGCGTCCGGACCGAGGTTCCGGACAGCCGCGCCAACTGGCTGACGGTATAGGTTCTGAGGCGCGCATCGTTCCGCATGGACAACCCTATCGGGCCTCACGCCGCGTCAGGGTCAAGCGGTCTTTTCACTCCGCCGCTGTCGGAGCGGCCGCCGCCCCACGCCCCGTGATCTTCCGCCAGATCCGCTTGCGGGCCTCGAAGACCGAAACGCCCAGCGCCGCCGCCACGGTCCAGAACAGGGCCTCGGTCGCGACCGCCGCGACGATCGCCAGAACGAGCCGGGTGGTGCGCTCGACATCCATCCAGAGGCCGATCCCCAGGGCCACCCAGCCACAGACCGCTGCCACGCCCAGGCAGGCCGCCAGCGTCCACAAAAAGCCCTTGCCCTTTTTCATCAGGCCCGGCTTCGCGGTTTCAACGTCGATTGTCATGTCGCATTCCTGTTCATCTTTTTTGATGCCTGACCTGAAAGTCTCGCCCGTCGTCGGAGTCTTTCATCACGACCGACAATTTTTTCCGGAGTTGATCCCGTTTGGGACGTGACCAGTCATTTGAAGCCCTGCTGGACGAGCATGGCGCGATGCTGCGCCGGATCGCCTCGGCCTATGAGGCCGGTCGCGAGCGCCGCCACGAGCTGGAGCAGGACATCCTGCTGGCGGTCTGGCGCGCCATGCCCCGCTATCGCGGCGAGGCCCCCGTCCGGGCCTTCATTGCCCGCGTGGCCCACAACCGCGCGGTAACCCATGTGGCCCGCGAAGCCGCTGAACCGCGCCGCCAGCCTCTCGACGATGAGACGCCCAGTATGGCTCCAACGCCTCACGATGCGCTTGAAGCCCTCGACCTGCAGGACAGGCTTGCGACCGCCGTGCGCGCCCTGCCCCTTTCCCTGCGCCAGCCGGCCCTTCTGACCCTTGAGGGTTTCACCCCGGCCGAGATCGCCCCGATGCTGGGGTTGAACGCCAACACTGTCTCCATCCGCCTGACCCGAGCCAAGGTCGCGCTGCGCGACGCGCTCAATCCGCAGGATCGCCCATGACCACGCCCCCGAACGACGACTGGTCTGACCTGACCCGCACCTGGACCGATCGACCTGCGGCCCCGCCGCGTCTGGACCCGAACCTGTTCCGGGCCGTTCGTCGACGCGACCTGCTGGCCCGTCTGAATTTCGTCGGCGAGCTCGCCGGTGGCGTGGTGACGATCGGCATCGTGATCTGGGCCACCCTGGTCCGCGACCTGCCGTGGCCCCTTGGCCTGACCGCCCTTGGCTTCGTGGCCTTCGCCCTCGCCGGTACCCTCTGGTCCCGCCGGGGCGATCCGGGACTGCTGACGGGAACACCCGAGGCCGTGCTGCTGTCGGCGATCGCCCAGGCGCGTACCGGATACCGCTGGGCCTGGGCCGGCGTGGCTACCAGTCTGGCGGCCTTCGTCTTCGTCACCATTCTGGCCGGGCTCTCGCCGACAGGGTCAATCAGCCCCCGGGACCTGCTGATTATGGGCGGCCTGCTGCTGGCCTGTATCGGACTCTATATCGTGCACGCCCGGCGCTGCCGCCGGCGGATGGCGGCCCACACGGCCACCCTTCAGGCCCTGGGCGATGAAACGGCTACTGAACCTTGAGGAAGAGAATCCGCGCCGCGCCGTAATCCCGCGCGTCCAGCCGCTGATAGCCAGGCGTCTCGATTTCGGGTTCGCCGGAACCGCGCTCGAACACCACCATGGCTCCGGGCTTCAGCCAGTCCTCCTCGACCAACCGGGCCAGCGCCTGTTCGCCCAGGCCCTGACCATAGGGAGGATCGAGGAAGACCAGGTCAAACGGCTCGCCCGCGGACCCCGGTCGCACGCCCAGATCGGTGGCACTGCGCCGGTGCACCCGGGTCTGGCCGAACAGGCTGAAGGCGTCGACATTCTCGCGGATCGCCCCGCGCGCTGCGTCATCAGTCTCAACGAACAGGCAAAAGGCCGCTCCGCGCGAGATGGCCTCGAATCCCAGCGCGCCCGAGCCCGCGAACAGGTCCAGCACCCGTGCGCCCTCCAGCGGTTCGGCCCAGGCGGCATGTTCCAGAACATTGAACAGGGCCTGACGCGCGCGGTCGGACGTCGGCCGCGTGCCCTGCCCTTCCGGCGCAGCAATGGCGCGCCCCTTCAATGCTCCGGCGACGATTCTCATGACCGCTTGATCACGGGGTTCGCCCCTCGCGTCAACCGGGCTTCAGTTGGCCCAGCGCTGTGGCGGTGCCTCGGCGGCCAGGCCTTCCAACCGCTCACGCAGCCCCTCCATGAAATCAGTTCTCGACCCGTTCCAGTGCAGGGCTTCGCCAACGAGGGCGGTGCAGTTCATCGGTACGGGGGTCGTGGCACCTTTCGGCAGGACCCGTCCGGCTCCCTCGATCCAGACCGGGATGACCGGCACGGCGGGAAAGGCCTCGGCCAGGCGCGCCACCCCCGCCTTCAACGGAGCCAGCGCCCCGTCCTTGCTGCGCGTGCCCTCGGGAAAGACGAGGATGATTTCGCCCCGTTCCAGGGCGGCCCGGGCCGGAGCCAGCACATCCTCGCCCCGGCCCACCTTCCGTGAAATTGGCGTGATGCCGATGATCCGGCGCGAAAACCAGCTGATGGCGGGATTGGCCAGAAAATAGTCCGCCGCCGCCACCGGCCGGACCTTGTGCAGCAGGCGCGCGGGAAACAGGCTCAGCAGCATGAAAGCATCCATGTGACTGTTGTGATTGGCAACCACGATCGCCGGCCCCGCCTTCGGCAGTCGATCGGAATGACAGACATCCATACCGGTCATGACCCGCACGATGGGACGCGCGATGAAGGTCAGGAACAGCATCCGAAGGGGGCTGAACGGTCGGGCCGCGTCCTCAGTATTTGTCGAGCGCATAATAGGCCATCAGGTGAAAAAAGAGCGGTGCGGTAAAGGTCAGACTGTCGATCCGGTCCAGCAGACCGCCGTGGCCCGGGATCAGCCGGCTCGTGTCCTTGACGCCGAGGTCGCGTTTGACGGCGCTCATGGTCACGTCCCCTGCGAACCCCGCGACCGGCAGCAGGACGGCAAGGATCAGGACCGGATATCCGGTCATGGGGGTGAAGACCGGGGCCAGGAGCCAGATCAGGCCTGCGGTCAGGATCCAGCCACCGACGAAGCCCTCCCACGTCTTGTTCGGACTCACCGCCGGAATGATCTTGTGGCGACCGAACAGCTTGCCGCAGCAGTACTGGAGGACGTCGTTGGCTTCTGTCGCCAGCAACAGCAGAAAGACCATGCCGGCGGCCCCGGCGGTGCCACTCTCGTCCGGCGCGCGCATCATCAGGGGGATGACCCCCAGGTTGAAGACACAGACGATGACCGCCCAGGTGATGGTCGCCACCGTCGCCAGATAGGCCTTGGTCTGGCCGCCGATGGCCATCAGGAACGGCGTGGCCAGGAAGAACCAGACGGGTATGGCCACCAGATAAACCCCGTACCAGCCCAGGGCGATCAGACCGAACGACAGGGGGATGGACAGATAGGCGAACAGGACGACCAGTCGATCTTCCCGTCTCAGCGGGGCCAGCGACAGGAACTCCCTCAGGGCGATGAAGGCAACGGCAGCGAACAAAAGCGTGACCGCCACCCAGCCCAGCGCCAGGGCACCGGCCAGAAGCGCGATCATCACCCACCAGGACCACACCCTGAGGCGCAGTTCGCGCCAGTCGCCGGCGGGCTTCAGCACCGGAAGGACCAGAACCAGCGCCGACGCGATCAGCATGACGCCGAAGACCACCCCAAAGCCCCAAAAAAGCGGCGGCGTCACCTGGGCCAGAGTCGCTGTTACCGCTGCAATCATGGTCTAGGGTGCCCCGGGGAATCTCTACCGGGGGCAGTATGGCGCAGTTGATGAGAAACACGCATCCCTTGCGGTCGACGACCCTCCATGTGGCATTCGCCGTCCTGGCCATGGGCGGCTGGGCCGCCTTTGCCAACCGGGATCATGGCACCGGGTCGATGCAATTGGCCTTCGCGATCCAGGGCACCCTGTCCGGTCTGATCACCCTGGTGATGAAGCGCGGACTGGAGATCGGCCATGATCGGCTCACCGGCCAGTTCGCCCGCTTCATCCCGCCCCTCATCAGTTGCACCCTCATCGGGGCGCTGCTGTTTGCGGTTCATACACTGGGCGGGACACCCGAGGTTCTGCGCACGCTCGCCCTGCCGTGGACCGTGTCCACCCTCTATGCCTTCGTCTATGTCGCCAGTCTGGACCGTGCCCGATGACCGCTAACCGCAGACCGCTGAAAACCCGCGGATCGGGCTGGGCCGCGACCCTGGCCGCCACCCTGGCCAGGACCGGACTTCGGCCCGACGCCATCTCGGCCTCCAGCATGATCTTCGCACTTGGCGGGGCCGGAGCATTCTGGCTCTCCGCCGATGCACCGGCAGGACCGAGAGCGCTGCTGCTGATCAGTGCCGGCATCTGTATCCAGCTTCGGCTACTCGCCAATCTGCTCGACGGAATGGTCGCCGTCGAACACGGCCGCGGCGGCCCCCTCGGGCCGGTCTGGAACGAACTGCCCGACCGGATCGCGGACATCCTGTTCCTGGCGGGGGCGGGGTACGCCCTGCGCCATATCAGTCCCGACGTCGGGCCCATACTCGGCTGGCTGGCTGCAACCCTCGCCGTCCTGACCGCCTATATCCGCGAACTCGGTCGGGGCCTTGGCTGTGAAGCCGATTTCGCCGGACCGGGGGCCAAGCCACACCGCATGGCGGCGCTGACGGCAGGCTGTGTCCTGGCAGCCGCCGGCACACTGTGGCACGCCGATTCAGCCATCCTGGTGTTGACCCTTGCGGTGATCGTCGGCCTGACCGTCGTTACGGTGGTCCGCCGCACACTGCGGTTGGCGAGCCGCCTCCGCGCAGCCTGAGGGTCAGCGCGGCTTGCGTGGGCCGGTCGGTTTTCCGCCGGTCGGACGCGGCCCGGTGCGCGGCTTGAAGTCCCGCTTCGGGCCGTCGGCGTTGCGTGGACCGCCGCCGTCCCGGGTGGCGAAGCTGCGGGTCGAGCGATCCCCCGGCCCCCGCGACGTGCCCTTGGGACCGATCATCTGGTCCTCGCGGGGTTTGAACACACGCTTGGGACGTTCGCCCTCCGGGGTCGAGGCGGATGCTCCGGCCTTGAAGAAATGTTTCGGCTTGTCGTCCTCGCCCTCGCGCGGCTTCCAGGCCTTGTACGGCGCGGCGGTGCGCGGCGCGGCCTTGGCCCAGCCCTCCTTCTTGGGCGGACGCTTGCCGGTCTCGGCCCGGGCGCTCCCGTCAGCCGCGGCATCCTGGGCGGCGCGAATGCGACTGGGCTTGCGTGACGGGTCAGAGATGGCCGACCCGGAGTTGCCCTTGACGATCGGCGCGTTGCTGCGACGCCCCTGCACCGGCGTGGGTGTCGAGACGGTATTGCCCTGCGGTAAACTGTCGGGGCGGATATGATCAGACAGCATTTCACGGATGACCCGCGGGCCGACCTCCTCGACCGCCCCGATCGGCAATGTGCCGAGTTGGAACGGGCCATAGGCCAGGCGGATCAGCCGGTTCACCGTCAGACCCAGTGACTCCAGCACCTTGCGGACTTCGCGGTTCTTGCCCTCGGTGATCGAGACGCTGATCCACAGATTGGCCCCGGCGCGCTCACCCTCACCCAACGCCTTGGCCTTCTCGAGCTTGGCGTCGATCGGTCCGTAGCGGACCCCTTCGACGGTGACGCCTTCCTGCAGCTTGTCCAGGGCCTCCTGGGTCACGCGACCGCGTGCCCGAGCCCGGTACTGACGCACCAGAGCCGAGGTCGGAAGCTCCAGGGCCCGGCTCAGCTCACCGTCATTGGTCAGCAGCAGCAGGCCCTCGGTGTTGAGGTCCAGTCGCCCCACGGAGATCACCCGCGGCAGGCCACCTGGCAGGGCGTCGAAAACAGTTGGCCGGCCGGCCGGATCCTTGTGCGAGGTCACCAGTCCGGCCGGCTTGTGATAGCGCCAAACTCGTGTGGCCTGGGCCGAACCGATGGTCTTGCCGTCGACGGTGATGACGTCGTCACGAGTCACCAGCACAGCCGGGGTCGCCAGAATCTTGCCGTTGAGGGCCACCTTGCCCAGACCGATCAGCCGTTCGACCTCGCGGCGTGAAGCGATGCCGGCCCGGGCCATGGCCTTGGCGATCCGTTCGGCCCGCTTGGGCTCGGCCGGCGTCTTGGCATCCTTGCTGTCCTTGCGCGGTCCATCCTTGCGGGGACCGTCCTTGCGCGGCGGACCGTCCTTGCGAGGCCCGTCCTTGGCGAACGCGCCCTTGCCGCCAGGCCGCTCCGGCCGCTCGTCGACGATCCTCGGCCTTGCGACCGAGTACCGTGGACCGCTGGTGGCGGGGTCGGAATTGGGTTTACGCGCCCGGTCGTCTTGACGGGGGCGAGGCTTCTTGTCGTTGTCTTCGGGATGGCGGACCATGATGAGCGGTTCATGCGCATGGCACTCGACCTTGCGCAAGCGGCAGCGGACACCGGAGAGGTGCCCGTGGGAGCCGTCGTGGTCGACGAGGCCTCCGGAACCGTGATTGCCCGGGGGGCCAACGGCCCGATCGGAGCCCATGATCCCACGGCCCACGCTGAAATCGTCGCCCTGCGCGCCGCTGCCGGAACGCTCGGCAACTATCGTCTTACCGGCCTGACACTTTATGTGACGCTTGAGCCCTGCACCATGTGCGCGGGAGCCATCAGTCATGCCCGAATCGGCCGCGTGGTCTGGGGAGCCGATGATCCCAAGGGCGGTGCGGTGATTCACGGAGCCCGCGTCTTCGACCAACCGACCTGTCACTGGCGCCCCCGCGTCCAGGGCGGCGTACTGGCCGCTGAAGGTGCGGGACTGTTACGTGGTTTTTTCCGCAGTCGTCGCGCCGGAACGGCGGTTGTCGCCGAACGTTAGCACCTCGGTTCGTAGGCTCCTGCACTGAACCCTGATAACGAAGAGGATATTTCCCATCCGTTCCCGTGCCCTGTTCGGCCTTACGGCCCTCATGCTGGCCGCTGCCGCCTTGACGGCCTGCGATCAGCCGTCCCGTGCCGCGCCGGCCGACGGTGAGGCGATCCAGGCCCGTGCCCGTGCCGTCCAGACCCCACAGCGCCCGACGGGTGCCGAGCTTCAGGACCGCGCCCTGAACCGCGTGGTCCGGGCGCTCTATCTGTGTGAAAACGGGGACCGTCTGTCGGTCGACTTCGACAATCCCCGCATGATGGCCACTGTCCGAAACTCGATGGGCGAAGCGGTGGACCTGCACCAGGAAAGAGCCGCTGACGGCATCTGGTACAGGGCCAGCGGCTCGGAGCTGCGCGGCAAGGGAACCACGGCGCGCTGGACCGCAAACGGGCAGGCCCCGACGGACTGCCGCGCTATCGACTGATCGCCGTCAGGGCTCGAGAAAGCCCGCCAGCCGGTCATCCAGCTTGTTTCTCACCTTTGGCCAGTCGACGTCGACGACGGCGAACTGTGCAGTATCCCTTATGCGGCCGGTCCAGGTGATCTTATGACGGGCCAGAATGCCTTCGTCCCGCGCCCCGAGCTTGCGGATCGCCGCCTGGCTGACCGGGTTCAGGGCGTCGGTTATGATCTCGACCCGCACCGCCCCGGCAGAAAAGGCATGATCAAGCAGCAGGCGCTTGCACGCCGGATTGACCGGGCCGCCGCGGGCCCCGGGCTGGTAGAAGGTCGAACCGATCTCGCAGCGCCGGTGCTCCTGACGAATTTCGTACAGGCTGGTCGTGCCGACCAAAACCCCGTCGCTCTTGCGGCGCACGGCCCACGGGATTCTCGAACCGGACGCCATGGCCGCCATTGCCGACGTCCACCAGGCGTCGAAATGCGTTCCATAGGCGGCGGCCACCATCCCGTCCCAGGCCGCCGGATCGCAGTCCAGCGCCGTCTGAACCTCGTCTTTCAGGGAGAGATCGAACGGCTCCAGCCGAACGAATTCGTTCTCGAGCATCTGCGCGGCGAGGTTCATCGTGCGCCTTCGGTCCGGAGGTATTCGGTCAATCGACCGGCATCCACGGCCCGTTCAACGAAGGCCTGACCGATCCCGTGTGCCAGGATCAGGGTCAGCCGGCCGCCCTCGGCCTTCTTGTCTCCGACCATCCGTCGAACCAGGGCCTCGGCCGCGATCTTTTCGCCGCCGGCAATTTCGGACAGTCGGACAGGCAGGCCCGCCGCCGCCAGTCCGGCAACGGCCAGAACAACCTCTGCAACCGGGCACAGGTTCAGTTCCGCCGAATACCGAAAGGCCAGCGCGCACCCAAGGGCCACCGCCTCGCCATGGGTCAGAACGGTCTCGTCAAAACCCAGTTCGGCCTCCAGCGCGTGGCCGAAGGTGTGGCCGAGGTTCAGCAGGGCGCGCCGTCCCGCCTCGCGCTCATCTTCACCGACGATGGTGCTCTTGATCTCGACAGACCGGATCACAGCCCGTTCCAGCGCCACAGGATCGCCGGTCGCGCCCGATGCGCCCTCACCGGCCAGCCAGTTGAAGAAAGGCGCATCGCAAATCAGTCCATGCTTGAGAACCTCGGCCCAGCCGGACCGCAGCTGTCGGGCAGGCAGGGTGGCCAGGACATCGATGTCGGCGGTCACCCGACGCGGTTGATGGAAGGCTCCCACCAGATTCTTGCCGCGTGGCGTATCGATCGCTGTCTTGCCACCGACCGAGGAATCCACCTGGGCGAGCAAGGTCGTCGGGACCTGGATAAAATCGATGCCTCGCATATAGAGCGCGGCTGCCAATCCGGCGAGATCACCGACGACGCCACCGCCGAGGGCGACGACAAGGTCCTTGCGGTCCAGCTCATAGGCGAGCAGCCGATCGATTACGCGTTCCAGCTCGGCGAAGGATTTTGACGCCTCGCCGGGCGGAATCGTCAGGATCCGGGTCCGGAGCCCGGCGTCCTCCAGCGAGGCCAGGACGGTCGGGCCGTGCAGGGCCGCTACCGTCTCGTCGCTGATCACGACGACCCGCCCCCGGGTCAGGGATGCGACCTGCGAGCCCAGCCCGGCCAGCAACCCCCGGCCGACCTCGACCTCATAGGGAAGGAAGCCGGCACCGGACACGGTAAGGATCGTGCTCATGAGGTTTGATCCTGGGCCCAGAAGGCCTCGACTGTGCTGACGATCGCCTCGACGGCGTCCGCATGGGCCCCGCCGGCGACGTCCACGGTCACGTCGGCTGTGGCATAGATCGGGTAGCGGACCTCCGCGAGCGCCTCGAGCGCCTCAAGCGGGTCGCGGCCGCGCAACAAGGGCCGGGTATCGCGTCGCAGCACCCGCTGCGCCACAACATCGAGGTCGGCCCGCATCCAGACCGTCGTCGCGCGGCGCTTCATCAGCGCCCGGGTCTCCGGGTTCAGGATCGCACCGCCACCTGTCGCCAGCACCCGCCGCTCTCCCTCGAGCAAACGGCGCATGACCCGCGCCTCCCCGGCCCGGAATTCCGGCTCGCCCAATCGGGCGAAGATTTCAGATACCGTCATTCCGGCGGCCGCCTCTATCTCGACGTCCCCGTCGGCGAACGGCAGGTGCAGCCGACGCGCGAGTCGACGACCGACGGTGGATTTCCCCACCCCCATCAGTCCCACCAGCGCTATAGTCCGCTGTGAATGGGGAATCGGCTCGGCTTCGCTCATGCGGAGAGGTCCGCAGGCGCAGGTCGATCAGGAAGAGGGAGGCAGGCACACATGATGGCACCACCCTCTACATCAAGATGTAGCCCTGCAAGGGAGCGCAGCACCCCGAACGGCAGGTTTCGATGACTACCCCACAGGTCGAAGCCTTTCTCGAGATGATGGCGGTCGAACGCGATGCCTCGCCGCATACGCTTTCCGCCTACGGCCGCGACCTGGCCGACGCCGAGGCCAGCCTGTCCGGCGGGGGTGGACTGATGGCGGCCGACGCACCGGCGATCGAATCCTGGTTTGGGGGTCTGGCGGCGCGCGGACTATCGCCGGCCACCGCCGCGCGTCGTCGCTCATCCATCCGTCAGTTCTACCGCTTCGCCCTTGCAGAAGGCTGGCGGGCCGACGATCCGTCGCGGCGGCTCGATGCCCCAAAACAGGGCCGGTCCCTGCCCCGCACCCTGTCGATCGATGAAATCGGTCGCCTGCTGGCCGCCGCCTCCATGCGGGACGGGGCAGCCGGTGTGCGAATGGTTGCCCTTGTCGAACTGGCCTACGCCTCGGGAATGCGGGTCTCGGAACTGCTGAACCTCAAGGTCGAATCGGCGCGGCGAGACCCCGCCTGCCTGATCATTCGCGGAAAGGGCGGCAAGGAACGGCTGGCTCCGCTGAACGCCGCCGCCCGCGAGGCGGTCCGGCTATGGCTGGCTGTGCGTGATGCAGGCCGCAAATCCGGCACGCCCGACAGCGTATGGCTGTTTCCATCGGGTGGTGGCAGCGGCCACCTGACCCCGCGGCGGTTCGCCCAGTTGCTGGATCACGCTGCCGTCGCTGCCGGGATCGACCCGGCCCGGGTCAGTCCGCATGTATTGCGACACGCGTTTGCCACCCACCTGCTCGAAGGCGGGGCTGACCTGAGGGTGGTTCAGACCCTGCTGGGCCATGCAGACATTGCCACCACGCAGATCTACACCCATGTCACGGTCGACCGGCTCAGCCGGGCCGTCCAAAACAACCACCCACTGGCCCGGGAAGACTGACGCCTCACTTGCTCGCGCGCGTTTGCCCCACTAGGTTCCGCCGCCTTCCCGTGGCGCACCTGTCGCGCCTGCCGAACCGGACGCCTTCATGGCCACCCACTACCTCGAATTCGAAAAACCCATTGCCGATCTGGAGGCCAAGATCGAGGAATTGAGCCTGCTGTCCGCGACATCGGGTTCATTCGAGACCGAGATCGACGGCCTTCGTCGCAAGGCTGAGCAGCTCCGGACCAAGATCTACGCCAACCTTGATCCGTGGATGAAGACCCAGGTCGCCCGTCATCCTCAGCGCCCCCACCTCATCGACTATATCGATGGCCTGTTTACGGATTTCGTGGAACTGCGCGGCGACCGCAAATTCGGGGACGATCAGGCCATCCTCGGTGGCCTCGCCCGCTTCCGCGGCGAGGCAGTGGTCATCATGGGCCACGAAAAGGGCAATGACACTGAGTCCCGCCTGAAGCACAATTTCGGCATGGCCCGTCCCGAGGGCTACCGAAAGGCCGTCCGCCTGATGGATATGGCCGAGCAATTCGGCCTTCCGGTTCTGACTTTTGTCGACACTGCCGGTGCCTATCCCGGTCTCGGGGCCGAGGAACGCGGTCAGGCCGAGGCTATCGCCCGCTCGACCGAGCGCAGCCTGACCCTGGGTGTTCCCTCCATCGCCACCATCACCGGTGAAGGTGGATCGGGTGGGGCCATCGCCATCGCCGGGGCCAGTCGGGTCCTGATGCTTGAACACTCGATCTATTCGGTGATTTCACCGGAAGGGGCCGCCGGCATCCTGTGGCGCGACGGAGCCCGGGCACGAGACGCCGCGATGGCGATGAAGATCACCGGCCCCGACCTGATCGGACTGAAGATCGTCGACCGCCTGATCACCGAGCCGTGCGGCGGTGCCCATAACGATCCCGCCGCCGCCGTTGCCGCAGTCGGGGACGTTCTGGCGGAGGAACTGCGCGGCCTGTCCGGCCTGTCAGCTGACGCCCTGCGTCGCCAACGCGCCGACCGGTTCTACGCTATCGGCCGGACAAGCTGAGCCGTTAACCTTCCCGCTACACGTGCGGCGTATTTCTGCGTACCCCGACCGCCTGTGCCGGGTCAGTAGGGATTTTCCGCTCTATGAGTGGTCTCGCCACATCTCTCCGGTCAAGCTCGGTCATCAACCTCGCCGGGGCCGTGACCATGGTCGTCGACGACTCGCCCTTCGCCCTGGACCTGACCAGTCAGGCCCTGCTCGGTTTCGGAATTCGAACCCGCTATGCCTGCCGCAGCGCGGCTGAGGCGGTTCGTATCCTCAAGGAAAGCCCGGTCGACCTCCTGCTCGTGGACTGCGAGATGCCGGGGACGGATGGATTCGAACTGGTCCGTTGGTTGCGCCGCTCGGGTTTGGACCCCAACGCCTTCACCTCCATCATCATGACTGCAGCCCATTTGCGCAGTTCGCGGGCCGCCGAGGCGCGGGACTGCGGGGCCAGCTTTGTCATCGTCAAACCTTTCAGCGCCATCACCCTGCTGGAGCGGATCGTCTGGGTTTCACGGGACCAGAGGCCCTTCCTCGAGGTCGGCGATTATTTTGGACCTGACCGGCGTTTCCGCGATGGCTCCCCGCCGGCTGAGGAACGCCGCGAAATGATGATCCGCAAAGCCGCTCTGGCTGCTTCCGAAGCAGAGTCGCCGTCGCCAGGCGACGACACTGTCGGGGGCAGCGCCGCATGACGACCGTCATCACCCACAATCGCCGCAAGTCGCGCCTGACGGAACTGATCGACAAGCCCGGCGGCATCAGCATCGGCGTGGCGCTGCAGCAGGCCCAGGCCAATATCGAGGCGCGCCGGGGCTCCAGCCTGGAAACCATCGCCGGGATGATCAGCGCCCTTCTGGCCATCGAGCGACCGACATCGCTGGAAGACAATTTTGATCAGTTGATCGCGGTCTATCGCGGCACCAACGGGATCATCGATGTCGCCAGCCCGTTTGGCCTGAACGCCCTGTGCGAGGCGGCGGGTAATCTGTGCCGCCTGGTGGATGCCTCCCCCGCCGGAGAGATGTTCGACTGGCGAATCGTCACCGTCCACGCCCAAGCCATGCAGATGCTGATGCGCCTGCCGGATGATGCCGAGGAGGCGCGGCGAACTGTCCTCGGCAGCCTGCAGCGGGTTCAGGACCGCAAGGTCCCGACGCCGAAGGCCTAGGTCCGGGCCCGCGCGCCGCGGGTCTGTTTCCGCCACAGGGCCGCATATTCCCCGCCGACATGGGCGACCAGTTCATGGTGCGCGCCGCGTTCAACGATCCGTCCGGCCTTGAGCACCAGAATCTGGTCAGCATCGGCGATGGTCGACAGGCGATGCGCGACGACCAGGGTCGTACGACCGGCCCGGGCCTTGCGCAGGGTCTTCTGGATCGCCGCCTCGGTGCGGCTGTCGAGGGCACTGGTGGCCTCGTCGAGGATCAGGATGCAGGGATCGGCCAGCAGGGCCCGGGCGATACCGACGCGTTGACGTTCGCCGCCAGACAGTTTCAGCCCGCGTTCGCCGACCCTTGTGTCCAGCCCCTCGGGCAGGTCGCGGATGAAGGCGGTCAGCTCGGCCGCCTCGGCGGCGGCCCAGATGGCGGCTTCGTCGGCGTCGGGGCGGGCGAAGCCGATATTGGCGCGGATGGTGTCGTTGAACAGGGCGACGTCCTGGGGCACCAGGGCCACCGCGGTCCGCAGCGAGGCCTGGGTGACGGCGCGCACATCGTGGCCGTCGATCAGCACGCGGCCTTCCTGGGGATCCAGCAGGCGCAGCGCCAATTTGACGATGGTCGACTTGCCGGCACCGGACGGCCCGACCAGGGCGGTCGTGGTCCCTGGCGCGGCGCTGAAACTGACGCTTTCCAGCCCGTTGGCCCGGGCGTCGTGGCGGAAGCCGACCCCCTCGAACGCGATGCTGCCACCGCGATGGGCGGCGTCCTTTTCAAGCGCGACAGCGCCGGGGGCGTCGGCGACCTGCGGGGTCTGACGGGTGACCTTCAGCATCTCCTCCATGTCGATGAAGGACTGGCGCACCTCACGGTAGGCGAAGCCGAGAATGTTCAGCGGCGCATAGAGGGAGATCATGATCAGCACCGCAGCCATCACGTCGCCCGGTCCCATCCGACCGGCGGCGGCCTCGAACCCGGCCATCACGGCCATGACCCCGAGACCGAGGTTCATGATGCCGGCCTGGATCATGTTCAGCAGGGCCAGGGAGCTGTTGGCCTTCAGGGCGGCGCGCGTGTAGTCGCCCAGGGCCCGGTCATAGACCGCCGCCGACCGGGCCTCGGCCCCGAACGACTTGACGGTTTCATAGTTCAGCAGGGCGTCGACCGAGACCCCGGCGGCCTCGGTATCGGCGGTGTTCATGGTACGGCGGTGTTCCAGCCGCCAGTTCGACAGGGCGAAGGTCGAGGCGGTGTAGACGGCGACCACAACCACGGCCACGGCCCCGAAGCGCCAGTCATAGCGCGCCCCCAGCACACCGGCGGCCAGCACCAGCTCGACCCCGGTCGGGACCAGGTTGAAGGCGAGAATCCGCAGCAGGAAATCGACCGAGCGTGCGCCGCGATCCATGGTCCGCGACAGGGAGCCCGAGCGTTTGGTCTGGTGAAAGTCCAGCGACAGGCTGAGCGCATGGGCGAAGGTCTCGGTCGCCGCCCGGCGCTGGGCGGCCGAGCGCACCGGGGCGAAGACGACATCGGCCAGCTGCGGTGCGGTCGAGGACAGCAGCCGGACGAGCGCCCAGCCGACGGCGAAGCCGCCGAAGCCCCAGCCGACGGCGGCGGCCGTGCCCTGGCCACTGGCCAGGGAGTTGACGGCGGCCCCCAGGACCAGCGGGGCCAGCACGCCCAGGGCCTTGCCCGCCAGGGTCAGCAGCACCGCCCCGACCAGCCGCAACCGCAGCTGCGGCGCGTTCGAGCGGCCGACCAGCCGGACGAGATCCGTCAGCGCCTGAAGCGTCGACGGGCCTTTCGGCTTCAGTTCCGGGTCCCCGGCGGCCACCGCCACGACCCCGGGGTCGCTGCGGTGACGTCCGGAGCGGCTACCATGCATCGTCATGCGGCGTCCTATGGACTGCGCCGCTGCCGACCGGAAGGTCCGATCTGGCCGACGTCAGCCGCCGCGCCCGCCGTGTTTGGCATATTCGAGCCGGGCGATGGTGCGGTTGTGCACCTCGTCCGGACCGTCGGCGATGCGCAGGGTGCGGATCATCGCATAGGTCTCGGCCAGCGGCGTGTCGCTGGAGACTCCGGCCCCGCCGAAGGCCTGGATGGCGTCGTCGATGATCTTGAGCGCCATGCGCGGGGCCGCGACCTTGATCTGGGCGATCTCGGACTTGGCGTTCTTGGCCCCGGCCTCGTCCATCATCCAGGCGGCCTTCAGCACCAGAAGCCGGCACATCTCGATATTGGTGCGGGCCTCGCCGATCCGCTGT
>TARA_R110002124_G_scaffold62103_1_pt1 | contig 15440 bp, 13 predicted proteins | sample TARA_R110002124 | Tara Oceans TARA_R110002124 (sample SAMEA4397445) | marine metagenome | biome: Polar Biome; feature: [SRF] surface water layer (ENVO:00010504); material: water (ENVO:00002006), including particulate matter (ENVO:01000060) such as... | depth 5 m | reverse complement strand
GCAGAATTCCACAAAGCTGTATTAACTACAACTTCAGGATGGTCAGCTAACATGAGTACTCCAGGAACTAATCCTGCAACTGTTAAGAGCGCTAGTTCTGAATTACATTCTAACGCAATGAGCGCTGGATTCCAATTCACAGAATATATGGCTCCAAACGGAGTTTGTGTTAAATTAGAAGTAGATGATTTCTATGATGACAAAATCAGAAACACTATCAAGATCCCTGGATCAAGTGGAGTAGCTGAGTCTTACAGATTTGATATCTTTTATGTTGGAACTCCAGAAGATCCAAACATTCAAAAAGTACAGGTTAAAGGTGCTGAAGAAATCAGAGGTTACCAATGGGGTTTCAGAAATCCTTTCACAGGAGCTGTAAACAATGGTAACATGGGAACTTTAGAAGATTCTGGAACAATTACTAAATGGTGCCAGTTAGGTGTTGTTGTGTATGATCCATCAAGAACTGCTTCTATTATTCCTTATGTATTAGCATAAGAATAGAGTAAAACTTAATCACCCTGGTTGTTCGCTAGGGTGGTTATTTTAAAATACAGTTTGAGAGTGTCTGTAATAACTCTCACACACAAGGAAGGAAGAATCATAAATAAGTTTAAAACAATTACAATGGCAGTAGCTAAAAAAGAAGTAGTACGTACTGATTTCTTAGAGGAAAAAGTAGTATCAGTAAAGTATGTTCCAAACGAGAAGAATGGAATTAAAGATCCTAAACATGTTGCACATGGAGGGATGTTAAATGGGGCAACAATAGCAATCCCAGCTCCAACAATGGATAACGGGAAGATGAAGAATCTTCTTACCAATGTAGAGAAAGAAGGATTAGAACACATATTAAAGGGAGTTGATCTTTCTATATATGGTGGATTCTGGAAAGAAGGTGGTGGAGCATACGAGATGGGGATATTACCTATCTACTTAAGTAAAGATGAATTAAGATTAGACATGTCTGATCCTTATGAGTTTATAAAACTTAAAGTATTAATGGCTAGTCCAATCGTAGCAAACAGTCTTGATGAAGTAAGACACAGAGCTACTAATAAATTTGTATTAACCTCAGCTTCTGAGCAAATGGCTAAAGAAATTGACAAGGTTGGTAACAAAGTACAAGCATATAAATTGTATGTTAAGTACGAAGAAGAAAAAGAAATATTAAGATATGCTTTAAGAAATCTTGGTAGAAATACTAATAGATCTCACAAGTTAGATTTCTTACAGTCTGAGTTACATAAAGAACTTGAGAAGAACCCAAGTTTACTTGTATCTATTATGGGCGATGAGTATTTAAAAACTAAAGTATTGTTAGAGACTTGTTATGAGTTTGGAGCAATTACAAAGCTAGATAAGAAGTTTTACACTTTAGATGATGAACCTATTTCTGATGGTGACGCACCATTCTTACAAGTATCTGCTGAGTATTTAGCAAGTAGCTTAGGACAGGAAATGAGATTGTCATTAGAGGCTAAACTTAAACACAATTTAAAGTAGGATAGATGACTGCACCAGAAATTAAAGAAGAGTTTAATTTAAGATATAACAATACTCTGGAAGGAGCACCTGGATTAGATACTTTTGAGATTAGTTCATACCTAACTATTGCTCAAGAGCAGTATGTAAAGAATATGTACGATGCAAGCAAAGATCCTTCAGTATCATTCGAACTTAACGAGAAAGCACGAAGGGTATTAAATGAATTAGTTAAAGATGAAAAGATAAGTTCACAAGCTTCCTCTACACGAGGACTTGTGGATGAATCTATAATGTATGAGCTTAGCAACGATGCAATGTATATTGTATTAGAAACTGCTACAATAGACAACAGTGCAAAGCCATCAATACATGGGAAGGTAATTCCAGTTCTTCCAACTACACATGACGAGTTCATGCTAAGTTATAGGAATCCATTTAAAAGACCAAATGGAAACAAAGCCTGGAGGTTGGATATTTCTAAGGAAAATTCTAAGACAACAGTAGAGATAGTTTCTTTTGAGAATATATCTAAATACAATGTCCGATACATTTCTTATCCTTCACCGATAATTGTTGGCAACTTAAGTTCAGCTGCAGATGTAGCAGGATTAGGTTTAACAATTCAGGGCCAAGTAGCAGAAGCTACGTGCAAATTAGCGGAACTGTCTCATAGAGAGATCATTAACATAGCCGTTGAAAATGCTGTATTGGATTATAGAGATGGAACTCTTCAAGCAAGAATGACATTAGACTCTAGAGTTTAAAAAAAGAATTAAAAAAATGTTAGGAAATTAGATACTTTATCCTTACATTTGAAAATAGATAGTATCTAAAACAATTTTATTTAATTAAAAACAATTATTATTATGGGATTAGCTGGTCAAAACCAAGTTAGACACATTTACGTAGGTCAAGCGCCTGCAGGAACAAGTACAATGGCTTTATTAAAGTCAGCTGGAGTTGCAAATGATTTAGTTCTTTTGGGAGCTGATGGAAGTGCAGTTGCTGCTGGGAAAGCTTTTAAGTTGTACCAAAAGGATGCATTAGGAAACATTATCTCTAGTGATACCATCAAAGCTGATAATGTATTAGATGTAAGGTCTGTAGCATACGCTGCTCCAGTATTAAAGAAAGTTACTATCTCTGCTTTAACAGTAGATGCTAATTCTCTTTATACAGTAAACATTGAGATTCAAGGACACGGTTCTTTATCTCCTGAAGACACTTACTTAAAGCAAGGTTTTTATAAGGCTGCTGCTGGTAATAATCAAGAAGCTATCGTTGATGGATTGATTGCATCATTAAATCGTAACTTTTCAAGAGAGGTTGGAGCAACTGCTTCTTCTAATCGTAGCTTTACTTTCTCTAAAACAGGTTCAGGTGCAACTGCAGCTTTAGTTGTTGAAGGTAAATTGGACGATGCTGGATTTAATGGGAATCAAAAGATTTCTGCTTATGATGAGTTCTCTGTAGACATTTCTTGTGCTACTTACCCAACTGTAGTTATCACTAACGCTGGTAGTAAAGGTATTGGAACTGGACATCAAGTTGTTGAAATGGAGCACTATCTTTTAGGTGAAAGAGGAGATGCTTATAGACAATCTGGATACCCTCACAACATTCAAGGGCCAGCATTAGTATCTAGTGCTGCTGGAACTTATAACTTTATTGAGATTTCTTATTTTGATGAAGGTCGTGACGAAGCGAAGAAAAGTAAAAAAGGTTTAACAATTGTTGTTCCTTTCACAAACTTAGCTGGAAATTCTTTAGCTAACGCTGTTATTGCTGACTTGAATACTGTACTAGGTGCAGGTTCTGTTGCTCCTTTAGCTACCACATAATCTAAGTAAAGATTAAAACTCAAAAAGGGACATGGATTTATTCCTTGTCCCTTTTTTTATTCATTAAATTAAAAACAAAATAATGTCTATAAATGTAACTAAGTTTTTAGTGTCAAACGATCTAGCATCAATTGACTTGGACGTAAATGTAACTGTTGGACAAACTGTCACACAATTATTATTATGGACTGAGGCAACATATAAAGACCCCTCTAAGTCAATAGACTTGTCTAGCTTAATTGTTGGATCAAGTGAAGTAGAAAGCTTAACTATATCTGCAAATAATGCAGGGGTTAGCTCTTTTACTGGAATATATTTCGTACAGATAACAACAAGTGAACCTGAAGCTGCAATAGTAGCTACGTTTAACTTGACACAATATTACATAGTTCAAGCTAAGTTGATTGCAAACATCGACCTATCTTGCTTAAACTGTAATACTAACTTCCAAAACGCATTGTTATTTGATTTGTATTTGGAAGCTACAAAAAACTCATTAATCCTGGGAAGATATCAGGATGCAATTTCTAACTTAAGTAAATTAATTATAACAATAGAATCCTCTGATTGTGATTCTTGTAACGATATTGACCCAATAGTTTCTACTGCTGGAAATATAGTTTCAGTTGGTGTGATTGATTGCTTATTAACAACAGTCTAAAATGGAGGAGAAGGAAGCAAGAATATTCGTATCTGCAGTAAATAGTCTTTCAAAGAAACTTGAGCACTATGGAGATGCAGATATAAGCAATCTCAGCTTATTGAAGTTGATATATAAGTATGTAAAATTCTGTACGAAGTATTCAACTCTTCAAAGACTTGATACTATGGTTGCAGAGTTACAAAGAACTAGCCCTCATATTTGTTTAGAGCAATTTGCTGTGAATGCTTACGTTGACAGTTCATTGTATGTACCAATTGTAATTACAATGGGGTCAGGAAGTAATCAAGCTCCTACTTTAACTGCTGCATCTATAACATTGACAGATGGTTTAAGCCCATACACCTTTACGTATGCAGATATCTTTTCAGGATATAGCAATCCAGAAGGCGGAGTGGCTAGTGCATTTGTAATTAAAACAGTTCCTTCTAATGGGACTTTATTATACAATGGAAATGCAATAGCAATTAACACACTATACATAGACCCAACATTACTTACTTATGTCAAGGATTCAGATTTAGCTTACGGCACATCTTTTACATTCTCAGCATACGATAATGACGTTCAGATTCCATTGGAATCTAACGTGGTTGCATGTACAGTAACAGTAGAAGCAGCAGTAACTTTAAACAGTCCAGCAACAGTGGGAGATAGAGCACAATACGCAGAAAACAGAAGCATAACTATATTTACAGTAGCAGATTTCACAACAAAAGCAATAGCTCCTTATTTTGATCCTGAAGCAAACGCTTTAGACGCAATAAGAATTGATGAGATATCTACAGCAAATACAGGAGTGTATTATTACTTAGGAACTCCAGTAGTGGCAGGTCAGGTAATTACAAATGCTGAATTAGCTAGCGGAGCATTCTATCATACTGCACCAGACGCAAATGCAATCTCAACAGATTCATTTAACGCTAGTGTGAGAGATACTGGTTCAATGATTTGGGTACAATAACATATTTAAAACAAAACAATGCTATATACAGTAACAAATAGTGGGCTTGCAGGAACTAACGGCAGGCCTACTCAAATAGGAGCTAATGGTATAAGTGCACTTTACGGAGTGCAACATGTATTTACACTAGCTAATTTTACAACAGAGACTACACCTGCTTACTCTGATCCAGAAAATGACCCTCTATCTTACGTAAAGATATTGTCATTACCATCAACAGGTCTTTTAGAATTGAACTCTGTAGCAATACTAATCAATGATAACATCAGTTCTGGTGATATAAGTTCAGGAAATGTAACCTACACGCCAAGCGCGTCAGGATTATTTAAGTTTACATTTGATATAGCAGACACAGGGTCTAGTTCTTTAAGCGGATTGGATACTGGAGTGATATCAATGAATGTGGCTGATGAGGTTAATCAACCTCCATCAAGTGTAGGTGATGGATCAATTGTTGCTGACTGGGCAACTACAATAGTTTTTACTAGAGCTAGTTTTACTACAAGCACTATACCTGCATACGCGGATCCAGAGGGTGATGCGGCAGGACAACTTAAAGTGTTAAGTCTTCCTGCAAATGGAACCTTAAGACATAATGGTAACATTGTAACTGTAAACCAAGTAATACCTTTTACAGAAATAGATGCAGGATACTTTATCTATTTACCAAACACAACAATAACGATCCTACAGCAATTAGAGTTTAATTTCTCCATAGCTGATGCAGGATCAGGAACATTCGTAGAATAATGGGAAAGATGAACTTAAGAGTACAGCCTCTATTTATAGATCCTGTAGGAGACGGAACAATAGGTGGGTTAAAAGGAACTGATGGGACTTGCTCAACTCAGTTTTCTGTAATTGTAAAAACAACTTCATCAGTATGGCTTAGTTGGGGTGTTTTAGATACAGGTACTGTTTTGGATGCAGCTTTAAATCCAGCCGTTAACGGACAGACAATTACTTCTAATACTACTTTTTCTTTACTCCTTGTAGGTTATCAAGCTCCAAATCAACAGGTAAATGACCAAATTGTTACCACAACATTTTACCTTCATGATGTAGAGGGTGGAACCCTTGTAGACTCTAAGGAATTCATTAGATTTTCCAATGGAAATCTTTGCGTATTTTAAATGATTCAATAGTTTATGACATTAATACTTGACTTGTATTGTAATTTAAACTATATTTGTCGCAAGGTTTTATTTTTAACTTAAAAAAACTTAATGAAAGACATAAAAATTATCAAGGAATATTTAAGAAAGAGGCCAGGTTATTTAAAGTGTGGTAATTCAAAAATTCAAACTATTCTTTATGGATTGTACGGTGAAATGTTAAGCTTAGATTCTGTTAAGCAAGCAAAAAAAGAAGTAAAAAAAGAATTCAAAAACCAATTAGAGCAAGAGCTAGGAGAGAAAGCATCTGATGTACCAAAGCAAGAAGCAAAGATGATCCCTGCTGAACTTATAGAAAAGTTTAATGAACTAGCTAGACAAATGGGAATGAAGGGCTTACAAGTCCCAGTTTCTGAAGAAGATCCTACTGAATCTTTCTTACAAAGAAAGCAAGCACTCAAAGGATTTCATGTACCAGAAATTAAAGATCAAGCTGGAATGCACATATTACTTGGATGTAATCATGTACCATTTCATAATAAACAATTGCATAGAGGTATTATCGAATTGATTAGAGACAACGCTCCTCAAGTAAAAGGGTTTCACTTATTGGGTGATTTCTTAGATTTGAATCCATTGTCAAGCCATGATAAAGGTAGATTTACTGCTGTACCTGGTTTAACATTAAATGATGAATATGCTATTGGTAATGAATTATTGGATGATTTCAATAGAGTATTACCTAAAGATTGTTGGAAGACATATCTATATGGTAATCATGAAGATAGATATAACAGATGGATGTCTGTAATGGACAATGCAAAAACACCATTGATTTCTCCTGAAGAAGGATTAAGATTATGGCAAAGAGGATACAATGTAAAAACTAGATGGAGTCAAGACTTTATTACATTAGGTAATGATTTCGATATCTTTCACGGAATTTACTTTAGTATTCATAATGCAAAAGCTCATTTAGATAAGTTGAGAAGAAGTTGTGCTTACGTACATACTCACAGAATTCAACATTATCAAGAAGGATCTATGTCAGCATTCAATATTGGTGCTTGTGCAAACTTTGATTCTAAAGCTTTTAATTACGCAACTAGACCTATGAAGGCTCAATGGGCTAATGGATTTGCAATCAATATGATTGATGAATCTGGAAAAAGTCATATGACTCAAATACAAGTTGATCGTTCAGGTCACTTCTATTTCGGAGGAAAAAGATACTAATAAACAAACACAATGATTAAAAGAGAAATAATCTATACAGTTTTCGAGAAATTAAATATCCTTAGTGATGATTCACACATCACTGAGGAATTAGTTTCAAGCCTTATAGATACAAAGAGAGCAATGTTGTTGAAACAACAGTATGCTAAAAGTGCATGGCACATGCCAATTGAGGTTAAGCAAGAACTTTGTATGGATTTAGAACTCGTTAACGCAGTTGACGGGTATTCTTGTGCTGGAAAAATACTATCAACAAAAGTTAAGTTACCTTCATCAATTAAGATTAAAGGAAAAGAAGGGCCTCTTAACGTTAGATTGTCTGATGGCAAAGCTATAGCTATCAATGTTATAGCAATTGAAAGAATCCCTTTCTTATTTGAAAACAAATTTACACAACACCTGACATACTGTGCTGTTGATTTTTCTGGAAAACTATTCTTAATATCAAAAGATAATAAGCATAAATTCCTTAAATCAATTAAAGTTACAGATGTATTCGAAGCACCAGATGCTGCCAGGGAACTCATGTGTAATGTTGATTTAACTAAAGAAACCTGGGAAGATGAATATCCTATCGAGGCGTCTATGTCAGATATGGTTGTTCAAATGATTGTACAAGACTTAACAAGGTCATTAGGTATCCCTGGGGATAATACTAATGATGCTGCTGATGATAGACAAGTTTCAACAACAAGATCTAATGCAAGAAGATAAAAGGATTCACAGAATAAAGGCAGATTTTGGAAGTGGTGATTATTATAAACATTTTATAAAGTCAACAGAGCACAAAGAAATAACTAGAGTTATTTTTGGAGAAGTATTGAGAGAATATAATGATCATGTCAGAAATAGAATCTCTACAAAAGGTGCTGAATATTTCATGCCTTGTCGTACTGGAAAGATTGAACTAAGGAAAGTAAAGAAAGAAGTTAAGATTGATGATGATGGAAACATTGTAAATAATCTTCCTATTAATTGGAAAGCTTCAAGGGAATTGTGGGCTGAGAATAAATCAGCTAGAGAAAAGAAAATAAAAGTTAGATACACCAATGAACATACTGATGGTCATACATTCAGAATTTTCTATAGAAGGTCTAAAGCTAACTACAAGAACAAAAGCATTTACAAAATGCGTTTCAACAGAACATTAAAGCGTCAATTATCTCAGGCAATATTTGCTGGAAAGATTGATGCATTTTTAAGATAAACACATTATGGCAAGCACAGGTAATTTAGTAAGTATTAAAATGGTGGCTGACAGGTTAACAAGAAACCCTATCATGAAAGACCTAAGCTATGAATTTATAGTTGACAATGCAATACAGGTATTAAGAATACTTGACGCACCTTCTATCTATGTAACAAAGAGAGAGGGATTAAACGTTGTTAACTTCAGAGCGCGCAAGCCTATTGATATGGTTAAGGTTGAAGGTATTGTTAGAACTGATTCAGGTCAGCCAATAACATTATCTGCAAGTGAAGACATATCTCAAGAATTTTTTCATGTTGGGAATAACCTTCCTAGCAGGAAAGACTTTACTTATTCTTTAAACAGTAAGTATGTTAATGTAAATTTCGAAAAGGGAGACATAAATATAATCTACAAAGCAATTGCAGTAGATGAAGAATGCTATCCTCTTGTGTTGGATGATGAGACTTTACTTAGATGTATCGAAAGCTACATCAAGTGGAAGTGGTTTGACATAATGAATGACATGGATATGATATCAGACAGAAAGCTTAACAAGGCTGAGGTTGATTACATGTTTAATGTAGGTCAAGCAGACTCAAGATTAAAGATGCCAAGTCAAGATGAAATGGAGACATTGACAAATGTAGTTACACAAATACTTCCAAGTACAACTGAATTCAAAAGAAGATTTGAATTCCTAGGTGCTCAGGAACAAATGAGAATAAACTAATGATAAAGAAGCACGAGGTTAATTACAAAGGAATGACCAAGGATTTGTCTGCTGACTTACAGTCTGACAAATATTTTGATGCAAAAAATATCCGTATTTTAGCAACCGATCAAAAAAGTACTTTTGCTGTTACGAACGAAGCTGGAAATGAGCTAATCTTTTCTATTCCTACTCCGTCTATTGACAGCCCTAATACAAGCATTAATTATACAGTTGAAGGGAATGTTAAGTCTTTGGCTTATAAGAGAACTGGAGCCATTACACCTGGCTGTGAGTTAGAAGAATCATATTGGAACGGATCAACTTTCAATACTTCAGGTACTCAGGAAATAATAGGTACAAAAGAACTCAGGGATTCAGCAATGATTATTACAACTGATGGAAATGGATTTGATTGTTTCTGGGAATTAGAAAACTTAAATGACGGATCTTTTGATTTAGTACTAAAGTACATGGGTGATTTAGATTTATCTAAAAAGAACCTTATACAGATATTGTTTAATTACGAAAATTCAGTTATACAAAAAATATACTTTGCTGATGGTAAACATCAACTTAGATTTTTCAACTTGCGTCAAAGTGTTGCAAATGGAGATAGAGATAACCTTATTGACTTAAGTGCAAGCTCTATTGATGTTGTAAGTACTTTTGTACTATCACAAGCGTTAGTAAAAGGAGTGGTTGCAGGTGGTCAACACACATCAGGAATGGTTCAATATGCTTATGGCTTGTACATTCTTAATGGAGCTCAAACAACTATCTCACCTCCTTCGGAATTAACTCCAATAGATAAAGGAGATGGACTTGGCGGTGGAGAAGTGAATGAGGTATTAGGAAGATCTGTGCAGATTAAAATAAAAAGCATAGACCCTAAGTTTACTCACATTAAATTGTATTCAATAAAATACACAGCTTACAATCAAAGTCCTGAAATAACTATTGTTGCGGACAAACAAATAGATAATTATACTTCTATGGATTTAACTGATGACGGATCAAGTCAGACAGCTATTTCTTTAGAGGAGTTTATATTTTTAGGATCTAGCCCTATTGTTCCAAAACATATTGTAACAAAAGATAACAGGTTATTTCCTGTAAACATAAAAGAAAGTAGTTTTGATGTTGATTTAGATATGAGAGCATATTCATTCAGCAGCGGAGGTTTTTGTCAAGTATTAGATAATGCTTACATAGACTCAAGCAGTGAAGTTGCTGGTTCGATATCACCAGTTACAAGTCCAGATTTTGTATTATATCCAGGACATGACGCAATAAATAAAGATTACGAAACTTATAAGTATCAATTAAATGGTACAACTAAAGGTGCAACTGGAAAATATGTAGAAGTAGAGGTTGTTCAATCGTCATTATCTGAAGATGTTTCAGAAGAATTACAATTCCTTAAGGATAGAGAGTTGTACAGAGTAGGTGTAAAGTTCTACAATAGAAGAGGACAAACTTCAGATCCTTTTTGGATCATGGATTTAAAAGCTCCAGAGGGAAATGTACTAGGAACTTACAATCAACTTAGGGTAACACTTACTGCTGAGTTTTATACATGGTTAGGAACATCTGGTAATTTTGCAAATGAGGATGACAAGCCTGTTGGATATAAGGTATTGAGAGCTGATAGAACTTTAATTGATCAAACTATACATTCACAAGGATTCATAAATCCAATGGTAGCCAACCTGGTTCACACTGGTAAATATAAAACTAGAGCTGCAAGAGTAAAAGCAGTTAATCACCAGCAATCAATTGATCCTACTATCATTCCTTCTTTAACAAGAATGTTTGAGACTCAGACACCCATTAATGCTTGTAAAGATTACTGGTCATTAGATACAAAGAATACATCTAGTGAAACTCAAACACGAGGTAGAAATGTTGAAGGATTTAAAACAGCTGCAGAGTCTGACTTTAGGGCACAGAATTTTCAAATGAATAGACTTATGCAATTCTATAGCCCTGAAGTATTATTCAGAGAGAATGCTATTGATGCTAGTTATAAGTTAAATATAATAGGACTTATGGAGCAGAGTTATTCTGCCAACTGGTCAGCAGAAACTAATCCAGTGAACTCCGTAGATGACGCTCAGGCTAAATTCCTTAATGGATTTACACTCTCTACACCAGGAGTTATAGATCAAGAAATAATAGGAAATCCAGGTGATCTTTGTGATGAAGGATTCTTTGGGCCTACCAATGGAAAAAACACACACTCTAGACAACAAATGTACAGAGAGTTTAATGGTACACTACATCTTGCAACTGGTCAAACTGAATGGGAAATATACGGATCACCTGAATTGACTCAAAAAGGAGCTGACTTTATAAGATATAATAATGATGCAAAGCTAAGGTATTCAAACAACCTTAAGACTATGCGTATGGACAACTGGGTTGACTCTAAGGATGTACATGATTATGCTGAACAAACAATAAAAGGAACTAACACGCTAGGAGCTAAATGTATAACATTTGCTGAAGGAGAAGATAGCTCTTCAGCACCAATAGAGTCACGAAAAAGTATTGAGCAAATCCACAGTAGTGCTTCAACAGGAGCATCGAATGGTGTACTTCTTGCTGAATTTGTTAAAGATTCTAGCGTAATGTATACTGGTGGTATTTATGGAGGAATGTCATTTGAATCAAAAGCAGGTTCAACTTATATTGAAATAGGAGAATTTACAGATATATCTGTATCATCAGTATTTATCGATTCACCTGGAGATACATTTGTAAATGTATTTACCTTCACAAAATTAGTAAAAGATAACACAGAAATAACAAACACAGATTTCAATATTGTTTCAGAAATAGTTTCAATAAGAGTTGAGACTACTGTTGATTTAAAAAACAGAGAAGACTTATCAATAGGGAATTGGGATAACAGATGGCAACCAAGATACGAAGAGTATCAGAAGTATAATGATGTATATTCTCAACAACCAATACTAGTAAAGTCTGTAGGGTTGGGATCTAAGATTAAAAAAATACAAGAGTTTGATGGAAGATTAATGTCATCAAAGGTTAAGATACCTGGAGAGTTTATTGATAGCTGGACAGATTTCTTAGAGAATGAAACAATGGATCTTGATGGTAAGTACGGGCCAATTAACGCCGTGGTAAATTTAAAGGATGAAATATTCTGTTTACAAGATACTGCTGTTGCTCACATTGCTATTAATCCTAGGGTTCAAGTCTCAGGTGGTGATGGAGTATCGTTAGAGTTAGGTACTGGTGGAATCTTACATGATTATAAATATGTAAGTACAACTACTGGATGTTTAAATAAATGGGGCGCTGTTACTTCAGAGAATGCTTTCTACTTTGTTGATCTAATCAATAGAGGGATAATGGTATTTGATGGAGCTAAAATAGGTAGATTGTCTGATGCTCAAGGATTTCATCATGAACTCTTAAATAGAATGAATTATGATTCATTAGTTCAGGACAATGCAGTATTAGGAAACGGAGTTTCACTAGGATACAATCCTGTGAATTCAGATGTTTACTTTACATTTGTTCAGCCAACAGATAGCTTTACGTTAGGGTTTAATGAAAAGGTAAGTACATTTGTATCTTACTATTCTTATACTCCAGCATGGTACATCAACAAAGGTTCTGTATTAATTTCTACAAATCCAACTAACACATCTGTTTGGGAGCACTTCAAAGGAAGTTCAAATAATTTCTACGGCGTTGCACATCCTAGTTCAATTACTATGCATGTTGCTCCTTCTGGAAATGAAATAATACTTAATGGTGCATCATATAAATTAGAGATGACTAAGGGTGGAACTGAGTTACCACTTGAAGGATTAACTGGCGTTAGAGTTTACAATGACTATCAGGATTCAGGAATGGTTGACTTACAATTAAGACAAAATGTATTCAAGAAATTCAGAAACTGGAAGGTAAACTTCCCTCGTCAAAGAAATTCTAGAGATAGAGTACGTAGTGCTTGGGGCTTTGTTGAATTTGAATTCACTAATCCAGATGGAAAGAAATTAATTTTACATGACATAACAATATTCTATACGCAACCTTAAATGTTTGTGATACAGAATATTGACAAATAGTATAAAGTTTCATATATTTGTAATATGCATTACATCAAGCAAAAAATAGCCTAACAAGGCACCTACTTCAAAGCTCCTTATAAACAGGGGCTTTTGATATTTTTAAAAGATAAAATTAAAACAAAACAACTTGGCAACAATAGACCCAAAATTAGATAGCAAGAGTCCTAAGTTTAACATCAAAGCTTACAAGCATGCAATAAGCATGATTGAGTCTAGTGGTGGTAAATTTATGGAAGCAGGTAGAGGTAAGAACGGTAAGTTGCTTTCTAGTGCAGCAGGTAAATATCACTTCTTGTATAAACTTATACAGAAAGATCCTGAAATGAAAGGTATCACTAAGAGGCAATTCATGAACAATGAAAAGCTTCAGGATAGAATCATGGACAAGGCTCTCAATGGAAACCTTGCTGGATTTACTTACGGTACAAAGTATGCTGAGAAATTAAAAAGTGAGTATGGTTCCGATCATGATGTAACAAGCTTAACAGCTCTGATTCATTTCTTAGGGCCAGGTAATGCAAGAAAATACTTAAAAAATCCAGACACATTCGTAGTTCCTGGAACAGTGAATTCTACAGCTGGAGATTATCTTAAGAACTTTAACAAGCATTTTGATAAATACAATACAGATCACCCAGTAGATGATACCCCTCAGATAAATAATATAAATATACCACAAGTGGTAGCACCAACTGCTCCAAAGCAAAGAGTGCCTACTCAAGGAATACAAGGAGCTAATCCTCCGTCAGTATCAATAAGTCAAACTCCTGATACTGAATTTAGCTATGACTTCAATGAGTTTAAGCAGGGTGGACAAATGAGCTCTGAAGGTTCAGAGTTGGATGGTATGTCAGGGGCTGATAAATTAGTTACTGTATTTGAAGGAGGAGGAACTCATGAACAGAATTCTCTTGGTGGTATTCCACAAGGTACAGGAACGAATGGTAAACCCAACCTCGTTGAAGAAGGAGAGACCAAGTGGAATGACTATATTTTCTCTAACGCATATGACATGGAAGGGAATTACACAGGAGATGACGGTAAGAAATCAAATGTATTTAAAGGAGGCGGTGAATTAGCAGGATCTAGTTGTGGAGGCCCAGGTCAACCACCATGTGATGAAAATTACTACGAAACAATAAGAAATTCAAGACAAGGTCAGGTTAGAAAGAATAAAGATGGCTCTGAGTCTACACATTTAATGGCTGACAATAATAAAGATAAAGCATTCCCTACATTATTTAAAAACAAAGATGGTAGTTGGGATGACTTTAGTGGTGATCACGATGCTGCTTTCAAAAGAGCTACTTTAGACAATGAAGTGTATTCTTTTGGAAATCAAGAAGATCTATTTAAATTTGCAAGAGAAGGTTCTTGGAAGTCTAATTCATTTGAAAAAGGAGGTAACTTAACAAATCCTCTTAAAGCGTTAAAAACAAGAGCTTACAGAAGAAATAATAATAATAATAATAATAATAATCAAGAATACAAATTATCTTAAACATGAAATTAACACTAAATCAGTATTACGGACTTAAGTCAGAAATGTCTAAACCATTTATTAAAGGAAGCTCTTATTCAACAACAGATACAAATGAAATCTTTATTTCAAATGGATCAGAATGGGTGTTAAGTGCAAACTTAGGTTTAACTGAAGATCAAGAAAATGATATAATTGCCAATAAAGCTAAAGTTTCTTATCCAGGAGACCAAGATTTAAGTGGAATTGCAACTAACGCATCTGATATTTCTACTTTAGAGTCAGGTCAAGGAGTGCAAAACACAGCTATTGCATTAAACACAGCTAAAGTTTCATATCCTGGAGATCAGGATTTAAGTTCACTTCAAGGGCAAGTTTCTTTAACTACAAATGGAACTAGTGGAAATGCAACCCTCGTTGGAGACACTTTAAATATACCTAGTTACACAGGAGGAGGAAACTCATTTAACCAAGATTTAAATACAACAAATGACGTACAATTTGCTGATACTACATTTGATAAAATAACAATTGGTACTGGTGGATTTGGTGCTGGAATTCAGGCTGACATTGACAACTCTTCAACTACACTTGGAACTAGTTACTGGTTTGATACAAATAGAGTTCTTGCTAGTAGTGCTACTG